>Ga0102924_1006770_pt1 | contig 10654 bp, 9 predicted proteins | sample PaiPotPPM11metaG_FD_80116 | JGI IMG/M metagenome (GOLD analysis project Ga0102924, IMG submission 80116) | Iron sulfur acid spring bacterial and archeal communities from Banff, Canada, to study Microbial Dark Matter (Phase II) - Paint Pots PPM... ...
GACGGCCCCACGGTGCTGGCCATCTTCGGGCACTCCTACCGGGCCGGCTCGACGGTCATGGTGATCCTCGGCCTGACCATGCTGATCGCCACCGGCTGCGGCCAGGTGGACATGGTCCTGACCACCACCGGCCGGACCAGCTGGAGCCTGCTGAACGGCCTGGCCGCGGTGGGCACCAACGTCGGCCTGGACCTGGCGCTGATCCCCCGGTACGGGATCACCGGGGCGGCCGTCGGCTGGGCCGCCGCCATCGTGATCACCAACCTGGTCCCGCTGGCTCAGGTGGCCAGCGTGGTCAAGGTGCACCCGTTCGGCCGGGGCACGGTGGCCGCCTGCATCATGACCTCGATCAGCTTCGGGCTCATCCCGCTCGAGGCCCACTGGCTGGGCGGCGGCCGGCTGTGGGTCTCGGCCCTGGGCGCGGCGGCCGGCTGCGCCGTCCTGGCCGCGGGGCTGTGGCTGTTCCGTGAGCCGCTCCAGCTGGCCCTGCTGCCCGGCATCCCGGGCCGCAAGCGCACCGCACCCACGACCCCGGCCGACCCGCCGCCACCACCGCCCGACCAGCCGCGGGACCCGCCCGGCCGGCACCGGGCGCCGGACCCGGCGCCGGACCAGGGCCGTTCATTTCCGGCCATATCCGCTTCGGAGAGCCCTTATAGTGATCTGCACACGAGGGGAGCCGACCGGGCATTGACTGTTATTCCGCGTACCAGCCACCGGGTTATCCGGCTGACCGTCGTCATTGTCGCCGCCGCGGCCGGGGTGGCCGCCGTACTGGCCGCCGCGGGCGCGCTGACTCATCACAATCCGGGCCCGCCGCGCAAGCAGCCCGCGGCCGCGGCCGCGCCCTCCGCGACACCCACCCAGTCGTCGGCGGCCGTGCGGTTCCGCGACGCCGATCTCGCGCTGGTCCCGAAGCACGGCGTCTACCTGGGTGCCTACGTGCAGCCCCAGACCGACACGACCAGCGGGTTCATCGAGGCCGTGCAGTCCTTCCAGGCTCAGACCGGTCAGCCGCTGCGGCTGGTCCACGTGTACAGCCAGTGGAAGAAGCCGTTCTCCGATGTCCTGGACCAGTACGTGGTGGACCACGGCAAGGTGCTGCTGCTCACCTGGGGCGGCTCGCCCGACACCAAGGCCATCATCGCCGGCCGTGATAACGCTCTGATCCGGGCGCGCGCCGAGCAGCTCAAGGCGCTGCACCGGCCCATTCTGCTGGAATTCCGGCACGAGATGGACCGGCCAAATCTGCAGTGGACCATTCACGGCCCGGCCGATTACATCGCGGCCTGGGATCACATCAGGAAGATCTTTACCAGCGTGGGCGCGAGCAATGTCAGCTGGGTCTGGTGCCCCACCGGGTACGGCTTCCAGCTGGGCCGGGCCCAGGCCTTCTACCCGGGCAACTCCGAGGTCGACTGGGTCTGCGCCGACGTCTACTCGACCTCGCCGACCCAGTCGCTCAAGGCGGCCGCCGAGCCCTTCCTGTCCTGGGCCCAGCACACAGGCAAGCCGATCATCCTGGGCGAGTTCGGCGTCGACGGCTACCCGTCCCAGTGGTCCGCCTGGCTCGAGGGGGCCGCGCAACTGGCCCGGTCCGACCGGCAGATCCGGGCCATGGCCTACTTCGACGCCAACGGGGATAACAGCCAGGGCCATCCGTTCGCCTACTGGCTGGGCGACCATGCCCAGGCCCTGGCGACGTTCAGCCGCCTGCTCGGCGAGCAGTTCTTCCGGCCCCACGTCCGGTCCGACCCGTGACCGCCCCGGTCACCGACCGAGCTGCCTACCTGGATGAGGTGTGCGGCCTGCTGTGGCCGCCGCCCTCCACCGCCGTCAGTACCCGCTCCGGACCGGGCGACCTGCTCGTGCTGCCCAGCCTGCGTGACCCGCGGCTGCTGGTCCCGGCCAGCCGCCGGGCCGGGGCCGCGGCCGTGCGCCGGTACGGCGAGCCGGGCTCGGCGCGGGCCCGGCTGGGCCGTCGTGCGCTGGGGCTGGCCCTGGCCAGCGGGGCGGGACCGGTGCTGCTGCGCGACCGGCTGCGCATCCGCGTCCCGGCCGGAGCGCCCACTCTGGAGGCCTACCTCAGCGGCCAGCTCGGCACCGAGGTGCTGCTGAGCCTGCACCTGGGCGCGCCGCGGGCCAACCGCAAGCCGGTGCTCCAGCTGCTTACCAGGGACGGCCGCACGGTCGCCTACGCCAAGGTCGGCATCACCCCGCTGACCAGTCGGCTGGTCCAGGCCGAGCGGGCCGCGCTGGACCAGGTCGAGGCGGCCCGGCTGGCCACCGTGACCGCGCCGCAGGCCCGGAACCTCGGCCGCTGGCAGGGCCTGGACGTGCTGATCCTGAGCGCGCTGCCGGTCTGGCAGCCGCGCCGCCCGCTGGCCGGCGGCCAGCTCACCGCGGCCATGGCCGAGGTGGCCGGGCTGGCCCGCCAGCCCGGCGAGCGCCTGGCCGGCGGTCGCTACCTGCGCGGGCTCACCGAACGCCTGGCCGCCGCCCCGGCCAGCGCCGACCGCTCCGCGCTGCAGTCCGAGCTGACCGAGCTGGCCCGCCAGCACGGCCAGTCCGAGCTAACCCTGGGTGCCTGGCACGGCGACTGGACCCCGTGGAACATGGCCTGCACCGCCGACGGCCTGCTGCTGTGGGACTGGGAGCGGTTCGCCGCCGGGGTGCCGGCCGGCTTCGACGCGCTCCATTACCGGCTCCAGTCCGACGTCGTGAGCGCGCACGCCGACCCGGCGCCGGCCGCCACCGCGCTGGTCGATCAGGCCCCCGGGCTGCTGGCCCCGCTCGGGGTCGGCCCGGCCGCGGCCCGGCTCACCGCGCTGCTGTACCTGGCCGAGCTGTCCGCACGGTACCTGGCCGACCGCCAGGTCGAGGCCGGCGCCCGGCTCGGCGCCCCCGGCCGGTGGCTGATCCCGGCCCTGACCGCCAGCCGGACGGGGCACGGGAGTGGGCGGGCCGGGTGAAAACCCCAGCACGGACGGTATCTGTCTCGCCCCCCGCCCGCCGCGCCGCGCACGCCGTGTCCGTGACGGCCGGCCGGCTGACCAGCCGGGTCCGGATGCTGCCGGCGTTCCTGATCGTCGGCGCCCAGCGCTGCGGCACCACCTCCATGTACCGGACGCTCAGCCAGCACCCGGCCGTGGTCAAGGCGGTGCTGCACAAGGGGGTGCATTACTTCGACCTCAACTACAGCCATCCCATCGGCTGGTACCGCGCCCACTTTCCGTTCCGGGCCCGAGAAACAAGGGTGACCTTCGAGTCGAGCCCCTACTACCTCTTTCACCCGCTGGCCGGCGACCGGATCGCCGCCGACCTGCCCGGCGCCAAGCTGCTGGTGCTGATCAGGGACCCGGTCGAGCGGGCCTATTCGGCCTGGGCCCACGAGCAGGCCAGGGGCTACGAGACCGAGCCGTTCGAGCGGGCCCTGGAACTGGAGGCCGGCCGCCTGGCCGGCCAGGCCGAGCGGATGACGGCCGAGCCCGGTTACCTGAGCTTCAGCCACCAGCACCACGCCTACACCGCGCGCGGGCAGTACGTCGAGCAGCTAGAGCGGCTCGCCAGCCTGGTCGGCCGCGACCGCCTGCACGTCGTGGACAGCGGGGACTTCTTCGTCAAGCCCGAGCCCGCCTACGACGGCGTGCTGGACTTCCTGGGCCTGCCCCGCGGCGACTACCCCGAGTTCGAGCGGCACAACGCGCGGCCCCGGTCGGCCCTGCCCGGCTCCGTCCGGGCCGCGCTGGCCGAGCACTTCGCGCCCTACGACGAGCGGCTCACCGCCTGGCTGGGCTGGGTGCCAAGCTGGCGCCGCTAGGGTCGCCCCTTCCATCGTCCGCTACCAGCGGCTGGCGCACCAAACCTTAGCGGGTGCGGTAGGCGTCCGCACGGTGCGTGACGGACGTAATGATGATCGTTACCTGCTCGTCCTCGATCAGGTACAGCACCCTGTACTCGCCCCTGCGAGCCGAGTACTGCGGAGCCAGCGGCGCAAGGAGCGGCTTGCCGACCCGGTGCGGGTTCTCGGCCAGCGACCCGTGGATGAACTCCCAGCAGGCGGTCGAGATCTTCTCGGGCATCCGCTGCAGCGCACACACCGCCGCTGGGCGCAGTACGACGCGGTAGCTCACCGCCCCTGCTGCCGGCGTGCCGAGATGAGGGCCTCCAGCGTCGCCATGCAGACCGGATCCGGCACGCCTCGAGCGTGCATGTCAGCTATTACTTCCGCGTCGTCCCCGAGGTCGATCCCCTCCGCACGGGCGGCCAGGATCTTCTCGGTCTCGTCCGCCGTGACGTAGCGGCCCGCCGCGGCGTCGGCCCTCGACTGCGCGACATCCGCCATCGCCGTCGCATCGGCGAGCACGTCCAGCGTCTCCATGATCGACTCGAAGTCCTCATCGGCGATCACCCAGACCACCGGAACCCCGTTACGGGTCACGAGAACCCGCTGGTGGGTCGCGACCGCCTCATCGACGAGCGCCGAGAAATTCTGCCGGGCCTCGGCAACGGGAACAGTCGTCATGTACAGAATTCTAGCGTACCCCTGCTCTTGTCATCGCTGCCGGAGCCGCCGCACCGCTAGAGAAAGCAGGTTCCCTGGAAGGTCAGCAGCGCGGGTCAGTGGTGGCGGAAGTGGTGCCGCAGCGGGCGGCGCTTGGCCTCGTGGGCGCCGTGGCCCGGGCCCAGATGCGGGCGCAGCCGCTGGGCCGCGCACGAGGCCAGCAGGCCGACGGCGAACGGCAGGTCGTCGATCAGGTACCGGCGCGCCAGCCGACGCGGCTCGCTGAGCAGCCGGAACGCCCACTCCAGCCCGCTGTGCTGCATCCACACCGGCGCCCTGGGCAGGGCCTGCGCCGCGAACGGTATGGCCGCACCGCAGGCCACGAACCACGTCCGCGGCAGGGCCGGGGCCAGCGCGGTGATCAGCTTCTCCTGCTTGGGGAAGCCCAGGCCCACGAACACGATGTCGGGCCCGGACGCCTGCAGCCTGGCCCGGACCGCGGCCACGCCCTCGGTGGTCTTGTCGAAGCCGAACGGCGGCGAGTCGGTGCCCGCCACCTTCAGCCCGGGGTAGTCGGCGCCGAGCCGGGCCGCGGCTGCCTCGGGCACGCCGGGCAGGCCGCCGAGGTAGTAGACGCTGCGGCCGCTGGCCGCGGCCGCCTCGCTCAGCGAGAAGATCAGCGACGCGCCGGTGATCCGCTCCGGCAGCTTGTCGCCGCGCAGCCGGGTGGCCCAGATCAGCGGCATCCCGTCCGGCACGCTCAGCGTGGCGTCGGCCATGACCGCGGCCAGCTGAGGGTCGTGATGCGCGGCCCGGCAGATGTCCACGTTGGGCGTGGCCACCCAGCCGCCCCGGTGCTGGTCCAGCGCCCCGAGCACGGAGGCGACGACCTCCGCCTCGGTCATGCGGTCCAGCTCCATCCCGGCCAGCGGGGCGCGCCCGCGGCCGATGGCTGTCTCCCGTACTGCCGCCACGGTCAGATCCCGTGCCCGCGGGCGTGCAGCAGCCGCAGGATCGTCTCGCCGGAGATGAGCCCGGTGGCGACGACCGCGGCCACGGCGACCCGCAGCTCGTGCCAGTTGCGGCGCAGCGCCCTGGCGCCCCACCGCGCGGCCTCGCGGCGGCGGCCCAGGCAGGCGTAGGCGAAGGCCAGCTGGCCGTAGACGCGGGCCGCGCCGACCGGGCAGGCGGCCAGGTCGGGGTGCCGCTCCAGCATCCAGATCAGCGACTGGGCCTTGGTCTCCCACTGGTGATCGAAGTACGACGCCCCGCTCCAGCGGACCCGCACCAGCGGCCGGTCCACCTCCGCGATCGGCGCCCGCCGCGCCGCGCGCAGGGCCAGGTCCCAGTCCTCGTTCTGGCCGCCGGGGATGTCCTCCTCCAGCAGCCCGATGCCGTCAAGCAGGGCGTCGCGGCGGGCCAGGAACGTGGAGGAGTGCACCATCACCATGCGCGAGCGCAGCAGGTCGGCGTGGCCGACCTGGTCCTGCCCGGCCAGCCGGGGGGACAGCCGGCCGCCGCTGTCGACCAGGATGCCGCAGCTGGCGAACTCGGCGTCCGGCCGCGCGCCCAGCGCCTCGACCTGGGCGGTCAGCTTGCCCGGCAGCCAGTCATCGTCGTCGTCGCAGAACGCGACCAGGTCGGTGTCCAGGGCCAGGATGCCGGTGTTGCGCGCCCCGGCCAGCCCGGGCGTGCGCGAGTTGCCCAGCACCCGCACCCGCTCGGAGGCCAGCGCCTGGTCGGGCTGGCTGCGGTCGTGCACCACCACGGCCTCGACCCGGCCCTGGTAGTCCTGAGCCAGGACGCTGTCCAGCGCCGCCTTGAGCTCGGCTGGCCTGTCGTGGGTGGGCAATACGACCCCGACCGAGGGCCGGCCGCTGGCCGGCGCGGGAGGGTTAGGGCCATCGGGGTCTGGGGTGTCCCCGGGGGACGCTGTGTCCCCCCTGGGCAGCACAGTCATGCGAGGCGTCCCGCGTAGCCGTAGCGGGCCAGCAGCGGGAAGGTCAGCGTGGTGACCGTACGCCGCTGCGAGACGGGCATGGCCGACCGCCAGCGCTCGTCGCCGCGGATGGCGATGCGTCCGGTCAGGAAGCGCATGGGGTTGCCCGAGGCGGTGTGCGCCGCGCTCAGGTCGGCCCACGGGCCGGCCTGGTCGGCGCTCAGGAAGCCCAGCGCCGGGCCGCCCGCGGGCAGGCCCGCGAACTCCGCGATCCTGCTCAGCGTGGCGGCGGGCGCGGTGACCAGGTCCTCATAGCGGACCCGCAAGGTCGGCGTGCCGGTCCTGGCCAGCAGCTGCAGGGCCTGATTCTGCACGTTCCAGTGCGTGGCCGCCCTGGCCGGCGTGTAGGTGGTCATGTAGCTGGTGGCGGCCGAGTCCGGGCGGCTGACCCGCCTGGTCCACGAGTAGGCCACGGCGCGGCTGTCCCGCACCACGTGGATGACCCGCAGGTCCAGGCCGGGCTGGCGGCGCAGGCAGAACGCCAGCGAGGCGTGCTTGCTCGAGTCCACGATGGTCTGGCAGCCGCTGACCCTGGCGATGGAGGAGTACACCCGCACGTAGTGGCCCACGTACTCGTCGATCGTGGCCCGGATCGCCGGATGCAGCGCCGAGGCCGCCACGACCGGGATGCACCGGGTCCGGTCCACCTCGTGGCGTAGCTGCGCGATGCGGCTGACGTCCACCGCCTCCCAGCCGCCGAACGCGTCCTGGCCCACCTCGCACCAGAACTCGCAGTCTCCGAACGGCTGCCCGCAGCCGCAGCGCTCGCCCTCCACGATGCCGCGCTGCCACATGTGCACGACCTCGCCGGCCGAGCACACCCCCGGCAGCTCGCCGATCAGCCGTTCCAGCAGCGTGCTGCCGCTTCGGCCGAGGCCGCCGAGGTAGATCACCCGGCGCAGGTCACTGGTGGGCACGATGTGGCCCTACTGGCCCGGGTAGGGCAGGAAGCAGATGCCGGACAGCCCGCTGGTCCCGCCGCACATCTGGGCATCACCGGAGTTGTCGCTGGCGATCCACAGGCCCGCGCTGGTCACCAGCATGTCGTCGGCGCCCAGCCCGCGCGACCGCGAGTAGAGCCCGGCGGTTCCCGCCGCGTTGGTCATCAACGCCCCGCTACCCGGAATCAGGCCCTCCATGCCGGGCGCGTTCATGGCCGGCGGCGGCCCGAGGGCGTCGCAGTCCTGGCTGTTGTCCGAGAATCTCTCGTGGCCGGCGAAGTAGGCCGCGCTGGCGTCGGCGGCCGCCGCGTAGATCGAGTCGCAGCCGGTGTAGTTGACCCATTCGGCCACGACCGGCCCGTAGGTGCCGCCGGCCTGGGTGGCCGGGAACGCCGCGGCCGCGTCGCACAGGCCGTTGCGCGGGGTCTCGCCCACCGGCCAGTTGTTCGGGTGGTAGCCGGTGTCACCGATGTAGATGGTCGAGCTGTCCGGCGACCAGGCCGCGGCCTGGATGTAGAACGGCTCGTCGGTGGCGCACTGGTAGGGATAGCCGGTGCTGTCGCCGGGCGCCTGCTCGCCCTGGCTGCCGTCGAACTCAGGCGAGGTCCAGCCGGTGACCGTGGCGGTCGGCCGGGTGGTCAGGTCCAGCATGAAGATCTGCTGCCGGGGCTGGCCGCCGACCGAGGTGAAGTCACCCATGACCAGGTCCAGCCGGCCGGCGTGGTTGAGGGCCTGGTTGTAGACCCTGGTGCCGTTGGTCACCACGCCCGGGTAGTTGTAGTTCCCGGAGATGCTCAGGTGGATGAACCCGTCGTCCTTGCCGGTGGCCGGGTTCAGGCTGGCCATATAGGGGTCGGCGGCGCTGCCGTTGATCGAGGTGAAGTAGCCGCCCGCGATGACGTGGCTCTGGTAGCTGGCCAGCGTCTCGACCTGGCCCGACGCGCTGGCCCCGAAGGTCGTGACCACGTTGCCGGTGCTGGTGCTGATCTCCGCGATGTCCTTGATCGGCTTTCCCTGGACCGTGGTCGTGCCGTTGATCGAGGAGAACTTTCCGCCGATGTAGGCATCGGCGCAGTTGCCGCTGTCGAATGTGATCGAGTTCACGACGCCGTTGACGTCGGGCGCCCACGAGGTCACCTTGAATGGCGACGTGGCGCTGAAACTGAATACATTGTCGCGGGTAAAGACGGTGCTGTTCCGCTTGATCTGGGTGAAGCTGCCCACCGCGTACATGGTGCCGCCGCACTGAACTAGCTGGCGGATCTGGGCCAGCGGGCCATTCGAGATCAGGTGCGGCGTCTGGGTCTGCGGAACGGCCGAGACCGGCGCGGATGTGATAGCGGCGGCGGTTGAAGGTACGGCCCCGAGCATCCCGGCGGCCAGCGCCACAGCGGTTGTTGCCGAACCACCCCACAGGCGCCAGCCACGCAGCATAGATGCCGCCAATCAGTTCAAGTCGGTCACGAACGGTCACCAAGACCGGTAATTATGCCACGGGGGCGCATTACGGGCAGGCAAATGCCCGATAACTACTTATAGTCAGATCCGCGCACCACATGTTATCGACCGTGTTCAGAGTGTGACAATAAGGCGAGCGCGGTCTCTAACCTACTCACCCGATCGGGTAAATAGGCGAGACCGCGCCCGCCTTGTTAAAAAGCCTGGTCCTAGTTGTCGGTAATCATGGCCGCGGCGACGGTCGAGTTGGTCGCCTCGTCGATCAGGATCAGGCCGCCGGTCATCCGGTTGCGGTTGTAGGGGTCGCAGAACACCGGCTGGGTCAGCCGCAGCGTGACCCGGCCGATCTCGTTCAGCGTGAGCTTGGTCGCCGCCTCGTCCCGGTGCAGGGTGTTGACGTCCAGCCGGTACTGGAGATCGCGCACGATCGCCTTGACCGTCCTGGTCGTGTGCTTGACGATCAGCCGGCTCTGCGCGGTCAGCGGCTTGATCTCGCTCATCCAGCACACCATGGCCTCGATGTCCTGGGCGACCAGCGGCTGGTTGTGCGCGCGGCAGAACATGTCACCGCGGGAGACGTCGATGTCGTCGCCCACCAGCAGCGTGACCGACATGGGCGGGAAGGCCTCGGTGACCGGTCCGCGGGCGGTGTCGATCCGCTTGATCGTGGTGGTCAGCCCGGACGGCAGGTGCATGATCTCGTCGCCGGGCTTGAGCACCCCGCCCGCCACCTGGCCGGCGTAGCCCCGGTAGTCGTGCAGTTCGGGGTCGGTGGCCTGATGCGGCCGGATCACGTACTGGACCGGGAACCTGACGTCGATCAGGTTCCGGTCCGAGGCGATGTGCACGTGCTCCAGGTGGTGCAGCAGGGACGGCCCGTCGTACCAGGGCATGTTGGCCGAGCGCTGGACCACGTTGTCGCCGTGCAGGGCCGAGATGGGGATGAAGGTGAGGTCGCTGATCTCGAGCTTGGCCGCGAACGCGGTGAACTCCTCGACGATGCTCTCGAACACCTGCTGGCTGTAGTCGACCAGGTCCATCTTGTTGACCGCCAGGACCAGGTGCGGCACGTGCAGCAGCGTGGTCAGGAAGGCGTGTCGCCGGCTCTGCTCGGTCAGGCCGTTGCGGGCGTCGACCAGCACGATGGCCAGGTCGGCCGTGGAGGCCCCGGTGACCATGTTGCGCGTGTACTGGATGTGGCCGGGGGTGTCGGCGATGATGAACTTGCGCCGCGGCGTGGCGAAGTACCGGTAGGCCACGTCGATCGTGATGCCCTGCTCGCGCTCGGCGCGCAGGCCGTCGGTCAGCAGAGCCAGGTTGGTGTACTCCTCGCCGCGCTCGCGGCTGGTCCGCTCCACCGCGGCCAGCTGGTCCTCGAAGATCGCCTTGGAGTCGTACAGCAGCCGCCCGATCAGCGTGCTCTTGCCGTCGTCGACCGAGCCGGCGGTGGCGAAGCGCAGCAGGTCGGCCGGGCGCTCGCTGAGACGACGAAACACCTCATGGGCGCTCTCGCTCGGGTGCTCGGCAACGGGGTCGGCAGCCGCCGGGTTGTTTCCGTTGCCGCTGGTCACGACGCCGGAGGAGGAACGGGGCACATCCATCAAAAGTACCCCTTGCGCTTGCGATCCTCCATCGCGGCCTCGGTGACCAGGTCGTCGGCCCGCGTCTGGCCGCGCTCGGTCACGTCCGTCGCCGCGATCTCGGCCACGACCTGCTCCAGCGTGGCAGCGTCGGACTCGACCGCACCCGTGC
>Ga0102924_1006771_pt1 | contig 10654 bp, 7 predicted proteins | sample PaiPotPPM11metaG_FD_80116 | JGI IMG/M metagenome (GOLD analysis project Ga0102924, IMG submission 80116) | Iron sulfur acid spring bacterial and archeal communities from Banff, Canada, to study Microbial Dark Matter (Phase II) - Paint Pots PPM... ...
GAAGGGAGCAGGGGGTAGGGGACTGGGCTCGGAGCCAAATGAATGATGTGATGTGGGACCCGCCGGCCTCGACGCGACGGGAATCGAACGTCGCACGGTTCATCGACACGCTGCGCGCAAGTGGCGTTGACGGGTTGCTCGCGGCCGAGGCGCCGGGCGCCTTTTCGGCATTGTACGATTGGTCCGTTGCGCACCCAGAGCTCTTCTGGCCAGCCGTGTGGCTGTTTTGCGGGGTCATCGGCAAGCCCTGGAACGAAGTCGTCGTTGGACTCGAGCGCATGGCGCCGCCCGATCCAACCGCCGGGCCACGCTGGTTTCTAGGAAGCGAAATCAATTTCGCCGAGAACCTCCTCCGATTCAGCGACGATCGCGTCGCGATAATCGCCGCCGACGAGGCTGGACGCCGGCGCGAGCTGACCTACGCCGAGCTCCGGTCCGAAGTCGCCGCATGCGCGCGTGCGCTGGCGGATGCGGGAGTGCGAGAGGGCGATCGAGTCGCCGGATATCTGCCCAATATCCCAGAAACCGTGATCGCGATGCTGGCCACAACTAGCCTAGGCGCGATCTGGTCCAGCTGTTCGCCTGATTTTGGATCGGCGGGTGTACTCGATCGGTTTGGCCAGATTGAGCCGAAGGTGTTCGTTTGCACTGATGGCTACGAGTACGCCGGGAAGGTGATCGACACTCTCACGCGCGCGGCGGATGTCGTCAGCAAGCTGCCAAGCGTCCTCCGGACGGTGGTTGTCCGGTATCTCGGTCGTGCCAAGACGCCGATGCCGCGCGATTCGGTGTGGTGGGACGAGTTTCTTGCGGTGCACACAGGCGCCGAGCTGACGTTCGTGCGAGGGGAGTTCGATCGCCCTGCGTTCATCCTTTACTCGTCGGGCACGACAGGCCTCCCCAAGTGCATCGTGCATGGCGGCGGCGGTACGCTGCTGCAGCTACTCAAGGAACACGTGCTGCACGCAGATCTGGGACGCGAGAGTCGAGTGTTTTACTACACGACTTGCGGCTGGATGATGTGGAATTGGCTCGTCAACGCCCTCGCCGTGGGAGCCACGATCGTCTTGTATGACGGATCCGCACTCGCTCGGCCGACTATCCTCTGGGATCTCGCCCAGGAGCTTGGGATCACGGCGTTCGGGACGAGTGCCGGCTACCTCGCGGCGATCGAGAAGCTGCAAGTTGCGCCGCGTGGCACGCACGACCTGTCCGCGCTGCGCTGCATCTTCTCAACTGGTAGTCCCCTCGTGCCACGCAGCTTCGACTACGTGTATCGGGACGTGAAGCCTGACGTGTGGCTTGCGAGCATCAGTGGCGGCACAGACATAGTATCGTGCTTTGCCCTGGGTACGCCGCTGCTTCCAGTTCGACGTGGCGAGTTGCAGGCCCGCGCGCTGGGAATGGCCGTCGACGTGGTGGACGATTGCGCGCAAATCTTGCGCGGCGAGGCCGGGGAGCTCGTCTGCACTCGCCCATTTCCGAGCATGCCGGTGGCCATGTGGCGCGACCCTGACGGCGCGAAGTATCGCGCGGCGTATTTTTCGCGGTATCCGGGAATCTGGCGACATGGCGATTGGGCGCGCATAACTGACGCGGGCGGCGTCGTGATATACGGCCGGAGCGACACGACGCTAAACCCGGGCGGCGTACGAATAGGCACCGCGGAGATTTACCGGCAGGTGGAGCAGCTGCCGGAGATCCTGGACAGCGTGGCCGTCGAATACGCGCCTTACGGGGACTCGAGAATCGCGCTTTTCGTCCGGCTGGCCGATGGTATCGCCCTCGATGACCCTCTCTGCGCGCGGATTCGGGAGTCCCTCAGCGCGAACGCCAGCCCGCATCACGTGCCCAAGATCATCCGCCGCGTCTCCGATATTCCGCGTACCGTAAGCGGGAAAATCGCGGAGCTCGCCGTTCGCGAGGCAATCCACGGCCGTACCGTCGTGAACGCAGGCGCGCTCGCGAATCCGGAGTCGCTGGACGAGTATCGAGAGCTGGGGAAGTTGTTAGATTCCTAGGTTATGGGGACTGAGACGATCGCGCCTCCGCCAGTCGCAGGGGGGGCAGGAGTGGCAGGAGTGGCAGGAGTGGCAGGAGTGGCAGGAGTGGCAGGAGTGGCAGGGGTGGCAGGGGGGCTAACGACGACAAAGGCGCCTTTCATTGAACAGGCGCAGGCTGAAGGGCGGCTATACATCCACCAGCCGCACGAGCTGTATTCCGTGGAGAACCACGACGCCTGGCGTAAGCTGTTCGCGCGCATGGGCGATAAGTGGCGCCGGTATGCCAACGAGCGGTTCTTGCAAGGGATCGACTCGCTGTGTTTGTCGCCGGACCGCGTCCCGAAGCTCGAGGACGTGAATCGATTTCTCGGTCCACTGACTGGATTCAAAGCAAAGGCGGTGAGCGGATACGTTCCCGCCTTTTTGTTCTTCGATTGTCTGCGTAACCGGGAATTTCCGACCACGATCACGGTGCGCGACGGCGCCACGCCCGACTATCTCCCCGAGCCGGACATCTTTCACGACATCGCCGGCCATGTGCCGATGCACACCGATCGTGCGTTTGCGGACACGCTGGTCCGGTTTGGCGACTGCGCCCACACGGCGGCGGAGATCGTCGGGGGAATCGCGGATGAGGGAGAAAAGCTCCGGCGGGTCACGAGCATCTTCCAGGCGATGGCGCGGTTCTTCTGGTTTTCGATCGAGTTTGGCCTCATGAAGGCTCGCGACGGACACGGCTTCAAGGTGTATGGCAGTGGGTTGCTCAGCTCGTATGGCGAGATATCGCACGCGATCGACGCGCCCGAAGTGCAGCGGTACCCGTTCCAACTGGAGTGGGTCATCAACCAGTCGTTTGAGATCGACCACTTTCAGCCGCTGCTGTTCTACGTCGATTCTTTCGACCACCTATTCGACCTGGTGGGCCGTCTCGAGCGATGGATGCGTGCCGGAAAGCTCGACAACGTCGCTCCAGGAGAGCCCGCAATAAGCGAGACGGATCTCAAGAGTTTCATCGAGCGATAAGGGGAGGGGGCAGGACCGATGGCAACGCAATCAATGCCGCTAGAGGCCGGCGCGGCCGACACGTTCCCGATCAACGGGACGGACTTCATTGAGTTTTACGTAGGCAATGCCAAGCAGGCGAGCGCGTTCTATCGCTCGGCCTTCGGCTTTCAGCTGGTCGCGTACCGGGGCCCCGAGACCGGCACTCGCGACCGCGCATCCTATGTGCTGCAGCAGGACAGAATCAGGCTAGTGCTCACGACGCCAGTACGTCCTGACGGGCCGATTGCGCGACATGTGTCCGAGCACGGCGACGGAGTGCACGACCTCGCGCTCTGGGTCGACGACGCGCGGGAGGCATTCTCGTTGGCGGTGGAGCGCGGCGCCAAGCCGGCTCAGGAGCCCGTCGTGCTCCGCGACGACCTTGGCGAGGTGACGATCGCCGGCATCCATACGTACGGCGAAACGATCCACTCACTGGTAGAGCGACGGAACTACCGCGGCGTGTTCATGCCCGGGTTTCAGCCGGTAACCGCGACCTATGCTCCGCCGCCGGTTGGCCTCAAATACGTCGACCACTGCGTCGGCAATGTGGAGCTGGGAGCAATGAACAGGTGGGTCGCGTTCTACGAGGAGGTACTCGGTTTCCGCAACATCATCTCGTTTGACGATAAGACGATCTCCACCGAATACTCGGCGCTCATGTCAAAGGTCGTCGCCAACGGCAATGGACGCGTCAAGTTCCCGTTGAACGAGCCCGCGCAAGGACGCAAGAAATCCCAAATCGATGAGTACCTCGAGTTCTACGGCGGGCCTGGTGTGCAGCACATCGCCATCGCCACGGACGACATCATCCGAACCGTCACTGCGCTGCGCGATCGCGGCGTCGAATTCCTGCGCGTACCGGCGACGTACTACGACACCGTAAGCGATCGCGTGGGCCGGATTGACGAAGACATCTCGCCCCTGCGCGACCTCGGCATTCTCGTCGATCGCGACGACGAGGGATATCTGTTGCAGATTTTTACCAAGCCGGTGCAGGACCGGCCAACCGTGTTTTACGAGATCATCCAGCGGAAGGGCGCGACGAGCTTCGGCGCGGGCAATTTCAAAGCGCTGTTCGAGGCGATCGAGCGCGAGCAGGCCGCCCGGGGAAACCTGTAATGCCGATCTATCACACTCTCGGGCAGATTCCGCGCAAGCGCCACACCGCGTTCCGTAAGCCTGACGGCGGACTGTACGCGGAAGAGCTCATGGGGCACGAGGGGTTCACCGGGACGTCGTCGCTGCTGTACCATGTGCACCCGCCTACAACGGTGAAGTCGGCTCGCCGCCTGCGCGAGACCAAATACGAGCCGGATGGCGACCGTGCGCTGCGTCATCGCCATTTCTTGACATCACACGTGAAGCCAGGGGGGAGTCCGACGCTCGACCGGACGCCTCTGCTGTTCAACCAGGACGTAGCGATGCTTTACGTCGAGCCCGACGAGCAGGACGCGCACTTCTACAAGAACGGCCAAGGCGATGAGATCGTGTACGTGAGCAAAGGTGCCGGCGTTCTGGAGAGCGTGTTTGGCGACATGCCATACCGCGAAGGCGACTACCTCATCATCCATCGCGGCGTGATGCACCGCTTCAAGCTGGACATGGCGGCCGGCCAGACAAAGCTGCTCATCTTCGAAAGCCGCGGGCACGTGCGCTGGCCAAAGCGCTATCGTAACGAATTCGGACAGCTGATCGAGGGAGCCCCATATTCGGAGCGTGACATTCGACAGCCGACGGAGCTGCGCACGATCGATCAGCCTGGGGATTTCCGGATCCTCGTCAAACAATACGACGGGTTGAACGAGATCATACTCGACCATCACCCCTTCGACGTAGTAGGCTGGGACGGGTACTTCTACCCGTGGGCTTTCAACATCCATGATTTCGAGCCGATCGTTGGCCGCGTGCACCAACCTCCGCCGGTGCACCAAACCTTTCAGGGTGACGGCTTCGTCGTGTGCTCTTTTTGCCCGCGACCGTTCGATTTCGATCCAAACGCCGTCCCTGCGCCGTACAACCACAGCAACGTCGATTCCGACGAGGTGCTTTACTACGCGTCGAGCGAGTTCATGAGCCGGAAGGGAATCGAATTCGGGAGTGTCACACACCATCCCGACGGAATACCGCACGGCCCGCATCCGGGTCGGGCGGAGGCGAGCCTGGGGGCGAAGTACACGAACGAGCTGGCGGTAATGATGGATTCTTTCCGGCCGCTTCATGTTGCCAAGGCCGCGCTCGCGATCGAGGATCCGAATTACCACCGGTCGTGGATCGAGGCACAACACGCCGAGTTCAATCCGCCGACGACGTGAGGGTCTCGCTTCCCTCATTGCTGTGTGCTGTTGCGCTGCGCGGTCAGGAGCCGCCCCACCTGACCATCGAGCATTACACTCTTCCGAACGGACTGGAGGTCGTCCTCTCCGAGGACCATTCGACGCCCGTCGTCGCAGTAAGCACCTATTACCGTGTAGGGTCGGCCGACGAGGCAATCGGCCACACGGGAGTGGCCCACCTGGTCGAGCACGTCGCGTACGCGGCGGTAGAGCACGTCCCACCGAAGCACTTCCGCCAATGGCTGGGCACCGGCGACGCGGGCAGCGCCGGATCCACCGACGAGGATCGCACGAGATTCGACGAATGGATGCCGTCTGGCGCGTTGCCGCTCGCACTCCAGCTCGACGCGGACCGAATGTCGCGCGTGTTGCCAAGCGTCGATGAGGCGGCAGTTGACCGGCAGCGCGTCGCGGCCGAAATCGAGCGTCGCGAGCGGGTAGACAGCGTTCCGTACGCGCGAGGGGATGAAGTGATGCGGGCAGCGCTTTTCCCGCCTGGGCATCCTTACTCCTGGCCGCTTTTCGGGCTGCCGTCCGACGTCGCGGAGGCATCGGTCAAGGATGTTCGCGCATTTCTCAAGCGGTACTATGCGCCCAACGCCGCGGCTCTCGCGATCGCTGGTGATTTTCTCCCGGATTCTGCCAAGCGATGGGTCGCGCGAGCTTTCGCCGACATCCCACGCAGCAGCGGCGCCGGTGCTCGTCCACACGCGGTGACGTTCGCGCTGGATCATGACAGCTTGGTCGTCCTCGAAGATCGCGTGCAGCTACCGCGCGTTTGCTATGCCTGGCACTCGGTCAAGGCGTTTCACCCTGACGACGCGGCGCTCGACGCGCTCGCCTATGTGTTAGCCGACGGCCCGGAGTCGCGGCTGTACACGCGCCTGGTGAGGGATGAGCAAGTTGCGCAATCCGTTGCCGCCGAGCAGCAGGGCCGGCGACTGGACGGGCACTTTACGCTCGCCGTCACCGCGAGTCCCGGGGTCACGCCATCGCAGATCGACACCCTCGTCGCCCGCGAGCTGACGCGTGTAATTGACAGCGGCGTCACGGAACATGAGCTCGATCGGGTGCGACAACGGCGTCGCGCGAAGATGCTGGAGGATTTCACAAACGTGGCAAGACGCGCCGAGGTGCTCAACTATTACAACTATTTCGCTGGGTCGCCCGACTATGCCGCCAATGACATGGACCGGTACGATCGCCTCTCACCTGATGACGTGCGGCGAGTGGCGGCGCACTACCTCGGAGCGCACAGGGTAATACTCACCATAGTACCGCTCGGCCGGGCCGCGATTCGAATCCGCGTGCCCGCCTCGTGATGATTTCGACGAGAGCCAGGATCCCGATGCTGGCGGCGCTCGCGTTCGGCCCCAGCGCCGCACTGGCGCAGGCGCCAGCCCGCCGCGCTATCACGTTCGAGGACTTCGCTGCTGTTGGCATCGTGTCTGATCCCCAGATGGCGCCCGGGAGCGCCGCAGTGCTATACGCGGTGGGCTCTGCGAGCCTGATGGCGAACAAGAGGACGATGGTCACCTGGCTCGCGCCGATGTCAGGCATCGCGCCCAGGCGCTTTCCGGATGATTCCACGGTAGCCGCGGAGGCGACGTGGTCGCCGGACGGGAGGCACGTCGCGTACATATCCGGCCGCCAGTTGTGGGTGGCTGATTCATCTGGCGGCGGGCGTCGCCAGATGACAAAGCTGACGGGTGGCGCAATCGGACCGATCTGGTCGCCTGACGGGGCGCATATCGCTTTCACCTCGGCCGTCTACCCGTCCTGTCGAGATGATGCGTGCGATTCCGCGATGACCAAGGCGGCGGCGGACAATCCCGTCAAGGCGCACGTAGAAGATCACCTGCTGTATCGACATTGGAATGCGTGGGACAATGGCACCAGGCACCACCTATTTGTGATCGATGCCCAAGGTGGCTCGCCGCTTGACTTGACGCCGGGCGCGCCATACGACGTGCCGCCGGGCCCTTTTGGCGGCAGGGAGGGATACGCGTTCTCGCCCGACGGACGCGAGGTTGCCTACACGGCGAAGGACCAGGGTCCGGCAGACGCGTGGTCAACTGACGTCAACGTTTACACTGTCGCCACTGCGGGCGGGTCGACGAAAGTGATCACTGCGGCCAATCGCGGGGCCGACCAGAACCCCGTGTACTCTCCAGATGGCAGATGGATCGCCTACGCGTCCCAAGCAAGAGCGGGATTCGAGTCCGATCGCTGGAGACTCATGCTGTACGACCGCCATACGGGTGTTGCCCATGAGCTACTTCCCAAATGGGACCGCGATGCCAACGGCTACGCGTTCACGCATGACGGCCGGGCGATCGTGCTGGCGACAGTAGACGCGGCGCGGACGAAACTGTACCGTGTGGCACTAGCGTCGAGCGGCTTAGCGGTTGGTGAGCCCGTGCTCCTCACAGGTGACCACAACAACTCGGCGCCGTCGCTCGCGCGCGATGGCAGATCGCTAGCGTGGGTGCGAGATGCCGCGGACCGCCCGGGCGAAGTGTACGTGGCGGAACTTGGCCTTCGTGGTCTCAGTGGGGTGCGGCAACTGACGCACGTCAACGACGCCCTCGTCGCCCAGCTCCGTATGCATCCCGCCGAGGAGTTCTGGTTTCGCGGTGCCGGAGGGGACAGCGTGCAAGGGTTTGTCGTCAAGCCTCCGGACTGGCAATCCGGTCGCACGTACCCCGCGGTCCTGCTCATTCACGGCGGTCCGCAGGGAGAATTCCTCGACAATTGGCACGGTCGCTGGAATTATCAGTTGTTCGCGGCGCCCGGCATGGCAGTTGTCTTTCTCAACCCACGCGGCTCCAACGGCTACGGGCAAGCATTCGTCGATGGAGTCTCAAAGGACTGGGGTGGCAAAGTCTACACCGACGTCATGGATGGTCTAGACTCGGCGCTGGTGCGATACCCGTGGATCGACAGCACGCGGCTTGCGGCGGCGGGGGGATCGTTCGGCGGATACATGGTCAACTGGATCGAGGGTCACACGGATCGGTTCAAGGCCCTGGTGTCGCATGCGGGCCCATTCAATCTCGAGAACATGGGCACCGCCACTGAGGAGCTGTGGTTCACCGAATGGGAGTTCGGCGGCCCGATCTGGGACTCCACAGCGCTGGCCAGCCAATACCGGCGGTACTCACCGCACCTTTTTGCAGCACATTTTCACACGCCAATGCTCGTGCTCAATGGCGAGTTGGACTATCGCGTCCCCTACACTGAGGGACTGTCGCTATTCACCGCCCTACAGCGGCAAGGCGTACCCAGCCGACTGGTAGTCTTTCCCGACGAGGGGCACTGGATCGGAAAACCGCTCAATCAGAGATTGTGGTACGCGGAGGTGCAGGGGTGGCTGGAGAAATACTTGGGGGAAGAGCCGATGAGCGGGGAACCTCCGTCACGCCCCCCGACACAATGAACGCCATCGCCTCGGTGCTGAGTGCGTTGAGGCGCGTCACGCGGGACGCAGGAAAGAGCGCCAGGCGACCAGACAAGCTATAAGAGAACGGGAGATACACGGTGACGTAGTCCGCCAACCCCATGTTGTCGAGCGATTCCTGGGTGACGAAGCCGAGGCCTTTTGCTTGGCCCAGATCATCGAGCGGCACAAGGACCGGGGCATCGAAGCGTCGCTGTTCGCCAACGAACGCGTTCAGAAGGTCCTTAGTGGACGAGTACAGAAGACGAACGAACGGAAGGCGGTTGACCATATTCTCGACCGACGCCAGCACGCCTGAGGCGAGCAGTGTCGAAGCGAGGAAACCGACGAGCGTTATGACGATGACCGTGACAATGAAGCCGAGCCCTGGGATTGAGAGGCCGAGCCATCGGTCGATCGTCTCGAAGATCCGAACACAGACATAAATGGTGATCGCGAACGGCGCGACGAAGACGAGCCCGCGCAGGAAATACGAGACGAGGCGCCGCACGCCGTTAAGTCTAGTCGTCGCGGCTTCCGCCGCATTGGGCTTGGCGGTCGTGGCTATGACTGGGTTGGCGTGTGGCCGTACGGTATTACCCGGGCCGTCTTATGTGGCGCCCGGATCTACGCCGGAGCCCGCGCGAGCGCAGGCAGAGATAAAGGGCGACCAGATCCCGGTGCGCGACCGCATCGCGCGGGCACTGGTCGATTCTTCGTTTCATTTGACCGGCCTAGACCGATCGGCAGTGTCGGGATACAGCCTTGCCAGGCTTACTAAAGTGCACGTGGCCATCATTCCGGTGGCGCGCGTCCCGGACTCGAGCCTAGTCGTCATAACTGGAGAGACGTACGTCGGCGACCCGTCGAGACGCGACAGCATCTCCGCCTTGCCTGAACGATGGCGTCTAATCACGGCATCGGACCCCTCAGCGGCGATCCTTCGAACGCTCGCCCGAACGATAACGGCGGCGCCGTCGGGCTTGCCGGCGCTGGAGCCGGCTCCGTCGGTGCGGCGTCCGGACGCGATGGAGCAGGCCCGATTGGCCGCTACGCCCGTGGGACGCACCGTTGACCTGTGCACCCCGGTGGCTCTTCCGGCGGGATGGCTTGTCCTGTACTGGCACACGGATCCCTCACGCTGCCCGCCGAGCCCTGGCCGGGCGTTCGCGAACGAGCCAAACGTCATGCGCGTCGAGCGGGAATTCTGACAGCCCTCACACCATGAAGCGATTGACGGATGCCAGGACTTCGGCGGCCACCTGCTGCAGTGAGTTGAGATCGGCGGCGGCGGCGGCTATCACGTTAGCCTGCGCGGCCGTCGACGCGGCCATCTGTGTGGCGGCGTCAGCCTGACTCCCAGACAGAGTCGCCGCCTCGGCCGCCTGAGCCTCGATACGGCGCACGGCTTCGCGTTGCGCGCTTGCCAGCTCCGCGACGCCGCGCACGATCGCGGCGGTCGATTCGACCTGTGCGGCTGAGCGGCGAATGGCTGCACCGGTGTCGCCGATAATGCGGCGGCCCGCTAGCACTTCTTCGTTCGCGCGCGCCAGATCCGCCGCCGTGGCGGTCGTGCTCTGCTGGATGCGTTGCACTTCCCCGCGGATCTGATCGACCAGCTTTCCCGACGCTTTCGCCAGCTTTCGAACTTCGTCCGCCACCACGGTGAATCCCTTCCCGTGCTCGCCGGCGCGTGCAGCTTCGATCGCAGCGTTGAGGGCAATCAGGTTCGTCGTGTGCGCGATTCCGGCGATACCCGCGGTCGCGCCTACAATCGCGCGGAGCCGTTGCTCGACCTCGGCGAAGCTCGTGCGTGCGGCCGCGGCCGCGGC
>Ga0102924_1006772_pt1 | contig 10654 bp, 10 predicted proteins | sample PaiPotPPM11metaG_FD_80116 | JGI IMG/M metagenome (GOLD analysis project Ga0102924, IMG submission 80116) | Iron sulfur acid spring bacterial and archeal communities from Banff, Canada, to study Microbial Dark Matter (Phase II) - Paint Pots PPM... ...
ATTTTATGCTCGCTGACCAGCGCGCAGGCTCCGACAATCGTGCCGCTGCCGACGCGGGAGTGCGACAAAACAGTGGCATTCATGCCGACCAGCACATGATCGCCCAGCGTCGCGCCGTGGATGACAGCGTTATGCCCGATAGTACACTCGTCGCCAATAGTGAGCGGGGCATCGGCGTCGAGGTGCAGCGTGCAATTATCCTGGATGTTGGTACGGCGACCGATGACGATAGAACCGGTGTCGCCGCGCACGACCGCGTTATACCAGATGCTCGCGCCCTCGTGAATTGTGACATCGCCGATGATCACCGCGCTGGGAGCGATGAAGACATCTTCGCCAATCCTGGGCATGATGCCTTTGAATGGGAGAACTGGCATGGCTCCTCCTCAAATATTCAGATCACGACGCGCTTGATCGCCCAGACAATCTCATCCAGGCGTGAATAGTAATGGGCAGCGGCAGGCTCAAAGCTGTTTATGACCACCTGGTTGTAATTCTGCCCTTCGGCGTGGATGTATTCTTTATTGTTGAGCGCCATCCCGACATGGGTGATGCGCTCGCTGCCGAAGAAAATCAGATCGCCTTCGCGCATATTCGCGCGTGATACCTGCTCTGGCAAGGAATCATGCTGCTGATCGGCATCGCGCGGAATAATAGAACCGCCCATGCGATAGCACAATTGCACAAAGCCGCTGCAATCGATGCCTTCCCAACTCGTTCCGCCCCAGAGATACGGTCGTCCCAGCAGCGATCGCGCGAACGCGGTGACAGTACTGACGTGAGCTTGCGGGTAGGGATCGGCGCTGTCGCGAATAGCAATGGCGTCGCGCGGGAGCCAGGCCAGATGCTCCCCCGGCAAGGCTACCTGGAGACGCTGAGGATGGGTGATGTCCTGGATAGGCAGCGCGGTGGAGAGATACACCATGCCAACGGTCTCACCCCCTTCGGCATGAGCATACAAAGGCGTGTGCGTCACGGTGACGACGGCAACGTAGGGCAGAGCCGTACCGCAGCTCACGCCGACTTTGCAAAATCCTTTGACAATCGGCTCCTCGAGCTGATCGGTATGAATCCACCCCGCGTAATCGAACAATGTGACATGTGTCCACGCCCCGGCTGCTTCATCAGGGTTAGCTAATGCATTCATGAGCGCCTGTGTGACCAGTTCAGAGGTCGGATCAGGATCGCGGCGGATGTCGGCAACGCCGACGGCAACAACGCAAGTTGTAGCGATGGTCATGGCTTCGTACTCATCCCTAGAGTGATCGCGAGAGGGCGGGGCAAAGCCGCCGCCCATTGATACACATGATACGATGCATAGGCGCCCGGCTGCGCTAGCGCATGGCATTACTCATAACAAAGACCAGATTCGCCGGGCGTTCAGCCATACGACGCATCAGGTAAGGATACCACTGCGAACCGTAAGGCACGTAGATGCGCACATTGTAGCCCTGATTTACCAATTTCTCTTGCAAGTCGCGCCGGATACCATAGAGCATCTGAAACTCAAACGCCTCTTTGCCGATGCCATGCTCGCGGGCATACTTGCAGGTCGCATTGATAATGGCCTCGTCGTGCGTAGCAATCGCGGGATAATTCCCGCGCAAAAGCAGCATCATCATCAACTGCACGTAGTTGTGATCAACCTCGCTTTTGTTCTGAAAAGCGACGGTTTTGGGTTCTTTGTAGGCTCCTTTGACCAGCCGCACACGCACACCATGCGCGATAAGTTGCTCAACATCTTTCCGGCTGCGAGACATGCAGGATTGCATCACTGTACCAACATGCTCGAACTGCTCGTGCATGCGCAGCGTCATAGCGACCGTTCGTTCCGTGTAAGCTGAACCCTCCATATCGATCCGCACAAAGATCGGGTAGCGCTGCGCGTGCGTCAAGATGTCGCGCACGTTTTGCTCGCACAGCTCCTGCGCGATATCCAGACCCAGCGCGGTCAGCTTGATCGAGATGTTGGCATCAACGCCTTGCTGCTTGATAGCTTGCAGACTGGCGATGAAATCTTGCGCGGCAGAGCGTGCTTCTCGTTCACCTGAGACGTTTTCTCCGAGATGATCGAGCGAGACATGCAGCCCCTTCCGGTTCAGATCGCGCGTCACCTGGATGGCCTCGTCAAGAGACTCACCGGCGACGAAGCGATGAGAGAGGCCGCGGGCCGCGCGATTGGAGATCACAAAGTGGCGCACGTTGTCGTTTTGCGCCAGATACAACAATGTATCTCTCAGCACCATTGCTAAGTTCCCCTTTCAATTCGAAGCTAGTTTTTCTCTTATGATAGCACATATTGGGGACTGGCGTGGCATTATGGCGCGTCGGCGTTGCTTTCCGGCCCGATGCGCCCCCACAGGCCCAGACGAATCAATTCGTTGCGCGCATCAAAGCCAAAAAGGTCGGCGTCCATGTCGCGGCCATAATGAATGACGAGGCCACGCAGCATCTCGATCTGCTCCGCTTTGACGGCGGTATCGCGTTCAAACGGGATATGTTGGGCAAGCTGCTCGATGGCCTGCCGGTGATACCACTGTTCCTGTGTTTCTGTCATGATGGCGCTAGCTCGTTTCCAGATTTGCCGCCAAACGATACGATACTCGCCAACAAGCCACACCACGATACACGTTTATATACAATGAACATAGCCAATTTACCCTATGGCCGCCCATGAAACTTGACCGCAGAAAAAGCGAATGGTACTGTGATCATAACACAATTGTGCGCGGAACCCAAAGAGACGTTATTGAGATCCAGAGGTGGATGAACGACAATGCTCTGTCCATTTTGTAATACAGCTCGCTTAGATAATGAAGCTCCCTGCCCCTATTGCGGCGCGCCTTCGCCCTTGCAAAGGCAGGCCAACGCCGGAATGGGATACGCGGGAATGTGGCAAAACACGCCTCCGCAACTGCCGTTTCCACAGGCGCAACCGCCAGTGAGCGACCAGTTTTCGCCAATGCAGGCCAGGGACGAACAGCAGCGACAATCCCTGCTTCCGGCGCTCTATCAGCCGCCGCTGGGGGCGATGCCGCCACCTGGACACGCGCTCATACCCGCGCAAGAGCAGAATGTCGGTGATATGCTGGCATCCCTGCCGGAAAACGCCACGTACATCGCGCCGATGTATACGAAGCCGCGCGCGCTTATCCCACGCTATCGCGCAATTAGCGGCTTGCTCAGCATGATCATCGTCGCTTTGTTGCTCTGCGGGGGTCTGGGCTATTATGCGAAAACCAGCGGCAAGCTCAACGCGTTCGCGCAGATGGCCGGGGTTGTGCCGCCGCCCAATATTCACCTGACAGCCACGCCCACCTTGTCGGTCCCTGCTACCCCGCAAATAACTGGGCCAGCCTATTCGATCATCAATTCGGCCACGACCACGGACCGCATCAACAGTCAGCATGTGGCGGTCGATCAGAACAACGTGTTCAGCCCAGGTGAGACGATCTATTTGACCTACAGCGTGCAGCGTCCGAAAACTCCCGGCACGGTCACGATCAAATGGTACACCAACGGCGTTTTTTACCAGCAAAGCCAGACGCAACAGATTAACGTGGCGATCAATGGTTTTACTACCGAGCAGTTTTCCACGCCAACCGAGGGCAAGGTCGAACTCTATTGGAATAACGAGTTAGCAATCACCTTGCTCTTCGTGGTGAAATAAATCCTGTATGAGAAAACGAGGGTAGTGGCAGGCGAGCCTGCCACTACCCTCGTTTTCTCATATAATACATCTTCTTATCCGCAGCGCGTGTCTACGTTGATATCTCCCAAGACCTGCACCTGGCACGCGAGGCGCGTGTTGGGGTCTTTCTTGAGATCATTGCGCAGCCAGAATTTTTCCATGAAGGTCAGCCCGTTGGTGTTCGACGAGGGAGAGACGGCCACACGGTCGGTGCCGCACAGGCCGTTGCCGTGACAATTGGCAAATTTCCAGAGGCCACAGTACACGGGTACGTCATGTTCTAACGCGGCATAGCGTATAGGATCGCCCGCGGGAACCTCAACTTTGACATCTTCATGCACAAAAGTAATCGTTGGCACGATTTCATCCTCCAAAGGTAATTTGATAGCAAATAGCGAATTTAACGGTTGCCATTGTGGAACAGGCAACCGCCCTCTTCCTGTCAGATAGTAGCACAGAGCGCGGGAGGCGTCAATGTTGGCCGGGCGCGATGCATTGCGCCCATACAGCGAGGATCTCCTCCGCGATCTGCGTCACCGTCTTGCCATCCGTCGCGACGAGCAGGTCTTCGACCTTATTGCGTTCCATGATGGCGGCCAGTTCGGGGGCGCGCTGGAGATGCCACGCGAGGCCAGCGCCCAGTTCGCGCCGTTTCAGGCGATCTGCGAGCGTATGCAACGACGCGCTGAGCCGGACGACAAAGATATCCGCGCCAGGGATGGCAGCGCGATAACGATCAAGTTCAGCGCGGGACTCGATCACATCGGCGACGACGAGGCTGGTTGCTCCGCGCTCACGGAAGTTGGACCAGACAGCGGCCAGATTTTTCATACCAAGCCCAACGCTGAAACGATCGTCCGGGCGGCGCGGATAACACCAGCGCAGGGCATCGAGGTCAACGAAGGCGTGCGCTATCCTCGCCTGCTCAAGCAGCTCGGAGATTTCCGAGGCGACGGTCGTCTTGCCAACGCCAACTGAGCCGGTGACAATCAGGATAGGTACTCTCACTTGCACAGTTTCCTCCTCTTGCTATGAGCATACTTTAGCGCAACAATACCACTGTATCATATTCCTGTTCTTCATACGTGAAGAACAGTGTACAGAACAGAAATCAGAGAGGTGAGATGATGCAAGAAGGTCTGAAAGAACAACAAGTTCCGGTCAAGGTTTACCGAACCCAGGATCGCTTGATGATAGCCGCTCCGCTGCCGGGGCTGGAACCCGAAAACATCCAGGTTGAGGTGACGACAGACGGCTATCTCATTATTCGCGGAGAATTGCGCGGCGCGCTTAAGGACGTGAAAGAACTGCTGATAGATGAATGGAGTATCGGGGGCTATTATCGTAAGCTGCAACTGCCGACGGCGGTCAACGCTGAAAACGCCAACCTGTCCTACGGGAATGGAGTACTGACGATAGCCTTCCCTATTAGCGGGCAAGTGCAGCCCGCCACGCTCATGTTGACGCGCGTAGCTCCTGGACACGGCCAGCGCTGGGGCAATGCCGGACATCCGCCAACTGATGATGCTGTCTGACGATCCATCGATATGCATGGCCTACCACCCGGTACCTACGAATATCGGGAGCGATCATGAATTTTCACAAAAGGGTTTGAGAGGGATATGCTAATGGGGCGGCGCAATGCATTGCGCCGCCCCATTAGCATATCTCTTCCGTGTTAAACTATGATCATGCGCCGTGTTTGTTATTTTCTCTCGGTAGGATATGCCCATGAACGATCAGGTTCTCAATCCGCTGGATACCTTGTACGAGGAAGCATTAGGCAACGCGCTGCCTCTGCCCGACGCGCTTGCTGCCTTGTATGGCCGCCTGTCCATCGCGCCGCGTTCGGGGCGACCGCACATCATCGCCAACTTCGTGACGACGCTCGATGGCGTGGTATCACTCAACATCCCTGGTAAGTCCGGCGGCGGCGAGATCAGCGGGAATAGCCAGCATGATCGGATGGTGATGGGCCTCTTACGCGCTATCGCCGACGTGGTGATCGTTGGAGCGAACACGGCGCGCGCCGTCCCCCGACATGTGTGGACGGCGGAACATATTTATCCCCCGCTCGCGAATGCCTACAAGCAACTACGGACAGCTTTAGGGAAAACCGATCCGCCGCTGAATGTGATTGTGACGGCGCGCGGCAACGTGAACCTCGATCTGCCCGTCTTTCAGTCAGGGGAAGTCGCGGTTCTGATCGTTACCAGCGAGCAAGGCGCGCAACACATTGGCGCACATCCATTGCCGACACACGTTCAGGTACAGGCCGTCGCAGGGAGCGAGCGCATCAGCGCGCGGGCAATCCTGGACACGGTGCAGCACATACGCCAGAGCGAGATCGTGCTGGTCGAGGGCGGAGCGCAGTTGTTGGGTGATTTCTTTGCCGGGCAATGCCTTGACGAGCTGTTTCTGACGCTGGCTCCGCAGATCGCCGGTCGAGACGCAACCGTCGAGCGTCCAGGGCTGGTGATGGGCAAGCTGTTCGCGCCCGAACATCCCTTGTGGGGATCGCTGGCGAGCGTCAAACGTGGAGGAGATCACCTGTTTCTGCACTACCGGTTCGAGTTAGAGAAATAATGTTCTGCAGCTAGCCCTGGCGGCAGAACATTATTTCTCTAGCGATGTTTTGCTGTTGCGCTCGCCGTCATACGAGAGCAGAATACGCTTGCCGTCGTAGATGGTTTCCAGGTGAACGGGACGGCTCCAGACCATATAGATGTGCTGGAGCGTCTTCTCGGCATAGACCAGGTCCAGTTCCTGCCCCTCGAACAGGTGCTTGATGTAGAGTTCGCGGTTGCCGTGGTAATCGCCATCATCGATCACGAGATAGGGGAAACCGAAGTTGGTCATGTTGGCGACAATGTTGTCGCGCACCTTCTCCCAATTTTTCTCGACGATGACCCACTCGTCGCCCTCTTTCTTGAAAACGTAGAGGTCGAGGTCTTTGATCAAGTCTTTGGTCAGGTAGTTGCGCAAGAAGGAGACATCATTCTCCATTTCGCGCACTTCGAAGATCTTCTGTTTGCCCATCCCTGGCGTGCGCCCCAGTCGCTCCTGTTCTTCTTTGGTAGGATTATCCCAACGCCGCTCGATATCCTCGTACATCTTGTAGCCGAGGTAATAGGGATTGAGTGATGTACGCGAAGGCGAGAGAACGCCGGAATGCAACTGCGCGAATTCAAGGACATCGGAGTCCGAGATAAGGCCGCGATCAGCCATGCGGCGCATGATGCGCGAATGCGCCAGGCTGGCCCAGCCCTCATTCATGGTTTTAGTTTGCATTTGCGGCACGAAGTATAATTGCTCCAGACGCACGATTTCGATGATATCGCGCTGCCAGGGCTGCAAATGCGGCGCGTGGCGTACAAGGAATTCGAGGATATCCTTTTCCGGCTTCTCCGGGAATTTGGGCGGCTTGCCGGGGTGCAGGTCGCGATCTTCCTCGGCGCGGCGCGCCTTTTTATCGAGACCCCACAGGTCATCATACTCGCTGGAGGACACGATGGGCTTCAGTTTCTCCTGTTCATCTTCGGATGAAGGCTCGTCGGAGTGCAAGAAAAGATTATAGTCAACGTGTTCCTGAATCGAGAGAATGGCATCCAGGAAGTGTTCAACTTCGGCTTTGCCGTGATCGAACTCGTACTTCGCGATGCGTTCAGCATGAATGCTGACCTTGTCGATCATGCGCCGCGAGGTGTGCTGGAAGTAGGCGTTGTTCTTGAAAAAATCCGTGTGGCCGAAGACGTGCGCCGCGACAAACGTGTTTTGTAGGAGATCGTTCATCTCCATGAGAAAGGCATAGCTCGGATTGGTGTTGACCACCATCTCGTAGATTTTACTTAATCCGAGGTCATAATGCATCTTTTGCCGGTAATATGCCTTGCCATGCGTCCAGTGGCTGAACCGTCCTGGTAAGCCATAGGAGGCAAACTCGTACATGATCGAGGCGGGTACGAGTTCAAAATGCGTTGGGAAGGGATCAAGGCCCAGATTGACGGCCTCTTCCCACGCGTAATCGATCATATCCCGCAGTTGTTCGAGACTCGATAGACTATCTGCCATAAATGACTGCCTTCCTAAGTTAGCGCGCAGGAACCGGGTCGCGCTGGGCAAAGAACTTGCGGAGCGCCGGATACACATCCTTCTTATCGGAAATGGTCACAGAGCTGAATTTCTTGTCGCTGATCTTGCTATAGGCGCTCATCAATGTGCTGGGAGAGCGATAATGCCCTTCGCGGATCTCGCCGTAGCCAAAGATGTTACAGAGTTCAATCAACTTATTCACCAGTTGCACGCAGCGATCGTTGTCCCACGGCAAATTGTCGCCATCAGAGAAATGGAAGGGATAGATGTTCCAGTCCGCCGGGTTGTAGCGTTCTTTGATGATGTCCAGAGCCAGTTCGTAGGCGGACGAGACCTGCGTGCCGCCGCTTTCGCCCTTGTGGAAGAATTCGTCCTCGGTGACTTCTTTAGCCTCGGTATGATGGCTGACGAAGATGATCTGCACGTTGTTGTATTTTGTGCGCAGGAAACGCACCATCCAAAAGTAGAAGCTGCGCGCGATGTATTTCTCGAACTCACCCATCGATCCGGATACGTCCATCATCGCTATCACGACGGCGTTCGATTGATACTTGATGGTCGGCTCCCAGACCTTGAAGCGCAGGTCTTCGTTCTTGATATCCTTAAATTTGGCCTCACCTTTGGCCGCGTTGCGCTTCATATTCTCCATGATGGTGCGTTTTTTGTCCAGGTTGGTCATGGGGCCGGTTTTGCGCACATCGGTGAAGCGCACGGCATCGGTCTGCAATTCCTGCTGGCGTTTCTGTTCCAGGTTGGGCAAGGCGAGATCTTCGAAGATCATGGCGGCCAGCTCTTCCATCGAAACTTCGGCTTCATAGTAGTCGTAGCCAGGGTCTTTACCGGCATCGCCCTTCTTGCCCTTGCCGGAGCGCGGCTCCTGCGCCACCACGTCGCCTACCTTGCTCTTGCCGTCGCCCTGGCCCGCGTGCGACTGTCGGCCTGGATCGAAACGAAAACGATATTCATCCAACGAACGCACGGGGATACGCACCGTCTTTTTCCCATCGGAAAGGATGATGCTTTCTTCACTCACGATATCGCTCAGGTTCTTCTTGATCGCCTCGCGAATGCGTTGCTTGTGGCGCTCCTGGTCCATCAATCCTTTGCGGTGTAGTGACCAATCATGCTGAGAAACAGACATACGGCACTCTCCTTTTGAACGCAACCAACGGTGAATCCGCGAGGAACAGGGCGACGCAAGCGTCCTCCCCCACAGCACAACCACCCCCGTCCCTACTACGGATTCACCGTTGTCCGCGATAGTTGTTAGCGATTGAGCAGGCTGCCGGTATAGCGCAGCATTTCGTTGGCGCAAACATGGCAGTAACCATGCTCGCTCATCAGGCGATCGACGACGTCGTTGATCTTGCGCAACTGTTCTTTGTCGGGCGTGCGCGTCGAGGTCGTGATCTTGACGACATCGCGCAGGTCGGCGAACAGCTTTTTCTCGATGGCTTCTTTCAAACGCTCGTGGCTGGTATAATCAAAGGTGAGACCTTTGCGCGCCAGCGACGAGATGCGAATGAGAATCTCTTCGCGGAATGAACGTTTGGCGTTCTCGGTCACGCCGATCTGCTCCTCTATCGAGCGCATCAACTGCTCGTCAGGCTCCATCTCTTCCTCGGTGATGGGATCGCGCAGCTTTGTTTTGTTGCAGTACGCCTCGACATTATCGAGGTAGTTGTTCAACAGCGTGCGCGCGGATTCCTCGAAGGAGTAGACGAAGGCGCGCTGCACTTCCTTCATGGCGATCTGGTCATATTCTTTGCGCGCCTCGCTGATGAAGTTGAGGTAGCGTTCGCGCTCTTCGCGCGTGATGCTGGTATGCTGGTCAAGACCATCGCGCAGCGCGCGCAGCGCGTCGATAGGATTGATGCAGGTTGTATTCGGCCGGATCAGCGCGTTAGAGAGGCGGTTGATAACATAGCGCGGCGAAATGCCGTCCATGCCCTCGCGCACCGCTTCATCTTGCAGCTCTTTGACGTCCTTCAGCTTGAAATCATCGATCTCTTCGCCGTCATAGAGCTTGAGTTTCTTCATCGAACTCATGCCATTTTTCTTCGATTGCTCCAGGCGCGTCAGTACGGCGAAAATGCTGGCGACGCGCAGAGTGTACGGCGCGATATGCACGCTCTGGAGCGAACTCTGCTTGAGCAGTTTTTCGTAAATCTTGACCTCGTCCGAGACGCGCAGGTTATATGGCACTTTGACGAGGATGATACGGTCTTGCAGAGCTTCAGACTTCTTATTGCCGACGAACGACTGGTATTCATGCTCGTTGGTATGGCTGACGACCACCTCATCGGCGTAAATCATGCTGAAACGGCCCGTCTTAATGTTCTGCTCCTGACTGAGCGTGAGCAAGACGTAGAGAAATTTCTCGTCCGTCTTCAACATTTCTACGAATTCCATTATTCCGCGATTCGCAATGTTGAGTTCGCCATCGAAGCGGTAAGCGCGCGGATCGCTCTCGACGCCGACATCACCAATGGTAGAGAGGTCGATGCCTCCGACTAACTCACTGATATCCTGGCTGTTATGCTGCACAAAGCCATCGGCGACGAAGGAGTGTGTTCCCGGCACAAGGAGATCGTAGACCGGCTCGATGCCCGCCCCCCGCACTTCACGAACCGTCAGCCAGAGGTAATTTTGTTTGACCAGCGTTGCCAGCGAAGCATGAGCCAGTTCCGGCTTCTCGGCCAACACGGTACGCGCGCGATTGTATGAAAGCTGGCGATCACCGGTAATGATACGCGCAAGATAACCGTCGCCGCCGTGCCTGATCAAATGAGCCATGCCATGCGGAATATGATCATAGTTTGTCTTTTCGCTGCGACTCTCGCGCAGCGGCGAGGTGGCTTTCTCGCGCAG
>Ga0102924_1006773_pt1 | contig 10654 bp, 9 predicted proteins | sample PaiPotPPM11metaG_FD_80116 | JGI IMG/M metagenome (GOLD analysis project Ga0102924, IMG submission 80116) | Iron sulfur acid spring bacterial and archeal communities from Banff, Canada, to study Microbial Dark Matter (Phase II) - Paint Pots PPM... ...
TACCTCGACTTCGCTTCCCTCTGGCGCTCTCTCGATCAATCCTCATCCTCCCGCGACCTCGACCCGGTTCCAAACTGGGAGCGCCATAGCCGCGATCAACCCGCCTGTTGATCCATCTTCTCCGGGCTCAATCCCGCAGTATATCTCCACAGACTCCGTGTCTCAACCCTCCGTGACAGGGCAAGGTAAGGGGTCTAGCACCTTTATCCAAGGAGGAGTTGCCGCGGCGAATAACTCACCGGAGACCACCTTTCTCGATTCGGTGAACCGCTCGCTCTGGCTGGCCGTGCTCCTGGCTGGACTGGTGGCGCTGCTGCTGGCGCTGATCTTTGCTCATACGATCCTCAGGCCGCTGCATACGTTGAAAGTTGTGGCTGGGAAGATGGAACAGGGCGATTTGAGTCAACGTGTGTTTATCAAAAGCAAAGGAGAAGTGGGCGCGCTGGCTCACGCGTTTAATGCGATGGCCGACAGCCTGAGCCGTTCGGAGCGCTTGCGCCGCAACCTGGTGAGCGATGTGGCTCACGAACTGCGCAATCCGCTGATGAACATTCGCGGCTACCTGGAGCTGTTTCAGGACCAGGTGCTGGAGCCAACGCCGGAAACGCTGGCCTCACTCTATGAAGAGACGTCGCTGCTGAACCGACTGGTAGCTGATCTTCAGGACATCTCACTGGCCGAGGCAGGGCAGTTGCACCTGGTCCAGAAGCCGGTCAACCTGGCGGAGGTCGCGAGCCAGGCAGTCCAGATCGTCCAGCCGCACCTGGTTCAGAAGAACCTGACGCTTCATGTGCATCTGCCCTCTAATCTGCCTCACGTCGCAGCTGACCAGGAGCGGATTGCGCAGGTGTTGCGCAATCTGCTGAGTAACGCGATCAGACACACGCCCGAACAGGGGAAGATCTGGCTCACCACTAGCCGCGATGAGTCAATGCTCCGCATCAGCGTGCGAGATAGCGGAGTGGGCATCGCGCCCGAACACCTGCCCTATCTCTTTGAGCGCTTCTATCGCGCCGATGCCTCGCGTTCCCGCGCGACCGGCGGCAGCGGGCTGGGCCTGGCGGTCGCCAGACAGGTTGTGCAGGCGCATGGCGGCCAGATCACTGTCGAAAGTCAGCCTGGACAGGGCAGTTGTTTTACGTTTACGCTCCCCCTTGTTCCCTCGTGCGCTCGTCTCACTCCCCCTCAGAAAGCGCGCGTATCCTCTCTCTAACATTCGCAAGCGTTTCCAATGAGGATCAGGTATCGTGTGATCAATACCTGATCCTCATTCTTTCCTCACATTTCCCTCAAGGGTTCCTCACACTCATTGACTATGCTAGGAGTGCGGGGGAGGCCCCCGCCCCCCAGGCGGACAGGAAAACGGCCTGGACGCTGAACAGAGCCTGGATGGGAAGGCAGGTTGGATGAGCAACGAGAAGCAAGGACGGTGCGGAGAGAAGGACGGATACGAGGCGCGGCCTGTACCATGGATAGACCGTATGAGGGAGGAATGCGAAACCTGTAAAGATACGTGGAATGAACACCTCGCCAGTGTTCTGGACATGGAACAATCAGCGTCAATCGTCCATGCTGCGAGCAGACCCGGGTCCGTCTCTTTCGCGCCTCACCATCCAAGCTAATCGCAGTCAAACAATTCTCGCAAAGCCTGCCTGTTCATCGTCAGGGAAGTCCTGGTAAGCCTGGGCGGCGAAGCAGAGGCATCATCCCTTGCAGAAACGATGTGTATGAAACAAGAAAAGGAGTAAATATTCTATGAAACTCGTCATACGGAGTCTCAGAAATGTGTGGCGCAATCCGCTCAGGATGGTTCTGGTGATCGCGCTGCTGGGCACAAGCCTGATGTTTGTCGCAGCGATGATGAGCCTGAGCGCGAACTCGCAACAGGAAATCGCCGCAATGCATAAGAGGGTAGGGACGGGCATTACGGTGAGTTACGCGTCCAACGATGCCAGAAACGCGCAGCAAAGCGGCGGGCCAGTCATCATAAGCGGTCCATCCACTGGGAATGGGAACGGGCCTGGATTTTCCGGGCAGGGTCCCACACCCATTCCAAATAGCGCAGTCGCGAAGATCAGGAAGACCCAGGGGGTCGCGAGTGTGCAGGAGAGCCTGGCGCGTCCCGACATGGATGGAGATATCAAAGGCGGTCAGCTGACCGATCCCAGTGGGCAGACGGTGAACGCATCTCTCTTCGTGAACGGCATTCCCAGTGACGCCACCAATTTTACCCTGATGGGTGGGGATACCCCGACGCTCGTGGCTGGACGCGGCTTCCGATCCAGCGATGCCAACGCCAATGTGGCTTTGATGGACCAGGATGTGGCGAAGGCCAATAACCTGCATGTTGGCTCAACTTTCAAGTTGCACGGCACGACCTTCACACTCATCGGACTCTATACCACGACAAATCAATTCTCGGCCAGCAGCGTGATCCTGCCGCTGGCGACCATGCAGAGAGTGTTTGGCATCGATGGCGTGGATAGCGTGACGCTCAACGCGACCAGTTACGAGCAGGTTGAAGCCGTCGCGGCCAGGCTGCGCAGCGCACTGGGGAAGGCGTACGATGTTGGCACTCAGAATGCCCAGTATACCAACGCGTTTAACGCGCTCCAGGTGGCGCAAAACAGCATCCAGGTCGCCCTGTTCGTCTCGTTTCTCATCGCGGCAGCCGTGACCGTCTTCGCGGTCCTGATGCTGGTGCGCGAGCGGACGGCGGAGATCGCCATTCTTAAGACTATCGGTGCCTCCCATTGGCAGGTGCTCAGACAGTTCTGGACGGAAATCGCGGCCTTGAGCGTCACAGCGGCGGCGCTGGCGGTGTTCCTGCTCCTGGCGGTGGGGCCGTTCATTTCTCAGAAATTCGATATCGACGCGTCCGCGCTGGTGAAGGCGAACGGCCCAGGTGCAAGCGTACCCGGTATGATCGTCAACGGCAGTACGACAGGCCCCCTCACTACGACAGGGCCAACAGCGACCAACCCCCTCAGCGGTGTGCATCTGGCGGCGGCCACGCTTACGACGCAGACGCTGCTGATTATCGTCATAATAGGCATTGGCCTGGCTTTGCTCACCAGCATCATCCCAATCTGGTCCGTTGCCTATATCAAGCCCGCCAGTGTCCTGCGAAAAGGCACGTACTAAGGCAAAGAGAGGATATTGCATGATGGACAACGAGTTCCTTTCCATTGAACAGGAGCAAGAGATGCCAGAACGGATATGGTCTGAGCATCAGACAGAGGAGCCAGGGAATGTGCACTGGTCCACAGACGCGCAGCAAGAGCTCCCAGCGTCGGCTATTACCGTCGAGGCTTCGAGCTTGAGCAAGACCTTCCGCTTGCAGGGCGAGGTGATCCAGGCGGTCGATGAGGTCAGCTTTACCTTGACCGAGGGGCAGTTTGTCGCAATCCTCGGCCCCAGCGGGTGCGGCAAGTCCACGCTGCTCTACCTGCTGGCCGGGTTGGACAAGCCGACATCGGGGGAGCTGATGATCGATGGCGTGGATGTGAAACGTCTCTCAGGCAGGGAGGAGTATCGTTTTCGACGGCAGAAGCTGGGGTTTGTCTTTCAATCGTTTCACCTCATCGGCAGCCTGACCGCGCTGGAAAACGTCATGCTGCCGATGGAGCTCAAAGGCGGCATGACCAACGCTGCCCTGCGCGAACGGGCGCGCACCCTGCTCAGGCAGGTCGGCATCGATGACAGTCGCCACAACCACAAGCCTGGCAAGCTCTCCGGTGGGCAAAAGCAGCGCGTGGCTATCGCCAGGGCGCTCGCCAACGACCCCCGCGTCATCCTGGCCGACGAGCCGACCGGCAACGTGGACTCGAACACTGGCAGGCGCATCGTCCAGTTGCTCAAACAGCTTGCAGAGCAGGGGCGAACCGTCATCGTTATCACGCACGACCGCAGCATCGCGAGCATCGCGGACGTGCGCATGAACATGGAGGATGGCCGCATCACGGTCATGGAGAACTATCAGCCTCCAGCTAACAAGAAGCCACCAGTCCTGAAGAAAAAGGGACGCAAACGCTAAACACGAAGAACCAACAGCTTGCGCAACGAGCGGGACTGTTCGCTGGAATAATAGAACAGGCTCGCTTCATTCGTTTCTGTATGGCGAAGATAACAGTGCAAGGAGAAAAAAAGAGATGGCTGAGATAGCCACAACGCGCATTCAGGCTGAGCCTGAACATCTAGGACCACGACGGAAATGGCTACGATTTCCGTCCTGGCATCAACTGGCGCTGGGAGGGGTCGTCCTTATCGCAGTTTTCATGGACTTCTTCCAGTTGGGAAAGAACGGCTTCGGCAGCTATTATCCTTCTGCCGTGAGAAGCATGATGGATAGCTGGCACAATTTCTTTTTCGCCTCGTATGATCCAGGGGGCTTTGTGACGATTGACAAGCCACCCCTGGGCTTCTGGCTAGAGGTCGTCAGCGCTAAGATCTTCGGCTTCAGCCCTACCAGCATCCTGCTGCCGCAGGCGCTGGCCGGCGTGCTCTCGGTGCTCCTGCTCTACTATCTGGTCCGACGCCACTTCGGAGTCGTGGCCGGCCTGCTGGCCTCGCTGGTGCTGGCGCTCACTCCAATTAGCGTCGTCACCAATCGCAATGATACCATCGATAGCACGCTGGCCCTGACCCTGCTCATCGGAGCGTGGGCCGTGCTGCGGGCAGCTGAGACCGGGCGGCTCCGCTGGTTGCTGCTCTCCGCCATTATGGTTGGCCTTGGCTTCAATATCAAGATGCTGGAGGCGTACCTGGTCGTGCCCGCCTACGCCGTTCTCTACCTGCTTGTCGCTCCCCGCAGCATCTGGAAGCGCGTCGGACACCTGGCCTTAGCCGGGCTGCTGCTGCTGGTGGTCTCGTTCGCCTGGGTCGTGGCCGTTGATCTCACGCCGGCCTCACAACGGCCCTTTGTCGATTCGACGCAGGACAATTCAGAGCTCAGCCTGGCCCTCAGCTACAATGGCCTCGAACGCCTGCTTGGTGGTAATCCAAACAATACAACTACCGCAGATAGTCCAGGCGCTACAGTCGGCTCGATCACTACGGGCCCGAACATTACGGGAGGCAATGAGACGCAGCCATCACAGTCAACAAGCTTACCATCTGCCATACAGGTCGGCGTTGACGCTGCCAGCCCGCTGCGTCTTTTCCGGGAAGAACTTGGCGGTCAGATTGGTTGGCTTCTGCCACTGGCGCTCCTGAGCGTGCTGGCGTTGGCCTGGCAGCGACGCCCGAACGTGCGAGAGGATCGCAAGCTGCAATCGCTGGTCTTCTGGGGCATGTGGCTGCTCACGATGGGGATCTTTTTCAGTGTGGCAGGCTTCTTCCACGAGTACTATATGACGGAGATGGCTCCGGCCATTGCCGCGCTCTGCGGCATCGGGCTGGTAACGATGTGGAAAGACTACCGTCGTGGCAATTGGCGTGGCTGGCTCTTGCCTGTGGCGCTGATTGCCACCACGGCTGAGCAACTCTACCTGCTCAGAGCCTATCCCTCCTGGAATCGCTGGCCCGCCTGGGACCACTGGATGATCCCGCTCATCGGCGTCCTGAGCCTCGCTGCCGTGGGGACGCTAGTGGGTACTCGCGCCGTTCCGCGCCTGCGTGCCAGGGTGCTCAATACCCGCTGGCTCATCTCGGCGCTCAGCGTCGGGGTTCTGGCTCTACTGATTGCTCCGACAGTGTGGACGATCACCCCCATTCTCCTGAGCACGCAAGCGGATACTCTGCTGGCGGGACCGCCACTGGAAGGGCCACTACCAACAGGGGGCGCTGGTATAGCCAATGTGGACCCCGCGTTGATTCGCTACCTGGAAGCCAATCAGGGCAAGGCGAAATTTCTCGTTGCCGTGCAGAGCTCCAATTCTCAGAGTGAAGGAGACGAAATTATTCTTGCGACGAACAAGCCGGTGATGTCCATGAACGGCTTCTCTCACGCCTCTACCTTAACGACCAGCCAGCTTGCGACGCTGGTCAAGCGGGGTACGGTGCGCTTTTTCCTGCTGCCGATCATGTCGCCACAGCCCGAGAACCAGGTCCCCTCAGGAGCTTCTGGACAGAGCCCCCTCACCACCTGGGTAATACAGCATTGTCAGACCGTGCCGACCAGCTTGTGGCAAGTTTCCGGGAGCGGCTCTTCCGATGGTTCTCGCACTGAAACCCAGTTATATGATTGTGCCGCGGTCCATTGACGGCCAACGAGGTCAGAGCGCTCGTTTCTCTCTAGCTAGAGAAACGAGCGTCTGCCTTCGCGTACCGCTTCCTGATGCATGGGTATCAGCATCGCCGCCGCAGCAAATTTCGTGCCTGGTGACTGGCTCGTGTTCCGCAGATAGAGATATCACTCCAGTTCGAGTGATTTTCCTGTTTATAGCAAGGAGAGAGTATGTGTACCACGAGAGCAAGTGAGAGGGCTCTGTCAGAACTGAGAACGCAGAAATGTATCAGCGCGATCGAATGCTTCACTGTTATTTCGTCTCTTGTTAGGAAACTGCCTGTATCGATGCTTTCAATGCGGCAAGTCGCTGGAGGAACACTCGTCGCTGTTCCGGAAGTGAAATCGCTTCTCCCATAGCGCGACGTGGACGAAAATAATCACGTAATTCGTCAAAGGCACAACAGAAAGGCCTCAGCGTAATATCCGGGGGTAAAACCCACGCTAAGGGGACTTCCGAGAATAAATAGACAAAGAGAGGCCGAGATGATATGCCACGCCTGGTGTGAGATGGTGTGAGGCGCAGCCCGCCGCGGCGGGCTGCGCCTCACACCATCTCACACCAGGCGTTCATACACTGTTTCCGTTTTTCTGGGCCTCTGTGAGAATGCCAGCTTAAAGCAAAAAGAAGGCATTGCGCTTTGCAGGGAGGAACCATTTGGAGACGTATTTTGAGGGGAGAGGTTCGGACTCTCCTTCTATTGAGGCAGTCTGGCGTGGCGGAGCCGGGCAAGGGTATACCCCTGTCTGCCCGGCCTCCGGACAATGGCATTTACTCTTTCTCAAGCGGTACGACAGGCTGCATATTTTTGTACAGGGACCGTTGACCAGAGCGACTCCTGTGGCTCAACCCGAAGGGACCGAGTGGTTCGGGGTCACGTTTCCTCTCGGCACTTTTCTGCCCGCACTCTCCATTCAACGCTTGCTGGATGAGCAGGCGTTCCTGCCCCTGGCCTCGCAAACATCCTTTCATCTGGCTGACTCCAGCTGGCCGATCCCTGACTATGAGAATGTTGAGACCTTTATTGAGCGCCTGGTTCGCCAGCATGTGCTGGTCTCTGATCCCGTGGTGCAGGCGGTCCTGGCTCATCACCCGGTAGAGATGTCGTTGCGCACCATCAGGCGCCGCTTTGTCCTGGCGACCGGGCTCCCCTACAAGACAATTGAGCAGATCGAGCGCGCCAAACAGGCCACCGCGCTTCTGGGGCAGGGCGTTTCGCTGATCGACGCGGCATATCAGACCGGGTACGCGGACCAGTCCCATCTGACCCGGGCGCTGAAGCATTTCATTGGCTACACTCCCGCCCTCATTGCTCGGACTCAACATGGGCTGACGCTCCGCTAAAGAGTTTTATCAACAAGCGGGAGCCATAGAGACGCGGCTTGCCTGCCGCGTCTCTATGGCTCCCGCTTGTTGATAAAACCTTATTGGATGGCCATTTTCTTCAAGACGCTCCCCCTCTGTTAGAGTATACTCGTGTTGCTGACTCTTCATGTGAAGAAAGCGGCTACACTGGTTAAATCAGAGTTGAACGATAAAAGGAGCATGCTATGAGAAAAATCATTTCTCTGATCCATCTTTCGCTGAATGGCTTTACCTCGGGTCCCAACGACGAACTGGATTGGATTGCGTATGATCACGAATTGGAGCAGGATGCCCATTCCTTGCACGTGCTCACAGACGCCGTGATCTGGGGGCGCAGAACATATGAAGTCATGGCCAGCTACTGGCTCACGGTGCCGGGCAATCCCGCCAGCACTCCAGCCGAACTCGAACACGCGCGCTTTCTGGACGCTGCCACCAAGATTGTGGTCTCGCGCACATTGGAGCGCGTTGCATGGAACAATGCACAGAATACCGTGCTGATCAAGGATCACATCGCCGAAGAAATTAATGCCATCAAACAGCAGCCAGGCAAGGATATCTGGTTCCTCGGCAGTCCCATGCTGGCGCGCACGTTTATGGAACTGGATCTGATTGACGAATATCGCATCAATATCAATCCAACGATCCTTGGCGAGGGCAAGGCCCTCTTTGCCGGCGTCACCCGTTCATTCCCGCTCAAACTGCTGGCCTCAAAGACCTTTCAGAGTGGAGTTGTGGCCCTGCGCTACGAACCGGATCGCTCGGCAAAGTAGCAGAAGGCAGACGCGGCATATATGAACGCTTGGTGTGAGTTAGAAAACACTTGAAAAAAAGGTATCCAGGCTCTAAAGTAAGCTGAAATCAAGAACCTTCTAGGAGCTTACAATGGAACACCTGGATACCTTTCTAACTGTACTCTACGTCATGGTCGATGACCTGTGCAAGCAGCATAGTTTGTCGATGCCCAGACACCCTGGGCCAGCCCCTAAGCTGGGCTTGAGTGAACTCCTCACCCTGGCGTTGTTTGGACAATGGGCGCGATTTCCCAGCGAACAGGCCTTTTATCGCTTTGCGCAGCGTCATTTGAAAGCCGCCTTTCCGATGCTTCCCGACCACAGCCAATTTGTGCGAGGTGAGCATGCTTGTGCGCAGTTGATCAAACAGATCGCTTGCCTGCTCGTCTCGCTCCGACTGGGCCAATCCGAAGAGCTATATCAGATCCTGGATGCCACCGGTGTCCCGGTTCGTTGCATCAAACGGCGAGGAGGAGGCTGGTTGGCCGGCGTTGCTGACAAAGGCTGGTGCAGCCGCATCAGCTCGTACATGGGTTTCCACGTCCTGATGGCCATTACCCCCACAGGCTTTTTGACCGGCTTTGGCTTCTCCCCGGCGAGCGTGCATGACACTCGCTTGGCCGAGACCTTTCTCGGTCTGCGGGCTCATCCCTCTGCTCGCTTATCAAGCCCTGGGCAAGCCTTTCCAACCTACGTCGCTGATCGCGGCTTCGCCAGCGAGCCGCTGCAACTGCATTGGCTTCACGACGCTCATGCGGCTGTACTGACTCAATCGCACAATCGCAAGCCAGTCACTGAGCCCTCTCCCCGCTGGCGGCGCTGGATGCACGGCGTTCGCCAGGTGATCGAAAGTGTTTCCGGCAAGTTGCACTTGGCTTTTCGCCTGGCAACCGATCGACTTCATACGGTGCCCGGCTTTCGCGCTCGCCTTGCTGCCAAAGTGGGCCTCCACAACTTTTGTTGTTGGCTCAATCTTCTGCTGGGACGCCCGCCACTGGCTTTTGCCGACTTACTTGATTTCTAACTCACACCAAGCGTATGCTGATGGCATGGAGACGGGATCGAAACAACACATCTATCAAGAGATGCGAGCCTTACTCAACGAAAAGCAGTGGAGGCAATATCTTGCCATGGAAGCACAACAGAGAGGAAGCGTGGCAGAGGTTGCCATGGAAGCAGGAGCGTCAAGAAATACGGTAAAGCGAGGGCTGCACGAGTTGGAAACAGGAGAGTGCTACCGGCCTGGAGAGCGCCTTCGTCAAACTGGTGGAGGAAGAAAGAAAGCCGTGGAGCAAGATGCGACGTTGCAAGCAGATCTGGAAAGCCTGCTCGATCCCAAAGGTGATCCGATGAGTCTGGTGCGATGGACGACCAAGTCCCTGGCACAGTTGGTCAAGGCATTGGAAGCTCTGGGGCACCAAATCAAGAAATCAGCCTTGGCAGAATTGCTTCACGATCTGGGCTTCTCCTTACGTGCCAATAAAAAGAACATCGAAGGGGTCTCTCATCCTGATCGAGATGCTCAATTTCATCACATCAAAGGGCAATACCAGGCGTTTGAACAGCAGGGCAACCCGATCATTTCTGTCGATTGCAAGAAAAAGGAGTTGATCGGGAATTTCAAGAACAATGGCTCAACATGGCAAGCCAAGGGAGCGCAAACGGAAGTCAATGTCTATGACTTTTTGTCCCTCGCTGATGGCAAAGCCATTCCTTATGGGGTTTACGACCTGGTCCATAATCAGGGCTTCGTCAACGTTGGCCTGGACCATGACACAGCGGAATTTGCGGTGGAAAGTATCAGAAGGTGGTGGCAGCGATCAGGAAAAGCGTTCTATCCCGACAAAAAGCATCTGCTCATCACCGCCGATGGAGGTGGGTCTAATGGGGTAAGGAACCGCTTGTGGAAAAAGAAGCTGCAAGAACTTGCCAACGAAGAACAGCTTTCCATTACCGTCGCCCATTATCCGCCTGCTACCAGCAAATGGAACACGATTGAACATCGCTTGTTTTCCTTCATTTCCATCAACTGGCGGGCGAAACCGCTGACCTCACTGGAAGTGGTCCTCGAACTGATTTCGCATACGACAACGAATGAAGGCTTGACGGTAATGGCACTCAAGGACAGCAATCCCTATCCGACTGGACTCAAGGTGACTGATGACGAGCTTGCTGCCCTCAACTTGCTTTGCGATCCCTTTCATGGCGAATGGAACTATACCATCAAGCCTCAACTGCAATGATTACCTTATTTCCGGAAATACCCTA
>Ga0102924_1006774_pt1 | contig 10652 bp, 5 predicted proteins | sample PaiPotPPM11metaG_FD_80116 | JGI IMG/M metagenome (GOLD analysis project Ga0102924, IMG submission 80116) | Iron sulfur acid spring bacterial and archeal communities from Banff, Canada, to study Microbial Dark Matter (Phase II) - Paint Pots PPM... ...
CAATCATCGTCCTGCAACCCTACGTTCAGAGTGCCAGTGGATACGGTCACGTCGCCGTCGTCGAGCACATCAACTCCGATGGCAGCGTCCTGACCACCAACTACAACTGGGGCTGGCAAAACTGGAACCGAGAAACCTACGAGACCTTCAGACCAGGACCAGGCGTGAGCTTTGTGTGGCATCCGTAGGAGAGGATATTTGAAGTTTGCGGCGCTCCCCCCGAATGCTAGCCGTATTTCATAAGAGGCTGATAAATGAGGGGAGCGCTTTCTTTGCTTGTACTGACACAGATCGATGTGCATCAGGTTAGCAAGAGTGCGGCGGGCAGCAGGGAGAGAAGCTTGGAGCAACTGCTTTTCGGCTTTATTGCTTGGCCAGCACATCTCAGATGTATCAATATGATTACTCTGGAGTGCCTGCTTGAGTAGAAGAGGATCATCTACTCTGTCGAGCAGCGTGCAGATTACTACACGACGTTGGCGTGGGGCAACTTTTGGTAGGGCGACAGCGAGATTATTAAGGAAATCCATCTTCTCCACTTGATCGTCTAATTCGTTAGCTGAATTGATCAAACTCTGCCCGGAAAGCGCGGCGAGTTCAAGGTCTGGATTTTCTGCAAATGCCGAGAGAGAGATGGTTGACAAGGAAGAGCGTCGCTTTTCCTTACGGAGATGATCCATGAATTTGTTACGTATAATCTTTGCAATGTAAGCTTCAGGATTGCCGATGTCTACTTTCTCTGACCTGCGCGAGTAGGAGATCCACGCTTCCTGGGCGATATCTTGCAGATCTGCGTCCGAAACCCCTTGGCAGAAAGATTGTGTCCCCACGAGAAAGTATGGAAATCCATAGGTTCCAATTTCCGCATCTTCCGAGTCATCATCATACGGAGAGGCGCTCTTGCGAACGAGGGGTACAGGGTCTAATGAAGGATGTGAGCCATCAGTTGGCTTGTCGTTTTTGTTCATTGTTTAATCTCCCCTTCTGTCTTAGAAAGTCTTCGATACTCCCTATCCACATTGTAATTGGAATATGTCGATTTGTCAAGTTTAAGAGTAAGAAAGACAAATACTATCAAAAAACTCATTTCCTTGCTTAGGAAACGATGCTAAGGCTTGCAAACACAGGCTCTTTTGATACATAATTGGCGCGTCTCTCCTGTAAATCCACCTGATATTGGCCTTGAATATTGGGTATGTCCTGATTTTTTGCAACAATTTACGTCGATATACGTCCTGCATATTGCAAAAAAAGACAAAATATAGTACTCTTAGAGAGTAAGGATCTGGTAGCAGTAGCGAAAGAAAGCAGGAAGCAGCCAATGGCAATTGATGATCTTATCCAGCGCTTAACATCCTACAGCAATTTGCCGGAAACAGAAACGATATTGACCTCCGCCTACGAGATTGCAGAGAGAGTTCATCGTGGATTTCGACGCCTTAGTGGCGACCCTGCGATCAGTCATCCTTTGGCGGTAGCAACAATCCTTACAGAGTGGCACGCGCCGCTTCCAGTAGTAGCTACTGGTTTGCTTCACGATATTCATAGCCCCGATTATTCGCACGAGTGTGATCTCAATGATGTGAAGCTAAGCTTGGGAGTGGATATTAGTAGAAAGTTGAAGGCTATCATCAGCCTGAATAGCTTTGTGCGACAGATTGAGAGAAATTTCGACAGAGAAGGTGAAGTCGAAACCAATCTACGTTATGTAATGTCGGTGTTACAAGAGGAGCCAGATGCTGTAATCATCAAATTAGCGGATCGCCTGCACAATCTGCGAACGATAATGGCCCTTAGCCGCTACTATCAGGAACGCATGGCTCGTATAGGTTTTAATGTACTTACTCCACTTGCTGATAAGCTAGGCATGGGAATCGTCAAACGCTTGTTGGAGGATTACAGCTTTGAGGTGATCAATCCTACAGAGTACCGGAAGATTAAACAGCAATATACGAATGCAGAAGTCCACCTTGATATACCGAGCGTCCGTGATGAACTGTTGCGGGCATTTGCCGAGCAGAGGTTGCAGTACGAGGTACGCTGGCAACCGACTTCGCTCTACTCGCTCTATCGTCGTCAAGTCGAGCAGAGCGCGAAGCATAGCAAATCTCTACGAACTGAACCTGCGCCGTTAAAAATGGCGGACACCGGCTGGTTTATTGTACTGACCGGGACAGAAGGTGAATGTTACCAGGCGTTAGGGCTCGTTCATAGGCTCTATCAGCCAGTGAAAGGGCAATTCAGGGACTTGATCGCAGTTAGCAAAGAGAATGGCTATCGCGCTCTCCATACCGAGGTCCGGCATGGTTCAGGCGATAGTTTACCTATCTCCATTCGCACGCATTACATGGACATGATCGCTGAGCATGGGATCACAGCTCGCTGGTGGAATGTATCGGAAACGTTTCTCCCTCAGTTGTCGAGAAAAAGCAAGCCCATTGATGGCGAGATACAAGTGTTTACCTCTGAAAGTGAGATCAGGTACTTGCCACGAGGCGCGACGGTGCTTGACTTTGCTTACAGTGTACACACCGAAGTAGGCCATAGCTGTGCGGGGGCGTTAGTGAATGGTGAGCAGGCCGATGCATATAAATATCTGCAGAATGGCGATCGGATCGAGATTATCAGGGGCGGAGTGGATACACAGCCCAACCTGGACTGGTTAAATCACGCACGAACTTCCCAGGCGTCCGGTGCCATCAGGCAATGGCTGATACAGCATCTGCGTAGTGCTATGCTGGAGCGTGGACGCGTCTTGCTCAATCAACAATTACAACCCATCGGTTTAAACTCGGCAGATACCCAGGTGAGCGAATTGCTCAATCGAGTCGCGGTTAAAGAAGCGCTGGAGAGTCAAGAAGACCTCCTGGCAGCTATTGGCGTTGGTCGTCTTGATGCTCGCAAACTCGTTGACCAACTCAAGTCGATGCGCGTGGGGGCCGCACATCTTCCTAGTGATATCGCTACCTCTTTAAGTGTGCGTATTATGTCTTCCGAGGAAGCATCACTGTTGCCGGCATTTGCTCGCTGCTGCTGTCCTGTGCCTTTTGATGAGATCGTGGCTTTTCGTAGCAATGACAGGCTTATTGTGCATAAGCGTACCTGCACGCAGATCAGAGAGGTAGAGAGACCTATTCCAGTTGAATGGGATACTGAACCCAATGAGCCGCATTATGTGGTTGTTGTGGAGGCCTTGAATCGTCCTGGACTCGCCAATGATCTCACCGCTGTCATTTCGCAAGCTGGCCTGGATATGAGTAGCTTCACTGCATACAAGCGCCCCGATAGCGTGATGGCGGAATCGCACATTTATCTTGGCAAGACGACGGCTACGCAGCGTTCACGCGTGCAGAAGGCGTTAGAGGCTGTTCCTTACGTGACCAGCGTGGAGGTACTTCACTCCTCATTGTTTGTATCCCTTGAACCGCAACCCTCAGTGTCATCACCATCCTCATATAGTTCTAACCCCTACAGTCCTGGCGTGGCTAAAGGCCATCGTTTCTATGGACGCAAGCTTGAGTGTGAACGTATCACGACCTACCTCTGCGATAATTCTCAGAACCATGCTGTTCTCTTGTGGGGGCAGAAGCGTATCGGGAAAACTTCCCTGATCGTGCGCTTACACGAGCAAGCGCAAGGAAGGTTTTTACCAGTCTACATCGATATGCAGGCGGTGAAAGATGGCACAAGCACACAATTTCTGCACTTACTCATGAACCGCATCTCGCTGGCTCTTAGAGAGAATAATGCATCGCAGGAGATTAGCGCACCTGCTTTCAGCCGCCTGAAAAGAGAGCCGCTTGGCCACTTTGATACCTACCTCTCGCTGGTACAACAGGAAGTGAAGCATTGTCCCCTGGTGATCATTTTAGATGAGTTTCAATGTCTTTGTGATTTGCGAGAGGAAGCAGTAAGCCGCAATGCTATATTCAGTCGTTTGCGTAGTCAATCGTTACATGGTCAGGGCGTTCACCTGGTACTCAGCGGCGGGGGTTTATTGAGCCAGCTACTGGAACAAACAGGTATCGCTTCTTTGTTCAATATCACTCATGACGAGAAATTGGCTACCCTAGAGAGAGATGCAGCGCGAAAGTTGATTAAAGATGGGCTGACCAAAATGGGTGGTATTGCTGATACCGCTATTGACTTCTTGCTCCTGGTCACTGCCGGTCATCCATACTATCTCCAGTTGCTTTGTTCCTATCTTTATGAGCAAGCACAGGAGCAGAGGGCGAAAATAACCCGCGACTTTGTCTCCTCTTGTATTCATAACTGGCTTGAGAAAGCGGATAATAGTCGTTTTCAGCACTTTTGGGAGGGATATGATGAAAACAGTTCGCGGAGAAATAAACTGATTCTGAGTGCGATAGCCGATCTTAAAGGACAAAACGACGAAGTTGAGTATGAGGAGCTAGTCTTGGTCATCAGTAATCTTGTGCCTGAACGCGAACTCGTGCGGATGCTTGACGACTTGACCAATCTTGGTGTACTAAAGCATGTTCATTCTCGTTATACTATTGAGGTAAAACTGTTTGCTTACTGGTTAAGACAGCACTGGCCTCTCACTTTAACTATGAAAGAGGGTGGTTGGTTATGATCTCTTCTTTTTCACCATTCACCAACCCTTTTACTCGCTCCCCATTCTGGGGTCGCGAGAAAGAGCTAGGCATCATTTGGGGACGTTTATTGAGCAAGCCCCCACAATCTATTGTAGTCATTGGCGAACCTTACATGGGTAAGACCAGGCTTGTGAAGCATCTAATGGAACCGTCTCTCATTGATGAGAGCGAGATAGCATATGATTTTACGTTTATCTATCTTGATTGCAAACGCTATATTGAGTTGGTTGAAGACTGGCAACCTAGAACTCAGGTAGATAAAGAGCAATCAATTGAACAAAAACAAAGGGATATGGGCAATTTTGCGGCTGCTAGGTTCTGGTGGGATTTGTACAATATATTGCCAGGGAGTTTTCAAGAAGACGAGCCATTTCCTGAACCCAAGAGAAACGAAGATGATGACTCGTTACTTGACATTGCTTATGAAATCAGTATAGTGATAGAAAGATGGGTACGCAACCTCAGCCAATCAGTCATCTTCATCCTCGATAATTTCGAGGGCGTGGCGCGTCTTCCTTTACGTAATAGTGATCGGTTGCGTTCTTTGGCGGATAACTGTGGGTTCGTCTTAACCAGCCGTTATGCTCTCTACGTTCTTTATAATTATCATAAAGCAAGTTGGGCACAACCTTCACCGTTCTATAATATCTTTTCAGATACTATCTACCTTGGCTTATTATCAGAACAAGAGGCGACTAAGTACCTCGAGTGGGCAGCTCAGAAAGCGGAAAAATCAGATAGTTACTGGAGTGCACAAGATATAGCGTTTATCCGCAAAATGGCTGGTCGCCATCCAGAATTGCTTCGCCTTGCCTGCGCTCGTGTGTTTGAGGAACGTTTGTTGTCTCAGTCCTCTTCAGAAATCGAGGCTGATGAGCAAGATTATAAATTTCTTGCATTACGTCTTGCTCAAGATAGCCGCCCGCTATGTAAACGGCTTTGGGAGGGGTTAGCTAATTCGGAGTTGTATGGTCTGGTGGGTTCTCCAGGAACTACCAAAAAAGAGGATTCTCATGTTTTATCGCCATATCAATTAACTTTGATAGATATTGCTCATAGACGAATAGCAACAGATACAGAGATGCTGTTTGAATTGGAGCAGCGGGGCTTAATTGAGGGTGCCAACGAAAAGTGGCGTATCTTCTCGGAAGTAATGCAACAGTTTGTGTTCCTACAGGAGGAAGCAATGGACTGGCGGGCCAAAACTGGGACACCAGTAGCTAGTATTCCTTCATTGTCAGATACTCTCGCTGAACGAGACGATGAACATCCCCTGACATATATGGAAGGCAAAGTATACGATTATCTCAAGGCCCACTTGGGTGATGTTTGTGATAAGTCAGAAATCATGCAAGCGGTTTGGGGAGAGGACAATACACCATCTAATAGCGCATTGCAGAAGATCATCGAGCGTATTCGCGAAAAGATCGAGGATGATCCTGAAAGCCCTTATAAGCTGATTGCCGTACGAGGACGTGGTTATATGCTGCGGAGGACGCTATAAGTTCTCCGCAGCATATAACTATCTTCATACCAACATGCCAATAGTACGTATCGACTCCAGACGATTCTCTGCCACCTTCAGGAAATCGCGTCCCAATAGTGGTTCACCATCATATAAGATACTGATTCCAGTGCCGACGATTGCTTTATCTGTGATGTAATAGTCTAGCACAGCACGTGCTACCTCATTGTCCTGTTTTGTTTCCCTTAAATAGTAATCAATCAACTCATTCACGAGAGTAGGGGATGGAGTACGTGCCTGGACGTCAGCGATCAGCATGGCGAAGTCACTCAGAATGTCGATGTGGTTATACATAGGATTAAAGTCAATCGCATCAAGGATGTTAAAAGACCAGGCCTGTTCGCCATTGCTGCCATCAGTTGCTAACCAGATATGTGGCGACTTAATATCCCCATGGCAAAGCTTAATATATCCACCATCGATACGCTGGTGAAAAAACTGGCGATAGCGCTTCTGCAAAGTCATCTCCTGAGCTGCTTTTTTCACCTCACTAGCTCTCTCTGCCAGTTCCTTGCGATCATTCCAATTGCTCTCATTGCAGCGATTGACCAGAAAATCAATCAACTCGAGGTTATGTTCCAGCTTATGTGTGAGGTGATCGTAATTGCCCCAGCATATGCTCTCCTCCAATGATATATCAAACACCTTATGCTTATGAATGCCGACGACATACTGAACCAACGGCATTAAGCTGGCAGTATTTCCCTTATTGAGCACGTAATCAAGTCTAGTATCCTGGTCTTGAGGTTTCATCAGCAGCACGTACTCGGTATGCTTATCAAGCGACTCACTTGTCGGATTCTCCATCACGTCGCCAATGCTAATGGTTTTTTGTTTCAGGTTGAGATGATACAGAGGAGCAAGACCAATGTAAAGTTCCGGAGTGAAAACACGGTTGCGTTGCAGGGCCTCAAGCAGACATTGCTGTCGTTTGCTCAACGTTTCCAGACTATAGCGCGTATCCCGGTAAGGGCACAGCATTTTTATCACAAGCTGCTGTCCTGTTGTCTCATGCCAGACAAGGAAAAGCTGTGCTGAAGGTGATTTATTCCAGTCCGAAATCTGACAAGCAGTGTATTGTGATGGATTTCTGGAAAAATGTGCGGAGCTATCTGTGGACGGTGCTGCCTCGTAGAGAAGCTCAAGAGGAATTGACGCACTACTAAGCACGATCATACATAAATTCTCGATTCTACAAAAATAAAAAAAGTAAATAACTCGGATGGCTTGTCACGGAATTCAGTCTTGAACCTGTGTGAGTGTTCTTCCCTAACCAGGAAAATTCAATAAATATTGAGTACCCGTTATAGTTTCAGAAAACTCTCCCATATAACAGTATACTAGGGCATTATAATTGATTGGTTGAGATAAGGTTCAGACACGATTGAGAATTGGTTATATTTTTTGAGGTTACTGCCTCATTTAACGCGAAAAACCAATAATTTGGTGGAGAAATTCGCGAAGTCGACTACTAGCTAACCAGTTTCATTTTCAACCAAGCCAGTCCCTAACCTTTACACCATCGGAATATGCTCAACATGCCTCCTCATCTCCTCTCTCGGTAGCCTCCTTGCCATAATACGTCGCATAGTCTCACCAATCCGTCGTACACCCTCTTCGATATGTCCCTCTTCGGGGTAGGCGAAGCTCAGGCGGAAATTTTGCTGTCCGCCACCATCAATGTGAAAGGGTTCCCCGATTGCGAAGGCGACTTGCTCACTCGCAGCTTCGCGCAGGAGCGTACGAGCGCGCATGTCCCCTGGTAGGCGGCACCAGAGATGAAAACCTCCGGTTGGCGAATTGACACGCACCTCCTTTGGCCAGTGGGCGCTAATCGCCTGAAGCATCAGATCGCGTTTGCGCTGGTAGCTGCGGCGTAGCATGACCAGGTGATCGTCGAACAGATTGCGCTGTAATATCTCTGAAACGACCCACTGCCCAATCGCGTTGGTGTTCAGGTCAAAGATCTGTTTATGTAATGAGAGGCGTTCGATCATGAGTTCGGGCGCGGCAAGCCAGGCAACACGCAGCCCAGGAGCCAGCACTTTTGAATAAGTGCTGAGGTAGAGCACCTGTCCGCTGGTATCCAACGCTTTGAGTGGTTGTGGCTGCTTGCCCTCAAAGTAAAGTTTCCCATAGGGATCGTCTTCCAGTATGGGCGTTTGGTAGCGTTTCGCCAGCAATAACAAACGCCGACGGCGTTCGGGTGACATTACTACACCTGTGGGATTCTGGAAGGTGGGCAACGTATAGATCAGCCGTGGGCGATGACGTGCTAGAATAGACTCAAGCAGATCGGTGCGTATACCATCACTATCTATTGGAACGCCGATTACGCGAGCGCCAAGGGCTCGAAATGCTTGAATGGCTCCCAGGTAGGTTGGCACCTCGACTACCACCTCATCCCCAGGGTTGAGCAGAAAACGACCAATCAGGCCGATACCTTGCGTTGAGCCGGAAAGAATAAGGATATGCGGCGTATCAACGGCTACGCCGCGTTTGCGCATACGTGCGGCAATGCCCCGGCGCAGGCTATGTAATCCTTCAACGGGACAATAGCCCATCGCACTTTGCCGCGCATTGACAAGGCCATCGGCAAAGATGGAATTGAGCATTTCAGCAGGAAGTAGGTCAGGAGCAGGGGTGCCAGCCGCGAGTGAGATGATTTCTTTACGCTCACCCATAGAGGCCAATTCGCTTAATAGCAGGGCGTCGGGACCAAGGATTTCGCGTTCTCCGGCGGGCAAGCCGATAAGCCACGAGGCGATATCATGATCAAAACTATCTCCATCGGAAAGAAAAGAATTGCGTCGTACCAACGTGCCGCGTCCCACGTGGCCTTCGATCAGGCCCTCGCTGGCCAGTTCGTTATACGCATTCATTACGGTTGTACGATTCACACCAAGTTCGCTTGCAAGCGCCCGCTCAGTAGGTAGACGCGTGCCTTCGGCCAGCTCGCCGGACAGAATAGCTTCACGCAGCCGTTGGCAAATCTGTCGATATAAAGGCATCCCGTTGGTTCGTTCAAGTGAAATCAGCGTATGGATGGGTGCAGTGAATAGTGGTCGCGGTTGATGATATGATATGGATTGTCGCATTGGTTCCTCCTGATTGGCTCATACCAATTAAGTGTAATCGATGCATTGAGGTAGGACAAGTGCCAATTGGTGGGTCTTTGAGAGAGCCAATTAGAGTAACATTTGGAGGGAGAACTATGGAAAATCTGGAACAGCGCATCGCCCTGGTACGCAATGATCGTGAACATGGCTCGCGTTGGCTTGTACATGAGGCCATCTCAATTATGCAAGACCTGGCTAGCACACCGACTTCATCAGAGGATGAACACTTGCGGCAGCTTCGTTATGCCGGACAGGAATTGATGCGTGCCCGACCTGCCATGGCCGCAATTGCAGGCGCTGTAGCGCGCATCCTCAATGCGCCAGGTGGTTCGGCAGGGATGGCACATGAAGCCGCACATTTGCTAGAAGAGTACGATTCTGCAATCGAACGTGTTACAGAGCACGCTCGTCCGCTGCTCACAGGAACGCTCATGACGCACAGCCTTTCAGGTACGGTACTGGAAGTGCTGATTGCCTGTCGTACTGCGATAGAGCGCGTGATTGTACTGGAGGGACGCCCACGTTACGAGGGACGAGATGTAGCACAGGAATTGAGCAAACATGCTATAGCGGTGACACTGATAACCGATGCGCAGGCTGATATTTTTCTTCCTCAGTGCAATGCAGTCGTAGTGGGCGCTGATACAGTACTGGAGAATGGCGATGTACTCAATAAGGCTGGTACTGCTTTGCTAGGCTGGGCCGCGCATGGACATAACATTCCTCTGCATGTGCTATGCGAGACGCTGAAAATTTCCCCACGTCGTTGGTCTGGCGACCTGGCTCAATTGGAGGAGAAAGAGGGCGAAGAGGTGCTCGAGCAGCCTATTCCAGGAGTTACAGTACGCAATTTCTATTTCGACCATACCCCTGCCAAATTAGTGACGAAAGTGATTACAGAGCAAGGCGTACTGAGCAAGCAAGAGATTAGACAAGTAGCATCGACGTTGAAACAGTGGAAATAGCTGACCATTGTCCCCCTGAGCGCAGCGAAGGGTCTAAGGCGAAGTGGCATCGACATTGAAGCAATGGAAATAGCTGATCTTCGAGATGCTGAGCGCAGCGAAGCATGACAGGCTGTGAGAACTTCCTCATCCAAATTGTCCTATACATTTGGTGAAGAGACACAATCTGAGTATCCTGATAGAAGAGTGTCTTTTTAGCAAAGTAACTATGGCTGAGGGTTCCATCACAAATTGCGGGCCGGAACCGAATCATAGGGAGCACCCCTTGCAGGTGCCCTGGCAGTTGGGTGGTAAAAATGGAAATCAATTCCGGGCGTCAGAGCCGATTACAAAATATGACCGGTGAATCACGAATGGCAGAACCGTTTAGGACAGAAATTTTCATCGCTCCTGGTGTCCCTGTCGTGCGTGGCAATACTCCGAA
>Ga0102924_1006775_pt1 | contig 10652 bp, 10 predicted proteins | sample PaiPotPPM11metaG_FD_80116 | JGI IMG/M metagenome (GOLD analysis project Ga0102924, IMG submission 80116) | Iron sulfur acid spring bacterial and archeal communities from Banff, Canada, to study Microbial Dark Matter (Phase II) - Paint Pots PPM... ...
ATGCGGTCCATCGCCCAGTCGAGTGGTCGGTTCTCCCAGTGATCGGAGTAGGGCGCCCGGTACCGGACGTGCTCGACGCGATTGGGATTTACGACGTACTGGTAGGTACTGGCGCCCTTGGGGCAGAGCGTGCCTTCGTTGATGGGAGACTCCGGGTTCCCCTCGATGTCTATGATCCGTTCGTCCTTGACGTAGATCAGCTGGCTGCAGCCGACCGCGCAATAGGGGCACACGGAGGTGACTACACGGTCGGCGTCCCGTGTCCGGGGTGCTTTGTCGATCGACTCGCGGGAGGCGGGCTGCGGAGAGACAACCATTCTTCACGCCAGCATAAGCAGCAGGCCGGAGCCGGCGCAAATCACCAAGCAAGCCCATGCTCCGCCTCCCGTTCTACTTACAGCCGGCTCTCAGTTCCGTCTCAGGATGGGCTAAGTGAGTGGCCGTAGCTTGAAACCCATGGACGAGAGCGCTCCGCCGCTAGCGCCATCCTCGAATAGGCGGCCCCTCTGGCACCGACCGATATCGAGGCGAAGGGTGCTCGCCGCCGGCGCGGCGACCGCGGCGGCCGCCGGCATCGCTGCCCTCTGGAAGGGGAACGATTTGTCCGGGATCCTGACTCAGGTCCATGACCTGACCCACCAGTACGAGGGAGTCCTGACCAGCCAGAGGGTGCGGACCGCCCACCTGCTCCGCCGGGCCGGCTTCGGCGCCACGACGACCGAGCTCGACCACTATGCCGCGATGGGAACCCGGGCGGCTACCGATTCCCTGCTTGCCTTCGGAAAGGTGTCAAATACCCGCCTCGAGTCGGCGCTACAAGCGCTCGATGCCATGTTGGCCACCCCCGCCGGTCCAACAGCCGCAACCATCCAGGCCTGGTGGCTGCAGCGCATGGCCGAAACGGCGCGCCCCCTGGAGGAAAAGATGACGCTCTTCTGGCATGGGCTCCTCACCAGCGGTCTCGACAAAGCGGGGACCGCCCAGATGCACGTCCAGAACGAGCTCTTCCGAACAAACGCTCTGGGAAATTTCGACGAGCTTCTCAAGGCAGTCTCGAAAGATCCCGCGATGATGGTCTACCTCGACACGGAGACCAACCGGAAAGGCAAACCCAACGAAAACTATGCGCGCGAGCTGATGGAGCTGTTCACCACTGGCATCGGGCACTACACCGAAACCGACGTACGCGAATCGGCGCGTGCCTTCACCGGCTGGACGCTCCAGGGCGGTAGCAAGCAGCTCCGCTACGCCACCGGGTCCCTCTTCGTGCCGCGTCTCCACGACGCCGACCTGAAAACCTTCATGGGAAAGACCGGAAGCTTCACTGGCGACGACATCGTGGAAATGATTGTTCCGCTGCGGGCTACAGCCGAGCGCCTCTCGACCCGTCTCTTCTCCTTCTTCGCCTACCCCAACCCGGAAACGGAGGTCGTCCACCACCTGGCCGACGTCTTCCAGCAGAGCCGCTACAACGTGGGCGCCGTCGTCAAGGAGATCTTCCTCCTCGACGCCTTCTACACGCCGAAAGCGTACCGGGCGCTGATCAAGAGCCCCGCCGAACTGGTCGCAGGCATCTTGAAGACGGTCAGCGTCAGCCACCAGGGTTACGTCGCCGCGGCGAATGCGATGGGGCCGATGGGCCAGGTCCTCTTTTATCCCCCTAACGTCGCCGGCTGGCCGGCGGGAACATCCTGGGTCAACAGCTCGACGTTGTTGAATCGAATCAACTTCGCCAACGCCGCCACCGTTCGCGCTCGCTCAGAGCTGACGCCTCAGAGTCTCGATCAGCTGCTGAGCTCGCTGCTGGACTCAAACGTTGCCCCCGGCACGCGCCAGCAGCTGCAGGCCTTCGCTGCGGCTCACCCCGATGATCCCGCCGGACTTTTGTTCATGGTCCTTTCGACACCGGAATACCAACTGAGTTAATGGAGATGAAACGCCATGTTTAGCCGCCGGGACTTTCTCAAGCAGGGACTGGTACCAGCCTTCGCCGGTTCCGCCGTTCCATCGATCTTCTTGAACGGCGTAGCGGCGGCCGCCGCCGACTCACCCAGCTCCGCGCCCAGCGACCGCATCCTGCTGCTGGTCCAGCTCGCCGGAGGCAACGATGGCCTCAACACCGTGATCCCCTACCAGGATGGCACCTACCATGACGCCCGGCCGACCTTGCGCCAGGAACAGGGCGTGCTCACCCTGAACGGCCAGGTCGGACTGCATCCGAACCTGAAGGCACTGAAGTCGAGCTGGGATGCCGGCCAGCTGGCGATCGTACAGGGGGTCGGTTATCCAAACCCGAACCTCTCGCACTTTGCCTCGATGTCCATCTGGGAAACCGCCACCATCCAGGGCGGCTTCGGCGATGGCTGGCTGGGACGTTATCTGAACTACCTGGACCAGGTTGGAGAGAGCCCGAACCATGCCCTGGAGGGTGTCAGCGCCGGCACGCTGGTCCCGCCGGAGATGAGGGCGAAGTCACCGGTGATGGCGTTGCAGTCACTCAAGAACTTCCGGATTCAACCGGTCAACGAGCACGGCACCCAGGTCGATGTCGAGAATCCGCTGGTCAAGTTTTACGGAGGTTTCAAGCAGGCTGCGCCCGCGCCGTACGGCGCCCTCTTCGATACCACGCTACAGGAGGCACTTGCGGCCTCCCACGCCCTTGAGGCGACTGATGCCTCGTACCAGCCAAAAGCGACCTACCCGGCAAAGAGCCCGATCGCAAGCTCGCTCAAGCTGATCGCCGAAACGATCGTATCCGGCCTCGGTGTTCGCGTCGCCCATGTGACCCTTGGCGGCTTCGACAACCATGCCCGGGAGAAACCAGTCCATGACAAGCTCCTGCTCGACCTCGACCAGGCGCTGGCTGCCTTCATGCAGGATCTCGCCGGCCACGGCTTCGCCGACCGCGTGCTGGTCATGACCTGGTCTGAGTTCGGACGCCGTGTGGGCGAGAACGGGAGCGCCGGGACTGACCATGGCACCGCGGCACCGATGTTCCTGCTGGGAAGCGCCGTCAAGGGCGGCCTCTATGGAGAGGCACCCAGCCTGACTTCGTTAGTCAACGGCAACCTCAAGTTCACCACCGACTTCAGGTCCGTCTACGCCTCGGTGCTCGAGGGATACCTGAAGGCGCCGGCGACCGACCTGTTGGGCGGCAACTTCGAGAAACTGCCGCTGCTCAAGGCCTGACCCGAGGCTTCCCGCGATCAGGTTTGACCTACACGTTGCAGTGGGTAATAATGAAGCACCTCACTATGGATACCCCCCAAACGAGGTCCGGCGCTGAGTGCCCCCCAGCTGGCAACCTGGTCATCGGCCCTGACGGTCTTCTCTACGACCGCCGCTTCCGCGAAGGGCTGAGCACTAAGCCTTTCGGCAATCCAGGCGAGGGCGACGCCGCCGAAGCCCTTGCGGCCCTGTGAATGGCAGGCAAAGTGATGCGCCAGCAGATGGACCGCTTTGCCGAGCGCCACGGACTGAGCGAAGGACGTCTGTTCTTGCTCTTCCAGCTCGGCCGCGCTCCGCAGCATCAGTTACCCTGGGCGAGATCGCCGAGCACCTCGACGTCAGCCCGCGCAACGTCACGGGGTTGATCGACCACCTGGAGAAAGACGGCCTGGTTGAACGGGTACATGACCTGAACGACCGGCGGTCTATCCAGGCCCGCCTGACGCCGACTGGACTGCAGACTCTTTCGGACTTATGGGACAAGGCACGGGAGAGTCAACTGAGCGCCGTCAAGGACTTTTCGCCCGAGGAACTCAGAGAGCTCAGGCACCTTTGCCTTCGAGTCGTCGAAAAATTGGCCGCCGGTCGGCCGGCCGCAGCCCACGTGAGACACGCATGAGCGCTTCGGTTTCAGAACAGTACGAGCAGGCCCAGCAGGAGCTGGACCGGGCTGAGGTGATCAAGAGGCATGTAGCCAAAAACCCGGAGCAGTATCCCGCGGTAGAGCGAACCGCCGCCCTGAAGAGGGTCGATCAACTGCGGGAGCAGGTGCAGTCCCTCCAGTTGCAGGTGGAGGCCGCCGGCCGTCCGCAGCCGAATCAGCCAGCCCTGCCCCCGGAGCGCCGGAGCATGGGCGAGGGCTTGAGCCGCGGTCGCTTGATCCTGGTAACCATCGGCACCATGCTGGCGCTGCTGCTGGCTGCCCTCGACCAGACGATCGTCGGCACCGCCATGCCGCGGATCGTCGCCGATCTCAACGGCCTCGCCTACTACACGCTGGTCACGACCGCCTACCTGGTCGCCTCGACCGTGATGGTGCCGATCGCCGGCAAGCTCGGAGATCTCTTCGGCCGGAAGCCCTTCCTGCTTGCAGGGATGATCGGGTTCGTCCTCGCCTCGGCCCTCTGCGGCATCTCCCAGAACATGCTGCAGTTGATCGCCTTCCGAGGCATCCAGGGCATCTTCGGCGGCATCCTCTTCGCCACCGTCTTCACCGTGATCGGCGATCTCTACCCGCCCGCGGTTCGCGCCAGGGTCCAGGGCCTCTTCGGGGCGGTCTTCGGGCTGTCCTCCGTTCTCGGACCTACGGTCGGAGGCTACCTGACCGACAACCTTGGCTGGCGCTGGGTCTTCTACGTCAACGTCCCGGTCGGCATCCTCGCCGTCCTGACGGTGGCCAGCACCATGCCGTTCGTGCGGACAAAGGCGTCCTGGCGAGATATTGATTTCGCCGGCGCCGGCCTGCTCACGCTCGGGGTCGCACCTCTGCTCACCGCGCTGACGATCACGAGGGATCACGCCTGGACCTCGCCGCAGGTGCTCTCGCTGCTCGGGCTGGCGGCGGTAAGCCTGGTCCTCTTCTTTGTCGTCGAGGAGCGCAGCGAGCACCCGATCGTCCCCTTCAAGCTCTTCCGGGACCGGACCTTCGCGGTGTCTGTGATCGCCGGTTCACTGACCGGCTTCGCCATGTTCGGAAGCATCATCTTCGTGCCCCTGATCTACCAGGGGGTGCTCGGCATCAGCGCCACCAATTCCGGCCAGCTACTGACCCCAATGATGCTCGGCCTCGTCTTTGCCAGCGTCATCAGCGGCCAGCTGATGGTTCGCATCCGCCGTTACCGATTCATCGGGACGGCGGGCATCGCGGTGATGCTCGTCGGAATGTGGCTGCTCTCCCAGGTGACAGTCAGCACCAGCCGCCTCGAGGTCGTCCGCGACATCGTGATCGTCGGGGCCGGGCTTGGAACAACCTTTCCCCTTTACCTGAATGCGGTGCAGAGCGCGGTTTCGCGTGAGTTCCTCGGCGTCGCGACCAGCCAGATCCAGTTCTGGCGCAACATGGGCGGCACCATCGGCACCGCCGTCCTGGGTTCTCTGCTGGTCCAGCGCCTGGATGCCAATATCAAGACCCAACTGGCCGGCCTGCCCTCGGCCGCCTCCAGCTTCGTCCCCAAGGGCAGCAGCGCGCAGACGCTCTTCGATGCCTCCAAGATCAACGCCGCCCGCGCCGCTCTCCCGCCCCAGCTGACGCCCCTCTTCGACCAGGTGCTGCACGCGATCAGGGTCGGCCTGGCGAACTCCTTACACCAGCTGTTTCTCTACGGCGCGGCCGTTCTCGTGCTGGCGCTGATCGCCTCGGTCTTCCTCAAAGACGTCCCACTCCGCGGCCGCAAGCAGGCGGATCCAGAGAGCGCGCAGGTTATCGCCGCCTAAAACAGCCCGGCCCTCGCTCGGCCGTTATGTGCACGGCGCCTAAACCGTACGGAAAAGTTCGGTGACGGCAGACCATGGTCCTTTTGAAGGTACCTAAGGACAATGGTCCCCATGAAAATTGATGCTGGCGACACAGCCTGGGTACTCGCGTCCGCCGCCCTCGTGATGTTGATGACGCCAGCTCTTGGATTCTTTTACGGCGGCCTGGTCCGCCGCAAAAACGTGCTCTCCACCATCATGCACAGCTTCTTCATCCTTTGCCTCATCAGCGTCCAGTGGGTGTTGTGGGGTTACAGCCTGGCCTTCGGCCCGGACAAGGCTCACATCATCGGGGGTCTCGAGTGGATCGGCCTGAACCACGTCGGCTTCGCCCCCAACCCGGACTACGCGCCAACGATTCCACACCAGGCGTTCATGGTGTTCCAGATGATGTTCGCGGTCATCACACCCGCCCTGATCAGCGGCGCCTTCGCCGAACGTCAGCGCTTCAAGGCGTTCGTGCTCTTCTCGCTGCTCTGGGCAACCTTCGTCTACGACCCGATCGCCCACTGGGTATGGGGCACGGGCGGCTGGCTGCACAACCTTGGCGCGCTCGACTTCGCCGGCGGGACGGTCGTGCATATCAGCTCCGGCGTTTCCGCCCTGGTGGCCGCTCTCGTCCTCGGGCGACGGGTGGGCTTCGGCCAGGGGAAGTTTGAACCGCATGACGCTACGATGACCGTCCTCGGCGCCTGCCTACTGTGGTTCGGTTGGTTCGGCTTCAACGCCGGCAGCGCGCTCAGCGCGGGCGCCCTCGCCACCAGCGCGTTCGTGGTCACGAATACCGCTACCGCCATGGCGGCCCTCACCTGGATGACGGTCAGCTGGTGGCACAAGAAGCAACCGAGCGTGCTCGGGGCGGCGGCCGGTGCGGTGGCGGGGCTGGTCGCGATCACCCCGGCCTCCGGCTACGTCAATGTCATGGGCGCCATCGTGATCGGCTTCGGGGCGGGCATCGTCTGCTACCTGGCCATCCAGTTGCGGGAGCGCATCAGGGTCGACGATGCCCTCGATGTCTGGGCGGTGCACGGCATCGGCGGGACCTGGGGCGCGCTGGCCACCGGGCTCTTTGCCACCGTCGCCATCAACTCGGGCGCGGCCAACGGCCTCTTTTACGGCAACCCCAGGCAGGCCCTGGTTCAGATCGTGGCGGTCGGCGCCTCCTGGGGCTGGTCGATCGTGGGCACCTTCATCATCCTGAAAGTGGTCAACCTGTTCGTCCCACTGCGCGTTCAAGAAGACGAGGAAGTCATCGGTCTCGATCTCTCACAACACGGCGAACCCGCGTACGCCAGTATCCACGCGAACTGAAGGAGGAAAAACCAATGGATGCGACAACTGTCCTCGCCGTCATCTGCAGCACCATCGTCTTCGCCGGCTGGCTGGTCCTGCCCCACGCACCTGCGACCGTCAAAACGATGGCCGTCAGCGAAGAGCGGCAGCCCGTGGCGGTTTCTGCCTAGCGGACCTCACCACCGACAGCTTGGAGGCGGTCTCGTAGCTCAGCGTCAGCCTTCGCGGCGCGCGCAGTTGCATCGTCCGACCGACTTCGTCGACCTCCTGCACGGCGACCCTTACGCCAGGACGCAATCCACGGTCGTGAAGATACTGCAGCAAGGGCGGCGCCTCGCGCTGCGCCACCTCGGAAATTCGGGTGATCGTCGCCGGCTCGCCCGGCCTCAGCGCCGACAGCCGAAGCTCGTTTGCCCGCATCGTCGAGTAGCCCGGAATCGGGTTGCCGTGGGGACAGGTCCTGGGCCGGCCGAGCACCCGATAGAGCTTGTCCTCCACGACGGCCGAAATAGCATGCTCCAAACGCTCCGCCTCGAGGTCGGCCGTAACCCAGTCCAGCCCCAGTAGATCGGTCATCCAGCGCTCAACGATGCGATGGCGACGGACGATCGCCTCCGCCGCCGAGAGTCCCCGGGCAGTGAGCTCGATGTCCTTCTTTGGCGTGAGCCGGACGATACCGTCGCGAACCATCCGCCGGACGGCAATCGTGACCGTGGGCCGGCTGACCGAGAGCCAGTCGGCCAGTCGCGCACCGCGGACCATCTCTCCTTCAGCCCGGATGTAATAGATCGCCTCGAGATAATGGGAAATGACCTCCGACGGAGGCGGCATGTTAGCGTTAGCTAACAATGCGCGTGGCATCCACTAACTTTACGAGATGAGTCACGGGACGGCCGTGGCCCTCGGCCTGATCGCGGGCATGACCATCTTCATTGGGCTGCCGGTCGGACGGATGCGCGGCATCCCCCGCGCGGCGCAGGGATTCTTGAATGCCCTCGCAACCGGCGTGCTTATCTTCTTACTCTGGGACATACTCAGCCACGCATCGGCTCCGGTAGAAGCGTCGCTAGCGTCTCTCCGCCGGGGCGATAGGAGCTTCGTGGCGCTGGCGGCGATCTTCGCGCTAGGACTAGGGGTCGGCCTGCTGGGATTGATCTACGTCAACGCGCGGCTCTTCGGCCGCGTCAAGAATGCGCCGGCAGCCGCACCCAGGACACTGGCCATGATGATCGCCACGGGGCTCGGCTTTCACAACCTCTCTGAGGGCCTCGCCATCGGACAGTCGGCTGCGACCGGTGCGCTCGCCTTCGCTCTCGTCCTCGTGTTCGGCTTCGCGCTCCACAACATCACCGAGGGATTCGGGATCGCGGCGCCGCTGGCGGCCGACACGACCGTGCCCTCATGGAGATTTCTATTCACGGCCGGGCTCATCGGTGGCGGCCCCACCTTCATCGGAACCATGATCGGATACGTCTTCACCTCCCGCACCGTTTATGTGCTCTTCCTGGCGCTGGCGGCCGGGGCACTCCTCTACGTGATCAACGAGATGTTCCATGTCGGGCGCCGATTCAATGCCCCCGTGATGATGGCCTGGGGACTGCTCGGCGGCTTCCTCTTCGCCTATGCCAGCGATCTCCTGCTCACCTATGCCGGCCTCTGATCGGTCGTCGATAGACTAGTGGCCGTGACCGTCGTCTTCGAGGACGCCACGCTTCTGGACTGCACCGGACGCGACCCTCAGCCTCACACGCGCGTCCTGGTCGAGAACGGCCGCATCGGCCGGATCCAGCCAGCCGGTAGTTCAGGCCGGCCCGCGGATTCCACCGTGATCGATTGCCAGGGAAGGACGCTGATGCCGGGCCTGCTCGACGCCCACGTGCATCTTGCGATCAACGACCTGGATCCGCCGGCGGAGGCGGCTCTCCCCCCGGCTGTGCTCGCACTCCGGGTCGCGCATGAGATAAAGGCGACGCTGGAAGCCGGGTTCACAACGGTCCGAGACGCAGGCGGGCTCGACTGGGGATTCAAGGAAGCGATCCGCCTCGGTCTCCTTCGGGGCCCACGAATATTCATCAGCGGAGCCTTCATCTCACAAACCGGCGGCCACGGAGACCATCGCGCCCGGAGCTCACGCCTGGACTTTCCGACGGTGGCGGGCCTCACCTCGGAGAGCATCATCGCCGATGGTCCGGACGAGGTGCGGCGCGCCACGCGTGAGGTCCTGCGACGAGGCGCGGACCAGGTGAAGGTGATGGCCAGCGGCGGCGCCGCCTCTCCCTCGGACGAACTGGACCACGTGCAGTTCACGGTCGAAGAGCTCGCGGCGGCCGTAGACACGGCGCAGGCGGTGGGCACCTACGTGCTGGCCCACGCCTACGGCCCGCGAGCCATCCAGAATTGTATTGAAGCCGGGGTTCGGTCGATCGAGCACGCGAACTTTCTGGATGAGGAAACGGCGGATCGCATGCTGGCGGCCGGCGACGTTTACCTGGTTCCCACCATCATCACCTACGAACTCCTCTCGGTACGCGAGGCGGAGGGGGGCTGGACACCGGACATGGTGCGCAAGATCAGGCAGGGGCTCACCGGCGCCTACGACGCACTCGGCCTTGCCTTCGAGAAAGGGCTCCGGATCGGCTCGGGTTCCGACGTGCTCGCCGACATGCAGGGCCAGAAGGGAAAAGAGATCGCCTGCCAGGCGCGCGTGATGGGGGCGATGAACGCCATCATTTCGGCGACCCGTACCAACGCCCAGTTGATGCGGATCGAGGCTGAGGTCGGGACGCTCGAATCGGGTAAGCGGGCGGACCTGATCCTGCTGGACCGCGATCCGCTCCAGGATGCCGGGGTATTCGGCGAGCCTGATCGGGTGCGGCTGGTGATGACCGGGGGCAATATCGCCAAGAACCTCGACTCAGCTTCAGTCGCTGCCGCCCGCTAGAAAGTGAGTTCGCGGGGCTCGCTCGGCGAACTGCTGGCTAACCTGCGCCTCGCCCTTCCCCTGGTGAGAAAGCTACCGCTTGTGATCCAGAACCGACTACGTGCCGTTGCGCTTGGAGGCTGCTGCGGGCACCCCGGCGAGCCGGGCTGTTGAAGGTCAGCCAGTGGCCCGGGTCCGAGCCATTGACAACACGGACGGTTTGGCATAATATAACAACGTCGGTATCATCTAGCGGGATAGCCCGATAAATCAAATTGGAGGTCATCATGGTTAGTTTGATCTGGACGATCGTCGTCGTTCTCTTCGTCCTCTGGCTGCTCGGTTTCGCGCTCCACGTCGGCGGCAGCCTCATCTTCCTGCTGCTCGTCCTGGCTGTGATCGGCGTGATCTACAACCTCTTCATGGGCCGCCGGGCCGTCTAAGGCCGGCCAGCTCAAAGGGCGCGCTGCAAGGTGCGCCCTTCTTTTTTGCCTGCCGAGCCGTGCGATAATGCTCGCCTCATGGGGGAGACAGCCGGGGGAACCTTGAGGCGGGGTTCGGATCGGATCGTCGCCGGTGTCTGCTCCGGCCTGGCCCACTTCTTCCAGCTGGATGAGACCCTGGTGCGAGTCATCTTCGTCGTCCTCACCCTGGTGCCGCCTGCCGTCGGCATCATCCTTTACCTGGTGCTCTGGTTCCTGATGGAGCCTGCCACCTCCGGGGCAGCCGGCGCGCCGGC
>Ga0102924_1006776_pt1 | contig 10651 bp, 5 predicted proteins | sample PaiPotPPM11metaG_FD_80116 | JGI IMG/M metagenome (GOLD analysis project Ga0102924, IMG submission 80116) | Iron sulfur acid spring bacterial and archeal communities from Banff, Canada, to study Microbial Dark Matter (Phase II) - Paint Pots PPM... ...
CGTGTGCAGCTTGCCCCATGTCCACTGGCGCGGATTGCTGCCCAGGGTTTTGCTTAACATGCTCACACTTTCCTTGAACGCCTGGAGCATCACCTGCGCCGCGTCTCTTGTCGCCGCGCGCGGGGGCGTGAACGTTGGGTTATGCTGGTCGTGCAGCGTCCAGGTTTCCAGGTCTTCGTCGAGCGAGGTCAGGTCGGGACTGATCGCGAGCGATTGATCCTGGCTGGCTGGGACGTGATAGGCGTTCCACCAGGGCTGGAAGGTATCGGTGAGATAGCGGTTCCAGAATGTCCACCAGATCGAGGCCACCGCCGAGTTCGCGTCCATAGCGTCATTCCAGCCCTCTAACAGGCTCAATGCCTGCTGTTCGCTGCTGTTCAACGACACCTGTTGCAGCATACTTACAAGCTGCGGCACGATGAGCGAAGCCAGGTAATCGCGTGTGCTGTTCTGAAGCTGCTCCATATCCTGCAAAGTGAATTGTGATTGGCTGCTCAGCACGCTGTAGATTTCGTCGGCGCGATAGCCGTTATCGAAATCGTTCAAGGATGTGCCGATATAGTAGGGATAGTTGTTGCCCACAGGTCGTTGATTGGCGCTAAAAACCATGTGATCGGGCGGATCATACACCTGGGGGACGGCGTTGTAGGGAATGCTGCCTGTGATGTCAGCCGCGCCCGTTCCTGGCAGCGGCAGCCAGGGCGAACCTGAGCGCACGATGGGGTAATAACCGGGCGAGATCATGCCGATGTTGCCCTGAGCGTCGGCGTAGACAAAATTGAGCGTCGGCGCTTTCCAGTTGCTCAACGCGGCTTTGAATTGCGCGAAATTCGCGGCGTGCATGATCTCCATTAGCGCCTCGCCATCGTCCGTGGGTAAGGCGCCGATCCAGGCAACGGAGATAGTCTGGCCCGACAGCAGCTTGTTTGGCGGCATAATTGGCCCATGCACTGTCAGATAGACGTCGTCGTGTACGGGAGCCGCGCCCAGTACCGGAATATCGTAGCTAAGATGCTGCATCTCGCGCCACGCTCCATCCCAGAAATATTGCAGAGGATGCGCTTTGTCCGTTTTTTCTACATAAAAAAGCGTGGACTGGTTCTGTACGTCAGTCATGCTCCAGGAGATATGCTGGTTGTGGCCGATGAGGATGGTCGGGATGCCTGGCACGCTGACGCCGCTAAAATTGTAGCCGGGCGATGATCCCGCAATTTGATACCAGATGGCCGGTAGCGTCAACTGAAGGTGCGGGTCTCCGGCCATCAAGGCTTTGCCGGAGGCGGCTTTGGGGCCGTTGACAGCCCAGTTGTTGCTCTCTCCGCCGTGCCGGAGCGCGTTGGTCGGCAACTGTTGTAAGAACGTTTGCAGGGAGGAGATGCTGTCTATGGTGGATTGGCTGATGGCAAGTTGCGAAGGCAGCGGCGCAGGACTGCTGGCCTGCGCGTATGGCCCCGCGTCGTAGGGACGCTGCACATCGGGCGGCAATACCGGAAACCATTGCATGACGCGCTGGTAGCCCAGCGCCTTGACCACTTCCGCGTATTGCAGCGGCGTGGTCGAAAAATCCTGGGTCTGGATTAAATCTCCCTGCACGACCAGCGTGTCAACCGGCGTCCAGGGCCGCGGTTGGTAGTTGAGCAATTTGAAGATGAATGGCAGCGTCGCGCTCTGTTCTTCCTCGCTGATGCGCGCGTTCACGCCGTCCGCGTAGGCCAGCAGAATCTGGCGAATGGGGCTATTCGCGGCAAGCGCCTGCCATTCGGCCTCGGCGGTACGCTGTAAGCCCAGCATCAACTCGAACTGATCGCTGGCAAGGGCCTGCGCTCCCAGAATCTCAGCCAGCCGTCCCTCGCCCTGGCGCCGCTCCAGATCCATCTGCGTCAGGCGGAAACGCGCGTGGAGATAGCCGATGGTCCAGAACAGGTCGTGGTCGGTCGCGGCCTGGATATGCGCCGTGCCGTCGCGTTCAAAGATCACGGTCACGGCCTGTTGCAATCCAGGTACATGCAGCGTCTCGTTCTGTAGTGGAAGGGCGTCGCTGGCGGCTGTCCAGACGCCTTTGCCGGCGTTCAGCGCTGTTCCCAGGGGCGGCAGCGGCCCCGCGCTAAAGGCGGAAACATACAGAACGCCCGCTGCGGCGCTGAGCGCAAGCAGAAAATGCAAGACGCGCCGGGTGAAGGGTGATAGTTTCATGAAAAATAAGTACCCTCGTCAAATTCCCAGAGATGATGTCGCGCTGCCGCAATTTTGCGGCGATTACACAAAATCTCTTCCATGATATCACTACGATAGGTTGTTAGTATACAAAGGGGTTGTTACAATGAAAATAAACGTATTGTCAGTAAGCAAGCAAACGCTACAAAGGAGTATTCTCATGCACGCGCTTCGTCCCAACATTCTCTATATTCACTCGCATGATACCGGTCGCTACGTACAGCCCTATGGACATGCCATTCCAACGCCGAACATCCAGCGCCTGGCCGAGGAGGGCGTGCTGTTTCGCAAGGCGTTTTGCGGAGCGCCCACCTGTTCTCCCAGCCGCGCCAGCCTTCTGACCGGGCAGTACGCGCACTGCAGCGGGATGCTGGGGCTGGCGCACCGCGGCTTCGCGCTGCATGATTATACGCAGCATATTATTCATACGCTGCGCAAAGAGGGATATCATACGGCCCTGATTGGTGAGGAGCATCTCGCAAAGGATCGCAGCGTCATTGGCTACGACCATGTTGCGGACATAGCGGGTTTCCAGTCGAAGTTTGTGGCTCCCGCCGCGATTGACTTGCTGACCCACGAACCGAAACAGCCCTTTTTCCTCTCGGTCGGATTTTTTGAAACGCACCGTGAATTTATGAAGCCCAGCTCTGCCAGGAACGCCAAATATGCCTTGCCTCCGACTCCGTTGCCGGATACGCCTGAGACGCGCCGCGATATAGGAGCATTCAAAGCGAGCGCGTGGGATCTGGATTGGGGGATTGGCGCGGTGCTGGATGCGCTGGAAGCCTCCGGCCTGGCTGAGAATACCCTGGTGATCTGTACTACCGATCACGGCATTGCTTTCCCGCGCATGAAGAGCAACCTGACCGATCACGGTATTGGCGTGATGCTCATTATGCGCGGGCCAGGGGGCTTTGTGGGCGGGCGCGTCATTGATGCCCTGGTTTCGCAGATTGATATCTTCCCAACCATCTGCGACCTGCTTGAGATTGAGCGCCCACGCTGGCTGCAAGGAACGTCGATCCTGCCTTTACTGCACGGCGAAGTCGAGCAGATACACGACGCTATTTTCGCGGAGGTCACCTATCATGCCGCGTATGAACCGATGCGCGCGGTGCGCACGCCGCGTTGGAAATATATTCGCCGCTTCGATCATCACCTGGAACCGGTACTATCCAATTGCGATGATAGCCCCAGCAAGGATGTCCTGATAGCTCACGGCTGGAAGGAACGCTTGCGCCCGCTAGAACAGCTCTACGATCTGATCTTTGATCCCAATGAAGCCTCTAATGTGGCGAATGATCTGTCTGTGGCCGTTGTTTTGGAAGAACTGCGTACCCGGCTCGACGCCTGGATGCGCAGCACCAACGATCCACTGCTGTACGGGCCAGTTCCCGCGCCGCCAGGGGCCGAGTTGAATGACCCGGATCAAATGTCGGCAGCCTATCCAACGCGCTTCGTATAATGGCGCAATCCCGTTATCCAGCTTCATTGTGCGAGGGCGCGGGCCAGCGCGTTGTGGCGCGCGACGAGCGCGGGCAGGTCGATGTCGCGCAACATCCCCTCTTGAACGCGGATACGCCCATTGATCACGCTCAAATCGACGTGGGGCGGGTGGCAAAAGATGAGCGCGGCCAGCGGATCATGCGGCGCGCCGCCCGCCAGTTCCAGCGTGTCGAGGCGGTAGCCGATGAAGTCCGCTGCCATGCCAGGCGCGAGATAGCCAATGTCGTCGCGGCCAAGTACGGACGCGCCGCCGCGCGTTGCCAGCCAGAAGGCTTCCCAGGCCGTGAGCGCGGCGGGATCGCCCAGCACGCGCTGCAAAAGCAGCGCCTGCCTGGCTTCCGCGAGCATATGCGAGCCGTCGTTGGAGGCCGAACCATCGACGCCCAGCCCCACGCGCGCGCCAGCCTGCCGCAGCGGTCGGATAGGCGCGATGCCGGACGCCAGCCGCATATTCGAACTGGGGCAATGCGCCACGCCCGTGCGCGTGCTGCCCAGGCGCGTGACCTCGTCCGCGCTGGGATGTACCATGTGCGCGTGCCAGACGTCTGATCCCACCCAGCCCAGGTCTTCGGCCAACTCGACGGGGGAACGGCCAAAAGTTTCCGCGCAATAGGCCGCCTCGTCCAGCGTCTCGGCCAGGTGCGTGTGCGACGTGACGCCATAGGCACGCGCCAGCGCGATGCTTTGCCGCATCAAGTCCGGCGAGACGGAGAATGGCGAGCAGGGCGCGAGGACGATGCGCAGCATGGAGTAGCGGCTCGCGTCGTGGTATTGTTCGATGACGCGCCGCGAGTCGCGCAGGATTGCGTCTTCCTGCTCAACGACGCTGTCGGGCGGCAAACCGCCCTGCGCCTCGCCGACGGACATGGAGCCGCGCGCGGCGTGGAAGCGAGCGCCCATCTCAGCGGCGGCTTGAATCTGGTCATCGATGCGCGCGCCGTTCGGCCAGATATAGGTATGGTCGCTTGACGTCGTGCAGCCGGACAGCAGCAGTTCGGCCAACGCCACTTTCGTACTGACGTAGATCGCTTCGGGCGTGAGACGCGCCCAGATCGGGTAGTGGATGCGCAGCCAGTGAAATAAGTTGGCGTTCTGTGCCATTGGCAGGTTGCGCGTCAGCGTCTGGTAAAAGTGGTGATGCGTATTCACCAGTCCTGGCAGAATGATCATATCCCGCGCGTTGACGACGCGATCCGCCGTTTGCGGCAATTGATCCGTCGATCCGATCTGCCGGATCACATTGTCCTCGACGTAGATGCCTCCATCCTCCCAGCGTGTATCGTCATCGTCCATCGACACGATCAAACTGGCGTGCTGAATGAGTAGCGATGCCATGCAATGCTGCCTTTCACTCCAGAAATTGTGGCGAAATATGTTTGTGATGAAACCCGTAGGGGCGTGGGCTTGCCCCGCCCAAACTCGCACAGATTGTACACGCCCAAGGGCGGGGCAAGCCCACGCCCCTACGGGTTTCGCGCTCGCGCACAAATCTATGATATCATACAAGCTAAGCAGTGATTGTCTGACAAAAAGCAAGGAGTAGGCACAAATGTATCCCTGGTCTCACAAGTATCGCGGGCGCTACGACGAGATTGTTTTTGAAAGCGATGTTCTCAAAGGGAATGCCCTGAATGACCCGTATATGCGGCCTCTGTGGGTCTATTTGCCGCCGGGTTATGATGACGATCCGGAGCGGCGCTACCCATCGATCTATATGATCCAGGGTCTGACGGGACAGCTTGACATGTGGCGCAACCGTTCGGCTTTCAGGAAAAACTTCCCGGAGTTGGCCGATGAACTCTTCTCGAGGGGTGATGCTCCACCGTGCATCACTGTCTGGGTCGATTGCTGGACATCCTATGGCGGCAGCCAGTTCCTCGATTCGCCTGCCACGGGCCGCTACCATACCTATTTATGCGACGAGATCGTTCCCTGGGTCGATGCCCATTATCGCACGCTGGCGAAGCGCGAGCATCGCGGCATCGCGGGCAAGTCGAGCGGCGGCTACGGGGCGATGGTCACGCCTATGCTGCGTCCCGACCTGTGGGGCGGGCTGGCGACGCACGCCGGAGACGCCCTCTTCGAGGTCTGTTACCTGGAAGATTTTCCGAAGGCCGTGCGCTCCCTGCGCGACCACTACGCCGGTTCGTTTGAAAACTTCTGGGAGGATTTTCGCCGCCGCCTGGCCTTCACGAAGAACAGCGATCCTGAACTGCTCAACGCTTATTGCATGGCCGCCTGCTATTCCGCCGACCCGGACGGCACGGTGCATCTGCCTTTCGACACAGCGACCGGCGAACTCATCCCCGATGTGTGGGCGCGCTGGCTGGAGTATGATCCCGTGCGCATGGTTGCATCTCATGCCGAGTCGCTGCGCACAATGAAGGCCATCTACATCGACGCCGGCAACCACGATCAGTTTTTCCTGGACCTTGGAGCCACCGCATTCCGTGATGCGCTGGCCCGTGTCGGCGTCACCGATGTCTTCTTTGAGCTGTTCGACGGCACGCACAGCGCCATCGAGTATCGGTATCCATTGAGCCTGAAATATCTGGCCGAACGATTAGCGCCGCTCTGATATTCACAAAACTCCACACCCGCGCGGGTGTGGAGTTTTGTGAATATCAGCTACTAGTCCTTTTGGGGGATAATGTCCGCTTCCTGGTGTAAAATTTCGTCTCTCTATAAAGCGACTGCTATAATTGTGACAGATTATAACCTCGTTCATTATCGCTTCCAAGAAAGAGAGAACGATCATTTCGCACACGCCAGAAGACGCTACGAAAACATCGGCAACGGTCGCTACTTCTGATCGACCGGGAAAGGCGGTGACGAAGGGGGCAGAAACCGTCACGGCTGCGCCTGCCAGGAGACGCGAACGCTGGTTGAGCGGCGCGTTTCGCCTTAATCCCCGGCGTTTCTTGCCGGGGGGCGGCGCGTTTTCGCTGCGGCGTTTCAGTATCACCGAGGCGGCTCTGCTGCTTATGGCGGCGTACTGCGCCTCGAAGGGTCTGGGCGCGGTGCGCCAGGTTCTCTTCAATTATCTGTTCGGCGTGGGTCTGGCCGCTAATGCCTACACCGCCGCCGTGCGTTTGCCTGAGACGCTGTTTGATCTGATCGCGGGCGGCGCGCTGGTACACGCCTTAATTCCCGTCTTTCTCTCGCACGAAGAGCAGCGCGGGCAGCGCGAGTTATGGCGACTTGCCAGCCTTGTCTTCAATATCTTGCTGGTCTCGCTGGGCGCGCTCGCGCTGATCACCGAACTGCTCGCGCCCGTTTTCGTCTCCAGGCTACTCGTCCCCGGCTATCCGCCTGCCGAACAGGCGCTGACGACCTCGCTGACGCGCATTATGCTGCTCCAGACATTGATCCTCGGCCTCGGCACGGTCGCGACATCGATTCTCAATACGAAACGCCAGTTCATTTTGCCCGCGCTCTCTATCGCACTCTATGACGTGGGGATCATTATTGGTCTGCTCTGCACGATGGCGTTTCCCAAACTGGGTATTTATGGGCCGGCGTGGGGCGTGGTTGGCTCGGCAGTGATCCAGGTGCTGGTGCTGGTTCCAGGGCTGGTCAAGCGCGGGGCGCGCTATAGCTTCTTCTGGGATATTCGCTATCCGGCGCTGCGCGACGTGCTGCGGCTGCTCGCCCCCAACGTCCTGATGGTGGCCGTTGCCTCAGTCGGCCTCATCATCGATACGGCGTTCATCTCGTTTATGCCGGAACACGCCAGCCTCGCCGCGGCTCGCAACGCGCATCTGCTTTTCTCGTTTCCACAAACGCTCTTTGCCGTCGCCATCGGACAGGCCGCTCTGCCGACGATGGCCGCGCTGGTGACGGCACGTCGCTACGAACGCCTGCGCCGCGTCATCATCAAACTGCTGGGCAGCGCGTTGATCTTGAGCATTGTGGCGTCGCTCATACTCTATCTCTTTGGGAAGCCGATCATTCACCTGCTTTTTCAGCACGGCGCGTTCGGCAAACATGCCACCGCGCTCACCAGCACAGCCCTGCTCGGCTATGCCGTCGCGCTGCCTGCTCTGACGCTGGGGACGCTGCTCGTCGTGATCTTCTATGCCATGCGGGATGCGAAACCGCCGCTGCTCGCCGTCATACTCGGCGTAGCGGCGCATTGGGGGCTGCTTGTCTACTTGACGCGCGCGCTGAGCGGCAACCATGTCATCCTGGCGATCCCGCTGGCCGCCGCCGCCGAAGGCGTTGTACAAACGGTCTTCCTGGGCGCGCTGCTGGTAGTACGCCTGCGCTCAAAGGTAAAGTTAGATCGGGCCATGCAGCGCCTGGCGCGCTGGAAGCAGTTGACCGGAGCTGAAAAATCGCACCAGCAGTTTGATAATGTTGAAGACATTAATGTGATCGCGGATGTTGAGCCGGTAGCTGGTGAACGTAGAGCTGTGGATGAGGACGTAGAGCCAGAGGCAACAGTGAGTGAGGACGTAGATGGGGATGCAAACGTAGACGAACATAGAGATGCACCGGGAGACATATAAAATTCGAGGCTACCGGTTCGCTGAAGGTACAGAGGAAGAGAAAGTGAGGCTGGTGGTGAGCTTACTTTCCTATGGCTGTCCACTGCAAGCGATTGTGCATGCCTTTGGACTTGATGAACGGAGCGAAGCCGCCTGGCAAAAACGAGCAGGAGCCCACTGTCAGCGGGTTCACATCATGTGGAACCTCCTCTCAAACGATCACGAGGCCGTCCTCCAAAGCGGGTGCAAACTGATCCTGCGCAGCCAAAGCGACCACGAGGCCGTCCTCCAAAGTACATTCTGGCTCAGGTCCTTGCTGCTGTTAGAGTGCAGGAAGCGTTCACCAGTTATTGGAGAGCTACCGCATTTCATAGCAAATCTATTTTTGATCTTTATCCGCCCATAGGTACGGTTATAGGACGAGTACGATGCAATAGTACCCAGTCTCCGTTTTCCGCCAGCGCCTCTTCCCCTAACTCACGGATAACGCGCTCCGCGTCCTGCGGTTTTCCCTGTTCCAGAAAAGCTTGCAAGCGTTGGAAAGCGATCTCATATAAACGACTCATGCGCTGGTATTGTTTGACTTGCTCAGCGAAAGCCATTTTATCGGCGTAACTCTCTCTTAAAGCCGCCAGAACTAGCAAGAGGCTCATGATTACGATGAAGGATGATTGCAATAGTTCTGGTTCGAGATGAGGCGAATGAAGAAACCATGAAGCAAGCTGCATGATGAGAAGCAATGTAGCCACTCCTATACCGAGTAACAAGCATACATGTACCCATCTTTCGTTCGTTTCTCGTTTGTCGTGATCACGACGAGTAGCAGTAGTAAAGTATTTGCGCTGAGGATCAACCCAATGCTTTAAAAGCAAACGATAACAATCATCCCGGATATCTCCGAATGAATGAGGAGATTGTTCCTTGTCGTTCGCGCTGTTATTCACCTCGCATAATAAATTCGCGGTGCGCATACTATTGCGGATCCAATCAAGCTCGCTCTTCTGCTTGCGAAGATAGTGATTGGCTACTGAGTCTGATAATCCCGCCAGACGCCAGAAGAATTGCACGCGCAATCCTTCCGCTATGGCGCGGTAGTCCAGATACTTATTCTTGTAATGCCTTCTGGTCGCACGGTAATACCAGGTGATATATGCTATGATGAGAAAGGTCAGGTAGAGAAACAGAAAGAAGGCGCGCAATGCTCCATTTTCCGAGGGTACCAGATGAGCATAGACGTCGAAGCAAAGTACAGCCAGGAAAACCAGCCCAAATAAAAAGCGCAGCGTAGCCCGGCTTTGATTTCTGAAGAAGAGGGCCAGGGAATCGGCAATAGCATAGAGTTCGACATAGCGACTCAAGGAATTTTTGAGTGTAAAAGGTAAAGTCGTAAGATCCATTCCATCAAGCAAAGCGACTTTACTTTGTTGCTGTGTTGTTGATAAACGAGGCGTGAGATTACGGGCATCTTGGTTAAAGGAGTCCAGGTGAGAAAGGATACTGTAGAACTCATCTTGCCTGTGGAAATCATCCTTATTCTTGTACTCCTTACCAGAATAAACTTGATCTGGAAGTTGTCCTGCGAAAACAGAGTTCCCATCGGGGAGGAGCCTGTGCAACTCAAAAGGCCGCCCGATCGGGTTGGGATTTTTGAGTCTTGGCGTCACGATATGATAAACTGGACCACTTTCTGGCTCATCTAAAAAGGCTTTTGGTGGGGCATAAGGTTCAGGAACTCCCTGCAATTGAAATTTGACAACTTCCGATGTACCACCTACCTGGTTGCTGTATCTACCGTCCCATAATGCGATGAGAATCTGGCTATGGAGAACAATATATGCGCCCGCTTGAGCATATTGTCGATCTCGTGCGGGACCCGGTTGTCGCACCTCCTCCTCTTGTTTTCCCTCAAGCAACGGCAATTCGAACCAACGGTCAGCCTGCTGAAGCAACTTGCCAAATTCGTCACGCGAAATCTCTGTCTGGAAATCTTCTTCATAAAGCACCCGCTGCATTGGCAATGGAACGATAAGGCGTACTCCTTCCTCCAGAGCAACTTTCGTGACCAGCCTGTCTGTCCCCTCGGCTAGCGGGGAAAGAAGAATGAGAGGTGTATGAGGATAGCGCAGTTGAAGCTCTGTAAAGATGAAGCGTACTCGTTCTTCAAGCGGCTCGCGGTCACTTTCTCGTAAATCGCGATGACCAGTCACTCCAATCACAAGAGGCAGATTGATGCGCTCTCTAGAAATTGTTTTGCTGTTCACAAACACTTCTCCATCTTTTCTTTCTACAGACAATTATATGTGAAAGAGCCTGGCTCTTAGCGGAAATCTATTCAAAGAGAGTTACTTGCTTAGTAACTGCCCAGGTTGGCAGAGGACTTGCCAAAGGTCGTGAAACCCGGTAAAGTACAGGTATGAGCATGGAAGAAGAAAATCAGCGCC
>Ga0102924_1006777_pt1 | contig 10650 bp, 8 predicted proteins | sample PaiPotPPM11metaG_FD_80116 | JGI IMG/M metagenome (GOLD analysis project Ga0102924, IMG submission 80116) | Iron sulfur acid spring bacterial and archeal communities from Banff, Canada, to study Microbial Dark Matter (Phase II) - Paint Pots PPM... ...
AAGGCCGGCGAAACCGAGAGACTCTACTTCCGCGACCAGACGTTTCCAGTGGGGCCAGGTCAGGCCGTTCTGTCCCTCAATCATGAGTGAGATATCTACCATACGTTGCTTGCTCCTTCTACTGTTTTGTTGTTTTTATCGTATCACATAGTTCTCCAGAGCAGAGGCAAATATTGCATGCGCTTTATTTGTCTCCACTCCTTTGCTTAACCTGTGCCCGTTTACGAAACAGCCGACTGGGCAGGAGGCTACACTACGAGTAGCCTATCACATAGCCAGAAAAACACGCATCAGATGGACGGTACGGAACGCGAACGTTTCTTGCGTTTGACCTGAGGTGTGCCTGCAAGGCCATGTTGGTGTTTCCACTGCTCATGACGCCGCAGAAGCAGTGCTTTGATAGCTCTTCGGTCACGACACGCGCGTAACTCTCCATCTCCAATGCGCCGCGAAAGATTCAGTGCGGCGTTTTTGTCAGCATGCGCCTCAAACCCACAAGCGAGGCAGTGAAACGTTCCCTGACTCACGCGATTCCCACGATGGGTGTAATGGCATCGGCTGCATTCCTGAGAGGAGTACGCACTCTTGACCGGGGTTGCCAGCACCCCACGTTTTGTGGCATTCCACGCAATTTGGCGGGGAAGATGCGCCAGATTGGAAGCTCGGAGATAGGCATTCATCTGTTTTGTCTTGAAGCGCATCGAAGCCACCGAGAGCTCTTCATAGGCAAATTGGGCATCGGTATGTCCTGCATCGGTGAAGCACTGATTCACTGCTCGATTGATTTGCTGTTTCGTATGGCGGATCAGTTTCTTCCCGCTCCGACTGCTGGTTGAGGGCAACCTGGTGCACTTCTCCTTTTGCTTGAGGCAGGCCAGCAACTTGGCCTTTCTTCGCCGCTTTTCACGATCGCGCCGATGGCGCTCACGCGTTTTTTGATCAATGCCTCCAAAATGTTTCCCGGTGCTGGTGGTAATAAAATTCGTGATGCCCACATCAATCCCCACGACTGGGGCATCAGGAGCAGTTTCTACGACAATTTCCTCGTCATAGGTAAGGGTGAGCCACCACGTCCCCTCGCGCTGATTGAGTTGCACGCTGGAGTTCAGTTTTTTGTCTTTCAAGGCATTGCGGTGGTACGGTGCTAGCTTCACGGGCACGTAGAGGGGCTTGCGCTTCGCAAGCGTACTCACCCGCAGCCAATAGTCATACGTCGTGTCCTGCGACGGCTCACAAACCACGACATTGCTATTGGCCTGAATCGCTGTTTCTCGCAGGGTTGGCACATTCCACTCGCGCCAGGTCGGCTCTTTGTTTGTCGGATCTCCCCTCGCCTCGGGAGGCTCATCGCGGTAGGCCGCAAGATCCTCCAGGAACTCCTGGTACGCGCGTTGTCGATTGGACCGCCAGCTCCGGGCAATGCCTGCGGCTTGCATAATGGCCGCCCGATGCCAGCGCTCGGAAAGAGATGTCGCATAGAGAGGAGGACGTAGGTTGTTCGGGATCTCTTCAGTGCAGAACAGGTGAACATATTGCTGACAGAGGGCCAGATAGATGGGAGCCAGTTCGTCGAGCGCCGCAAGCTTCCCAGGATTAACCTCGACCAGGCGGATATGGGTCACCGCCCGTGTGATGATTTGTGGTTCGCCTGCCCTGGCGCGTTTTTTGCGCCAGGATCGCTTTGGTTTCCTCTTCATGTTGGCTGTTCCTCCCATGGGTCCCGACTGGCCTCTTTTTCTCTTGTTCTTCCTGGCTCCGAGAAAACCGGAAATGAGAACGCAGCGATGGTCAAGAAACGCCCATATTTGATGGCATCTGCTTACAGATGCCCCCATATTTAGAAACTTGTTTTTAATACATAGCCTGGCAAAGATGCCGAAGCAGCGAAGAGGGTGCGCTCGGGCCGGGAAAGTTATGAGAAAAATCGGCCGAATTGTTGGCTGTTTCACAGCACAATGAATAATGATGCGATATAATAAGAGAACATGCACAGCGAAACACTGTTTTTCGATACGGATCATGTTTATTCTTCAAAGGTTTTTACGATGAATAATAATAACTATCCTCAGCCAGAAGAACCAACTCAGCCGTCAAGGCGATCACCTTATTACAGCCAGTGGCAAGATAACGGGGGGTATGGGCAGCAACCGCCGCAAGGGCGCAGGCCATATCAGTATCCAGGATCGCAGCAACCATCCTGGCAGGAGCCAGAACGTTCAGCCTACCCACAGCAGCAGCCTGGCTACCCTGGCGCACAGGCGCAAGAGAATTATATGCCCGTGTACCAGGCTACACGACCCGGTATCCCGGATCTTGGACCCGGCGGCAAGCAACCACGTCGGCCACGCAAGAAACGCGGCTGCGCGATTGGGTGCCTGAGCGGCGTGGTCATTCTCATAATCCTGGCCATCTTTCTCTTCACTACCGGTCAGCAGGCGATGGCCTTTGGCAACGCCATTTCCAATCAGAGTCCCTTGAGCAGCCAGACCAACTTTATGGGCGGCAGCCAGCGCGTAAATATTCTCATCATGGGCTACGGTGGCTCTGGGCACGATGGAGCTTACCTGACCGACTCAATGATGATCATGAGCCTCTTGCCACAGAGCCACCATACCACGCTGATCTCTGTGCCACGCGACCTGTGGGTGCAGAATCCTGCGAATTCCGGCAACTATAGCAAAATCAATGCTGTCTATTCTGTCGCAGCCGGAGGCCAGAATCAGAACCCCATCGCGGGCGGTAATGCAGCGGCGCAAAAGGTTTCGCTGGTCACTGGCCTGCAAATCAACTATTGGATGACCATCAACTTTACCGGCTTTAAGGACTTTATCGATGCGATTGGTGGCATCGATGTAAACGTACCTGATGCGTTTACCGCGAAATACCCGGCCAACGATGATCCTACGATTAACCCGAACTGGACAATAGTCAAATTCACGCCGGGCCAGGAGCATATGGATGGTGCACGCGCGATCGTCTATGCGCGCGCGCGCTATGTGCTCGATAATCCCGCTGAAGGCTCCGATTTCGCGCGTTCACAACGCCAGCAGTTGATCATGAAAGCCGCGCTGGCGAAACTGAAACAGTGGCAGACCTGGTCGCATTTGTTCGGTGCGATGGATAAACTCAAGGGCACGCTGTACTCTAATCTCTCGTTGGCCGATCTGGCGGAGTTCGCGACGAAGATGGACTTGAACGGCGCGCACCGTGTGGGGCTGAGCAATGCCAATGTACTGGCCGACTCGGTTTCGTCCGATGGTCAGTCTATTCTCCTGCCTCAGAATAACGATTGGTCGCTGATCCCTGCCTATATTCAGAAGCAACTCTACACGTAACGCTGCATAGCGGATTCCACTAATGATCGGGGGCGATGGGGCACATGCCCCACCGCCCCGCTCCCGACGCCGATGGCGAGCATCGGAGCTACACGTTACGGGACGGTGAGGCAAGCTCAGTTTGAGCAACCGATACTTAGTGGACCCTGCACAGCGAGGCATATCAACTCGAAGGGGGCCCGCTTGCTATGTCACAGCGCCATACTCGCCTGATCGCTGGTGTCTATCAGGTGGGCCAGATGATTACGTCTGGCCCACTTTTGACGAGCTATAGCGCCTATAACCGCAACACCAGCGATGTGGTTGGGTTGCTGGTAATTGAATTGCCGCCTACCCTTGATGCCTCGGCGACGCAGCAATTACTGGCTCCTCTGGCACGCAGACGCCAGGTCCAATCGCCGCACGTGATCCGCGTCCACGATTGGGGCGTATTCGAGGGTAAAGCCTACATCGCGACTGACCCACCACGCGGCATTAGCCTGCGCCACCTGGCCGATACGGAGAACATCGGCCTGGCCCGCTCGCTCAATCTGGCCATCCAGATCACGCGCGGCGTGGCCGTACTCCAGGGAAGCGGCATTGTCGATATTGATCTGCGTCCGCCGTTGATTACGGTCGATACCATCGGGCTAGAGGACCGCGCGCAGTTGGACGATGTGGGGCTGCGTGTGCTTTTCCGCCAGCTCGGCTATATGCCAGGGCAGAGCATCCACGATATCGGGTACCTCGATCCACGCTATATGGCACCAGAGCATATTTATCAGAGCCTCAGCGGGGCCCCCAGCGATGTCTATCAGTTAGGTCTACTCTTCTTTGAACTGATTACTGGTCGCCCCCCTTTTGTAGGACGCACGCCAGCGGAAACGGGGGTCATGCAGGGTAACAGCCCGGTGCCACGCATGGCTCAGTTCAAGCATGACGCGCCACGTCAACTACAAGCGATCGTTGAGCGCGCGCTGGCGAAAGATCCCCGGCAGCGCTATCCACATGCAGCGGCTCTGTTAGCAGCGCTAGAGGCTATACCAGACTCAATTCTCCAACGCGCTTCGGGCAAATGGCAAGCCGTGGTGGCCCAGCCGACCACGCCGCCCGGAGAATTGCCGCCTCTCGTAAAAAGTGTTGGCCTGACCACCGAGATGGCTCGGATGCCTACTGATGTGCCCGTCGAGGCCGCCGATACGTTGATTGTGAACAAGCAGACGCGACAAAGTTCGCCAGGGAATGATCCGCTGATTCCTGAGGACGCGACCGTCTATGCCTATCTAGACTACGCAAAAGATGGGGAAACTATCCAGCGCGTGCCGATTAAAGACACCTACGTGATTGTAGGTCGCGTCGATCCCAAACATGCTATTACTCCAGAGGTCGATCTCAGCGCACTTGACTCGCAAGCGACGGTTTCCCGTCAGCACGCGCGTATTCGCTTTGAGAAAACCTTCTTCTATATTGAAGACCTCAAGAGCCGCAACAAGACCCGCCTGGGCGAACTGGTCCTGGCCCCACTCAAGCCAGAGCTGCTCCAACACGGCGATGTGGTTTGTTTTGGCTCGCTCAGGATGGTTTTCAGGATTCCCGGCATGCACGATACACCCACACCCAAAAGTTTACCATAGCAGGATCAGAGATTCGGGTTAAGCTCAGTGATATTTTATTTCTATAGTATAATAAAAGCTGAGGAAGTGTCGCAAAGTAGCCCAAATTCGGGAAGGATAAGATGATGGTTGCATTCTGGATCATGGTCGTGATACTGCTTATCGCCATGGGTAGCGCCCTGTTCGCCTTGCGTCTCCAGTACCGTGTGCTCGCGAAAGCGCGTCAGGAGCGTGAGGCCTGGCAGCAGGCCCAGGAAAGCCGGCAGCGTACCTGGGAGGTGAGGCAGGGGAAGCATATTTTGGATACGGAGAAGAAACTCGCCGACCAACTCAAAGAGGCGCGGCGGGAGTGGCGCTCGTGGAGTGTCGAGGCAGAGCAGAGCCAACAGGACTGGCAAGCTCGCGCTGAGGCTGAACAGGAGCTGGCGCGTTTGCCCCATATCGAGCATCTAGAATTGTCACTGAACGCGAGTGGTGGGCACGAACCGCCAACGCGCTGGTATCCACCTATGCTCTACCGTTCCAACCTGGACGGTCGCGACCTCTCCTATCGCTACATGGGGTGCGCCGATCTGCGCGATGCGCAACTGACGGCGGCGAACCTTCACATGGCTGATCTCGCTGGCGCAAGCTTGAGCGGCGCGAACCTGGAAGGCGCCAATCTGACCGGTACCAATCTCGCTGGCGCGGATCTGCGTGGCGCGAATTTTTCGGGCGCGAACTTTTTGGTTGCCGATCTGCATCAGGCTATCCTCCATGGCGCGAACTTCTCAGGCGCGCGTAACCTCTCTTCGCTACAGTTGCAAACCGCCACCTACGATAGCAGCACGATCATCGACGCACCTATTTCTGTCACTTTGTCGCATCTTCCAGGTGTTCAGAGCACGCTCCCAGAACGCCAGGATGCTTCTGATGTCAGTCAAGAGAGTGCTGGTACTGTCGCTAGCCCGGTAAGTAGCGAGCTGATAGCCAGTAACTCCGTAATGCACGCGCTTCCCAATACGCCAACGCCCGATGCGCTAGACGCTGAACCATTCATCAAAGCAGAGCTTCTATCTTTATCCAGTGAGCGAGAGAAACTTAATTCGCAACCACTAGCTAGTGTACCCACTACCGCTCCACGTCCTACACATGTGCCTGAAATGTCCTCAATACCCAGGACTGTGCCTGAGATAGTCTCTGGGACCACTTCTAGTAAGCGCCAGAAATCTGGAGAGAAGAAGAGCGCGAGCACGGAGCGAAAGAAGCGCGGCAACCATAAAATCATTCAATTATCCACACGCATCACTCAAACCATGCCTACTCCGACCAGGGTTACGCAAAAGTCGGCGCAGAGGAAGCACGTGTGAGCAAATTTGGTTGCCTCATTCAGTTCAATAGCGTACAATAGGACACGACTCGCATGAGCTAAACGTGAGTGGTGTGATAAGAGCTATCCCGTAAACCCACAGGATATGATGGGTTACTTTGTGACAATAATTGCAGAGTTTTCATCTTAAACTATACTAGATTGACGCGGAGCGGGGACACTAGAAACGCGAAGGAGTTATTTTCGAATGGCAGAACAGTCTACCTCACTGGCAGGCAAAGTCGCGCTGGTAACAGGCAGCGGTCAAGGAATCGGGCGAGCCACGGCGGAGCGCCTGGCCCTGCATGGAGCGGATATTGTGATTAATTATCGCAGCAACGTCGGAGCGGCGGAGGAGGCGAAGGCCAGCGTTGAGGCTCTGGGCAGGCGTTGTATCGCAGTGCAGGCTGATGTGAGCCAGGAAGAGGATGTTGCGCGCCTCTTCGCCACAGCCAATGAGCGGCTTGGTCCCGTTGGTATTCTGGTGAATAACGCGGGCACTACCAGAGATAAACTGATCCTGCAGATGTCCCTGGCTGACTTTGCTTCGATTATGCAGACAAATCTGCACTCAGCCTTCCTCTGCACTAAAGCCGCGTTACGCGGTATGATGAAAGCGCGTTGGGGCCGTATCGTGAATGTCGCTTCGGTCGCGGGCCTGCTGGGGAATGCTGGCCAGGCCAACTATAGCGCCTCGAAATCTGGTATGATCAGTCTAACTCTGAGTACCGCGCGTGAGATGGCCAGCCGCAATATCACGGCCAACGCGGTGGCTCCAGGCTTTATCCCCACCGAACTGACTTCAACCTTAACCGAGCAGCAGAAAAAAGCCATGCTGGATATTACTCCTCTGGCCCGTTTTGGTACCCCCGAAGAAGTCGCCGCGACCATCGCGTTCCTCTGCTCACCGGATGCCAGCTACATCACTGGGCAGATCATTTGCGTGGACGGCGGTATGGCCATGCATGTGTAGCGTGTTTTTGCGTACGCGTAGAAAGAGCGAGAGGGACTGGACAAACAAAGCTTTGGCAGTTCACCTCGCTCTTTTACGTCTCCGAAAAATGAAACAAATTTGAGCCAATCCTTCTCTAAATCAATAAGTCAGGGCGAGAGCTAGCAGGCTCTGGCTTGAATACATCACAGGAGGAGATGGTATCTATGCTCATTGAAACCGATGAAACCAATCAATACACCTTTGAGCCATTCGCGGCTCATGCATTTTATACTGAAGTCAATCGTTCGCTTGTACGTCAGGCCCTGGCCTCTTTTCAGACACGTCCTACTGATAAACCGTTAACTATTGTTGATATGGCCTGTGGCACTGGGGCTGTGACACGGTTGATTGCCGAGGAGATGAAGCGCCAGGGACGCCAGGCGCGTATCATTGGCGTGGACCCATCCGCCGAGGCACTGCGCCGCGCCCAGAAAGGCATGGCCGAGATTGGTGCGCAGGCTGAGTTTATCCAGGGCGATACGGAGGATCTCTCCCGCCTGGTCCATGACGCGGATGCCGCGTTCTTCTGCAATGCTATTCATTTGCTCGCTGATAAATACGCCACTTTCAAGCTGATGGCCAGTATCCTGGCCCCCAATGGTATCTTCGCCTGCAATAGCGCTTTCTATAATGGCGCGTATGTGGAGGGTACTGAGCGCTTCTATCGTCTCTGGACTCGCCGCGCCATCGGTTGGTTGCGTAAGGAACATCCCGAAGTCCATGTCTCGCGCGAAGGTAAAACTATGGCGATGCAGTGGATTGACGCCAGCGACTATATCCAGCTTTTGCAAGAGGGCGGTTTCCAACGAGTTGACGCGGTCCAGGAAGAGGCGATGATGACTGTCGAGTCGTATCACGATATTGGCCAGTACTGGCTGTTTATCGAAGGCGCACTGCCTGGCATTCCGCTCGCTCTGGGAGCTGCCGCCCTTGGCACTACGGTGTATCAAGTTGGCGAAGAACTCAACCTCACAGATATTCCGCGTAACTGGTTACAGCTTGTCGCCCATAAACGGTAGAAGAGGCGGAACCAGCGGTCGCGCGCGACCGCGCTTCAATAATGAATTTCTTGTGCAACTCTTGTATATATTGAAAAGTTGTGCTATACTACCGTATGTTTCCAGGAGCGATAAGCAGAGCTGTTCGTGCAGATTATTCGTGTGTTTATTTTCTTTCAGTAGGGATCGTACATGTTTGAAAAAGAACCAAAGGATTGGCGTGAACTGCTCTCATGGATCACGAATGACTCGGCGGGCATGCAACGTGTTATCCAGGAACTTGGCGTGCGTGACATTACGATCAGGCGATGGATCAAAGGAGAGTCTGAGCCACGCCCGCAAAATCTGCGCCGTTTAGTCAGCGCTCTTCCCGAATATCGCGAGCGTTTGCTGGAGCTGTTTTCTGAGGCATTCGAGGATTTTTCTGAATTCTCTTTTAATGAGGCCTCGTATCAGGAAATTCCTGCCAAATTTTATATGCAGATTTTTCAGATGCGCGGCACCATTAGTCCAACCCAACGCTACTGGTCAATCGCTAATGCTGTGATCAGCCAGGCGCTTAGCCAACTGGACCCGGAAAATCTGGGTATGGCGATTACTGTAGTGAGATGTATGGTTTCCAAGCGCTATAAACCAAAGGTTATGAGCCTGCGCGAAAGCGTGGGTCAGGCTACTTCTCCCTGGCCCGGAAATCTGGAACAACAGGCTTTATTCCTGGGTGTCGAATCACTGGCCGGCTATGTGGTCTCGACCTGCCATCCCTTCGAAGTTCAGAACTATAAAGAGGATGAGGAATCCCTGCCTGGCCATCAGTTCGAGATGGAGCAGAGCGCGGCGGCCTATCCAATTCTCTACGCGGGGCGCATTGCTGGCTGTCTCCTGGTCTCTAGCATCGAACCCTATTTCTTTCTCCAACCAGCACGTTTGAATCTGATCGCTGATTATGCTCACTTGATTTCGCTCGCCTTCGCGCCGGAAGATTTTATCGATCCCTCGCTGATTGAACTGCGCCTGATGCCTCTGCATGTTGAGCAGAAAGCGTATTTCAAGAATTTCCGCAAACGTCTGACCGATGCCAGGCTGAAGTTGTATAATCAGAGAGATATTGATGCCGAACAGTATGTTTGGGAAGAGATTGAGGATGAAATTTTTTCACGCAGGCTGCAAAACGAGTCACCAGTGCCTCAACCATAAGCATGTTTAAAGACTTTTCCTTGCCACCTGGCGACAATTGGACCCCAACGATGGTCGGGGGAGGATCGCTGGCGAGTGTGGATTCCGCTCTCCGTATGGAGATGGCTGAAGCGCGGCAGGGAAGCTATACTGACGCGCAAATCGATGACTATGGCAATCTCGCCCGCGCGCACTTTCCCTGGCGTCCGCCTCTCCGTATGGAGCTTGAGGCGCGCTCCTCTCTGCCAGCCGCGACTGTTAATAGCACAGAGGCGAGCAATGTTTTGCGCGGAACTGCTGGCTTTGGCTTCTGGAACTACCCCTTCTCTGTGCGTGGCGACATTTTGATGCTGCCGGAAGCTGTATGGTTTTTCTACGCCTCGCCGCCCTCTAACATGGCTCTAGTACCTGGCGTTCCCGGTTGGGGCTGGAAAGCTCAGGTGGTGCATACTATGCGTCCCGGCGCGCTTCTCGCGACATTGCCCATGGCGTTCAGCACTTCGCTGGCCCTGTTAACCGGTGAGATTCGGCCAGCCGCGCGCTGGATGCAGCGCCTGAGCGGGGCGCAAGAGGCGCTGCTGGATGTGGATCTGACCACCTGGCATAACTATACGCTGGAGTGGCACGCGCACGAGGCCTTCTTCCGCGTAGATGGAAATCTGGTCTTGCGCGCGCCCAATCCTCCCACGCGCCCACTCGGCTTCGTAGTCTGGCTCGACAACCAGTTCGCGATCGCGACCCCGCGCGGCGTGCTGCGCTTCGGTACGCTGAGTAGCGGACCACAGTGGTTCGAGATCGCGAAACTGGACATCAAGCCGCTCTAGAACGGTTTCTCTGCCAATTGCATGACCTCATCAATCAGCCCATACTCCACCGCCTCGTCGGCGCTCATAAAGAAGTCACGCTCAGTGTCATGCTTGATGCGCTCCAGGGGCTGACCCGTGTGGTGGACATAGAGCCCGTTGAGCACATCGCGCGTGTGCAGGATTTCGCGCGCGTGAATATCGATATCGGTAGCCTGTCCACCCAGACCGCCCTGGATGAGCGGCTGATGCATATGAATACGTGCGTTTGGTAGCGAGCGCCGCCGACCCTTGTCGCCAGCCATCAGTAGCACTGTGCCAAAGCTGGCCGCGTAGCCCACACAGGTCGTGGCGACCGGGCAGTTCAGATGGCGCATCGTATCGTAGATTGCTAATCCGGCGTCAAC
>Ga0102924_1006778_pt1 | contig 10650 bp, 4 predicted proteins | sample PaiPotPPM11metaG_FD_80116 | JGI IMG/M metagenome (GOLD analysis project Ga0102924, IMG submission 80116) | Iron sulfur acid spring bacterial and archeal communities from Banff, Canada, to study Microbial Dark Matter (Phase II) - Paint Pots PPM... ...
GAACGCGAAAGCTGTGGCCGCCTGTTCATTGTGAGAGAGCAGCGTGATGCCGGTGCGAATGCGCGCCAGCGCGCCGCGGCACTCGGCCAGCGCCTGCTCCGCGACGCGGCGATACTCGGCCAGTCCCGCGGCGGGACCGCTGATCCGTGTGGCCTGTTCGTCGATCCAGTGTTCGTAGGCAGTGGCGAGCGGCAACAGCTTCGCGGCCAGTTCCGCCGCGGGCGTTTCGGCCAGTCCTTGCATATCCAGCGCCAGGGAGGCCAGCCCCGGAATGTCCGTGACGTTCGGCGCTTCAGTACGCGACACGTCGTAGTCAGGGACGACCCGCGTCGAGAGGCGGGTCGCCCTGGTGGGATCGCCGGGCAGCGTCTGCGCGTGCGTGCTGATGCCGTGTCCAATGGCGAAGCTGACATGACGGCGGTAGAGCATCGCCATCGCGAGTTCCTCGTCTGCGATGCCCTGGCGCTGCGGAGTGGCGCGGTGGCAAAAGATGGGCTGTCCGTCCGGCGACTCGATAGTCAGTTCGGGCTGGAAGACCCAGGCTTGATCGCGGCTCTGCTGCGGTTCGCGCTGTTCGTTCACCAGGAACAGCGTCACGCTCCAGAAGGGGGCGCGGCGGCGTACCAGCCCGCGCACCACGACATCCGGTTGCTCCTGCGGTTCCGGACTCCAGGACTCGATAGCGCCTTCGCGCAGCGGGACAAGACGCGGCTCGCCGCCCATCTGCTGCCGTTTCCAGACCGTTTTCGGATTGCCTTTCGGCGTTGTGATCGTCTCGCTCTTCTCGCGCCGGTAATAGCCCCAGTGAGCGCTGACCAGCAAACTTGTGGCGGTTCCCTCGACGTTAAAGCTCATGCCGATGGATGAAGGGTAGAAGCTGGCAACCTGCAAGGCGGCATCATCATTCGGCCCATCCTCGGCGCTGCTCTCTTCGGGGATTGCCAGTTTGTCCAGTTCTTCCGGCTGCATCTGCCTGTCCCTGGGCGCGAGCATCCCCACGAGATAGCGGTCGCGCACGTTGCCTTCCTCCAGTTCTTCCTCCGGGCCGCCCGCCGGGCCGAGCAGATCAAGCAAGACGAGGCGCTGCAATTCATCGCGGATGGCCGACGGCGACGGCGCTTGCAGCAACGGTTGAATCTGCCGCGTTGGAGCCTTCGCTGGCGGTTCCTGCTTTGCTTCTGGCAGCTCCTGGACAAATTCAGGCGCGACTGGCGCTTCGGGCATCCACACGGCGGGAGCGGGTACTGCCTGCTGGTCAGCGCGCCGCGAACCGCGCGCTCTGCTCTGTTTCGTAAAGACCTGCAAGACAGCTTTTGCCAGCGCCTCCGGCACGGTCTCAAGGCCCAATTGCTCGCTCTGCTCCACCATGTCCAGACCGTCGAGGAGCATTGCGAGCTGATCTTGAGAAGCCTCGCGCACCCCGCTCCAATCCAGAGCGATTTCGCCCTGTCGCAAGCGACGGTTGAGTTCTGCCAGGTCAAGCTTGTCTGGGATCGCCGCGGGTAAGTTGATGATGTCCACTGTCTACCTTCTCTCTATGCCATAGTTCGCAGCCTATTGTACCATAGATGCTTGTTGGTGTTAATGCAGAAAAGTTGAGAAATATTAACAATCAGCCGGCAATCTCAACCGTAATGCACGAGATAACGCAGACAACGATCACCAATATGGCGTAAAGTAGAGGTTGAATTTGTATTTCTATCATTATGGAAGGATTATTTCGATGGTAAAACGGCATCCGCGCTGGTTTGTTTCATGCGTGATTGTTGCTTTGGGAATCATGCTTATTCCTACTTTTTTCTTGTATCGAGGTCATGTTCTGGCGGCGTCAAAGGTCGCCAGCACGCCATCTATTACGCTGTCGCCTAAATCTCTCCATGCTGGTAGAGGGCAGGTGACGATGACGGGTACAGGGTTCACGCCCAACAGCGATGGCTCATTCCTCTTCGATGGCAATTCGGTTGAGGGGAGTTTTTCCTGTGATGGCAATGGCGACTGTTCAGGTTCCATGCTTCCACCGGCCTTCCTGGTGGGTGGGCAACATACTGTCACAGCCTATGATGGCTTTGGCAAATCTGCCGAGGCCATCCTCAACATCTTAGCCGATTTTTTTCTCTCGCCGCACACCGGCAATGCCTGGACAAACCTGTACCTGCAAGGCAACGGTCTGGGGTCAAGCGAAGTCTTGAAGGTCTATTGGGGCGATCCTTCGACCGGCATTCTCGTTGGCACGCCGACCACTACCTCGTGGGGAACGCTCGGCTTCAACTTCTCTGTTCCAGGCGGTGTTGGCCCAGGGAAATATACGATTACTGTGGTGCGTTCGCTTCCCGGCGCGCCCAACTGGACATCCTGGTTCATCTATATTCCTCCCAAAATCCACGCTCAAGGCGGTATTCGTTCTGGCGGCTGGCTCAAATTTGGGGTAATAGGTTTCGAGCCCTATGAACAGGTCACCTTGAGTTGGAACGCCAACGGGGAGCAAATCCTCCAGCAGTTTACGACAGGCTCGAATGGCTCTGGAGGCCAATCATTCTACACGCCACCCGCTGCCAGCGGCTCGTATACACTCACGGCGAAGGGAAGTTCGAGCGGACTGGTGGCAACGAAACCATTGAACGTCGGCCCAGGTATAAGCTATGCACCGGATTCTCCGCTGCCCGGCAGTACCATTACCGTTACCGGCGGAGGCTTTCCGGCTAACGATGCGCTCATCATTTATCTCCAGACAAAATCAAATGGTACGGTGCAGGCCACGACGGATAGCAGCGGCAACTTTACCGCTAATCTGACGTTACCAAAATCCTATAATCAGAACATAACGTACCACCTCTTTGCCGTTGACAGCAGCGGCTTGAGTACTCGCACGCCGTTTGTCTTTGCCCAGCCAATCATTGACCTGGGAAGCTCGAGCGCCACGTATAATGATCAGCTTGATCTTACGGGCGTGGGCTACCTTCCAGGGGAAAAGGTCGCGCTTTACTGGAATTATCAGCAGCCCGGCCAGTTGCTCGTCGGAGTGTTTAAGGCGGACAACGAGGGAAATTTCAGTTACATTTATAACATGCCGAGCGATCCTGATCTGGGTACCGTTATCGGCGGCGTGATTGGTCAAACCAGCACGATCGTCGAAACTGCAAGCATCCACGAGGCTGGCTGTTTGTATGTCAATCCTCCCTTTGCCAATCCTGGACAGACGGTACAGATACAGGGCGGCGGAATGAGCGCCAATCAGACGGTAACGATCAAAAGTAAGGGCCAGGTAATAGGGACAACGACCTCCGACGCCAGTGGTCTCTTTGTTGGAACCGCTGTGATTCCAGGAACCCAAAAGTACGGATTTACGAGCATAGTAGGGACTGGCTCGCCAAGCGGCACGGTAATTGGCGGTTCATACGAATATCTCAAGATACTGACCATTAATCCGACGACGGGAAAATCGGGGACGGAAATCACCCTCTATGGGTCGCATTATGAGGCTAATACTGTGGTGGATATTACATTTTATGTCAACAGCCAGGATGGATACAACTTTCCTGCCGTGACCACATCTGCTCAAGGAACCTTTACCACAACGATTACCGCTATTCCGGGATTGATCAGCGGGCAGGTCTGTCTCATATGGGGGGCCTATTCGTATTCGCCTTATCCCCCACCGGACGGCGGTATAGCGACATTTACGGTGCAGTAGGAAGGTTTGCTCACTACCCCATATTCCAGTACTCCGGCTCGAAGCCCTCTAACAAGGGGCTGCGAGCCGACTCCGGCACGATCACTAGCAGGGCGCGCATGGCGCGGGTCATGCCAACGAACATGGTACGGCGTAAACGTGCCTGTTCCTCTTCCTTATCGTTTGCACTCATAGTGGCATAGCGGCTACCAGCGAGACCTGCCAGGGCGACGATGGGAAATTCCAATCCTTTGGCGGAGTTCAGTGTTAACACCTTCACGCCGGGCCAGGAGAGGTTTAAATCTCTCCCTTCCATGAAACATGCCGCTATACCGCTCGCTTTCAAACTGGCCGCCGTTGCCCTTCCGCTCTCTTTCGTGGGGCATAACACGGCGCAGGAAGGAAGACCAAAACGCAGTTGGTGTGCCGCACCTCGTAAAAACTGGATGAGCAATTGTAACTCTTCACCACTGCTTGATGCTTTGCGTACTACAGGAAACGGACCGTTATGCACATAGTTATATTCAACCGGTTCGTCGTCAAGGACACTATTAGCTAGATATGACTGCGTAGCCTCACCAATCTCGCGTGTAGAGCGGAAGTTTGCGCGTAATATGCTGGTGCGTCCCTGGAACTTCAGACTTTCATGCACATCATTCCAGTTGAATCCGCTTCCATAGATAGATTGGTTGGCATCAGCCGTAATGAAGAAGCGGCTTGGCAATTTGCAGAGATTGAGCAATAGACGCAATAACGCAGGGTCTAGGTCTTGAGCTTCATCTACAACAACCGCGTCATAGCTCTTGTAGTCAGGATCAGTGGTGACAAGCTCTTCCGCGCGCACACGAGCCTGCTCCCAGGATTCTATTCCCACTTTCTTGAGTTGCGCCAGATACGTTTGATACACCTGCCAGATCGCTTGCTTTTCGATCTCCCTGAGACGAATTTTACGCCCAGGACGGAGCGCGGTAAGATAATCTGCATAGGTCGCAATCTTGCGGGCGATAAGTATTTTGTGAATCTCTTCCAGCACGTAGGTATGTCCCAGGCGTTCTATTGCCTGTGATTGGGCCTGCTGTAGCAGTATATTGCCTTCATACTGGCAATGCTTCACGGCTCGATGAAATTGGAACTGGAGTTGTCCTGTATTCTGTTCGTTTGGAGTGCGCTTGGGGCGGCCCGCACGTTTGAGGATATCCGACATTTTTTTATCGGCCGTTACTACCTCGACGAAGAGGGCGTTTTCCCCTAAGAGTTGTTGCAGCAGTTGCTCAGAGGAGTGAATGAGCGCGTTGGTATAGGTCGTGAAAAGGATGTGTGGCTCATCTATTCCCTGCTGGCGAAACTTCTCGATGAGTGATCGCACGCGATAGAGCGCCACTGTGCTTTTTCCTGTCCCTGGCCCGCCCTTAACCTGTGTTGGTCCGGTCGCTCTGATTGCCCAGCTTACAAAGCGTTCCTGTTCAGGGGAGAGCTTGAGTAGGAAGGAGAGGAGTTCTCCTTCTTTATACCGAATGAGATCATCCAGGTCTTCGATCAGAAACACAGGTTGCTGTAAGACCTGACTGAGCGACGGTGGAAAGATGTAATCGAGCAACCGTTCCATATACTGCTGTGGGACATCCAGGCAGCTAAGTAATGCTTCCTCTGTTTGAATGCTCAGAAGGCGTGGGTGATATTCTGTGGGAATACGTAGATTGACCAGCAACTCCTCAGTAATTGCTTCTGCCAGCGCCTTTTCGGTATCTATTGGCGCCAGCAAATCGATTTGCCTGTCGTCAGTTGCTATTTCCTCGTTGCTTGCAACAGCGGGTGCGTATCCGCCTAAATCGATAGCATCTGGAACCTCATCGTAGGTATCTTCTTTGCGGCGTTTCAACTCAAGCAGACTGATGTAGGGATCTTTGTAGCTATAGATAATACGATAATGACCGCAGCGCAGACGATAAACAGCCTCCTTTGAGCTGATTTTTTCTTTGACAAATCCATCCGGTGACGGATCTTGCTCCAGAATCTTGATCTTTTCGAGTACCTGATGTTCTTCCTTTGCTGACAACGCTCTCCACGCCGCTAAGAATACTGGGGTCGGCGTCCATAACCACTCGCCTCGCATATGCTCAAACCTCCTCTGTTGAATCATTCACACGTATTAGCCCCAAAAATCTAATCTCTGTATTGCCGGTTTATACTGCCTCAGCTACTTCCACGCTTTCTTCGCTCTCTTCTTCAATCTTGACCTTACTCAAGCACTCTTCGAGCCAGCTTAGTCCGGCCTCTGCTTCTGATAAATCGACGTGAGATAAGCTACGGTCATGCTTCAGCGCGTTACGTGCCTTTGTCGCCATGTCACTATATTTTGTAAATGCCTTATCTGATCCGAAAACATCCTCGAATAGAGGCCAGTTCGTTTTCACTTGAATAATTTTGAAGTAATCGCTAAACTGGCAAAACGTTAACTTAGCGGCCAGCGTTTGATACAGACCAGCTTCATATGGTTTGCTCGTTTCTTGTTGCACAATACGCTCCTGGACTTTGGTACGGATATCTTCTGGCACCAGACGTTTCCAGGCGCTTGTTCCCCATGCCTCGTTTAGACGCTGCTCTACAAGCTGGCGCATTTGTTGTTCGATGGCGCTTACCCGCGCTTCCATCAGCTTCACAGGTTTATGAACCACAACATATTTCTCTCCGGCGAGCGATTGGAAAAGCTGATTGATGGCATCAGCAAGCATTGTTCTGCGCTGGAGCATACAATTCTCGAATTGATCGAATTCCCAGAGAATGGGTTGGTCCGGTATATACTGCGCTTGCAGGCGCTGTTCTTCGACTCCAGGCAAGTATTTTGCGGGTGGCTGATTGGTAAGGCTTTTGCTGGCTGGGGCCGCGAGAAAGACAAGGTTTGCCACCTGATCAACAATACGGCTGTCCTTCCTAAGATCATACTTTTGACTCAGCAGAGATTTAGGGAAGATATGATGCAAGTGGTAGCCCTCACTCGATGTGTTCTTGCCAATGGCTGTCCCGTTGAACCAGTCTTGTGCGCCTGCCAGCCGGGCCAGCACATAAGCCATCAACATGTATGGCGAATTCTTCCGCTGGTCTCGCAGTTCCTGTTCGGTTACTATTCTTCTTGAACCAATGACGTTCTCTATGTTCTGAATCATCGCTCGAATGGGTTCCTCGCTTGTCAGGGCTGCGATATCCTGATCCATTGCCGTCTCAGACGAGCCACTATAGCGTGACCAGATGAGAGCCATATAGACCCAGCGCTGTAGTTCGCGAAGTTGCTTATCTGACAACGAGGAACCGTAGCGATCAAAGAATGCAACAAGTGGCATGAAGATGCTATGCGTTGGTAGAAGGTCGAGGCAATCGATTAAACAATTGTTGATCAGGAAGCCAATCGCTCGATCAAAAGCTTTTTTCGCACGTTCCCAGGCCCCTTTCAGATCTTCGACGGATACATTCTGGTTCTCGCCCTTGAAAAAGCTGGTAAAGTGGCTCTGTCCCGTCAATATTACGACGATAGCCCGCAATAACAGACCTATATCAACGTCCAGCCCTTGCTTCTCCAGATGTTTCTGATACTGTTCAAGCTTCTCGGTGATACCGCGCCAGATACTGGAAACCTGGGCCAGAGCTAAGTCTGCCTGGCCTAATGTAGTCCCTCCCGAATTGGTACGCACGAAGATTCGCGTCACCTCGGCATAATTCAGCCGATCAAGCACATTAACACGATACTTGTATTTTTTGATATTCTCCAGGCGCGTCAGTCTTCCGAGGACATCTTTAGTGTCAGGACCTTTTTGCTCAAGGTCAAGCTCCATAAAAACCGCGATAGGTCCTTCGGTAAAAAGCTGAGAGAGTGAAATCCAACCGGTTTGGCCGCGCTGGCGAGGACCCGCTACCTCAAACTTTTCGGTATGGACGTTAAAAGCGATATCGATCGGTTTAGAGACATCGCGCACTTGCAAAGGCCGCCCAAGCATGACAGCAGCCAGCGATGTGAGTCGCTGCTGACCATCTAGCAGCAGTTGTGGATGGCTTTGTTCGCTTATGATACCTTCGATACTGGCGCTGCGATTTCCAGATGCTTGCAAATCGTCGGTTTCCCAGACCAGCAGTTGCCCACTTGGGTATTCGTGATATAACGAATCGAATAAATCACGGACTTGTGTGGATTTCCAGACATAGCGGCGCTGCATTTCGGGCAAAAGCAGTTTACCCTCGCTTATATCCGCCACCAGTGATTGAATTGTCTGCTCTTGTGCTACTATCATACTAAATGCCCTCCCAATAGTTCATCTATGGCTTTCTATCAGAGCTTTACGCCCAGCTTCGGTCAATTCCCATATCCCGTGCCGTGAATTCGACTTTAAGAGTCCATCTTCCTTCATCGAGTTGCGTTCCCATTGAGCCGTGTTGCGCCAGCGAGGCATGTCTGGATCAGAGGGAAGGGTTTCGTAGTCTTCTGGCTTCAACGTCCCTTTTATAAGCTGCTCAACTTGTATTAGCACATCATTCATACGCCCCGATCCACCTTTTTCAACCAGGGCTTTAAGGATAGATTGGCGAAAAGCTGATTCTGGTGTACGTACTCCCTTTGGTAGACGTCTGATATTATGTTGCTCATCGCGTATGTTTTTCTCTTCTTTGTCTTGAAAGAAAACCATTAACGCTCCCCATTCTTTTCGTAAGCTTACCAGTCGATCACGTAATTCAGTTGCTTGCTTTGCACGGTCGGCCGCTTCACGAACGCCATCATAATTACGTCCTTCAAATGCCTTTGCTCCGGCTTTATTGATAAAGTCGATCTCAACCTCAATTCCCTCCAGGAGCATATCAAAGGCAACAAATACGTCGGTTTGATTGTTTTGTGTCATGCCTTGTCCTCCTTTGTGTACAGTCATGAAAAGAAATACTATTCAAAACGCCAGTTCCCCCTGCCCACTACTCACCCTATTACTATTCCCGCCATCGACGCCTTTTTTGCCACCGCCGCGTTTGCCTTTTGCCTTCTTCGCGCCCTTCTCGTGCAGACCCTGCGCCACCTCCTCCGCGTAGCGTTCGTGGTTCAGCTTCAACAATCGCCCCAGAACCTCGCGCCGCGCCTCTTCGCTGATCGTGTAGCGTAGCCCTTGCTTCGTCTCGTGGAAGCCATGTCCCAGGTCGAGATCATCCCAGCCATACGCCCGCGCCACTGCCTCGTCCATCTCCCTATGCAGCGCGCGCAACTGCACAATATCTTCCGCCGTTTCCCGTTGATCGTGGAAACGATTGTACGTCTTCGTCAGCCCCTCCTGCCGCGCCAGCATGATCGCCTGCCTGTGCTGGTAGTAGCGTTCGCCGAAATCGTCAAGTCCTTGCATGTTGGCGGGGAATGGAAAGGTTTCGAAGCAATCAGAGGGGGTATAACGCTGTCTAGTTTCAAGGCTAGACGAGTAAGCTTTTACCCACATTTCATGAAAAGATGACTGAACAATAGAGAATTCACTATCAGCCTCCAAAGTCATCACTACGGTCATATTGCTAAAAACTATACCAGGACTAAAGAAAATGAATGCGTGACAACTACTAACTTGAGCACACACTAATACCCGTCGCACTTTGCTAATCGCAGAATATAGCGCAAAGGCATTTCTGCCGTATCTCCACCAACGGCGCGCCCGATCCTTCGCCGTTTGATTAGACTTTAACCCTAAGATATCTCTCTCTGGCTTAACTTTTTCGCGTACAATTTTCATACAATCGCGATACAATTCTGCTTGCTCTAGCGACCAATCATGAAAATTGATAACCCAGCGGCTAGGGGATTGATCAGGGCGTGAGTTTAAATCTTCGCCATTCAGATAAGGGAATAATACATCGTGATTACGCGGGTCTTTTTCAATAAGTGATTTCGCTTCTTCTGGTTCCAAGACAAACCCCATGCCCAATACATAGGAACCTATAAAGGATTGATCGGCGTTGGTGAAAAGGACATACGGTTTGCCCTGTACGGTTTCAGATGATGTCAAAAATGACGTGATGCCTTGGACTAGCTTATCGTCTAAAATAGATGTACCATACCAACTACCATGCCGTAGCCAGACATGGGCTACTTCAAGATTTGCCTGTCCCGGCCATTTGCGACTAGGTATGGCGCGTGGGATTGTCCAGCCCTCCCCAACTATCTGATCTAAGCCAACCTCACGGGTATCTCCTTGAGCGATAGTGTTAGTTGCTAGTAATCCGCACATTCCACATTTATGTACAAGCTGGCTTGCTCGTAGAAAAAAGAAACCGCAAAGATCGACAATTCCTCTTTTACCTTGTGCTAAATACTCTACCAAGTAGTCGCGGTAGTCAGTTCCAAGCGCTATGGTTATTTTCCCTCCGCCCTGAAACGGTGGATTACTCACAATCGCCGAGAATCCGCGCTCCTCTTCTGGCCCGGCGGCGAAGACTTCGGGGAATTCGAGCGGCCAGTGGAAGGGACGGCGGCCGTTGAGCAGGGCATCAACGTCGGCACGAAGCTTCGTATACGCGGACTGGATGGGAGCGCGGCCTTGCCTCGTGACAGGCGCATAATAGGCTTCCTCGTAGGCTTTGACAAGCACGGCGTAGTCCAGGCCGAGTGTGTCCTGCAAGGTAGCCCGGCGTCTGGGGTCAGCAAGGGCGATGGCGACGAGCAAGTTAGCGCCGAGCTTGACGATCTCTATTGCTCGCTCTGCCTCGATCAGCTTGCGCTCTTTGGCCTCAATATCACGCACGTCGCGTTCAGGAAGCTGTTGAATTTCGCGGCGCAGCTTACGAGCCGTTTCCAACGAGCGGCGCATCACATCCGCCAGTCCCCAGAGAGCTTGAGTCACTTCGCCTGGACGAGCATCCATCGACCAGTTGAGCAACTGGCGTTCGCTCACGCCGAGCAGGGAGTCGCCTGGGCGCAGGGCGTGGTCGAGGAAGGTGAAGGGCCGATTCTTGCTGAGCGTGATCAGCCA
>Ga0102924_1006779_pt1 | contig 10648 bp, 8 predicted proteins | sample PaiPotPPM11metaG_FD_80116 | JGI IMG/M metagenome (GOLD analysis project Ga0102924, IMG submission 80116) | Iron sulfur acid spring bacterial and archeal communities from Banff, Canada, to study Microbial Dark Matter (Phase II) - Paint Pots PPM... ...
CTTCGGGTAGCGGCCGGACCAGGCCATGTGGCCGGGGCTGAACTTGTAGAGCAGGGAGCGACGCTCGGTGTCGGCCAGCCACGGCCAGGTGCCATGGGTGAGGGCCTCCGTGAAGATGACGATTGAGCCGGCCTTCTGGGGCACCTGCTGCAACCAGGGACCGGTCTGTTCAAACTGACGAATCTTGGGAGGACAGGGCAGGTTGCTCTTATGGCTGCCGGGGATGGCGGCGAAGCCACCGTCGCTCGGGCGAACGTCACCCAGGGCGTATGAGACGACGATCAGACCGTTATAGAGCTTGCCGTTGCGGTAGTGGTAGTACTGGCCCGGATCGTAGGGCGTGCCGCCGCCGTGCAGGGGGTGCTTGGAGCCGCCACGCTTCATGAAGATGGCGTAGCCGTGGTCGAAGCGGAACTTGGGACCGATCAGCTCCAGCAGGTAGGGAACCAGCCTGGGGTGGTCGATCAGCCGGCGGAACGGCTCCTCCCAGGCATGCAGCGGCCCGACGTGCAGGTTGAGCTCGCCCACGGTCGATCCGCGCTGTTCGCGCTCATAGGCTTCCCAGGGGGCGCGCCGGTCGACTAACTCGTTCAGCTCTCCCAGCTCGCCGGCGCTCAATACGTCGTCGACGACCAGATAGCCCATCAAGTCAAATAGATAGCGCTCGTCTTCGTTCACTGCTCTCTCCGTGTGTTGCAATACCGTTGCCGCCTTGCTTGCCTTCCGACCGACGCCGTTCGGCAGACGCCGTCAGATGGTACGCTACAAGACAGGCGCCCGCCAGGCGGGCGCTTTTCGTGTGCAAATGGGAAAGCCGCGGCTGCGCGGCAAAGGAAAGGTCAGAGTCACATCATGCCAACCACGACGATCGCGGCGCCGGCCGGGCCGCGTCCGCTGCTCTCTTATCTGCTGCTTCATCACAGCACTGTCGTGTCGACGCTTGCGGATACCCTCGGTCGCTCCGAGGCGCAGGTACGCCTCGCGCTCTCGCGGCTCTGCCGCCGCGGCGTGCTGGTGCAGCAGGCAGATCGCTACGAAGTCGCGAGCCACCGGCGCGCTGCCGTTGCCGACTACGCCGAAGGCGCGATCAGCCTGACCGAGCTGGCGCGCCGCCGAGGCTAGCCCTCAGGCCATCTTGTTCTCCTGGCGTCGGTGTAGGATTCCTCATAGCGTTAATGTACCGCTAGTACATATCAAACCGATCTCTAATGCAATTCTCTTGTGTAGGAAGGCACGCCGTAGTATAACTATGTTGTGGCAAGAATAGGGGGAGAACGGAATGTCCCCTGACCTAGCGACAACGATAGAGGAGAAACATTACATGGCAGTTCTTACCCGTGACGGCTACGCGCTCGGTCGGCGTCCCGTCTCTTTTGTGCCCTGGCACCAGGCGATTGATCGCCTCTTCCAGGACAGCGTCCTGACGCCGTCGCTGGTTACAGGCGCGAGGAGCCGGATAGCTTCGACCGGCACGAACCTGTGGGAGACCGACGATGCTTACGTCGCACAGGTTGCCCTCCCCGGTTTGAAGCAGGAGTCGATCACGGTCACGTTCGAGGAGAACGTGCTGACGGTGAAGGCGGAATCCGCTGTCGCGCCTCCCGATGGCGCCAAGGCAGTCTGGCAGTCCTTCGGCGGACCCGTTGAGTACCGTGTCCAACTCCCGGCGGAGATCGAGTCGGCTCAGGCCGAGGCCGGCTACAACGCTGGTGTCCTCACCGTGCGCCTGCCTAAGTCGACGCACGCGCGACCGCACACCATCAAGGTGACCGCCAAGTAGTCGATTAGCGACCTCGCCCGACCAGACGCCCCTCTGGGGTATCCGACGGGTGATGGGCTAGGCATAAGCGCCCGGAGCCGAATGGTTCGGCTCCGGGCGCTTTGGTTTTGATCCATCGGTATCGGGAGCCGCTCGGCCGAATATATAGAGCTTGCGCTACTTTTCGTCAAATACGCTTGACATTCCATGCTAACGGCCGGTACATTCGTCTCGGTCAAAGGAACTTGACTAAAGCGAAAGGGAAGCCGATGAACTCGGCGGTCGGAAACTATCTCAAGGAGCTTGGCGCGGCGATGGTCGCCTACGTGATCGTGCTGCCCATGTCGATTCTCCTCGTTCAGGCCCATCCGAATAGCATCTGGCGCTTTCCAATTGCCCTGGCGCCGATGGCGCCCGCGGTCTTCATCGTGGCCGCCGTCGTCCGCCACTTGCGCCGTCTCGATGAGACCCAGCAGCGTATCCAGACTGAAGCGTTGGCCTTTGGCTTCGTCGGCACGGCAGTGCTCACCTTTAGCTATGGCTTCCTGGAGAACGTCGGCCTTCCGCACCTGAACTGGATCTTCGTCTGGCCGATCATGGGCATTCTCTGGCTGGTTGGGCTGGTGCTGGCAACCAGGAGGCTCCGATGAAGAACCGGCTACGCGTGCTGCGGACGGAGCGAGAGTGGTCGCAAGGTAAGCTTGCCGAGCGGCTTGGCGTGTCGCGTCAGACGATCAACGCGCTGGAGACCGGCAGGTATGACCCGAGCCTGCCGTTGGCGTTCAAGATTGCCGCCTTATTTGCCTCGCCGATCGAGGAGATCTTCCAGCCCGACCAGCTGGTCGTGACCACTTGAATGGAATCCGGTATACTGTGGTTGTTCCGGTTCGCCGGCTACAAACCTGAAGCCGGGTGGAACGTCACGGACCCTCGCACACGGCAGGGACGTGACGGGAAGGAATCTCGGGGATGTCGGGTTTCGACGGGGTGGAGAAGTCGAAGGTTGCGGGCCGAGGTGCCGTCATCGCCTCGTTAAAAAGGCGGCAACGCCATAACTGGCGAAACTCCTTCTTACGCTCTCGCGGCCTAATTAAGCCCTAGAGCCGTCTGACCGGCGCCGTTCCGGCGCGCCGGACCCGGGCGTCATAATGCCGGGATTTGGCAGCGCTCACGCCTGTAGGCGCTACCGAGATTAGCAGGCTGGTGCAAAAGAGGTCCCGCCGGTGAGACCCCTGCGCACGAGACCCTAAACGCCGGATACGCCTGTAGACGCCGACGACCGACCCATTTCGGACGGGGTGTTCGACTCACCCCCATCTCCATGGTAGCTGTCAGCCGTCCGCTATCAGCCTTCAGCGGATCTCCTGTTGAAGGCTGGTGCTGGCGGCTGATGGCTTTGACAGGAGTTGCCGTGGTTACCGCGCTGGTGCTACTCGCGCGCCGACATCGAGCAGTCCTTCAACATCGGCGTGGAGTAACCCACCGTAAACCTGGCGGATGCGCGGTCAGGCCCCGTGGAATATGAGCCATCCGATAGTGAGGCCGGCAACAATCAGGACAAGGATGGCCACCGCGACCAGTCGTCCGCGCCCACCGGTTGCTTGTCGCCTGGCCGCCGGAGAGCTCCCGTCGCGTGCGGCGGAGGTGGGGGTGCTGCCCTTGCGTGGGCGATCGGCCTGCGCGGGGGAGACTGGAGCCATTGAGCCTTCGGCGCGCGGCACCGTGGCAGTGGCCTCGTCGCCCAGTACCCGCGCGACGATGACCGTTGCGTTGTCGTTTCCGCCGCGCTGATTGGCGAGGGAGATGAGGCGCCGGCAGGCGTCCTCGGCCGGTTCGGCGCAGGCGGCGGCAATCTCGTCGTCGGTCACCGCCCCGTGGACGCCGTCGGAGCAAAGGACGATGGCGTCGCCGGCGTCCATGCGGCAACTCCCTTCGTCGGCGGGAACCTCTGGGAGCATTCCCAGCGCGCGAGTAACGAGATTGCGCGACGTGGACCGGCGTGCCTCCTCAGGGGTCAGCCGGCCGGCTCGCACCTCCTCGGCCACCCAGGAATGATCGGTGGTGAGCTGGCTGGCGACGCCATCGCGGATCAGGTAGATCCGGCTGTCGCCCACGTAGGCATATCGGGCAGTCCGCTCCGAAATCAGCGCCGAAACGATAGTGGTGGCCATTGCGGCGTACGCCGGTTCCGAAGACGCCCGCCGGTAGATCGCGCCGTTGGCCGCGGCGATGGCGGCCGTCAAGTCGACCCCGCCGGCGACGCCCGCTAGAACCTCGTCTACCGCCATGGAGGCAGCAATCTCGCCACCGGCGTAGCCGCCCAGGCCATCGGCCACCAAGCAAAGGATGTCGCCGCTGGGGAGCGGCGAACTGATGGCGAAGCGGTCTTCGTTGAGCGATCGCACCTGTCCGGTGTCGCTGCGCCCGCCTATCTCCAGCCGCATAGGCCGCAGTATACCGTGCTATCATTCCCCTCCCGGCGCGATGTCGGGGGAGTGAGGAGGCGTTCCGTGGCAGGTGGACGGGTCAAGAATAGCTGCGGCATCTGGGCCTTCGGGTCCAACGCGACGCGGTTCGTGCCCGGTGGCTACCACCCCGAAGCCAACACCGAAAGCATGGAACAGCGCACCGAGCGGGCCGTCGCCGGCTTGGGCGACCTCATCGACAGTTTCGAGTACCACTACCCCACCGAGATCGACGAGCACAACGTCGAGTCGATCAAGCGCATCCTCGGCGACAAGGACATCTACTGCCTGGCGCTGGGGCTCTTCTCCGTGCCGACCTATGCTCTGGGCTCGCTCATCAATCCCGAGCGCGCTCTGCGTCAGCGCGCGCTCGACACGGCCAAGGCCGGCATCGACATGGCCGCGCAGCTCAAAGCGCATTTCATCATCTGGCCGGGGGCAGAAGGCTACAACTATCCCTTCCAGGCCGACTATACGCGCATGTGGGAAGACTTCATCGACGGCATGGGCCAGCTCGTCGCCCACGCCGGCAGCCGCGGCGTGAAAGTGCTTCTGGAACACAAGAACAGCGAGCCGGCTATGCGCATCCTCATGCGCGACCTTGGCATGACGATGTGGCTGATCCGCAAGGTTGCCGACCGTGGCATCGATGTCAGCAACGTCCAGGTCAACATGGACTGGCAACACCTGATCATGAATGGCGAGAACCTACCCGAGTACGCCATGATCTTGCATCACGAGGGACTGCTCGGCCACCAGCACGGCAACAGCGGCTGGGGCCAGTTCGACGACGACAACATGGTCGGCGCTTCCTTCTTCATGCAGACGCTGGCGTTGGCAAGGGTGTTGCAGGACGTTGGCTACGGTCAGCGCGGTGAGCGCATCGGTTACGACCTCTTCCCCTACACGGAAGATCAGGTGGCCGCCGTTCGCCAGAGCATCGTCCAGTGGGAGTTCATTGACCACCTGGCAGCCAAGATCGACGGCGCCGCTCTTGCTCACGCGCAATCCCAGCGTGATGCCGTACGAGCCTATCAGGTCGTGTATGAAACGCTGGGGCTAAACGAGCGGTTCGTTCGCGATCTGCACAGCGCTCGCGCGCGCGAGCGCTGTGCAGATCGCGAACGAACCGCTCGTTTAGCCCCAGCGTTTCATACACGACCTGATAGGCTCGTACGGCATCACGCTGGGATTGCGCGTGAGCAAGAGCGGCGCCGTCGATCTTGGCTGCCAGGTGGTCAATGAACTCCCACTGGACGATGCTCTGGCGAACGGCGGCCACCTGATCTTCCGTGTAGGGGAAGAGGTCGTAACCGATGCGCTCACCGCGCTGACCGTAGCCAACGTCCTGCAACACCCTTGCCAACGCCAGCGTCTGCATGAAGAAGGAAGCGCCGACCATGTTGTCGTCGTCGAACTGGCCCCAGCCGCTGTTGCCGTGCTGGTGGCCGAGCAGTCCCTCGTGATGCAAGATCATGGCGTACTCGGGTAGGTTCTCGCCATTCATGATCAGGTGTTGCCAGTCCATGTTGACCTGGACGTTGCTGACATCGATGCCACGGTCGGCAACCTTGCGGATCAGCCACATCGTCATGCCAAGGTCGCGCATGAGGATGCGCATAGCCGGCTCGCTGTTCTTGTGTTCCAGAAGCACTTTCACGCCGCGGCTGCCGGCGTGGGCGACGAGCTGGCCCATGCCGTCGATGAAGTCTTCCCACATGCGCGTATAGTCGGCCTGGAAGGGATAGTTGTAGCCTTCTGCCCCCGGCCAGATGATGAAATGCGCTTTGAGCTGCGCGGCCATGTCGATGCCGGCCTTGGCCGTGTCGAGCGCGCGCTGACGCAGAGCGCGCTCGGGATTGATGAGCGAGCCCAGAGCATAGGTCGGCACGGAGAAGAGCCCCAGCGCCAGGCAGTAGATGTCCTTGTCGCCGAGGATGCGCTTGATCGACTCGACGTTGTGCTCGTCGATCTCGGTGGGGTAGTGGTACTCGAAACTGTCGATGAGGTCGCCCAAGCCGGCGACGGCCCGCTCGGTGCGCTGTTCCATGCTTTCGGTGTTGGCTTCGGGGTGGTAGCCACCGGGCACGAACCGCGTCGCGTTGGACCCGAAGGCCCAGATGCCGCAGCTATTCTTGACCCGTCCACCTGCCACGGAACGCCTCCTCACTCCCCCGACATCGCGCCGGGAGGGGAATGATAGCACGGTATACTGCGGCCTATGCGGCTGGAGATAGGCGGGCGCAGCGACACCGGACAGGTGCGATCGCTCAACGAAGACCGCTTCGCCATCAGTTCGCCGCTCCCCAGCGGCGACATCCTTTGCTTGGTGGCCGATGGCCTGGGCGGCTACGCCGGTGGCGAGATTGCTGCCTCCATGGCGGTAGACGAGGTTCTAGCGGGCGTCGCCGGCGGGGTCGACTTGACGGCCGCCATCGCCGCGGCCAACGGCGCGATCTACCGGCGGGCGTCTTCGGAACCGGCGTACGCCGCAATGGCCACCACTATCGTTTCGGCGCTGATTTCGGAGCGGACTGCCCGATATGCCTACGTGGGCGACAGCCGGATCTACCTGATCCGCGATGGCGTCGCCAGCCAGCTCACCACCGATCATTCCTGGGTGGCCGAGGAGGTGCGAGCCGGCCGGCTGACCCCTGAGGAGGCACGCCGGTCCACGTCGCGCAATCTCGTTACTCGCGCGCTGGGAATGCTCCCAGAGGTTCCCGCCGACGAAGGGAGTTGCCGCATGGACGCCGGCGACGCCATCGTCCTTTGCTCCGACGGCGTCCACGGGGCGGTGACCGACGACGAGATTGCCGCCGCCTGCGCCGAACCGGCCGAGGACGCCTGCCGGCGCCTCATCTCCCTCGCCAATCAGCGCGGCGGAAACGACAACGCAACGGTCATCGTCGCGCGGGTACTGGGCGACGAGGCCACTGCCACGGTGCCGCGCGCCGAAGGCTCAATGGCTCCAGTCTCCCCCGCGCAGGCCGATCGCCCACGCAAGGGCAGCACCCCCACCTCCGCCGCACGCGACGGGAGCTCTCCGGCGGCCAGGCGACAAGCAACCGGTGGGCGCGGACGACTGGTCGCGGTGGCCATCCTTGTCCTGATTGTTGCCGGCCTCACTATCGGATGGCTCATATTCCACGGGGCCTGACCGCGCATCCGCCAGGTTTACGGTGGGTTACTCCACGCCGATGTTGAAGGACTGCTCGATGTCGGCGCGCGAGTAGCACCAGCGCGGTAACCACGGCAACTCCTGTCAAAGCCATCAGCCGCCAGCACCAGCCTTCAACAGGAGATCCGCTGAAGGCTGATAGCGGACGGCTGACAGCTACCATGGAGATGGGGGTGAGTCGAACACCCCGTCCGAAATGGGTCGGTCGTCGGCGTCTACAGGCGTATCCGGCGTTTAGGGTCTCGTGCGCAGGGGTCTCACCGGCGGGACCTCTTTTGCACCAGCCTGCTAATCTCGGTAGCGCCTACAGGCGTGAGCGCTGCCAAATCCCGGCATTATGACGCCCGGGTCCGGCGCGCCGGAACGGCGCCGGTCAGACGGCTCTAGGGCTTAATTAGGCCGCGAGAGCGTAAGAAGGAGTTTCGCCAGTTATGGCGTTGCCGCCTTTTTAACGAGGCGATGACGGCACCTCGGCCCGCAACCTTCGACTTCTCCACCCCGTCGAAACCCGACATCCCCGAGATTCCTTCCCGTCACGTCCCTGCCGTGTGCGAGGGTCCGTGACGTTCCACCCGGCTTCAGGTTTGTAGCCGGCGAACCGGAACAACCACAGTATACCGGATTCCATTCAAGTGGTCACGACCAGCTGGTCGGGCTGGAAGATCTCCTCGATCGGCGAGGCAAATAAGGCGGCAATCTTGAACGCCAACGGCAGGCTCGGGTCATACCTGCCGGTCTCCAGCGCGTTGATCGTCTGACGCGACACGCCAAGCCGCTCGGCAAGCTTACCTTGCGACCACTCTCGCTCCGTCCGCAGCACGCGTAGCCGGTTCTTCATCGGAGCCTCCTGGTTGCCAGCACCAGCCCAACCAGCCAGAGAATGCCCATGATCGGCCAGACGAAGATCCAGTTCAGGTGCGGAAGGCCGACGTTCTCCAGGAAGCCATAGCTAAAGGTGAGCACTGCCGTGCCGACGAAGCCAAAGGCCAACGCTTCAGTCTGGATACGCTGCTGGGTCTCATCGAGACGGCGCAAGTGGCGGACGACGGCGGCCACGATGAAGACCGCGGGCGCCATCGGCGCCAGGGCAATTGGAAAGCGCCAGATGCTATTCGGATGGGCCTGAACGAGGAGAATCGACATGGGCAGCACGATCACGTAGGCGACCATCGCCGCGCCAAGCTCCTTGAGATAGTTTCCGACCGCCGAGTTCATCGGCTTCCCTTTCGCTTTAGTCAAGTTCCTTTGACCGAGACGAATGTACCGGCCGTTAGCATGGAATGTCAAGCGTATTTGACGAAAAGTAGCGCAAGCTCTATATATTCGGCCGAGCGGCTCCCGATACCGATGGATCAAAACCAAAGCGCCCGGAGCCGAACCATTCGGCTCCGGGCGCTTATGCCTAGCCCATCACCCGTCGGATACCCCAGAGGGGCGTCTGGTCGGGCGAGGTCGCTAATCGACTACTTGGCGGTCACCTTGATGGTGTGCGGTCGCGCGTGCGTCGACTTAGGCAGGCGCACGGTGAGGACACCAGCGTTGTAGCCGGCCTCGGCCTGAGCCGACTCGATCTCCGCCGGGAGTTGGACACGGTACTCAACGGGTCCGCCGAAGGACTGCCAGACTGCCTTGGCGCCATCGGGAGGCGCGACAGCGGATTCCGCCTTCACCGTCAGCACGTTCTCCTCGAACGTGACCGTGATCGACTCCTGCTTCAAACCGGGGAGGGCAACCTGTGCGACGTAAGCATCGTCGGTCTCCCACAGGTTCGTGCCGGTCGAAGCTATCCGGCTCCTCGCGCCTGTAACCAGCGACGGCGTCAGGACGCTGTCCTGGAAGAGGCGATCAATCGCCTGGTGCCAGGGCACAAAAGAGACGGGACGCCGACCGAGCGCGTAGCCGTCACGGGTAAGAACTGCCATGTAATGTTTCTCCTCTATCGTTGTCGCTAGGTCAGGGGACATTCCGTTCTCCCCCTATTCTTGCCACAACATAGTTATACTACGGCGTGCCTTCCTACACAAGAGAATTGCATTAGAGATCGGTTTGATATGTACTAGCGGTACATTAACGCTATGAGGAATCCTACACCGACGCCAGGAGAACAAGATGGCCTGAGGGCTAGCCTCGGCGGCGCGCCAGCTCGGTCAGGCTGATCGCGCCTTCGGCGTAGTCGGCAACGGCAGCGCGCCGGTGGCTCGCGACTTCGTAGCGATCTGCCTGCTGCACCAGCACGCCGCGGCGGCAGAGCCGCGAGAGCGCGAGGCGTACCTGCGCCTCGGAGCGACCGAGGGTATCCGCAAGCGTCGACACGACAGTGCTGTGATGAAGCAGCAGATAAGAGAGCAGCGGACGCGGCCCGGCCGGCGCCGCGATCGTCGTGGTTGGCATGATGTGACTCTGACCTTTCCTTTGCCGCGCAGCCGCGGCTTTCCCATTTGCACACGAAAAGCGCCCGCCTGGCGGGCGCCTGTCTTGTAGCGTACCATCTGACGGCGTCTGCCGAACGGCGTCGGTCGGAAGGCAAGCAAGGCGGCAACGGTATTGCAACACACGGAGAGAGCAGTGAACGAAGACGAGCGCTATCTATTTGACTTGATGGGCTATCTGGTCGTCGACGACGTATTGAGCGCCGGCGAGCTGGGAGAGCTGAACGAGTTAGTCGACCGGCGCGCCCCCTGGGAAGCCTATGAGCGCGAACAGCGCGGATCGACCGTGGGCGAGCTCAACCTGCACGTCGGGCCGCTGCATGCCTGGGAGGAGCCGTTCCGCCGGCTGATCGACCACCCCAGGCTGGTTCCCTACCTGCTGGAGCTGATCGGTCCCAAGTTCCGCTTCGACCACGGCTACGCCATCTTCATGAAGCGTGGCGGCTCCAAGCACCCCCTGCACGGCGGCGGCACGCCCTACGATCCGGGCCAGTACTACCACTACCGCAACGGCAAGCTCTATAACGGTCTGATCGTCGTCTCATACGCCCTGGGTGACGTTCGCCCGAGCGACGGTGGCTTCGCCGCCATCCCCGGCAGCCATAAGAGCAACCTGCCCTGTCCTCCCAAGATTCGTCAGTTTGAACAGACCGGTCCCTGGTTGCAGCAGGTGCCCCAGAAGGCCGGCTCAATCGTCATCTTCACGGAGGCCCTCACCCATGGCACCTGGCCGTGGCTGGCCGACACCGAGCGTCGCTCCCTGCTCTACAAGTTCAGCCCCGGCCACATGGCCTGGTCCGGCCGCTACCCGAAG
>Ga0102924_1006780_pt1 | contig 10647 bp, 8 predicted proteins | sample PaiPotPPM11metaG_FD_80116 | JGI IMG/M metagenome (GOLD analysis project Ga0102924, IMG submission 80116) | Iron sulfur acid spring bacterial and archeal communities from Banff, Canada, to study Microbial Dark Matter (Phase II) - Paint Pots PPM... ...
GCCTGATACACGTAGGCGACATCGCCGTCTGGAATGGCGGTCCCGCCGACAGCGTCGTGGCCGCTCAGTGCCGCCTCGGCGCGAACGAACCAGTCGCGCGGCAGGAGGATGTCCGCGTCTACCGTTGCGATCAGTGTGCCTGCCGCCGCCGCGATGCCCGTGCTCCGCGCATATCCGCGGCCTCGGTTCCTTGGCAAGTCGATCAGCCTGATATGCGGATCCGCTGCTGCCCGCTGCCGAACAATGTCCGCTGTGCCATCACGCGAGCCGTCGTTCACAACGACTACTTCATACCCGTTGAGACCAGAAAGAGAGGTAATCGCATCGAGCGTCTGACCGATGTTCTTGACCTCGTTATATGCGATTACGACGAAACTAAGAAACTCTTTCAAGGTAGGTCCTCGCTCGAATGAAATCAAGCCCTGGCGACGAGTACATTTTCACCGCGCCATGCTTCGACGCTGAAGTCCTCGACCGCCGAGAAGAAGGTCCTACTGCAGCCGGCCTTGAACCAGTCATGTAGTTCAATGCAAATGGCGTCGACCTGGTCTAGCCAGGGTGCGGGCGCACCGAACAACTCCTTCTCGCTACCTTCAATATCCACCTTGAGCAGGTCGATCTTGTCTAGCTGGTAGTCGCGGAGAATATCGGGGATCGTGATCGCTCGGACCGAATCATGAGACTCAACCGCGCGGCCCTGCGGAACGCTCTCTTGTGTGCCCGCATCCCTGACCTGGAGGCCCCACAGGCCGGTTCCCGGGTCCGTGAGGACGAGCGAACCGGGTTGCGGCCACAGGGCGGCATGGACAGGTTCGACGTTGGGGAAGTCCGATGTGTTGCGAACAAGCAGGTTGAAATTGCTCTCGCTAGCCTCGACGGCAATCACGCGCACACCAGGGTAGCGCATGGCGAAGTAAATTGCGGAAAGCCCGATGTAGGCACCGCCGTCAACGACCGTGCGCGGCGATCGTTCCAGGTCCCAGCCGTACTCGAGCCAGCGGAATATACCGTTGAAAACGCTGATGTCGCTGCTTCCCAGGCGAAGGAATACCTTGATATTCGATCCGGGAATCGTCGCGCGGCACAGCCTTCCACGAGCCCGAGGCCACACACCCGAGAAGAAGTAGAGAAGCGGTCCGCGGACGAGGCCGAAGCAGCCGATATAACGGAACAATTTGTCCACAACGCGATCAGTCAAGCCCCAGACGAGTCCAAGACCATTCGTTAGCCTGGCCGACAACGTTCCCTTATCCGCACTACCAGCCACGATGTGCCCTATCTCTCATACATTGAAAGCCTAGAAATAACTTCGCCGCGCTTCGCGGCCCACCAAACACTTGCTGCTTCCATTCGACAAGCGTTCCGAATGCCAATATGGCGAGCCGTTGCGTAGCGAACTTCGCGATATACAAGTACAAGTTTCCGGTATTGAACTCTTTAGCGATTATGTCGCGGTGCTTCTGTGTGAAGCGCCAGTTATTCCTGATCTGCCAGCCGAGTCGCTTCAATCCCCACGTGGCATGGACGCCACCGCGATCATTCTCGATCTCAATGTTAAAGCTGATCGCGTGTGGGCAGTAGACTAGCTTGTAGCCGCCCTCGCGTGCCGAGAGTTGAAAATCTGATTCCTCCCGCCATGCATTGCCGCGGTAAGAATCATCGTACCGAACCTTGCGGAAGACATCAGTCCGGCCAAGCATGGGCGCGGGCAGGAGCGACTGCTCCTGGTCGCCCTTGGTTTTCATGTCCACATGCACCATGAGCGTGCGCTCGTTGACTGCGGGGCCGGATATGCGGTCAGTGCGCGCTATGGCTTCTGCCGGACCCTCTTTTTCACCCCGGAAGACGTTCCGTCCCGAGATTAGATCCGCGCCAGTCTCCTCCATGTGGGCCAGGAGCGTCGCGAAGAAATTTTCCGAAAGCTCAAGGTCGTCTTCACCGGTAAAGGCATACTCGAACTGCGCCAGTTCAAGCCCTCGATTGCGTGAGTACGGCAGGCCTTTATTGATGACATTATCCGTATAGCGGATTCGAGGATCGCTTTCGCTGACTGACTGGATGTACTCGAGCGTGCCGTCCGTGCATCCGTCTACGACGACGACGACCTCCTTGACTTCATCGTGAGCAAGAAACATAGGGACCGCCTTACGCAGATAAGGTAGGCGATCCTTAGTGGGAATCACGACAGAAATCTCCGTCATCGGGCCCCTTGTATATTCAGAGACAACGCGCCGGTGCCCCAGCATGAACGATCTCAGGATACTTGACCCTGGCGCCGCAGGTTGGCGCATTGACGATTTCATTTCCGCGTCGTTCGCCGCGGCCTACGGCTGCAGCCAACCAAGATACACCGGTCAGTTACGCTTCGTAACGATGATCGTAAGGGGCTTCGCATCGCGTTTTCCCGGGTTGTTTGCCCAGGTAGCACTGCCGCAGATTCTGGGGATTCCGGGCTCAGTGCCGGGGTATGCTGACCGCAACGGTGAGACCGATCTGTTGGGAGCTGGGGGGCATACGCTGCCAGGCAAGAGCCGAAGGCGTGACTAGGTGGCAGGTCACGTAGCGCAGGGGACGCCCGATGCCGGATCACGGTCGAGCGGGGGACGGCATTTGTTGCTTGGTTTTGTGCGCCGCTTCTTCGCAGAGAGCCTCTTTAAGAACTCGGCATTCCTGATCGTTAACCTAGGAGTCGGCGCACTGTCGGGGTTTGGTGGCCTAGCGCTGCTGACGCACGCATTCTCCGTGACAGACGTAGGACTTTCCGCCACCGCTGTTTCCGCTGCCGCACTCATCGAAACCATCACGCTGCTGGGCGTTACTTATTCCGTGCCGCGCTACCTGCCAACCGCAAAGAACCGCGCGGCGATGATCAACACGCTGCTCACTGCCGTGATCTCGCTCACCCTGCTTGCCTCTGGCGTCTTCCTGGCGCTGCCCTACTCCAGGAAATTCTTCGGCCTCGGTGGCTGGTTGTTTGCCTTGGTCTTCGTCGGTGCCCTGTGTATCCAGGTTGGCACGACCTTGTTGTCTAGCGTGCTCGTCGCCGACCGGGCCGCCGATAAGGCCGTGACCTTGGGGTTGATTCCTGCGTTCATAAGGGTGGCTGCCCCGCCGGCTCTCTCATTTCTGGGTGGTATTGGCGCTTTTGTCGCCCGCGTGGTGCCAGACTCTTTTAGCTTTTTGCTGTACGGGACCCTCTTGGTACGTCGAGGCCACCGGTTTCGTCCAACGCTCGACATCGGTGTCGCGCGCGAACTAGGCCGGTTCTCGATCGGCATGTACTTCTCGAACATCATCGGCGGCCTGCCGCAGATGCTGCTGCCTCTCATCGCACTCTCGCGCGTCGGCGCTCATCAGACCGCGTACTGGTCGATCGCCACGTCTATCTCAGCGATTCTTTACTCGTTGCCGTCCATGGTCACCTCGGCACTGCTGCCCGAGGTATCGCTCCGCCCGGCTGAACGCTCCCAGTTGCTGCGCCGTGCGGCACTCCTGATCTTTGCGGTCGTTACGCCCGCACTCGTTGCCGCCTTCTTCGCCGCACCGATTGCCCTGGCGTTCTTCGGATCCACCTATACCTCCGGAACCCTTCCGGTGCTCCGCTGGCTAATAGGCGCAGGCTTCATCACGATGCTCAACGCCGTGAGTGGAGCCATCCTATTCATCGCGAAGAAGAGCACACTGCTAACAGTCGTCAATGCCGTCGATGCCGTCATCGTCATTGGCTTGGTGGCACTTTGGGCGACTGACGCCACGGATATCGCGATCGCGTGGGCTATCGGGGACGTCGCCAACACCGTACTCTTCGGTGCCTTCGCTTTCCTCGCAGTGCGCGAGGTCGGCGGGCGCTTGGATAAGCTCGGTGAGGATGAGGTCTCGGATACCAGCGTGGTAACCGAGAAACTGTCGGTCGGTTCGCAGCAGTCGGCTCTTGACCTGCTCGTCGCGCTAGCGCAACAGCAGCGTTCGCTCGGCATGAACAACAAATACAAGCCGTATTCGCCTGCGTTGACCAGTCCGGGAGGCATTTACTCCCTCGCTGCCCTGCAGGCCGCGGAAGAGCGGCGGCTGGCTAGGATCGCAACCTTGCGACCTGGTGCAGCACCCGGTGGAGTCGCTGATACGCACAAGGCACTGGACCTCCTATTCACCATGGCCGAGCACCAGCGAGCGGCGGGGATTACGGAACCAGAGGAGCATTACCCGCCGGACCGTGAGGCAGAGCCCCCGCCATACGGGCCTCCCTCGGGCAGATATCCATACGGGTCTCCGCCGGGCGGGCACCCGTACGGCCGATAGTTCCCAAGGGGTTCGGACAATTCCCAAGATTTCAGCCAATCAAGCGAACTGCAGGGTAGCCAGGGATAGGCTAATGTTTGTGTTCACGTACCATATGGCGCACGTCCAGAGCGTATCGGTGTATACTATTTGAGCGAAATGAGTAGCTGAAATGCAGGATGATGATGTGGTTGACATTCCTTATCGAGTCCTTCATGCGATCGTAGGACACCAGCTTCCCGTCTACTTCATCAACGCCGTTAATTCCGTGCTGCTGATGACAGGAAATGATGACATTATCGTTGTCGACAATGCGAGCAACCTGCCGAAGCTGACACGTGAGCTTCAGTCTATTGCCGAGAAAGAGCCGCGGGTGCGCGTGCTGCTGCGCGAGAGCAACGATGTTTCGCGTAATAGCAAGGTTGGGGGGCTTTACGATGCTTACAACGAGATCGCCTCCTACGCGCTGCAGCAGAGCTACGACTACTTGCACATAATGCAGAACGACATGCAGATGCTCTGGTGGGACAACAGTGTCATGCGGCGCGCCAGGGAGATCTATGCGGAGTACCCTGAGTGTGTAAATATTTGTATGTTCGCACAACCGCGCTATTCTCTTTTTCTTTCCGGAAACGTAGAATACGTGAAACCGGATCTGGCATTTCTGCAGGACTATGGTCTGACCGACTCAGGGCTATATGACCTGGGAAGATGGCGCAGGCTCGATATGCGTTTTCTCCACAGTGAGCAGGCTCACTCGCAAAAATACCTGATGCAGGGACTACGCGTATTTTTTCACCCGCGGCCTACGGTGGCACTCATTCCATGGCCAGCCGTAGTTCGCAGTGGACGGGTAGTAGGCCGTGAGGTTCAGTCCACTCAGCAATTTCTGCTCCGACCCCTGACCTCGAGTGAAACTAGTCAGGTTAAAGAGGCTACTGAGCTCATCCCTCTAGAGGACCTCGCCGTTCCATGGGGCTGGACGTGCTTGACGCCCTACTGGGTCACGGACCTAAGGTCCATAAATTACTGGGTATATCTTTACCGTGACATGCGTGCCCGTGGCCTGCGCGCGGCGTGGCCGCGATGGGAACGACGAGGACTGTCCGGCGTCGGCTTGCTGCGCCAGGTCCAGAAACGGCCGAGGTTCGGGTTGTTGCCGGTTATAGTCCAGCCAGTCTGGCATGCTTTGCGCCGCAGGCTAACTGCTTGGCACATAGTCTCGTAGAATCCGCCAGACTACTCCCGTCCGACTGGGTCATGCTCTGGCCGCTCTAAAGATGCTACGTATCTCCGACTCCCCGAGTGTCCCCCAGGACCGGACGGAATGAGTTAGCAGTTTCTTGTTGGCAAGCAGTTCATCCGGATGTGCCGGAAGCCCCTTCCACCTCAAGGCCATAGGATCCTCAGGGCGCCCGAAATCAGCTATGTGATAACCAGCGGCCACTGTAATGAGCGCCATGATGTGGTCTTCGCCGAGCTTGCTCGTCGCAAAAGATGGCTCGTTGAACCAGCCCCTCGCGTAAATGTCATGAGCGGCCTCGAAACTGTGAATATAGCTGCCGCCAAGTACGTGTTCCCCGTAAACATATGCGTTTTTTCTGGCCAGCGTCGTGAGTTCACGCAGGCGCATTCTGCGGGACGGATAACGGAGGCCGCGGAATCCTGCCTCGATACGGACCCTGCGGGCGGGCCACGACCAGTCGCGCAGGCCGCCGTCTGGGCCAACTCGATACGACCCGAGTAGACCCACTTGTTGGTCTCTAGCGAATTCCTGTGTCGCGCACTCCTCAATTCCTGCGCCGATGATTAGGGCATCGCCATCCAGTCGCAGGGTGATGTCGGGTTCGTATCTCTCAAATAGCCATTCATAGCCAGCAGCGATCTTGACCCAGAGGCCGCCGAGCCCGCCGGCGGCCCGGGGTGGAGCGGGCAGCACCGTAATATCTGGCGAGAGCTCTTGCGCTCGTTTCCCGAAGTCGGTATGACTGCCCGTGTCATCAACAACGACAATGATCCGCGACTTATCGAGGTAGTATAGTGCGCTGGCCAGCGTATCGAGGGCGCCCTCGCCGTCCTTCGGTCCTACCGGAAGGACTACTGCGATCCGCTTGGGCTCGCGAACGACCATTCCAGTTCCCATCTCTGAGGCTCAACGCATTAATGTGCCAGCGTTAGCGTTTCAGCGGTCTGACGCCAAGCATCTCTCAATCTCGGCGAGCGTCCTGTCGGCGATTTGGCTCCAGCTCACTGCGGCGCAGTAGTCGTAGGCGGCAGAAGACATCTTGGCTAGCACTGCGGCATCGGCGAGGACGATGCTGGCCACCGCGGCGCTCAGACCTTCTGCCGTTCCGTCGTATCGGACGACGGCATCATCCGGTAGCTCGGCCAGGCCTGGGAGGTCGGGCACAATGAGAGGACGGCCATAGCTTAGTGCCAGTACCCCGCTCCCACTCGTGGTGATCTTCCTGTAAGGGAGAACCACCGCGTCAGCCATGTACAGCAGCCTCGATGCTTCCCCCTCAGAGATCCATTCGAGACGGAGCGTGACGCGCGACCTGCTGGCGAGTCCGGTGAGTTCAGCAGCCAACGAACTGTCGCGGCATTCGCCAGCCACGGTGAGGTGCGCGTCCATTTCGGGAGGGAGCGCCGCAAACGCCTGAAGCAGCGTATCGACCCCCTTGTAGGGCTGTATCTTGCCAAAAAAAAGGAACTGGCGAGTCCGCTGGCCGTCGCCTGGTGTGCGGAACCAGCCCGATTCCACGGCCTCCGTAAACGGTCCGTGGGGAATAATTGCGCTCCTGCGCGGCATGATTCCCAAAGCGGCGAGCTGATCGAGGGTTGCCTTTGAGTGGGTAACCACGAGGTCGCACGCGGCGACGAGGCGACGTCGCCCACGGATGTCGTCGGCGAACGCCGGTGCTTGGGGAAGCACGTTATGTGCTGTCCACACGAGACGCATATCAAGCAGTCGCAGTACTGATAGCCATGCGGTGAACCACACTTCCGCAAGGCGCCTGACGGCAGCGAACCTGTCCGAACCGTAAAGACCAAACGCGTAAACCCAGTGAAGGTGGACCACGCGTGCACCGCCGAGCCGCCTGATCGCCATCTCCAGCGGGAGCAACAGGAGGTTGAGCGTATGTGAGGGGGTCAGCTCACCAAGGTATGTAATTTGCACACCCCGACGCCGCATCTCTCCATACAGGAGTTCCTGATATGGATTGCTGTCCTCACGGGGGAGGACCAGAATTCTCATCCCCGAACCAGTTCCGCGAGGACGCCGGCACCGAACCACAAATGATCTACAAGCACCCGAGTCATCCCATGGGAACGGTTCCGCCATGCCGGAATTAGAAGCAGCAGTGGGTAGAGAGGGAAGACTATCGTCAGCGGCAGGCCAAGCAGGAATAGTGGGTACACTACCGCTATCGGGTCATCGCGAAGGATATGCTTGCGCCTCGCCTGGTGCTTGAGATAGAGGCGCGCGCGCGCCTTCCCGTACACGTAGGAACGACGCCGCTGGCGTTGCGGTGTTCCATAATCGTGCTGAACAATCGCATCGGGCACGCGGCGGATCCGGTAGCCCATGTCGTTGAGGCGCCAGGTGAAGTCCACGTCAGACCCATAAGAGAAACTCTCATCGAAGCCGTCCACAGCATCGAATACCTCTCGGCGGAAGGCCAAGTTGAGGGTCGGAGCCTCTCGCAGGTACGTATTCTCGCCAGCCTGCTCAGGAGGGAGTTCGTACAAGATCTGGCCCGATACCTCCTGGGAGACCCCTGCGGTAACGCTATCGCCCCGCTGCAACGGTGCTACCAGGTGTTCTAGCCAGCCTGGGCGTGGCAGACAACCAGCGTCGGTGAAGACAATGATGTCGCCCTTCGCCTCGCGCACGCCGACATTTCGCTGATGCGGGATGGATACCCGGACGTGGGGAGGAGGCTGGAAGTCCAGCCATCGCACGTTGTCCTCATGGCTACGCCTTATGTCGTCGAGTCGACCATTCGACGCGTCGACCACGACGATCTCGCCGCCTTCTGTCGACAGAGCAAGCTGATCGGCGACAAGGGTTAGCGTCCCACCCAGGCTTGGCTCGTCCTTGCTGATAATCACGACTGAAATCATCGGTGGAACACCTCCGAGCTGCCGTTCGTGTAGACGAGGTTGAAATTAGACGTAAGGAAGCCTTTCGGAAAGGCATAGGTTGCGGAGTTATTTCCAGAAAGAGCTCGGACAATGTTGTCGGCTACATTGGCAGTGGTGGCGTACACCCAGGCATGCTGATCGAGAGTTTCCGGTGCAATAGCATCGAAGACGCCCGAACGGTTGCCCGCCACTGTGTTCAGGAGCAGCTCTCCGTAGTTATCGGCGTAGAGGAGCTGGCCAGGTGGTGCGGCCTGATTGACCCATCTAGCGGCCGCGACATCTGGCGTGGTCTTCACGAACTCCTGATAGTCGTCACCGGTATTGGCTAGGTTAGCTGCGGTGCCGCCACCGAGCACGACACCGGAGATTCCAGTTGAGCCAACAAAGAACAAGCCGAAGCTCAGCGCCCCTATGGCAAGGATCGGCGACCGTGTCCTCTTCCATCGCCTGCCTATCTGCTGGAAGACCCAACAGATGCTGATGGCAAGTATGATCATCATCTGGAGAAAGGCACGCTGCGGATTGTACTCCTGCGCGATAGTGCCGCTGACCCTGGCAAGGGTGAGGATCACCATTCCCGCTAGCCCTAGCAGTCCTATCTGGCGGACGATGACCGGTGCCTTGCGCTGCAACGCGAGAACGAGCGCGCTGATACCGGCCAGTAGATTGAGGATCTGCTGGATGAGCAGGTCGGCCAAGTTCAACGCGGACGTGCCGGACTGGGACGTGACAGGGGGCGTTGGGTCGGAGGCTGGCTGGAGCGCGTACTGCGGTTCGCTCGCATCAGGCAGCGGCGTGATGAATTTATCGTTCTGGCTGATGGAGCTATGGGTAAAGTTCGCGTACTGGGTGGGGGTCATCTGCTGCTCCGACTCCCCCTGGAGATACGTCGTCAGTGGGTTGGTGCCCTGATTGGGCAGCAAGTTGATGCCCTGCCCCTCAGCCGTCTGCACGAACTGAGTCACGTTCGATGACGAATGGGTGAGGGCTCCGTACCAGACCGTCGTCCCTGCGATGGAAATGACAAAGGCCAGCAACGCCGCCCCCGTTATGCGGGGCACTTGCCTGATCCAGGATGCCGCCCACTGGAATACGACCGCGATCCCGAACAGCGCAATCGCCAGGTAAGCGGTCGAGTAGTGCGACACGACCACGCCTAGGCTCAGCAGGCACACGAATGTCCATTGGGTACGCCGTGGCTGGCGCGCATCGAGCGCCACAAGCACGACCGCAGCGAAGAGGAGTGTGCCGACCTCTTGCCGCGCCAGGGCTGGCATCTGCTGGAAGAATGTCTGCTGCATGACGACCAGGAGCGACGCCATGAACGCCCAGCGGCCGCCAAGGAGGCGGCGTGCCAGATTAAAGACCGCCACTGGGAAGAGCGCGCCGATCACTGGGTAGACGACCTTGAATACAAGCAGTGCCGGGATGCCGGATACGGCGTGCAGTTCGGCAGGCAGGATCGTCAGGCTGAGCATCGCGCCGTACGCGTCGTTCGCGTGATTGATGTGCCAGATGCCTGACGTCACGGTCTGCTCCAGCGAGTAGTACTCGCTGGAGATGTCGAAGCCATAGACGAGGTTGCCGCGTAGGGAGAAGGACCACATCATCGCGAGTGCGATCGCGAAGACGCCCACGATGAGCAGACCGTCATCGAACCAGGCCGTGAACAGGAAGCCCGCGATACCCGTGATCAGTACCACGACGATGGCGACGTCCGCGACGAAGCCGCTATGGCCGCTGTTCAGCCGTAGCGCACCTGCCGCGGACAGCAAGGGAATGAGGAGCGGCCAGGCCATCCTGACGGGCCGTGACAGCAAGCTCCAGGGAATCTCGGTCTCCGGCGGCGCGCTGAGCGAGCAGGCGAGCAGGGCGGCACAGACGACCTCAAGGGTGATCAGCAGAGGGGCGACGCGCAACGGGGCTGCTATTCCGACGCGCGGCCCGATCAGGTCGATGGCAAGACCAGAGAACAACAGGACGAGGATAGATGAAGCCGGTACGTAGACGGGATTGCTGGCGATGGTCTTGCCGCGGACACGCAGCGCTCGCAACAAGATCACGCCAGGCACGACGAACAGCACCGGCACGATCAGCAACTGGACAGCCCAGGAGCCATGCAACGGCGTGAGAACCGCGAGCAACGTTAGCCCGGCCGCGGGCATCGTCAACGGATGGCGAAGCCCGGCAGACTCCCGGTCCGGTTTCGCTGCCCGACCC
>Ga0102924_1006781_pt1 | contig 10646 bp, 12 predicted proteins | sample PaiPotPPM11metaG_FD_80116 | JGI IMG/M metagenome (GOLD analysis project Ga0102924, IMG submission 80116) | Iron sulfur acid spring bacterial and archeal communities from Banff, Canada, to study Microbial Dark Matter (Phase II) - Paint Pots PPM... ...
CTTCAACGGCAGCGCGTTGCGCGCGCAGTTCGTCGGCAATGTCGAGGGCCGCGATATTCAGAAGGGCGCGGTCGATGTCGTCGTCTGTGACGGCTTCGTCGGCAATGTCGTGCTGAAGACCAGCGAAGGGGTCTTCGAGTTCACGATGAAGATGGCTTTCCAGGAAGTGCTCAGCGCTCTGGACGTGGAGAAGGACAAAGCCCAGAAGGCGCTGGAGGGTTTAATCGCTCGCTACGATTACAGCGCCTTCGGCGGCGCTCCGCTGTTAGGCATTGATGGCGTGTGCATTATCTGTCACGGCAGTTCTGGTGATCGAGCGATTAAAAACGCCCTTGGTGTGGCCGCCAACTATGCTCGCGCTCGCCTCAATGAATTGATCGTCAAGGAACTGGAACCGAGTCTGCCATCCAGTTCGGACGAGTAGTGGAAGGGATGTCCATGGCGCGTGTCGCCTTCCTGTTCCCCGGACAAGGGGCCCAAACCGTGGGTATGGCCCGCGATCTGTGCGCGGCGCTGCCCGCGGCTCGTCATCTCTTCGCGGAAGCGAGCGAGTTCCTCGGTTACGACCTCCTTGACGTGTGCGTCAATGGGCCGGTCGAGCGGCTCGATTCCACGATCATCAGTCAGCCCGCCTTGTTCGTTGCCAGCCTCGCCGCCCTGGAATCCCTCAAACAGAGCCAGCCGCAGGCACTCGATGAGTGCGTGGCGGCCGCCGGCCTGAGTCTCGGCGAGTTCACAGCCCTGACGTTCGCTGGAGCGCTGACCTTCCGCGAAGGGCTGCGTCTGGTCAAGCGGCGGGGCGAGGCCATGCAAGCGGCCGCCGATCTCACTCCCAGCGGAATGGTCAGCGTCCTACTGCTGGAGCAACCGCGTGTCGAGGAGTTATGCGCGGCCGCACGTCAGAACGACATTTTGCAGATCGCCAACTTGCTCTGTCCCGGCAACATCGCGGTGTCCGGTCATCGCACTGCCTGCGATCGTTTGGAAGCGCTAGCGGCCGAGGCGGGAGGACGGACGGTTCGCTTGGCGGTGGCGGGTGCTTTCCATACCCCACTGATGAAGTCGGCGGACGTGGCGATGGCTGACGTTTTCGCCTCGGTTCCTCTCCAGACGCCGCGCGTGCCGGTATGGTCGAACGTGACGGCTCAACCGCACGGTGCTCCCGATGAGATTCGCCTGCTGTTACGGCGGCAAATGACGGAGCCGGTCCTGTGGGAACAGACGATGCGCAACCTACTGGCGGCCGGTTGCGAACGCTTCTATGAGATCGGACCCAAGCGCGTCTTGGCGGGTCTGCTCAAGCGCGTGCAGCGGAATGTGGATTGTCAGAACATCAGCGCGTGAAGCTGTTGCCCTTTCCATTTTCCCTTGTTGTCTGTACTTATTCATTTTACGTCCGCGCGGCGGAGTGTGACGTGGGCGGTTGACCAGCCTGGAGCCCCGGTGACAGGGCTTCCCTGTCGCCGGCGCTCCAGGCTGGTCCGAGCGAAAAGTCAAAACCCCTTGCCCGGCGTGCGTGCGCTGTGGTAGATAACCCGAGGCGGCGATCCGTTTGTTGGAAGATCGTCTGAGTCCACGGGATGAACGACGATTGCTTTGGGAGGTCTCAAACCGTGGCTTCCGTTGAAGAACGTGTCATCGATATTGTCTGCGAAAACCTGGGCGTGAACAAAGAGCAAGTCACGCGCCAGACCTCGTTCCAGGAGGATGTCGGCGCCGATTCGCTCGACATCGTGGAACTGGTCATGGAATTGGAAGAAGAGTTCGAGATCACCATCCCGGACGACCAGGCGGAAAAAATCAAAACGGTCGGTGAGGCCATCGACTACATCGAGCGGGAGCAAGCCAAGAAATGACCCGGCGTGTTGTCATCACGGGCATGGGCACCGTCAACTCGCTGTCTTCCGATGTGGCGGGCTTCTGGTCCGCGCTGTGCGCCGGCCGGAGCGGCGTCGGAACCATCGAGCAGTTTGATACCTCCGCCTTCAAGGTCCACTTCGGCGGTGAAGTGAAAAACTTCAAGCCGGAAACGGTCGTGGACAAGCGGACTCTGAACCGGCTGGACCGTTTCGCTCAGTTCGCCCTGGTGGCCTCCCACGCGGCAGTAAAGGACTGCGGCCTCGATTTCTCGAAGGAAGACCCCTATCGTTGCGGCGTCATCATCGGCAGCGGCATTGGCGGTCTGAATGAATTTGAAGAGCAGCACGGCCGTTACAAGGATCAGGGACCGGGCCGTATCAGTCCCTTCGTCATCCCCAAAATGATTCCCAACGCGGCGGCGGGCAATGTGTCCATCGAGTTCGGGCTTGCCGGGCCGAACACCGCTGTCTCGACCGCCTGTGCCTCGGCGGCCCACGCCGTCAGCGACGCCATGCGCGCCATCCAATGGGGCTACGCCGATGTCATGCTGGCCGGCGGTTCGGAAGCGGTCATCACACCAATGGGACTCGGCGGCTTCGTCTCCGCTCGCGCTCTGTCGATGCGCAACGACAACCCGCAGGCCGCCAGCCGGCCCTTCGACAAGGACCGTGACGGCTTCGTGCTCAGCGAGGGAGCCGGCATCGTCGTGCTGGAGGAATTGGAACACGCTCGGCGGCGCGGCGCCACGCTTTATGCCGAGATGCTCGGTTGCGGCAGCACGGCCGACGCGCACCACATTACCCAGCCGCACCCCGCCGGCGCTGGTGCGGGCCAGGCCATGCGTCTCGCTCTACGTGACGCCAAGCTCCATCCCGAGGACATCCAGTACGTCAACGCCCACGGCACCAGCACCTCTCTGGGCGATGCTTCCGAGACGCAGGCGATCAAGGATGTCTTCGGTCCCCACGCCCGGCGGCTGGCCATCAGTAGCACCAAGAGCATGCTCGGCCATCTCCTCGGTGCTTCCGGCGGCGTCGAACTCATCGTCTGCGCCTTGACCATCCGCCATCGTGTGGTTCATCCGACGATCAACTACCAGACTCCCGACCCCGCCTGCGATCTCGATTACGTGCCCAACACCGCCCGCGAAATGCCTGTCCGCCACGCCATCTCCAACAGCTTCGGTTTCGGCGGACACAACTGCTGTCTCGTCGTCGGCGCGATCAAGTAAAATGGGCGAACGGCCGGCGTAGCCGGCTGGTATAGGCTGGTGGACACTATACCAGCCGGCTTACGCCGGCCGTTCGCCCATCAAGTTAGTTAGAGGATTGACACCATGTCCGGCTCCCTCGAATCTCTCCCCGCCCGCGCCGCGCGGGCCACGCTGTCTCCCCAGGAAGCCGCTCGCTACAGTCGTCATCTCATCATGCCGGAAGTCGGCATGGAGGGACAGAAGCGTCTCAAGGCCGCCGGCGTCCTGCTCATCGGCGCGGGCGGGCTTGGCTCGCCGCTCGGACTGTACCTCGCCGCCGCCGGCGTTGGCCGCCTCGGACTAGTCGATTTCGACGTGGTCGATTTCAGTAACCTTCAGCGCCAGGTAATGCACGGCACTCCCGATGTCGGTCGGCCAAAACTGCACTCCGCCAAGGACCGCTTGCAGGCTATCAACCCTGAAGTGCGAATCGACCTCTACGAGACGCGCTTGACCTCGGCGAACGCATTGAAGATGTTCGAGCCGTATGACATTATCATTGACGGCACGGACAATTTCCCGACGCGCTATCTCGTCAACGACGCCTGCGTTCTGTTGAAGAAACCGAACGTCTATGGCAGCATCTTTCGCTTCGATGGCCAGGCGTCGGTGTTCTATCCGGGGCGTGGACCGTGCTATCGCTGCCTGTATCCCGAACCGCCGCCGCCTGGCGAGGTGCCCAGTTGCGCCGAGGGCGGCGTGCTCGGCATTCTGCCCGGTCTGATTGGCTGCATCCAGGCGACCGAGGCCGTCAAACTGCTGCTCGACCAGGGCACTCCGCTGATTGGCCGCTTGCTGCTCTACGACGCCTTGCAAATGACCTTCCGCGAGTTCAAAGTGCGGCGCAACCCGAAGTGCCCCGTTTGCGGCGATCAACCGACCATCACCAAGCTGATCGACTACGAACAGTTCTGCGGCGTGCGCGGGCAGGAGACGCCGGCGCCCGTCGCGGCCGGCGGCAGCGACATCACGGTCGAAGAGCTAAAACAGCGGCTCGACCGCCATGAAGATGTGTTCATTCTCGACGTGCGCAATCCCGAGGAGATCCAGATTTGTCGCATCGTCGGCAGCACGGTCATCCCGTTGCCGACCCTGCCGCAGCGCTACGGCGAACTCGATCGCAACCGCGAGATCGTTGTTCACTGCAAAAGCGGTATGCGCAGCCAGAAGGCCATCCAATTTTTGCGTCAGCAAGGATTCTCGAACTTGAAGAATCTCACCGGCGGCATCCTGGCGTGGGCGGATCGCATTGATAAGAGCATGCTCAAGTATTAGGGGGACGAGAAATGTCCGTATGATACAGGCAGGCCATTGGAGGAAGCTCCCATGAAGTTCAAAGTCATTATCCACCAAGCGGAAGAAGGCGGTTTTTGGGCGGAAGTGCCGGGCTTTCCTGGTTGCGTCTCCGAAGGCGAAACTTTGGAGGAAGTTCGGGCCAATGTCCGTGAGGCGTTTGAGGGCGTGTTGGAAGTGATGCAGGATATGCCTGTTGAAGAGCCGAGCAAAGGCAGCGGCGACCACACCGAGGTTTTAGAGGTATGAAGCACGTCACCGGCGCGGAGATGTGCCGAGCGCTGGAGCGCCATGGCTGGACGCTCGCCCGGATTCGTGGCAGTCATCATATCTACAACCGACCGGGAGCGCGGAGGCCAATCCCTGTCCCGCTGCACAGCAATCGGCCCCTCAAGGCGGGCACGCAACGAAGCATAATGCGAGAAGCCGGTCTGACCGACGCCGATCTTCTGCCCTGATCGTTCCGCTTGTCCATTCGGATTTGTTCCAGCCATTGAACCTGGAACTACGGAGAATCCCGATGCGTCGCACCTTCTCAAGGCAGGCGAATCGCATCCGTCGGCGCGCAGCCCAAGCGAGCCGCATCCTCCTCTGCACTCTGCTCCTGCTCGCGGGCGTCTCAACGACTGCGGCTGCTCCACCGGAGGCGAAAGCGGACGCCAAGCAACTCCGCGCCTATCTGCCGACGATTCGGCTCAAGGCCATGTTCGCGAATGAACACGATTACGCCGCCGAGTTGGAGGACATCCTCAAGTTGTACGTGATCTACCTCGAAGGTGGACTGGTCAATCAAGACCAAAAAGGTGAGGTTGAGGAGCAACTTCTTCAAGCTCGCATTCGTGTTTTGCAGCGAGACAGGGATTACCATGATTCTCTGGACAAGTTCATGAGCCGGTTCAAGGTGACGGCCGAACGCCGCCAACAGATGGAGGCCGCGACGATCTCTCCTCCCGCGAAGCTATTTCGGCGCTACGAAAATCTCTGTTCACATCAAGAAGAGGTGTGGTACGAAGCAGCCAAGCTAGGGCATGTCGAAGATGCGGCGAAGCTGCGCCCAGCCCTCATCAAACTCCTAACAACCTCGTCCTTGGTCAAAAAGACGGTCTTTCGCGAACGATTTCTCCAACGTTGGGGTGAGTGGGGAAAAGCCAAGGGGATTGGGAAGCGGTTGACGCAGATCAAGAAGGACCGAACACAACTGCGTGATCGACAGGGAGAGTTGTCGATACGTCACCAAGATTTGTCGTCAATGGATCGTCAGCGTCTGGAGGATCTCGAATTTGACATCGACTTGGGCAATCTGGAACTCAACCTACGTAATTACGAACGTCGCCTCTGGGATGCCGTGGATGAGCAGATTCAGCGCGTCAGGTGCCAGGACGAGTTTTTCCGCCAGGTTGTACGCTCTTTTATCGCAATCTCGGACCATGCTTCCATCGAACGGCTCAATCGTCTGCGTCGTTCCTGGCCCGGATTGTCCCCCGTGCGGCTGAAGGATGTGGACCTGCTTACCTGCGACCGAGAGAAAGCGGAGCAGATGGTTGCATCGATCCTGACAACTCCCGATGCGCAATTGCCCGGCAAGCGAAAGCTCCGCCAACTCCGCGCCTTGGCGGAGGGTTATCCGATTCAACAACGGTTATTCGATCTCGCGTTTTTACGGAGAGAACAAATCAAGTTTGCGCAAGCATGGCCGCCCCGCAGCCCAACCAGTGAGTTGGCATCGGACAAACTCGTGGGTCCTATCGGGCGGGCACCACCGCGCAGCGATCCCTATGCGGTAGAACCTTTGCTCAAGGCTCAAGCTTCGTACGCGCGAGCGAGAGGGCAGCTCTTGCAAACCTGGATCGATTACCAGATGGTCCGCCTGGATCTGTACGGCAACCTGGGGTTGCCGGCGCGCTGATTGCGAGCGTTCGCAATAACCCTCCGTTCGCCAGGGACTATTGTCTTACGCTCACTTCCGTATCGTCACCCGGTAGCGCAGCCCCGTCTTCTCCAGCGGCTCACCGGCGATGCGGCTGACCAGCGTGGCGGTTCGACCGTCACGCTGGTACTCGAACGGCTGACCGGTGCCCGGATCGTTCGGCACAGGAACAAGGGGCACCTGCGTGAGTTTGTCGGGCAGTTGGCCGTCGTGAGCGGCGGCGTGCATCCGCAGCGCCTCGATCACCCGCAATGCTGCCAGCTTGCGCCGGTTTCACCGACAGCGCCCTGTTCCGTCACGGCATCGTCTCCGGCGAAGTGGAATGCCTGCTCAAATCCTTCACGCCGACCGTCCTGGCACAGAAAGTCCGCGAAGTCCTCGATCATCCGGCGTCCCGTATCCTCGCGGACTAACACGCCCTTGCTACAATAGTTTAGCAGTCGTTTCAAGACCCCCTGACGCGGCAAACTCAGGGGGCTGACGCCCCCCGCTCAGAGGGTCTTGAAACGACTGCTAAACGTAGGAGGTGCGAACATGTCAGGCTCGACCGAGGGTAACCTCAAGGAGCGCGTGGCGCGAGTCATGGCGGAGGAAGTTGCGCCTCTGTTGCAGATGGACGGCGGCAGCGTCGAGGTGCTGGGCGTCGCGGATGGCGTGGTGCAGGTGCGTCTGCACAATCTCAGCGGCTGCTGCCCGAGCACAGTGCAGGCCGTCATCATGGGGATCGAGGACGAACTGCGCCGCCGAGTGCCCGAGGTCGAGTATCTCGAAGCCGTGCCGTGAACGCGGGTGCATTTCTCGAGGCAGCCTCTGGCAATTCGGCCAAAGATCGTTTATCCTGCCGCCCAGAGGATCTCACTCACCGCGAGGATTTCACTATGTTCGTTCTCTCTCTCCTGTCGGCCCTGCTTGTGCCAGGCGTGCTGCCGGCCGACGCCGTAAAACCCGTGGAAGTGCTTCTTGTGCCCGAGTACAGCGAGGGCATCGTCTTCGATCACGACGGCAACGCCTACATCTCGCACGGCAAGATCATCACGCAGATCCGCCGCGACGGCAAAAGCCGCAAGTGGGCCGAGACCGGCGCGCCCAACGGGCACAAGATCCTGGCCGATGGCACGCATCTCGTCTGCGATGCCAGCCGTCACGCCGTCCTGCACCTCGACGCCGACGGCAAGATGCTGGAACCCGCCGCCAAGGAGTGCGACGGCAAACCGTTGCGCGGTCCCAACGATCTCACGCTCGATCCCAAGGGCGGCTTCTACTTCACCGACCCCGCCGACTCCAGCGACAAAAATCCTACCGGCACCGTCCACTATGTCGATCCGCGCGGCAAGACGCACCGGATCGCCAAGGGACTCGCCTACCCCAACGGCATCGTGCTGCGGCCCGACGGCAAGACGCTGCTGGTGGGCGAGAGCAAGCACAATCGCATCCTCGCCTTCCCCGTGCTCGAACCCGGCAAGGTCGGCGAGATGAAAGTCTTCGCCGAACTGCCCACGAAGAAGGGCGATCAGATCGACAATCAGCCCGACGGCATGTGCCTCGATGCGGACGGCAATCTGTACGTCGCCCATTACGGCATGCATCAGGTGCAGGTACTCAGTCCCGAAGGCAAACTGCTGCATCGCTATCCGGGCGGTACGCTGACGACCAGCAACGTCGCCTTCGGCGGCCCGAACATGGATCAGCTTTATGTGACGGGCGCGCTCGGCGCGGAGAAGGGCAGCAAGGGAGCGCTGTTCCGGCTCGACTTGAAGGGCACCAAGGGGTTGGTGATTCTGCCGAAAAAAGCCGAGGGGAAATGAGGGCGTGACGAGCGCCGGAGCGCCCGCGACGGGTCAGGTAATGTAGGGCTGTTGCTCCGCGACGGCATGCCGACTCGCGGAGCGAGTCGGCCACTCTGCCCGCCACTAATAGTCCTCGCCGGTATCCTTGTTACTATCTTGCTCCGGCAAGTACAATATGCGCCCGCACGATTTGCACAGCACACAGAGTTCCTGCTGGAGTTCGTTGGATTGCTGGGCCGTGATCTCGGTGTAGCAATTCGTGCAGGTGCGGCCCTTGACTACTGCCAACGCATCGTGTCCCATGCCGGCGATAACGCGCTCGTAATGCATGCGGATGTTCGCCGGGATGGCCAGTTCCTGCTCGCGCAGTTGCTTCTGCGCCTCGGCCAGTTGCGACTGCAAAGCCGCCAGGCGTTCCTGAATCCCCGCTTGGTATTTCGCATACTCGTCCTTGGCCTGCCGCACCGCCTGGTCCATCTCCGGCAATTGCGCGGTCTTCTCCTCGCTCTCGGCGATGCCGGTCAGAATCTCCTCCTCCAGCCGCTGACAGGTCTCACGGGCGTCCTTGAGTTCGTGTTGCAGCGCGTCGTATTCCTTCTTCGATCCCGACTCATTGAGCTGTTTCTGATACTTGTCGATCTGCCCATGCGCCGTTTTGAGGGTAAGTTCCTTGCTATGGATTTCGACCTTGAGGTGTTTGATCGCTTCCTGCGTCTGGCGCTGGATTTCCTCCTGATGGGCCACCTTCGCCTGCTGGATTTTCTGTTGCCGGGGCACGCGGTCGATTTGTTCCTGCAATTCGTGGGCGAAGCGACGCAGACGATGGATCTCGCGAAAGGTCACGGCGGGACCAGACATGATGGACTCCTTCACGGTGCCGGCGAGCGGGTCGCGTAAGCGCCCCGAGAGAACAAGCACTCGGGGCGCTTACGCGACCCCGCTCGCCGCAGTCATGTACAATAAAAAACCGCCGGTCTTTTGGACCGGCGGTCGCATGTCTCAGCGGCGCAACACACCATCGAGGCAGCCTTCCAGTTGCCGGCTTCGCACGGGATGCTGCAACTTGCGCACGGCCTTGGCCTCAATCTGGCGCACCCGTTCGCGTGTCACCTTGAAGATGCGGCCCACTTCTTCAAGCGTGTACGTGTAGCCGTCGCCCAGGCCGTAACGCAGCTTGATGATTTCACGTTCGCGATAGGTCAGCGTCTTAAGGACTTGATCGATCTTGTCCTTGAGCATCTCCTGCGTGGCGGCCTGCACCGGCGATTCGGCCGAGTCGTCCTCGATGAAATCACCGAAGTAGCTGTCCTCGCTCTCGCCGACCGGACGATCGAGACTGATCGGCTGCCGGCTGATCTTCAGGACGCGGCGCGTCTCCTCGACGCTGATGTTCGCCGCTCGCGCCGTCTCCTCGATGGTCGGCTCGCGTCCCATCTCCTGAAGCAGCTTTTTGGAGACATTACGGAGCTTCGACATCGTTTCGATCATGTGTACCGGGATGCGGATGGTGCGGGCCTGATCGGCGATGGCGCGGGTGATGGCCTGGCGAATCCACCACGTCGCGTAGGTCGAGAACTTGTAGCCGCGGCGATATTCGTACTTGTCCACCGCGCGCATCAGGCCGGTGTTGCCTTCCTGAATCAGATCGAGAAAGCTCAGGCCGCGGTTGCGGTACTTCTTGGCGATCGACACGACCAGACGCAGATTGCCGCCCGACAGATCGCGCTTGGCCTGCTCATATTCCGTGAAGCGCTTGCGGACGATCTCGACGCGCTTGCGGAGGCTGCCCGGTTCCTCCAGCGTCAACATCATGTAGTCGTGCAGCTCTTTTTCCAGATTGGCCCGGTCTTCCTTGCAGCAACGATCGCCTCGCATCTCTTCAATCTTCTGTTCGAGTTCGTCCATCTGCGCCGACATCTGGTCCAGCTTCTTCATCAGCGGCTGGACTTTCTGCGTGCGGATGGACAACTCCTCGACGAGCGTGACAGCCTTGCGGCGGCGAATCCGCAGAGCGCGACGGAGCTTGCGCTTGTCGTTCTCCTCCGTGCGCGGATCGAGAACCTTGGTGAAGTCTTCCTGATTCTGCTCCATCAAGTGTTCGAGCGTCTTCAGGTTGTGCGGCATGCGCTGAAGGATCTTGTCCTTTTCGAGGTTCTCCGTCAGCGACACCTTCACGGTGCGATCGAAGGGCAGTTCGCCCGCATGGACGCGCTTGAGCGTCTCGACGACCTGGCACAGCGCCCCATCGCATTCGAGAACCTTACGGCGGAACCGCTTGCGGGTGACTTCGATTTTCTTGGCCAGGGCGATTTCCTGCTCGCGTTTGAGCAGCGGAATCTCGCCCATTTGCGTGAGGTACATGCGCACCGGGTCGTCGATGCGCCGGCTATCTTCCTCGTCGAGGAAGCTGATATCGAGTTCGGCGCGAACCTCGTCGTCGAGGACGGGAGTGCTGCCGCCCTCGCGTTCCTCGGCCTCCGATTCGTCGATCAACTCGATCCCCTGATCTTCCAGCAGGATGAGGAGC
>Ga0102924_1006782_pt1 | contig 10646 bp, 13 predicted proteins | sample PaiPotPPM11metaG_FD_80116 | JGI IMG/M metagenome (GOLD analysis project Ga0102924, IMG submission 80116) | Iron sulfur acid spring bacterial and archeal communities from Banff, Canada, to study Microbial Dark Matter (Phase II) - Paint Pots PPM... ...
AAATAGCGCGGCGCGGAGAAGTACTCGATCGAGAAGCCGAGGAATCCGGGAGGCATCTGGCGCCCGACCGGGGGGCCGGCGATCCGGGCAGGGATCGCGTTGGCCGGTAGTCGAGCCCGGGGCCGGGCGTCGCTGTCCGGATCGAGTAAGGCCAAACCGCCGGCCAGCCCCCCGACGAGGACCGATAAGGTCAGGACAACGGTTCGCCGGGGTAGGAGGTTCAACAGACGGCCATCGTCGTATTGCTCGGTAAGCCGGCCGTAAAGCGCCGCGCGCCCCGGCCCGGGATGAGAGACTGCGCGGGTGAGCAGCGTCCCAGACCGCGACCGGGCCAATCTTCTGGTCCACGATCCGGAGCGGGCGCGGCATCTGCTGAAGCTCGAGTTCGGGTCACGCAGCGAGTTCAACGATCCGCGCCTGCGCTACCGGCGGCTGTTCGGGGAGCTGCTCGGCACGTTCATGCTCGTGCTGGTGGCGGCCGGCGGCGGCCTGCTGCATGCCAAGGGCCAGATCAGCCTGTCGGCGGCCGTGGTGGCACCGGGTCTGATGGTGATGGCGGTCATCCTGTTCATGGGCGCGGTGTCGGGCGCCCACCTCAACCCCGTCGTGTCGATCGCCTTTGCCCTGCGCGGCGACTTCCCCTGGCCGCGGGTGCCCCGCTACATCGCCGCGCAGCTCCTCGGGGCCACGCTGGCGGCACTCTTCCTGCTCGCGGTGTTCGGCAACGTCGAGCACCTGGGCGCCACCCTGCCCGGACACGGATACCACCCGTGGCAGGCGTTGCTGATGGAGATAGTCCTTACCGGGACCCTGGTCAGCGTGATCCTGGGCACGGCGTCCTCGGCCCAGAACGTGGGCACGCTGGGGGCGCTCGCCGTCGGTGGCTACATCGCTCTGGCCGGGCTGTGGTCGGCGCCGGTGAGCGGCACCTCGATGAACCCCGCGCGCTCCTTCGGGCCGGCTCTGGTGGCCGGAGACTGGACCGCGTACTGGGTCTACCTGGCCGGGCCGCTGATCGGCGCCGGGATCGCCGTCGGATGTGCCTTGATCCTCCGCGGTTCGGGTGGTGACCTGGCGGCACGCAAGGCGGCGTCCGGAACGCTCACCTCCGAACCCGAGCAGGCTTCCTGGTAGCTCCGCGTGCCCGAATCCACCATCCACATCAGGTGGGCCGCCGAGGTCGCCGATCACGACTACGCCGCGGCCGAGGCCTACCTGTCACTGAAGCTCGCGCAGGACGCGGTCGCCAAGGCGGTGGACCGTCTGCGCAAGGCCGAGCTCACGACCCGCCGCGCCAACGACGTCCTCCGGGCTGCCGGACTGACCGCCGCGCCGCTCGACGACCCCGGGGTGATGAAGGACCTGATCAGGGCCGTCGAGGGCGAGCGGCTCAGCCCCGTCCTCGTTCTCAGCGGCAAGAAAGGCGCCGACATCGCCGACGGCTTTCACCGGGTCTCTCTGGCCTACCGGCTCGACCCCTACGTCGAGGTGCCGCTCAAGCTGGCCTGAGGGCGGCCGGCCCTCAGCGCGTCCCCGGGGTCCCTGTGCTCAGGTTGTGATCGCTACTCCTCGGCGGTCAGCCAGGCCAGCAGGTCGGGCAGCTCGTCGTAGATCGACCAGTGCCCTCCGGCGAGCACGTGCTCACGCGCGCCCGGGATCGTGTGCGCCAGCCACCTGCCGTGCGCGGGCGGGACCAGCGTGTCGTGCGGGCCGTAGGCGACGGTCACCGGGATCGTGATGTTTGTCACGTCGAAGCCCCACGGTCGGGTGAAGGCAAGGTCGTCGTCGACGATGCCGTCGGACGAGCGGCCGATTCCCTCGCGCGTGGCCTCGGCCATCATGGCTCGGAACCCGCCGCGCTTCATCACGGCGAGATCCTCGGGGGACACCTCGTAGTCCTCGCCGAGCGGCGTGTCCGAGTCGCTCTCGAGGCTCTCCAGCAGCTCCTGCGTGAGGCGCTCGAGCTGGGGCCGTAGCGTCTCCTCGCCCTCCAACGCCCAGCTGAACTCCCGGACGTTCCCCTCGACCATGCCGTCGAGGAACTCCTCGCGGGCGAGGCCACCGGGCCCGAATGGAGTTATGCCCACGACGCTGGCCGCGCGGGTGACCCGGTCTGGCAGCAGCGCCGCACAGGCCAGTGAATGCGGGCCGCCGCCCGAGCCTCCCGTCACGGCGAAGCGGGCAAGTCCGAGCGCGTCGGCGATGGCGGCGACGTCGCCGGCGGCGTCGGCCACCCGGCGGCCGGGATGACGGGTCGAGCGTCCGTATCCGGGGCGGTCGTAGGTGATGGCGCGGACGTTGGCGCGGCGGTAGACGTCCTCGTCGTGATGGCGGACCAGGCGCGAACCCGGCGTTCCGTGGAGGGAGAACACGGGCTTTCCGGCGAGATCGCCCCACTGGCAGAACGCGAGCCTCCGTTCGTCAACCGTGGTGATCGTCTCGGTCGTCTCGGTCATCCGGTCTCGATCCTAGCGACCCGGCTCGCGCCCCGCTCCGGAGAACTTTGAGTGACTTTTCACACACCTTCCCTTGCATTCGTCCGAGCCTTGGGTTACTGTGGTCACTCCAAGGGAGAATTGATGATGCGTACCGCCTACCCACACCTCTCCGACACCGCAGCGGCTCGGCCCGTCGTCACCGCGATGCCGATCGCCGGCGACTTCGCGTGCGGGAAGGCTGCCGATGTGGCCAGCACGCGTGGAAACGACGTTGCCCTCGCCCGGAGGCGTCTGCGCTGAAGTAGCGCAGGCATAGCAGCCGGAGCGAGGGCGGCCCAGCGGGCCGCCCTCTTTTTTTGCCTGGATACATGCGGAAAGGGTGATCTTCACTTGACAAATGCCAACTGACAATCGAGGCCCCGTCCAAAGGAGATAGGCCTTCGCATGCTGTAACTGATTAGCCACTCGCTTGGGGAGGTGAGGACTCCCTGCGCTCACGCGCGGGCAGTCACCCCACGCGCGCGCTGTGAGCGCTCGGCAGCGGGCCTGCTCTCGGTGGACGGTGGCTCTGACAACAGATCCCCATCGACCACCCACAAGCACAGGAGGCCTCCCATGAGAGGAGCGCGGCAGGTGGCCACTGCCCGCCTGCCCAACATCATCCCGGGTTCGCGCTGGTCTGAGTGGATCAGCACGTTGACCGGACGCCGGCGCCGGCGCCGGACCGAGCAGCTCGTCGCGATCGAGAGGCTCGGCCGCCAGCGGCGCCGGGCGCTGCAGTCCGGCGACTGGAGCCGCGAGCTCAGACGCCAATGGATCAGACGCATCTGAGCCGGGTGACGGGGCCGTCCGCAACCACAAACGCAAACGGCGGACGGCCCCTCACGCCACCCTTCCCACCCAGCGGTGCAGCCGATGGCGATGGGGCCACTTGCCTAATGCGCCCTGAGGGGAGACAATCAGCCATGAGCCCCCCAGGCGGGGGCTCGCGGCCCTGAGGTGTCGGGCCGGGGGTAAGGGGCAATCAATCGAAGGGACTAGACATGACCGCAGTCGAGCTGGCCTCAGAGCTTCAGTTCGAGCCGCCGGGACCCGGTTCGTGGGGACTGGACGCAGTCCACTTCCCGCGGCCGGCCACGCGCTACTGGTCGGAGATGCATCCGGCCGCGCTTCAGCGAGGCTTCCAGGAGTTCACGAGCTATTACGGGATGCTGCTGGACACGATGGCCTACGGCTACGTGAACGGCTTCGCCTACCACGCTCCGATCCCGGTGGCCCCCGAGCAGGTGCCGCAGCGCTTCCAGCGCGCCGAGGAGGTGTTCGAGAAGAAGCTCTGGCGCGAGCAGCTGCGCGAGTGGGACGAGACCTTCAAGCCCGCGTCGATCAAGACGCACCGCGAGCTCCAGGCCATCAACCCCGACCTGCTCTCCGACGAGGAGCTGGTCGAGTACCTGACCCGGTGCCGGGCGCACCACATGGAGATGATCTACCAGCACATGCGCTTCACGGGCGCGGCCATGGTGGCGATCGGCGACCTCCTGGCCCACGCCGGAGACTGGACGGGGATGCCCCACGCCGAGCTCCTGGGGATGATGCGCGGCGCCGCCCCGGTGTCGGCCGGCGCTTCGGGCGAGATGGGGCAGATGGTGAGCGCGATTCGCGAGGATCCCGCCGCCCAGGAGGCGCTGGCCTCTGACGCTGATCCGGGAGAAGCGCTCAAGGAGCTGCGGAGCCTGGACAGCGAGGCGGGCCGCGCCGTGTCCGCGTACCTCGACCTGATCGGGTACCGCCTCCTCGACGGGTTTGACATCTCTGGGCGCTACGCCCTAGAGATGCCCGACGCCCTGCTGCGGGCGATCCGTGCCGCGGTGGACGCCGAGGGCGAGGCGACCAGCGAGGCCGAGATCGAGGCCCAGATCGCCGAGATCCGCGAGAAGGTCCCGGAGGAGCACCGCGAGGAGTTCGACGGCCTGGTCCAGGAGGCTCGGCTGATGTACCGCATCCGCGACGAGCGCGGTGTCTACAGCGACATCTGGGCCTCGGGGATCATGCGCCGGGCCGCGATGGCCGCCGGCCGCCGGCTGGCGGGAAAGGGCCGGATCCAGGATCCCCAGCACTTCGTCGACGCCTCCTTCGAGGAGATGCTGGCGCTGGTGATGGGAACGGGCGGACCCTCGGCCGAGGAGCTCGCGGCGCGCTACGCGTGGCGCAACTCGCACACGGCCAAGGACGCGCCGGCGACCCTCGGGCCGCCGCCACCCCCGCCACCGGACCCGTCGGGCCTGCCGCCGGCCGAGGCCCGCTTGATGCGGGCAGCCGGAATCACGATCGACTCGATGTTCGCCCCATCGCAAAAGGCGCATGCAGAGAAGACGCTCCGCGGGCTGGCGGCCAGCGCCGGCGTCTACGAGGGTCCCGTCCGGCGCGTCCGTGGCCCGGCCGACTTCGACCGGATCGTCCGTGGCGACGTGCTCGTCACCGAGTGCACGACCGAGGCGTTCAACATCCTGCTCCCACTGCTGGGGGCGATCGTGACCGACAGCGGTGGACTGCTCTCGCATCCGGCGATCGTCAGCCGTGAATACGGCATCCCCGGCGTTGTGGGCACGCGCGACGCCACCGACCGCATCTCGGACGGCATGCGCGTGCGCGTCGACGGCGACGCGGGCGAAGTGACGGTGCTCGATTGAGGACAATCGTCCCGCTGGCCGACGCGCGCGAGGACGCGGTCTTCGGCTCGAAGGCCGTGGGACTCGGGGAGGCCGTCCGGGGCGGCCTCCCCCTCCCCCCGGGGGTGGCTCTGGCCGGGTCGATAGTGGAGGAGGTGGCCTCGGGCGAGGAGGAGGCGATCAGGATGGTGGCCGAGTCGGTCAGCGACCTGCCCGTGCCGCTGGCCGTCCGCTCCTCGGCGGTCGACGAGGACGGTGCCAAGGCCAGCTTCGCCGGACAGCACCTGACTCTGCTCAACATCCGGACCCCGGAGGAGGTTGGGGAGGCCGTGCGGGAGATCTGGTGGTCGGCCAACTCGGACTCGGCCATCACCTACCGCCAGCGGGTCGGGCTGTTCGCCCGCCCCAGCGTGGGGGTCGTGGTTCAGTCGCTGCTGGATCCCACCGTGGCCGGGGTCATGTTCACTCAGAACCCGGTGAACGGCGCCGACGAGCGCGTGATCGAGGCGAGCTGGGGACTGGGGGAGGCGGTGGTCGCCGCCCAGGTGATACCCGACCTGTTTCGCATCGCCCGCAGCGGAGAGATCCTCGAACGAACGCCCGGACTGAAGAAGATCGCGATCCGCTCGCTCCCCGAGGGCGGCACCTACGAGGAGCAGGTCCCCGCCGAGCTGAGAGAGGCGCTGTGCGTGAGCGACGAGGAGCTGGGCAGGCTCCACGCCCTGGCCACGCGCTGCGAGGAGGTGTACGGACCGGCTCGGGACATCGAGTGGGCCATCGCCTCAGGCGAGCTCTACCTGCTGCAATGCCGGGCCGTCACACGGACCGGCGGCTGATCGGAGAAACCCAGTGCCCGGAGCCCCCGTCGAAGTAATCCAGCAGGTCCCTCTGTTCGCCGAGCTCGGTGAGGAGGACATCGCCCGGGTTGCGCGCCTGTTCAAGAAGCGCGAGTTCATCCCCGGTGAAACGGTGACCAAGGAGGGCTCGGGCGGCGCCGCTTTCTTCCTGATCGAATCAGGCCAGGCCGAGGTCTCGGTCAATGGCCGGCCCCGCCCGCCGCTCAAGGCGGGCGACCACTTCGGCGAGATCGCCCTGATCGACGGAGCGGAGCGCTCGGCCACGATCACCGCTACGACCGACTTGGTCTGTTACGGCCTGACCTTCTGGGACTTTCAGCCGCTCGTACAGGGAGACGCCGCCATCGCGTGGGGGCTTCTTCAGTCGCTTGTGGGGCGGCTGCGCGCGGCTGAGGGCGAACCCCAATAGGCGGGGTCCGGCGGCCGGGCGCCTCAACTCAGCGCCGCTGCGCCCGGCTGGCGCTACGGTCGGCCTGTCTGGACAGGCCGACCTCAGGCGATCGAGCGACGACCGCCCATGAACGCGATGATGGCCAGAATCGCGATCAGGAACAGCAGCGGATGTACCGCGATCCCGCCCACGACGGCCAAAACCAGGAGAAGAACTGCCAGTGCCAAGAGCATTCCCACACACCTCCTTCCGATGTTGCGAGAAGGCTGCCCGGCGGAGGGCCCATGTAACCATGCGAACAATCTCCGCTTAATAAGCGCCTCGGGCCTTCGGTCCTAAGGCGGGGCTCAACCGCCCAGCGCCAAGTCCATGCCGCCTGCGGCGGCGATGCCGGCGCGAAAGTTGCGGCGAGGACGCTGCGTTCGTTGACGAGGATGGCTGAGCTCGAGATCTCGCGGCGACGGTTCCTGGCCGGGCTCGGAGCGGGAGCTTCGACGCTGGCCTTCGGAGGCCTGCCTCGGGCCGGCGCCGCGTCGCTGCTCGGGCCGACACTCCAGGTCGATCTGGACCGCCTGCCCACGAGCCGCCAGCTGGCCCGGCAGGTGCGCGACATGGTGGCGCTCGGGCCTCGCTACACGGCCACGCCCGCCCACGTCCAGTTCATCGACTGGATCGAGACGGGCTTCCAGAACGCGGGCCTGTCGGTCTCGCGGGACATGTTCAAGTTCACGCAGTGGCTGGCCCAGAGCTATTCGCTCGAGATCCTCGACGGTCCCGGCGCGGGACCTGTACCTGTCGCGAGCTACTGGACCTTCTCGGGGCCGACGGGACCCTCCGGAGTCACCGGTGAGCTCGCTTACGCCGGGGCGGTGCCGTTTCCGAGCGTCTCGGGAGACCCGCTCGACCTGATCAGCGACGAACAGGCTATCCAGCGCTCGGCATCCGAGGCCGCCGACGATCTCCGGGCCGCGATCGCCGGCGTGCCGGGCGGACTCAAGGGGCGGATCGCGCTGATCGATGCCCCGATCGCACCGCTGATGGTTGGCGACCTCGATCCGTATCTGACCTACCGGCAGGGGCCGCCGCTGACGGACACCGACGACTACAAGCGCGCCTGGACGACGATCCTGACGATGCTCGAGGCGCTCGTCCCGGTTCAGCAGGCCGGAGCCGCGGGGGCCGTGGTCGCCCTTGATGCCTCGGCGGCCAATGCCGCCGGGCAGTTCACGCCCTTCATCAACGCCCTGACGTCGTTTCCGGCCCTGATTGTGGACCGGGACACGGGGGCTCGGTTGCGCCAGCTCGCCGCCGGCACCCCGAAGACCCGCCTGGTCCTGCAGGCGTCGATAGCTCCCAACACCGCCACCGACAGCCTCGTCGGCATCCTCGATGGCGACGGATCGACCGACGAGGTGCTGATCGTCAACACCCATACCGACGGGATGAACGCGTTTGAAGAGAACGCCGGCATCGGGTTGGTGGCGCTTGCCCGCTACTTCGCCGGGCTGCCCAGGTCTTCGCGTCTGAACAGGACGCTCGTGTTCAGCGCCGTCACCGGCCACTTCGGCCCCGGGCTGCCCCAGACACAGGGCTTCATCAACGATCACCCCGACCTGATCAAGCGCGCCGCGGCCTCGCTCACGCTCGAGCATTTCGGCTCCACGGAGTGGATCGACGACTTGGCGCGCGGCTATCATCCGAGCGGCCAGGTCGAGTTCGGCGCGATATTCCACTCGCAGACGCCGATCGCGGCCGTGGGGATCGAGTCGCTGCAGGCCGCCAATCTTGTCCGTTCAGAGCTCCTGCGCCCGATCGGGGACACGTTCTTCGGCGTGGGAGCCGCGCTGCACGCGGCGGGAGTGCCCAGCCTGGCCTTCATTGCGGGGCCGAACTACCTGCTCTCGTTCGCCGACGACGGCCATCTGGACAAGCACGACGCCAAGCGCATGCGCCGAGAGATCGCCTGGAGCGCCGACCTTCTCACCCGTCTGGACCAGGTTCCGGCCAGCGTCCTGAACGCCGGCGACACCGCGGTGCTGGGGCTCCAGTCGGGCCGCTCGCCGGTTTCCGGAGCCTCGGCACTGCCGGTCAGCTGACCCCGAGCACACCCGCCGCGGCCCGGGCGGCCAGCACCTCGTCGTGCGGCGCGTGGCCGCCGAGCGTGATCACGGCGCCCTCGAGCGCCCCGATCAGAGCCAGTGCCACCGAACGGGCGGGCGGCCCGGGCGGAATCGATCCGGCCCGCCGGCCCGCGTTGATGAGCCGGGCCAGACGCCTGACCAGGCCCTCCTGAACACGCTCCAGCTCGCGGGCGATGGGGTGATCGCGACCGCTGAACTCCACCCGCAGCGCCATCGCCACTCGAGCGATGTCCCGGCGACACAGGATGGCGTGCCCGCGGGCCATGGCGAGCAGCGACGCGACCGGATCGGGTTCCCGGTCGGCGACCTCGCCGACCTCGCGCTGCCACGCCTCGTCGGCCCAGTGGAGCACCGCCAGGGCCAGATCCTCCTTGTCCTTGAACTGGTGATACAGGGCGCCGCGGGTGTAGCCGGCCTCGCGCGCCACCTCCTCGAGCACCAGGTTGCCGTAGCCGTAGCGGGACAGGCCGCGGGCGGCCGACTCGAGCAGTGCCGCCCGGGAGCGGGCACTGCGCTCGGCTTGGGTCAGACCGCGCTCGGGGTGACCGTGTGAAGACATACGTACGTTCATGCACGTATGTATGCTATCAAGGGTTACGACGTCCCCACCACGAGGTGAACCATGAAGCTCTCCCAAAGCGCGCACACCTCGCAGCCGTGGCGTATTCACGAGCTCACCCGCGACTTCCGTCTGGAGGACGTGTGGGCCCTGCCCACGCCGGGCGGCCGCGACGACTTCGGTCAGCTGGTGGATCGGGTCCTGGCCGGGGATCCCGCGCGCAGCTCATCCCGCGTGGCCCGCACGCTGTGGGCGATCCGGTGGAAGCTGGGGGAGCTTCTGGGCTGGGACGAGCCGAAAGCCGGTCTGGGGGCCAGGGTGCCCACGCTTCACGATCGCTTGCCCGCGGATCTGCAGGGCACCGCCTGCGCCCTCGACTTCACCACGGCGCCGTTCAGCCCGCTGTACCTGCTCGAGGACGAGTTCGCCGCCGAGATCGCCAACCGGACCGTGCACGGCGTCATGCATCTGGGATGGGTGCAGGACGGAGCCGGCGGCTACCGCGGGCAGATGGCGGTGCTGGTCAAGCCGAACGGGCTGCTGGGAGCGGCCTACATGGCCGCGATCAAGCCGTTCCGGTACCTGGTCGTGTACCCGGCGCTGCTGGCGCAGATCGAGCGGGACTGGCGGGCTGCTCAGCGTCTCGCTTGAATGAAGCTCCGCAGCATGTCCTTGCCCCCGCCGGCGACGGGCAGGCCATGACCGAACAGGAGCGCGTCGAAGTCCTCGTCGAGCAGCGGGACCAGGCCCTCGACGATGCTCGCCTTGATCGCCTCGGGGTCCTCGCCGATGTAGCGGTCCGGCGGATGGCCGAGCTCGCCGTAGTTGATGAGGCCGTCGCCGAAGGCGAGCGCGCCCGGACCAACATCGATCCTCAGCACCGCATCATCGGGGCAGATGCGCCCGAACGGGAGCACGGTGATGCCGGGCGCGATCTCGTCGCCCGCGGTGTAGCCGCGGACGTCCAGATCGCTGCCCTCGAACTCGAACAGTCCCGACTCGTGCACTAGCACCGGGACGCCGAAGGCGGCGGAGTTGCGGTCGTGGTGGCGAACCGTCAGGGCGACTTGCTCGACCGGCCGCCCGAGCCAGTCGGGCCCCTCCCCCTCGGGCAGCATGGGGTCGATCACGGTGCCGCTGGCGGTGATGAGGTACGAGCTCACGTCCACGCGGAGATGGGGGTGGCGGGCCTGCCAATGGAGGACCCCGGGGATGATCTCGTTCAGGTCTGGCATTGCGGGCACCAGTATGTCGTGCGGCCGCCGATCCTCGCGCGCTTCAGCGTATGGCCGTCGCGCGGGCACATGCCGCCCTGCCCGCGGGTGGCGATGAAGCGGCCGGTGTGGGCACCGCCCAGGCGTAGGGCCGAGCGAACGGCGGAGCGGATCTCACGGCGCAGACGGTCGAGATCGCCGGCCGAGAGCGATCCGGCCGGCCGGCGGGGCGAGATCCGGGCCTGCCACAGCGCCTGGTCGGCCAGCAGGTTGCCGACGCCCGAGATCGCGCCCTGGTCCAGCAGCCGGGCCTTGATCGGGGTGGTGCCGCGGCCCACCAGCGTGCGGAACTCATCGCGCCCCACGACCGCCGCGTC
>Ga0102924_1006783_pt1 | contig 10646 bp, 11 predicted proteins | sample PaiPotPPM11metaG_FD_80116 | JGI IMG/M metagenome (GOLD analysis project Ga0102924, IMG submission 80116) | Iron sulfur acid spring bacterial and archeal communities from Banff, Canada, to study Microbial Dark Matter (Phase II) - Paint Pots PPM... ...
ATGAAACAGATCGTATCCAATATGGCGGGCGTTGTCCTTGAATTGCTCGTCAAACCCGGCGACCACGTCGCCATTGACCAGGACGTAGTGATGTTAGAGTCGATGAAGATGCAGATTCCCATCCAGGCAACGGCTTCAGGAACCGTAACAGCCATTAAAGCCAACGAGGGCGATTTTGTGGACGAGGGAGACGTGCTGCTGGAGGTAGAGTAGCAGTCCGGGGCAAGCGCGCGCTGGCCCCGGACTGCTACTCTACCCGCCTGTATGATCGCTTCGCCTCTGACAGAAGCTCTCTCTCATAGGCTGCTTTGGTACATTCCTATAAACGGCTCCTCAATCTTTTTCACGCCGCCTTCCAATTTGTCGTGAATGTTCTTCCCCAGTTCTTTCGCGGCATCACTTTTCACAAATTCTTTCATTCCTTCTTTAATCCCTTCACTTGCTAAGTTGGCGGCAATGCCTGCTGCTGCCCCTATAGCAATAGTTTCGACTACACCGTTATTCGCCGAATTTACGACAACGACGGGAACAGCGGCGGAACCCGAAGAGCGTATAAGACCAGGAGTCAGTGGATGAGGCGCTACAAGAAGTGGCGGTTTAGGCACCACGGGGGGTACTGGCCTGAGCCATATATGGTGGATCACTTTTACCGACAGGTGAAATGTCGCCCGTGCAGTGAAATGTACGCTGTGATAAGCCAGACGTATGCCATGATAAACCAATTGATACATCGGATACCTCTTTTCTTTGATGGACGTGTTCGACTGTGTTTTAGTGTTAAGAATAGCAACGTAACCCTCTACCCCTGCTCAACCTGTCCCGTTAGCTCCTTTCTCTCATGCTCTGTTTCGAGAATGAGGTTAGAACTTGCTTCATCCCAGTGCAGGTCTATCCAGGCTATAGCCGCCGCCAGTGTAGCAACGTGCGTCTCCAGGCCAGACTGGACATGTTCGATTTTAATGCGCTGTACCCCGCCGTCGTCGCGCCAGACGCGAATGAAGAACGAGGCGTATTTTTTCCCCATGGCTGCTTGTTCCTACCTTCTCCAGAGCCTCCATTTTTTCGCGGCTTCTCGGCGCCTATGGGGAACCGCGGCAGTGATCTCTTCGGTCTCACCGTCCTCGTCATGTGGCCCCAGCATGAGGAATGACGCTGCGCTATCCTGCACTGGCGCTCCACAGCGCGGGCAGATGGTTACGCCCGCGCCGACAGCGTGTCCGTGCAAGCACTGACGAAGGCTCGAAGAATGCTCAATCGTGCCATACATCGAAGTCTCTCTCCTTTCGCTTGCTCCATAGAATAGGGAAAGCGGGCGCGTTGCTTTTTCCCACTCCAAGCATACACATCCTCTCTTACCGGGTCATTACCGGCCTCTCCCCTTTTTGCCTCGCGTTAACATAGGTGGAACTACGTATACGTAGGGGCGCGGGCTTGCCCCGCCCAAATCCGATGTGAGCCGAAGCGGGCGGGGCAAGCCCGCGCCCCTACGGAAAATCCCATAGGGCGGAGAATACACATTGACGAACCGCGCTTTGTCAGAGATAATACGAATGGCGAATCTTTTCCATATATTTGAGCAAATTGCTCTTCGAGACGATATATCGCAATGCGATATATTACTGTGATCCCCACTAACCCGGCTCTATTTCTCCCGCCGCGGGACAGAGAGAGGAGGATGATATGTCTGGGCATGAAGCATCGAAAAGCGCCGAAAATCTCCATATTTCCCTGCTCGGCGTATTTCACATTGAGGTTGGCGCACAGCCCATCGCGGAGAGCGAGTGGCGGCGGCGCAAAGCCTGCCGCCTGGTCAAGCTGCTCGCGCTGGCCCCCGCTCACCGGCTGCATCGCGAGCAGGTGATAGAATGGCTCTGGCCCGATCTTGATCCGGAAGCAGCCATCAACAACCTGCATCGCACGCTTTACACAGCGCGCCGCGTCCTGTCTCCCCAACTCGCGGCGCAGCAGCCCGCGCCCTATCTCTCTCTTCAGGATGAGACTCTGATCCTGTCCGCGTCCGCCCCCGTCTGGACCGATGTTGAAGCTTTTGAAACAGCTTGCGACACTGCCCAGCAGACGCGACAACTTGCCGATTACGAAGCCGCGCTTACGCTCTATGGCGGTGAATTGTTGCCGGAAGACCGCTACGAAGACTGGACGGTTAGCAGGCGCGAGCAATTACGGCTGCGTTATCTTGCCTTGCTCTCGGCAACAGCGCGCCTGCGCGTCAAGCGGCAAGAGTATGCCGCCGCCATCGAAGCTCTCCAACAACTCGTTGCCGCCGAGCCGGTTCAGGAGGAGGCGCATAGCGAGTTGATGCGCCTGTACGCCACTACCGGGCAGAACTACCAGGCGCTGCGCCAGTATCAGCAATTGCGCGACATCCTACGCCGCGAACTGGACGTCCAGCCGACAACAGCCACGCGACAACTCTATGACGCGATCCGTACCGGTCGCTACCCGCCGCCAACCACCCTCGCTGCCGGTTCAGCGAGCCACCCATTGGCAACGGCGCTCGTTGTGGAGACCATTCCTCCCGTACAAGCGGCGCTCGCTCCCGCCGCGCCGCACACAAACCTGCCTCATGCCGTGAGCAACTTCGTCGGGCGCGCTCAGGAAATGGCCGAGGTGAGCCGCCTGCTGGCGACGACGCGCCTGCTTACGCTCACCGGCGCGGGCGGCTGCGGTAAGACGCGCCTCGCGCTGCAAGCCGCCGCGCTCTTGCAGGATCGCTATCCTGATGGCGTTTTCCTGGTATCGTTGGCGTCCCTGACCGGGCCGTCGCTGGTTCCCCAGGCCGTCGCGGAGGCGCTGGAGCTTGATTTGCGCGCGGCGGCTCCCGCGCCGCCTATTGAGATGCTCCAGAACTCCTTACGCGAAAAACAGTTGCTTTTGCTGCTCGATAATTGCGAACACCTGCACGATGCTTGCGTGCAGGTAGTGGAAACATTGCTGCGCGCCTGCCCCCGGCTGCATATCCTGGCGACAAGCCGCCAGCGGTTGGGTGTGATTGGCGAAACAAGCTGGCTTGTTCCCTCGCTCGCTTCCCCTGATCCTGAGCAACTACCGCCGTTTGCACAACTGCTTACCTATGACGCCGTGCGGCTCTTTCATGAACGCGCGACCGCCAGTCGCTCCAGCTTTGTCTTGACAACGGCTAACGCGCCGGCGGTGGTGATGATCTGCCATCGCCTGGATGGCATTCCTCTGGCGCTGGAATTGGCGGCGGCGCGGGTGAACGTGCTGGCGGCGGAGCAGATCGCCGCGCGCCTGGATGACGCGCTGGCCCTCCTCGTCACGGGCAACAGCTCCGCGCCGCCGCGCCAGCAAACACTGCGCGCCGCGCTGGATTGGAGCTATGCTCTGCTGAGCGAGACTGAACAGGCGCTGTTCCGCCGCGTATCCGTCTTCGCGGGCGGCTGGACTGTCGAGGCGGCGGAAGGCATATGCGCGGGCGACGGCGTTGAGCGCGCCGCCGTACTGGACTTGCTGGCCGAACTGACAGACAAATCGCTCGTTGTGGTCGAGGATCGCGGCGACCATGTGCGCTACCGCTTGCTCGAAACGCTGCGGCAATATAGCGCCGCGCAACTGGCTGCCGCGGCTGAAGCGCTGCCGGTCAAGAAGCGACACGCGGCATGGTATCTGGCCCTCGCCGAGCGCGTGAAATCGCAAATCGAAGGAGCAGGCCAGGAGCAGTTGATCAAACAATTGGAAGAAGAACATGACAACGCGCGGGCCGCGTTACAATGGGCATTGGAACAGGGCGAGGGCGAGATCGGACTGCGCCTCGGCGGCGCGCTCTGGCGCTTCTGGCAGGTACGCGGCTACTTGAACGAAGGACGAACATGGTTACAGAAAGCGCTAACGAATGCGCCTGACGGTACACCTGCGGCGCGCGCAGCGGCCTTGCAGGGCGCGGGTGTCCTGGCGATGGATCAGGGAGACTACGCACGGGCGCTCACGCTCTACGAAGAGAGTCTCGCGCTGTACCGCTCGGTCGATGACAAAAACGGCGTGATGCAGGTTCTGAATAACCTGGGCATCGTGGCGGAGGCTTCCGGCGACTACGCGCGCGCAACGTTACTGTACGAGGAAAGTCTGGCCCTGGCACGCGCGCAAGGCAACAAAGATGCGCTGGCGCGCGCGTTGAATAATCTGGGCGTGACCGTCTACCGGCAGGGCGATTACGCGCGTGCCTTTGCGCTCTACGATGAGAGCCTGGCCCTGGTGCGTACTCTGGGCAACCAGGCCAGTGTGGTCATCGCGCTCAATAACCTGGGAGAAGCCGCCTGTCGTAACGGCGATTACGCGCTGGCGGAGAGCCGGTATCGCGAGGGCTTGCCCCTGGCGCAGTCGCTCGGCTATAAGACGGCGCTGGCCTTTTACCTGGAAGGACTGGCGGTAGCCGCCTGGGGACAGGGACAGTTAGCGCGCGCCGCTCGTCTCTGGGGGGCGGCGGAGGCGCTTCGCGCCGCGATCGACGCCCCACTGGAGCCTGACGACCGGCCACGCTACGACGAGCTTGTAGCCGCGGCGCGCGCTCAGACCGGCGCGGAAGAGTTTGCGCGCTTGTGGGCAGAAGGGCGCGCGCTGTCTCTCGACCAGGCTCTCGCCTGCGCGCTGACCGCGGAGCAGCCCGCTCCGCTCGCGGCAAAAACGCCGGATAGAGCGACGTTGAGCCAGCGCGAACGCGAGATCGTGGCGCTCCTCGCCACAGGCTGTACCAACCGCGAGATCGCCGCCAACCTGGCAATCTCCCAGCGCACAGTGGATACGCACATCAGCAATATTCTGAGCAAACTTGGCTTTACCTCGCGCACGCAGATCGCGGCGTGGCTGAGAAAACATCCGTAGGGGCCCGATTTATCGCGCCCGCGGGGTGGGGAGCCGCGTGTGCCAACAGCTTCTCCGGGGGAGACAGCCTCTCCGGGAGAGAGGTAATGTAATGCGCGTTGCCCCCCACCCCGCGGGCGCGATAAATCGGGCCCCTACGCCCCTAAATCGCCGCCACTACTGCTGCCTGACGGCGCAGCGCCCAGGTGGCGATCGCCAATAGCACAACGATGCTTCCCAGAGTCACGCTGATATCGAGTAAAGCATTGGCGAACGTCCCCTGGCTCGTCATGGCGTTGGATATGCCATCCGCCATATAGTAGGTCGGCAAGGCTTTGATGGCCTGTACAAACGGGCCACCGCCCAACAGTTGCCCCAACTGCCCAACGAAAAGAACCGGGAGGAAGTAGATGAAGCTGACAACGCCACTCACTCCACCCGCCGCCGTCGTCGTCTGGAAGACGCTGCCGAAGAGCAGGCCCAGCGCCAGTCCAAAGCACGCGCCAAGCAATGTGTAGAGCAAGACCAGCGGGATATCGCCCGTATACCCGCCTTGAATTGCCAGTACGATGCCGGAAAGAATCAATTGATAGACCAGTACCACCAACAGCTTGCCCAGAATCACATCGCTGAACGAAGCGGGCGTGACCATCAACATGCGCAGCGTCTTTTTCTCTTTCTCCTCGATCAACAAATTTGGCATGAGGACCAGACCTGTGATGAAGGAGACCATCAGAGAAGCCACGGCGTATATTCGCCCCAGGTCAAACCCGATCTTCGTATCGGATGGAGGGTTGATTGTGGCCGCCGCAAGGATAAGCGGCGGGCGCGGGCTGGCGACAGTGCGCGAGTAGCTGGTAATCGCCGTCTGCACGAGCAAGCTTTGCTGCGTTCCCACGTCGTCGCCATTGATGTAGAGGCTGAGTTGTGGGCGCTGACCCGCGCGCAGGCTGCTCTCGAAGCCCGCGGGGATCACCATCCCAATAGCATAGGAAGAGCTTTTATGCGTGTCATTCGCTCCAAACTGCGCGGCAACATCCGCGGGGGAATTTGCCTGGATCACCTGAGAGTCGGAAAATGCATTGCTTACCATGCTCACGACACCCGAATTGCCTGGATTATAGACCAGGATTTCGGTCGTGTGATTGCCAACCAGAACCGTAATGAGCAGGAAAACCAATGCCAGAAAAATGGGTGTCAGCAAGCCGGCCAGCGTCGATTTGTTCAAAAGGATGTCAAGCGCGTCTTTGCGGGCAATCGCCAGAATATTGCGTAGATGCATCGTAAACACTCCTTCCATGATTATGCCGGGCGAACGCCAACAGCTTCGATAAACACTTCTTCCAATGTGGCTTCCTGCGAGTGGACGGCACGCACGTTGCTCCGCGTCATCAGTTGGGCCAGACGGGCCTGGTCGTTGGCGTCGTCCATATTCAATGTAATCTCTTGCATCTGCCCTGAGTCATTCCCCGCTTGCTCAGCGGCCAGCGTCACTACCACGCTGCGTTTGCCATGCGCGAGCTTGAGGTTGCGCGGCGTGTCATTGGCAACGATGCGCCCGTTGATGATGAACGCGACGCGCTGGCAGAGGTGATCGGCCTCTTCGAGCAGGTGCGTTGTCAGCAGGATCGTCATACCTTCCCGGCTCAATTGCTCGATGGCCTGGCGCACCTCGCGCGCCGCGATGGGATCGAGTCCCCGGCTCGGTTCATCAAGGAACAACACCGGCGGCCTGTGCAGCAAGGCGCGAGCGATCATCAGGCGCTGCCTCATGCCGTTGGAGAACGCGCGTACCGGGTCTTTTGCGCGGTCGCGCAGGCGCACGAGGTCAAGTACCTCGTCCGCGCGGCTCTCCGGCAAATTATAGAGCCAGCAGTTGAAGCGCAGGTTGTTGCGCGCCGAGAGCCGCTCGTAGAGATTCTGCTCCTCGAACACCACGCCAATGCGCTCTTTGAGCCGCGCGCGATCCTTGACCACATCGCACGCGGCCACAACGGCCCGCCCGCCGCTGGGATCGATCTGGCCCGTCAGCAGGCGAATCGTCGTCGTCTTGCCCGCGCCGTTCGGCCCCAGCAGGCCAAAGATCTCGCCGCGCTGCACGCTAAAGCTGACGCCCACCACAGCCTCTTTCGCTTTGAAACTGCGCCGCAGATCGATGGCCTCGATCATCAAATCGGGATATTTCATGAGTACACCTGGCTCTTCCGTAATAGTACTTGATTTATCTATTTCGTCGCCTATTCACAAAGTCCACTATGCTAAAGAGTGCAATGCCAAGAGCGATGCCAATAGGGAAATTATTAATGGCAACGCCAATTGCCACTCCAACAGCAACGCCTATAGCTATATTGCCTTGATTGGATGCATTACAGCGATACCAGCGTCGCTGATTGTTTTCTGATTGTTGCTCCATGGTTCATGTCCTTTCCTTCAGACGTTATGATCGAACCTTGCAGTTTCCGTGGACTCTTTCGGGCTCTCTCATCCTTTCGCTCCTGGTATATTGTCGATGACCATCTGCTGCAACTGTAGCATGAGAAAAATCGTTGCGCTACAAAAAATGGCCGAGTGGAGTAGGATTGACGACAACAGGCGCACAAGGCGGGTTGAATGAGCGCAGAATCCGGTGAATGGAGCAATTTGATGGCTGAATGACGATAGACCTGGGCGTTCATAGCGGGCAATTTCATGATAGAATACGAGAAGCATGTAAAAGCAGGCAGGATTATCATGATGTTACAGGTACGGCGGCTAGAAAAAATCATCGAGGGACGCAGCGCCCTCGCCATAGACGAGTTGGATATTGACGCGGGCGAGGTGGTGGCCCTCATTGGCCCGCCCAGAAGCGGCAAGACGCTGCTGATTCGCCTGCTGTCAGGCATCATTCAGCCGAGCGGCGGCAGTATCGTATTTGATAGCGACTGCGTTTCTCAGGAAAACAAAATACGCCAGCAGATCGGCGTTCTCTTCGCGGAAGACCTGCTTTACGAGCGGCACAGTGTGCAAGGAAACCTCAAATTTTATTGCCAGATGCACGGCCAGCCGACCAGTCGTATCGGCGACGTACTTACGCGGATCGGCCTGAGCGACCAGGCACAGAAAGCCGTGAACAAGCTGACGCCTGCCGCGCAGCGCCGCCTGGCCTTCGCGCGGCTGCTGCTGGGGCAGCATCGCCTCTGGCTGCTCGACGAGCCAACCGCGCGCACCGACCTGGACACGCAGGAATTGTTCGCCCGCCTGATCAGGCAGGCCGCCGCGAACGGAGCCGCCATCCTCTTGACGGACGAAGACCTCACCTGGGCAGGCAAATGCTGCACGCGCGTGGTGGAACTGGGCGACGGGCGTATCACGAACGCCTACGCGCTTGCGAGCGCCAATGATAAAGAAACGTCCGCGCCCGAACGCTTCTCGCCCTTCAAAGTACCCGCGCGCAAAGAGGATCGCATCCTGCTCTACGATCCGAGCGACATCCTCTATGCCACCAGCCGCGACGGCAAAACCTACCTGCGCACCGACAGCGAAGAGGCCGTCACGAACTTCACCCTGCAAGAACTGGAAACCCGCCTGACCGGTCGCGGCTTCTTCAAAGCCCATCGCGCCTACCTCGTGAATCTCCAGCACATCAAAGCCGTCATCCAGTTCACGCGCAACAGCTACTCCCTGCAACTCGACGACAAACCGCAGACGATGATTCCATTGAGCAAGCAGTCGGAGAAAGATTTGCAAGAGCTGTTAGGATATTAATCATTGCCCTTGTAATTCAACTACTTCTCAGGTATAATGGCTGTGGCGACTAGAACACCTGTCTTATGTAGAGGACCAACAAAGCGAACAAAGGAGTACATCAATGGATTACGGTTTCGGTATGCTCGGCCTCAATGTCCGCGACATGAAGAAGGCGAAAGAATTCTACGCCGACTTCATCGGCATGCAGGTCATAGAGCAGTTGTCCGGCGACACGTTCATCTTTTTGCAGCCTAAGAGTGGAACGCCCATCGCGCTCCAGGATATCTCAACCATGCCGCCAGAGTTGCAAGTTCCCCCAGGCGGCTACGAAATCAACCTCGAAGTCGATGATCTTGACGCGGCCTATCGCGCGTGGAAAGAGAAGGGCATCGAGATCGCGCAGGACATCGCGGATATGGGCGCGGGCCGCTACTTCCGCGCCAGGGATAGCGAAGGGTATTATCTGAGCGTCTACCAGTTGTATGACGAGGTGAAAAATATGCGTCCGCAGTAAGGGACGTAGGAAAACTCAGCCTGAGCGGCGCAATTTCGCCCACCCGTCTGCCGCTTGCCGCAGCGCGGCCCAATCGCCGCGCTGCACCCATTCTTTTTTCACAAGCGCGCTCCCTACACCTACCGCGATAGCTCCGGCTTCCAGAAATTCAGAGGCATTGGCAAGGGTAATACCGCCGGTGGGATAGAGAGGAATGAAGCCGAGCGGGCCGCGCAGTTCGCGAATAAAGCCCGGCCCCACTGGCGCAGCGGGGAAGACTTTGACTGCCTCGCAGCCATACTGGTAGGCGGCATGGATTTCCGTAGGAGTCATGCCGCCAGCCATACATGGCACGCCGTGAGCGCGTGCGACCTGACAGACATCCTTGAGCAGAATAGGGCTGACGATGAATTGCGCCCCGGCAGCCATCGCCTGCGCCGCTGTTCCCGCGTCGAGTACCGTTCCCACACCGATCAGCGCGTCCTGGGGCAATTGCTCGCGGGCATTCGCGAAAGCGCTGATGGCGTTTGCGGCCTCCACAGTGACCTCGAACAGGCGCAATCCACCTTCATAGCAAGCCTGGAGGAGCAGGCCGAGTGAAGCTGATTGAGCGCCGCGGATAACGACCACGACGCGTTCTCGCTGCAAGAGCTCCAGGAAGTTCGCCATGTACTCACCCATCTTTCTCCAGGTGTATCGCTATTCGACGTTGCTATGCCGCTCGCGGGCGGTTTCGTTGCTGATATGCTTCTGATTCGCAATATCGAGGCAAACGGCATCAAGAGCGATGTGGCTGCCTTGATCGAACAGCGAACCTAATGGCTGCTGAGTGGCGATCTCACTGGGGCGCCGCCACTTGGTCGCGGCTGGAATGATCAGGGTATGCGTGGCTAGCTTTGCCAGCGTTGATTCAGAGTTCGTCGTCACGGCGAATATTGTGCAGGCAAGCTCTTTTGCCTGTTGCGCGATATGCACTGTTTCCGCGCTGGTTCCAGAGCCTGAAACGGCGACGAGCGTGTCACTACCCTGGAGCGCGGGCGTCGTCGTCTCGCCCACAACATACACCGTCAGTCCCAGGTGCATCAGGCGCATGGCGAACGCCTTTGCCATCAACCCGGAACGTCCCTCGCCCGTCACAAACACCCGTGATGCCGCGAGGATTTCGCTGGCAAAAGCATCTATCTGCTTTTCGTCTATCTCGCCGATAACCTGCTCAATTTCCGCGATAATCGTATTCAGCGTTCCCATCATACCCTCTCATTTCAAATCTGGTAGAACCATGTAGCGGGGCAATTCATTGCGCCTGCCGCCTCGACAGCATTGCACGGGCGCGATCTATTTAGCCCTGACTGGCGCAATGAATTGCCCCGCTACAATCGTATTCAGCGTTCCCATCATGCCCTCTCATTTCAAATCCGGTAGAACCGTGTAGCGGGGCAATTCATTGCGCCTGCCGCCTCGACAGCATTGGTACGGGCGCGATCTATTTAGCCCTGACTGGCGCAATGAATTGCCCCGCTACAATCGTATTCAGCGTTCCCATCATGCCCTCTCATTTCAAATCCGGTAGAACCGTGTAGCGGGGCAATTC
>Ga0102924_1006786_pt1 | contig 10645 bp, 10 predicted proteins | sample PaiPotPPM11metaG_FD_80116 | JGI IMG/M metagenome (GOLD analysis project Ga0102924, IMG submission 80116) | Iron sulfur acid spring bacterial and archeal communities from Banff, Canada, to study Microbial Dark Matter (Phase II) - Paint Pots PPM... ...
CCCCCACACGGTGGCCGCCGAGCCGTGGCTCAGCACGGCGTCCGGGCCGCACGCCAAGAGGGCCGCGTGCGCACGCTCGAGCGGATGGGTGGGCGCGTGGCCGACGGCGTAGACGCCTTTATAGACGGGGATGAGACGGCCGATCCGGACGCGGTAGTCGATCGCCTTGGCACCGAGGCCGAGCCCCAGCAGCTGCGCCCGCCTTACATAACCGTGCTGCTGCTTCGCCAGCGCGCCGATCGCTATTTCAACGTCCGCTCCCATTCCGAGCGTGATCGTTTTTCCTCCACTATGGAGGAAATTCGATCACGCAACCTAAGAGGCGGTGGCGGGCGAGTCCCTCCCCCCCAGATCGACGAAGTAATCCAGCGCCCCCGGATTGAGGAGGGACTCGCGCGCCGCGACCTGGTCGGCCGGGGCGCCCATCAGTATCCGCTTGACCGGGACCTCGAGCACCTTCCCTGACAGCGTCCGCGGGATCTCGGGAACCTGGCGGATCTCGTCGGGGACGTGGCGCGGTGAGACGTCCTCGCGTACCCGCCGGCGGATCTCGGCCACCACCTCGTCCGTGAGCTCCTCCCCCTCACGCGTGACGACGAACAGCGCCATCCAGCCGCTCGTGCCCTCGCGGGGGACGTCGACCACCAGCGCATCGACCACCGACGGGAGCGAGAGCACGGCCCGATAGATCTCGCTGGTGCCCATGCGAACGCCTCCCCGGTTGATCGTCGAGTCCGAGCGCCCGTAGATGATCGCCGTCCCCCGTGAGGTGATCTCGATCCAGTCGCCGTGCCGCCACACACCCGGGAACATCTCGAAGTAGCTCTCCCGGTAGCGCGAGCCGTCCGAATCGCCCCAGAAGAACAGCGGCATCGAGGGCATCGGTTGCGTGATGACCAGCTCGCCGACCTCGCCCACCAGCGGCCGGCCGGCCGGATCCCAGGCCTGCACCGAGGCGCCCAGGATGCGCCCCTGAAGCTCGCCGAGGTACACCGGCAGGGTCGGCACACCCCCCACGAAGGCGGTGCACATGTCGGTCCCCCCCGACGTCGAGAACAGCCACAGATCGGGGCCCAGCTCGTCGTAGAGCCAGCGAAAGCCCTCCGGCGACAGCGGCGACCCGGTCGATCCCACCGACCGCAGCGCCTCCAGGGAGCGCCCCCCACCCCGCGGCGCCACGCCCTCCTTCATGCACGAGGACACGAAGGCCGCGCTGGTGCCAAAGCACGTCATCCCGGTCTCCTGCGCCAGGTCCCACAACCGCCCCATGTCCGGGTAGGCCGGGTTGCCGTCGTAAAGGACGATCGAGGCGTCGGTGAGCAGGACCCCGACCAGGAAGTTCCACATCATCCAGCCTGTGGTCGAGAACCAGAAGAACCGGTCGCCGGCGCCGGCGTCGAGGTGAAGCACCCCCTTCTTCAGCTGCTCGATCAGGATGCCGCCGTGGCCGTGGACGATCGGCTTGGGCAGGCCGGTCGTCCCCGAGCTGTAGAGGACCCACAGAGGGTGGTCGAAGGGCAATGGTTCGAACCTCAAATCCTCGTGATGGGTGTGGGCCGGCCACCCCTCCCCCGACAGGTAGCGCAGCGTGACCACCTGCTGCAGCGACGGGATCTCCGAGGCGATCCGCGCCACGGCTTCGCGCCGGTCGAAGTCCCGGCCCCCGTAGCGGTATCCGTCCACCGCAAGCAGGACCTTGGGCTCGATCTGGGAGAAGCGGTCGATCACGCTGCGGGCGCCGAACTCCGGCGCGGCCGAGGACCACACCGCACCCAGCGCCGCGCAGGCCAGGAAGGCCGCGACTGTCTCTGGGATGTTCGGCATGTACGCCGCCACGCGATCGCCCGGGGCGACGCCCGCGGCCCGCAGCCCGGCGGCCACCCGGGCCGTCTCCGACCGCAGCCGATCCCAGGTCCACCCCTCCACCACCGCCCGCACCTCAGAGGCGTGGCGCAGGGCCACCCCGTCACCCGGCCGGTCCCGGAAGATGTGCTCGGCGTAGTTGACGCGCGCGCCGGGGAACCACTCGGCACCGGGCATGGCGCGGGAGCCGAGAACCGCGGACGGTGGCGAGGAGAAGCGCACGTCGCAGAACTCGACGATCGCCGACCAGAAGGCCTCCAGATCGCTGACCGACCACCGCCACAGCTCCTGGTAGTCGGCGAACGTCAACCCGCGGGTTTCTTGCAGCCAGGCGAGGAACCGTGTCAACGCGGCGCGCTCGATCCTCTCCTGCGACGGAGTCCAGAGCACCTCGGGCGCGGAAACGGCCATCGTGCCTAGTAGTACCATCTGGGCCGGTGCTAGGGGCCGCCGCACGCAAGCAGCACACCAACCCTCCCGCCCGCGCCGATGCGCTGGCGGAGATCGTGCTTGAAGACCACGACGGCCGTGCGGTCCGGCTGGGTGAGCTCTGGCAGGAGCGGCCGGCGGCGCTCGTGTGGCTGCGCCACTACGGCTGACTGTATTGCCGCGCCCACGCGGTCCAGTTGGATCGCGCTCGTGAGGAGTTCGAGGCCGCCGGAGTCAACCTGGTCCTGATCGGGCAGCTCACTCCCCGCCACGTGTCGCACTTCCGCCGCCGCCAGGGGATCGAGCTGACCGTGCTGGCCGATGAGCGCCGGGCCAGCTACAAAGCGGCCGGCGCCAAGGTCGCCACCATGGGAGAGCTGCTCGGACCCGCGGTCGTGGCCAAGGGGCTGAAGACCGCGCGGGAGACCAGGCAGGTCCAGGGGCGAACGCTCGGGCACCCGGCACAGCTCGGCGGCACCCTGCTGATCGAAACGGACGGCACCGTCGCCTGGTCGCACATGTCAGACGACGCCGGCGACAACGCGTCGCCCGAGGAGATCCTCGAGGCGGCTCGCGGGCTGGCGGTGCGTAAGCTCCGCTGACCGTGGCAGACGTCCAGCCGGAGGTGACAGCCCCGTTCGCGGGCACGGTAATCGCCATCGCGCGGGCGCCCGACGAGCCGGTCGCCCAAGGCGAGGCGCTCGTCGTGCTCGAGGCGATGAAGATGGAGCACGAGATCGTGGCCCAGGCGCCGGGCGTGGTCCGCCAGATCCACGTCGAGGTCGGCGAGACGGTCGATGAGGGACAGCTCCTGGCCGTGGTCGAGCCAGGAGCGGCGGGCACCGAACGTCCGCCAGAGCAAAGCGCACCGCCGGCCGGCGAGCGTCCCGACCTGGAGGCGGTGCTTAAGCGCCACGCGCTCGGCCTCGACGCCGCCCGGCCGCAAGCCGTGGCCCGGCGCCACGAGCAGGGCCGGCGCACGGCTCGCGAGAACCTGGCCGACCTTCTCGACCCCGGCACCTATGTCGAATACGGGCCGCTGATCTTCGCCGCCCAGGAGCGCCGCCGGGACAAGGAGGAGCTCATCCGCCGCACCCCCGCGGACGGCCTGGTGGCCGGTGTCGGCGACGTGGACGGGCATCCCACCGTGGCCATGTCCTACGACTACACGGTCCTGGCCGGGACCCAGGGAATGCGCAACCACCTCAAGAAGGACCGGCTGTTCGAGATCGCGGCGCGCCGCCGGCTGCCGGTCGTGCTCTTCGCCGAGGGCGGCGGCGGGCGCCCCGGGGACGTGGACTGGCCCCACGTGGCCGGCCTGGACTGCCGCGCCTTTCAGCTCTTCGCCGGGCTGAGCGGGCTCGTGCCCCTCGTGGGCATCGTCTCGGGCTACTGCTTTGCCGGCAACGCGGCGCTGCTGGGCTGCTGCGACGTGGTCATCGCCTGCGAGGACTCGAGCATCGGCATGGGCGGGCCGGCCATGATCGAGGGGGGCGGCCTCGGCGCCTACGAGCCGGAGGAGGTCGGGCCGATCGGCGTGCAGTGGGCGGGCGGCGTCGTCGACCTGCGCGTGGCCGACGACGCCGAGGCCGTGGCGGCGGCCAGGCGGTACCTGTCCTATTTCCGAGGGGGCACCGAGCCCACCGACTCCCCCGCCGATCCCGACCGCCTCCGGGACCTCATCCCGGCCAACCGCAAGCGGGTCTACGACGTGCGGGCGGTGATCGACGCGCTGCTCACCGACGTGCTCGAGCTGCGCCGCGGCTTCGGCCTGGGCATCGTCACCGCGCTGGCGCGCCAGGACGGCAGGCCGCTTGGCGTGATCGCCAACGACCCGACCCACCTCGGAGGCGCCATCGACGCCAACGGGGCCGACAAGGCAGCACGCTTCATGGCGCTCTGCGACGCGTTCGCGCTCCCCATCCTGTTCCTGTGCGACACGCCCGGATTCATGGTGGGCCCGGCGGCCGAGCGCACGGCCACCGTGCGCCATTTCGCCCGCATGTTCAACACGGGGGCCAGCCTCAGCGTCCCCTTCGGGACCATCGTCCTGCGCAAGGGGTACGGCCTGGGTGCCCAGGCCATGGCCGGCGGCGGGTTCAAAGCGGGGCTGTTCTGTGTCGGGTGGCCCACATCCGAGTTCGGGGGCATGGGTCTCGAGGGCGCGGTCCGTCTGGGCATGCGCCGCGAGCTCGAGGCCATCGAGGACCCCGAGGAGCGCGAGCGCGCCTTCCAGGCCACCGTGGCCGCCGCCTACGAGAACGGCAAGGGCGTCAACATGGCCGCCTACGGCGAGATCGACGACGTCATCGACCCGCACGACAGCCGGCGGTGGATCGCCATGTTGCTCGACGACCACCCGGGCGAGTGGTGGCGCCATCCGGGCAAGCGGCGACCCATGGTCGACGCCTGGTAACTATTCAGTCGCAGTCCGAGCAAGCGCCGCGGAGCAGCACCTCGTGGTGCTCCACCCGCGCCCCGAGCTTGCGCGAGACCCGGTCGATGGCGTGCTCGAGGCCCGGGTCGTCGAAGGCCACGAGCCGGCCGCACTGCTCGCACACCAGGTGGTGATGGTGGTGCTCGCCGCTCGGCATGGCCCGCTCGAAGCGCGCCACCCCAGGCCCCACCACCACACGCTCGACCAGCCCGTGCTCGGCCAGCAACTCGAGCACCCGGTAGATCGAGGCGCGTCCGATTCGCCCGCCCTCCGAGCGCAGGATGTCCTCGATCTCGACCGCGCTCAGGGCGCAGGGCTCGCAGGCCAGGAGGTCGACCACGCGCTCGCGCGCCTCGCCGTAGCGCAGACCGGCGGCACGCAGCGTCAGGTGCACCTGGTCTTGCCAGCTGGGGGCCATGGGGGAAAGCTTAGCCGCCCTCGACGGCGTGCTGATAATGAGACTCAGTCTCAGCTGGTGGTAGGCTGGCGGTGTGCCGCGAAGGCTCATTATCGGCCCGGTGACCGTGCTCATCGCGGCGGTCCTAACCGCCTGCGGGGGCACCGTCGCCGCCTCAGGCCGGCCCACGGTCGTGGCCGCGGAGAACTTCTGGGGCGCCATCGCCTCCCAGATCGCCGGCTCCGACGCCCAAGTGACGAGCATCATCGCCAACCCGGCGCAGGACCCCCACGCCTATGAGCCCACGGCCGCCGACGCCCGCGCGATGGCCATCGCCCAGCTGGTCATCGTCAACGGGGTCGGCTACGACCCCTGGGCACCGCGGCTCCTGGCTGCCAACCCTGTGTCCGGCCGGATCGTGCTCACGGTGGGCAACCTGTTCGGGCTCAGGGAGGGCGAGAACCCGCATCGCTGGTATGACCCGGCCGATGTGGTCACCGTGGCCCGGACCATCGCCGCCGACCTGGGGCGCCTGGAGCCGGCGGATCGCGCCTACTTTCAGTCGCGGCTGAACGCCTTCCTGACCCGCGGCCTGGCCCAGTACAACGCGCTGATCGCCCAGATCCGCTCCCGCTACGCCGGCGTCCCGGTCGGCGCCTCGGAGAGCATCTTCGCCATCCAGGCCCCGGCACTCGGCCTGCGCCTGCTCACCCCCTACAGCTTCATGAAGGCGATCAGCGAAGGCACCGAGGTCAGCGCCCAGGACACGATCACCACTGAGCGCCAGATCACCGCCCACCAGATCAAGGTGTGGATCTACAACTCCCAGAACGCAACGCCGCAGATCCAGCACCTCAACAGCCTGGCCCGGGCCGCGCGTATCCCCACAGCCACGATCACCGAGACACTCGACCCCGCCTCGGCCACCTTCCAGCAATGGCAGGACTCCCAGCTCCTGGGACTGGAGTCGGCGCTGCACGCGGCCACCGGCCGATGACCGCGATCAGGATCTCCGGCGCCGGCGTGCGGCTCGGCGGCCGGACGATCCTCAGCGACATCGACCTGGAGATCGGTGCCGGAGAGCTCACCGCCGTGCTCGGCCCCAACGGGGCCGGCAAGTCGACGCTCATGCGGGCCATCCTCGGCCTGGTGCCGCTGGCCGCCGGGAGCATCGAGGTGCTCGGCCGCAGCCCGGTGGCGGCGCGGCGGCGGATCGGCTACCTGCCCCAGCGCCAGACGCTCCAGCGATCGCTGCCCATCCGGGGCATCGACCTGGTCAGGCTCGGCCTCGACGGCACGCGCTGGGGTCTGCCCATCCCCCTCACCGCCCGCGCCCGCGCCCGGCGCCACGCCGAGGCCGAGCGGGCGCTCCAGGCCATCGAGGTGGTGGGCGCGACGAGCTACGCGGAGCGGCCCTTCGGCGAGGTCTCGGGCGGCGAGCAGCAGCGGCTGCTGATCGCCCAGGCCCTGGTCGGCGATCCGGAGATCCTGATCCTCGACGAGCCGCTGGACGGGCTCGATCTCCCGAGCCAGGCCGCGCTGGCCGCGCTCCTGCGCTCGGTGTGCGACCGGCGCGGCATGACCGCGCTCCTGGTCGCCCACGACGTCAACCCGCTGCTCGGCTACCTCGACCGGGCCGTGTATCTGGGTGGCGGCCACGCCCTGGCCGGCACCGTCGACGAGGTGATCACCGCACCCAAGCTCTCGGCCCTGTACGGCGCCCCGATCGACGTCCTGCGGAGCGCCGACGGCCGGCTCGTCGTGGTCGGGGCGCCCGAGGCCCCCCACCACCACGGAGGACGGCACGGGACGCCATGAACCCCACCCTCTCCCCCAACCCGCTCACCGACCTGAACACCCTCCTGCAGTTCCCGTTCATGGTCAATGCGCTCGAGGCCGGGACGATCGTGGCCGTCACGGCCTCGGTCATCGGCTGGTACATGGTGCTGCGCCGCCAGGCCTTCGCCGGTCACACGCTGTCGGTGATGGCCTTCCCCGGCGCCACGGGCGCAGCCCTCATCGGGCTGCCCACTTCCCTCGGCTACTACCTGGCCTGCGGCGCGGCCGCGCTGGCCATGGGCCGGACCAGCATTCCCCGGAGCCGGAGCCGGGTGGGCGAGACGGCGGCCATCGGCACCGTCCAGACGGTGGGCCTTGCCGCCGGCTTCCTGTTCCTGTCCCTCAACCACCAGGTCCTGGGCGGCCCCGAGACGCTGCTCTTCGGCACCTTCCTGGGCATCAACACCGGGCAGGTGAGCGCGCTGCTGGTGGTCGCGCTCGTGACGCTGGCCGCAGTGGCCATCGTGGCCCGGCCCCTGCTCATCTCGAGCATCGACCCCGAGGCCGCGAGGGCGCGCGGCGTCCCGGTCGTGCTCCTGGACGGCATCTTCCTGCTTCTCCTCGGCCTCGCCGTGGCGGCCACCAGTCAGATCACGGGCGCCCTGCTCGTGTTCGCCCTGCTGGTGGCGCCGCCGGCCGCGGCCCAGCGGATGACGCTGCGCCCGGGGCCCGGCCTGGTCCTCAGCATCGCCCTGGCGCTGGGCATCGTCTGGATCGGGCTGGCGGCCGCCTACTTCTCCCCCTATCCCCCCGGCTTCTACATGACCTCGCTGGGCTTCGCCCTCTACCTCGTGGTGTCGCTCACGCGACGGGCCCGGCGCTGATGTTCACCCACGACTTCGTCCGCAACGCCTACCTGGCCGGAACCTTCATCGCCCTGGCCTGCGGGACGGTGGGCTGGCTGGTCGTCCTGCGCGCGCAGGTGTTCGCCGGCGACGCTCTCAGCCATGTCGCCTTCGTGGGAGCGATCGGGGCAGCCGTGCTGGGGCTCGACGAGCGGATCGGGCTGTTCGTGGCCACCGTGGCCGTGGCCGTCGGCATGTCAGCCCTCGGTCGCCGCGGGGAGGCGGACGACACGTCGATCGGGATCATGTTCGCCTGGATCCTCGGGATCGGGATCCTTCTCATCACGCTCCTGGGCACGAGCTCGCAGGGCGGCAATGGGATCGCCGCCACCAATGCCCTGTTCGGGTCGATCTATGCCCTGGGCCCCGGCGCCTCTCAGATCGCGGCCGGTGTCGGCCTGGTCGTATCGCTCGTGCTCCTCGCCGGGCTGCGGCCGCTTGTGCTCTGCACCCTCGAAGGGGAGCTGGCCGCCGTGCGGGGAGTGCCGGTGCGCGCGCTGGGCACCCTGTTCCTCATCGCCCTGGCCGTGGTGGCAGCCGAGAGCACCCAGGCCGTGGGGGCGCTGCTCCTGCTCGGGCTGATCGCGGCCCCGGCCGGCGCCGCCCACCGGCTGGCCATCCGGCCCTACCGCGGCTTGGCCCTGTCGGCGGCGATCGCCGTGGGCTCCACCTGGGGCGGCCTGGCCCTCAGCTACGAGATCTCCTCGCTCCCGCCGAGCAGCGCGATCATCGGCCTGGCCGCCGGCTGCTACGCCGCGGCGGCGGTGGTGGCCCGCTGGCGCGAGCGCCCCGGGCGCCTGGTGGCGAGGTGAGGACCCGACAGCGGGCGGGCGGGAGTCGGGCCCGCGCCGCCGCCGGCTCCTCGGTGCGACGAGGCGCACTTCGTCGCAGGCACATTGGCCTCGGAGGAGCCTAGGCAGGCCCGTGTCAGCTGGCCGTAAGCAACCGGATCCACCCGCCCGATCCTACGTCGCCCGCAAGGCCTCCGTCGGGCTCAGGCGTGCCGCCTTGGAGGCCGGATACAGGCCCGCCAGCGCCCCGATCACGAACCCCGCGACCGGGGCCGCCACCAGCGCATAGAGCGGAACCACCCAGGGCTGCCCCTGGGCCAGCGCGTAGATGAGCGTGGCCAGCGCGCCCAGGATCAGCCCGGCGATCCCGCCCAGCGCGGCGAGCAGGGCCGATTCGGCCAGGAACTGCGAGCTGATGTGCCGCCGCGTGGCCCCCAGCGCCCGGCGCAGGCCGATCTCGCCCCGGCGTTCGAGCACCGAGATGACCATGATGTTGGCGATCCCGATCGCCCCCACGAGCAAGGCGACGGCACCCAGACCCAGCAGCAGGGTCGTGAACTGGCCCTTGGCTGCGGCGCGCGCTTCCAGGACGTTGGACGGACGGCTGACCGAGACCCCGTCGGGGTTTTGGGGATCAGTGGTGGGCGCCAGCAGGTTGGAGACCGTGGTGACGTCGTTGACGTTGGCCCGCACGTAGATCTCCGAGGGGTTGGGCTGGAGCTGGAATATCCGCTCCGCGGTGGGCAGCCCGATGAACACCGTCGAGTCGAGCGTCGGGTCGAGGACCACGGGCTTGAGGATCCCGATCACCGTGAACCACCTTCCGCCGATGAAGAGCTGGATGTGGCCACCCACGCTGGGGATGTCGAGTGTCGTCGCGGCCTGGGCGCCCAGAACCACGGTGGGGAAGTTCTCGCTCGCCGCGCCCAGGAAGTGGCCGGAAACCATCTGGTCGGAGAGGACCGAGGGCAGCCGCGGGTCGGCGGCGTCGACGCCGATGCCGCCGGTCTGGGTGGAGGGCACGTAGGGCGAGCGCAGAACCGTGGCCCCGGACACCTGGTAGACGGCCGAGGCCCCGCTCACGGCCGGCATGTGCCGGATCATGGCCGTGGCCGTGTCGGGGAGGACCTCGTTCTGGCCGAGGAACGTCTGCCCGGGCGTGACCGTCAGCAGGTTGGTGCCGAGGCTATCGATGAGCGCGAGCAGGTTGGCCTGGCTCGAGGCCGAGACGCCCACCACGGCCACCATGGCGCCGATGCCGATGGCGATCCCCAGTGCCGAGAGCGAGGCGCGCAGCTTGCGCGTGCGCAGCCCCTGGAGCGCGAGTCCGAACAGCTCGTGCGGCGGCATCCGCGAGGCCTCGACGGGGGCGCCGCGGGGGGGTGGCGCCGGACGCCGGGGCAAGCGCAAGGAGGCGACGCTCATCCCGCGCCATCCGCCACGAGCTCACCGTCTCGCATCTGCAGGCGGCGCGGGAAGCCGGCGGCGATGCGCTCGTCGTGGGTGATGAGGACGAGCGTCGCGCCCTCGGCGGCCAGCTCGTGCAGGAGGGAGAGCACCCCCCGGCCCGATTTGCTGTCCAGGTTCCCGGTCGGCTCGTCGGCCAGCAGGATCATGGGGCGCTTGGCCACGGCCCGGGCGATGGCCACCCGCTGGCGCTCGCCGCCCGAGAGCTGCGCAGGACGGTGCCCGAGGCGGTGACCCAGCCCCACGCGCTCCAGCGCGGCCCGCGCCGCCACCCGGCGCTCGCTCAGGGGCAGCCCGGTGTAGAGCATCCCGGTCGACACGTTGTCGACCGCGGTCAGCGTGTCCTGAAGGTGGAACCCCTGGAAGACAAACCCGATCTCGTGCGCCCGCAATCCGGCCAGCTCCGTGTCCGAGGCCCCCACCACGTCGCGCCCGGCCACCTCGACCTCACCGCCGCTCGAGCGCTCGAGCGTGCCGAGGATGGTCAGCATCGTGGTCTTCCCCGACCCAGACGGGCCGACCACCGCCACCTGCTCGCCCGTGCCGATGCGCACGCTCACCGCGCGCAGGGCGTGGA
>Ga0102924_1006787_pt1 | contig 10643 bp, 8 predicted proteins | sample PaiPotPPM11metaG_FD_80116 | JGI IMG/M metagenome (GOLD analysis project Ga0102924, IMG submission 80116) | Iron sulfur acid spring bacterial and archeal communities from Banff, Canada, to study Microbial Dark Matter (Phase II) - Paint Pots PPM... ...
CCACGACGTCGTTCGGCTCGAACTACGGCACGCCCGGCTGGCAGCGCGCGCAGTCGAAAAAATCCGACAACGGCCGCGACGGCTTTTCCGACGACGGCGAGGCCTACTACGAAACGGATGACTCCGGTGACGCCGATGCCCACCTCTCCCCGGCGGGGAGAGGCCGAGCGGGCGAAGCCCGGTCGGGTGAGGGGGCGAGGCGATCAGGCGAAGGCCCGCGCCGTCCCGGCGCCGCCACCCGCCGCCTGCCGCTCACCATCGAGGGCGAGCTCATCGCCAAATCGACCGGCACCGTCTCCGCCTTCACCCTCGGCGACCGCGTCTTCCACCAGAAATTCGGCAACGGCAACGTCACCGCCATCGACGGCAACAAGCTGACGATTCAGTTCGACAAGGCCGGCGAGAAGCGTGTGGTGGATTCATTCGTCGAGCGCGTGTGACGCCGAGTGGATATGAGCTGCGCGTTTCGCGCAGCCAATAGGCCGGCCGGATAGCAAGCTGACCAATCGCGCCTTGGCTCCCCACGTGGCCATTGTAGGAGATGCCGGACCACTATAAGTGGGAGTGCGAGGGTTCTGCCATGACACCCGCCGCAAGAACAAAATCGGCATTCCCGATTTTCGCGCGCTCTGCCCCGATTTTCGGTCGCTCCGCGCAGACGGAGCCCAGTACCTAGCCGCTGAGCCGCTTACACGACTCGTGGATTGTTCCGTGGGCTACCAGCTGCTTGCCAGATTGCCACTGTGCCAAACAATGCAATCGCCCAGAACGTATCCCCCATGAGGGTGTTCTGAAAGAATGGAATCGCTGCGACAGAACATTTCAAGAGTCCCGCTACATCGTGGGGATACATTCCGCTGGACATCCACACAGCAAAATTAGTCATCACAAAGAAAATCACCGAAGATACAACCGCAAGCGGTAGAACCAAGATCCGGCGTGATGATGATTTGGCGAACCAGCCGAGCACTGCCGGTAGTGCAAGGGCAACGTACACGGCCACCATAACGTGCCAGTCGTAAAAACCAATGACGCTGTCACTCAAGCCCATTGCCGCGAGCGGCACGGTCAATGCCAAGAGGCGCGAGCCCAAAAGCACGCCGGCAAAAAGCGCCGACGCAGCAACGGGGGTAAAATTCGGCGCATGCGGCAGTAGCCGCGCAATGACGTCCATCGCTACCAGAGCAAGGACTATCCCCATGTCGAGCGTCTTAACGGTAGCTTGCCTAGCTTCCTGATCCATACCGACCTCACCTACTTTGGAGCCTGACTTCCTGACCCACAGCGACCTCACCTACTTTGATCGGTCGCGAACCGCCAAAATATTGTATCCGCGGCTTGGACCGGAAATACCGCGAAACTTCTATCCGCATAGGTCGTATTAACCCAATATTGCCAGTTTTTGGCAGCTGCACCGCCACCCTGGTTTTGTACCCCATCGATGTCTGTAAGAAAGGCCGTTGGCCCATTGCCAGAATAGTTGAAGGTTATGCCATGCGCGCTGGCTTTCGCGGCATTGAGCGTATCGAGAACCGTATTACCATTCGCCCAAGGCAGGCGATCGAAAATCTTCAGCACGCCGTCGCCATAATCGACCACGAGCCGCACCGTCTGTGCGGCTGACTGCGCGCCAGCGCCCTGCGACGGCGCCAGAGCTGCGAGAAAGACCGCCCAGCCTAGCAACAACATAGCAAAGGGACGGTTTCCCGCCCGCGACCACAGGCCGATGGTCATGACGAACTCCTCCGCTATAAGGGCGCGATACCGATCTGTTAGGTAGGCAACAACAAGTGGCGCCCAGATGATCTGAATCTGTCTCCGGACAGTTTAAGCCTGAGGTTGCACAGGCCGTGGCGATAAGGGCTTTCACTGCCTTTCCTTTTCGCGCCGGCGCTTCTTGAGTGACTCCTAGATTTCGGGACCGACGTTCGCTGGAAAATTCCACGTCAGCCGATCAGCATGGATGCGCGGGTCAAGCCCGCGCATGACAAGCGAGCGGCACCGCAAAACACATGGGACATGAACCGCGCATGACCTGATTGTTCAGGCCGCGGTCAGCGCCTACCTGCCATGCCATTGTGGGGGCGGCGGCGCGATAGTCTTTCGCGTTGGAATGAAACGGTCGCGGCGGATTTCCGCGCCGTTTTCGGGAATCGTTTCCAAAATTCCACGCACAAGGAGCAAAGAATGACGAGGACACTCTTGCTGGGTGCCGCGCTGGCATTCGGTCTCGCTACCGCCGCCAACGCGGGCATCGCCCCCGCCCCTGTCGGCAAAACCGAAAGCCTGATGAGCAAGGTCGCCGAAGGATGCGGTCGGGGCTTCTGGCGCGGCCCGAACGGCAGATGCCATCCGATGTTCGACGGCCGGGCGTGCCCGCCCGGCTACCATCTGGGCCCGGAGCGCAAGCGCTGCTGGCCCAACGAGTAAGGGTCCTAAGACGTCGATCGAACGGGGCGGCCGGGCCAAGGGTTCGGCCGCTTTCATTTTATGGCCGCACCGCGAGGGGCCTACCGAGGAAGCGAGCCGGAACCGGCAGTCGCGTCGCTACTGTTCAAGCGGTAGCCTTGCGCAACGAAGACGCCATGATCCGCAAGCTTACTTCAGGCAAATACCGGCTCTATTCCCGCAAGAAGAAACCGAAGACCGGCCGGCGGCGCAATCTCGGCACTTTCGCCACGCGCGCGGCGGCGGAGAAGCACGAGCGCGCGGTGCAGTATTTCAAGCGGCATTAGGCTCAGGCGGCGCGTCATTCCGGAGCGCTGGCGCCAGCCCGCGAGTCCGGAATCCATACTCACAGGGGCGGGGTTATGGATTCCGGGCTCGCCGTGGAGCCTGTCATCATCGGGCCGGCCACATTGGCCGGACCCGTTGGCGGCGCCCGGAATGACGAAGTCTCACAAAGCTTCCACGCAAACGTGAACGCGATCGGCGCAAGACCACGCCGCCTCGCCGCATTTCATTCACCTTTCCGCCAATCAGCGAAACTACGTTATTGATTTGAACCAATTGCTCGACTGAAGACTTCCACTCACGTCCCCCCACGGCGGCCTGCCGCCGACCCCATCAGGTGTTCAGTTCATGCGTACCGCCCTCCTCCCCGCCTCGCTGCTCGCCGCGGCGCTGGCGCTGCCGTGCGCCACGCCGGCGCACGCGAGCATCCTCGTCAACATCGACAAGACCACGCAGCGCATGTCGATCGCGGTCGACGGCGCGACCCGCTACGTCTGGCCGGTCTCGACCGGGCGGCCGGGCTACGACACGCCGAACGGCACTTTCCGGCCGTTCCGTATGGAGGCCGACCACTTCTCCAAGGAGTGGGACGACGCGCCGATGCCGCATTCGGTGTTCTTCACCAAGATCGGCCATGCCATCCACGGCTCGCTCGACACCAGGCACCTCGGCAGCGCCGCCTCGCACGGCTGCGTGCGGCTCTCGCCGGACCACGCCTCGACGCTCTATGCGCTGGTGCAGGCCGAAGGCCTGACCGATACGACGGTCGTGATTGCCGGCCGGACCCCGATGGCGACAGCGGACGCGGCGCGGCGGCGCGCGCCGCTCGAAGCCGCCGCCGGCGAGCCGCTGGATATCGCGCCGGGCTACGACCAGCAGGCCGGGGCCTACTATGGGCAGCAGCCGGCGCCGTACGGCGCGCAGCCGCAGCCATCCTATTTCGGACGGCCGCCGCAGCCGTACTATGGACAACAGCCCCAGGCCCATTACGGGCAGCCGCAGCCCTATTACGCGCAGCGGCAGTATGACGGACAGCCGCAGCCGCAGCCGCAGACCTATGACCGCCAGCCGCCGCCGGCCTACAGGCAACTCCCCGCCTCGGCGCAGCACGGATACGCACTACCGCCGCAGCCGCCGCCTCCGCAGTTCTTCGCGCCCCGCCCGCTCCTCTTCAACTGAGCGGTCGCCGTCACGCCCGGCGATGCAGGGCCGCGCCGGAGTCGACGCCCCGCATTGTCTTGACGATCTCGCGATCGCCAGGACAGACGCAGGCGGGCGACAGCCCGCGGGCCCGCCCGGATCGTCTTCGACCGGCGTGTGATCAAGGCTGTGAAATTGCTGTGGAGGGCCTGTGGATGAGCTGAGGACCGCGTTGTGGACAAGATGCGCGCCCAGACATTTTTACTTTTCCCCTATTGCCTGTGAATTGCGGGCAGAACTTTTGCGATACCGAGATGAATCAGTGAGTTGTGAGAGCGGTTCGCGCGTCACCGCGAGCGCGGTCGCACGGCTGGAAACCAGCGAACAAACGGCGCACCGCATTGCCGATCTCGTCACCGAGAGTTTCGCCGCCGAGGAAGTCGCGGTGGATCTGTGGAATGCGGGCGATGCACGCTGGCGCGTCTCGATTCATTTCCGCGCCGCGCCCGACCAGGACGCGCTGCGCACGCTCGTTACCGCGGCCGCCGGTGCAGAGGCGGCCAAGGCGCTGGTCTTCGAGCGGAGCGCTGCACGGGACTGGGTGCGCGAGAGCCTGCGCGGGCTCAAGCCGGTCGCGGCCGGCCGCTTCGTCGTGCACGGTGCCCACGACCGCGCTCGCGTTCCGGCTGGCGCCGTCGGCATCGAGGTCGAGGCGGCGCTCGCGTTCGGCACCGGCCATCACGGCACCACCCGCGGCTGCCTGCTCGCGCTCGACCGGCTCCGCAAATCGATAAGCAGGCCCAGGCGCACACCCCGGCCTCGCGCCCGGAAGAGGAGCGCAGGGATTCTCGACCTCGGCACCGGCAGCGGCGTTCTCGCCGTCGCCGCCGCGCGCGTCCTGCGCCGGCGCGTGCTCGCGACCGACATCGACCCCTCCGCCGTGCGCGCCGCGCGCGCCAATGCCCGGCTCAATCGTGCCGGAACGATGATCGAGGTGGTCGAGGCGGAAGGCGTCAGCACCGGAAAAATCCGCAGGCGCGCGCCGTTTGCTCTCGTCTTCGCCAACATCCTGCTTGGGCCGCTGCAGCGTATCGCCGCTCCACTGCAAAAGCTGACCGCGCCCGGCGGCCGCATCGTGCTGTCCGGCCTGCTGCCGGCGCAGGCGAACGCCGCGCTGGCCGCCTATCGCGCCTGCGCGCTCGAACGGCGCGTCGACCTCGACGGCTGGACCACGCTGGTGCTGGTGCGCCGCGCGCGCCGCCGCCGCGCCGTTGCCCGCCGCCGCCGCCGCTCCTAGATTGCCGCCCATGTTCGAGGCGCGTTTCCAGTCGTTCGAGGATAGCGGTGACCGCGGCGCCAGCGCGCCGCGCGTCGCCGCGTTGCGCGCCGAGCTCGCGCGGCGCGGGCTCGACGGCTTCGTGGTGCCGCGCGCCGACCGCTTCCAGAACGAATACGTGCCGCCCTGCGCCGAGCGCCTGGCCTGGCTCACGGGCTTCACCGGCTCCGCCGGGCTCGCCATCGTGCTTGCCGACCGCGCCGTCCTCTTCGTCGACGGCCGCTACCAGGTGCAGGTGCGCGAGGAAGTCGACGGTGCGATTTTCTCGGTCGAGCATCTCGTCGAGCATCCGCCGCACGAATGGATCGAGGTCAATCTGCGCGCCGGCGCCAGGGTCGGCTATTCGCCGTGGCTGCACACCATCGACGGCGCCGAGCGGCTGGTGAAAGCCTGCGCGGCAGCCGGCGCAAGCCTCGTTCCCGCCGCCGACAATCCGATCGATGCGATCTGGACCGACCGGCCGCCGCCGCCATGCGGCGCCGTCGTGCTGCACGATCTGCGCTACGCCGGCGAGAGCGCCCAGGACAAGCTCGCGCGCGTGCGCGGCGCGATCGAGAAGGCTTCGGCCGACGCGCTCGTGGTCAGCGATCCGCACGCGGTCTCCTGGCTGTTCAACATCCGCGGCAGCGACATTCCGCACACGCCGGTGGTGCTCGCGTTCGCGCTGGTGCCGCGCGAGGGCCGGCCGGCTCTCTATGTCGACGGCCGCAAGTTCGGCAACGACGTCCGTCATCGCCTCGAAGAGCTTGCCGACGTGCGCGCGAGCGCGGAGTTCGAACACGGCCTCGCCGCGCTCGGCGGCGAGCGGCGCAAAGTGCGGCTCGATCCTTCCGCCACCCCGGAGGCGATCGCACGCCTCCTCGCCGAGAGCGGCGGCACGATTCGGCGCGGCGGCGATCCGATCGCGCCGATGAAGGCGGTGAAGAACGCGGCCGAGATCGCCGGCGCGCATGCGGCGCAACTGCGTGACGGCGCGGCGGTGACGCGGTTTCTCGCCTGGTTCGACCGCGAGGCGCCGGCCGGCCGCCTCACCGAGATCGACGCGGTCGAGGCGCTGGAGAGTTTTCGCCGCGACACCGGGCTCCTCAAGGACGTTTCCTTCCCGACCATCGCCGGCGCCGGCGCCAACGGCGCCGTCGTGCATTACCGCGTCACCCGGCGCAGCAACCGCTGTATCGCGCCGGGCGAACTCTTTCTCATCGATTCCGGCGCGCAGTACGAGGACGGCACCACCGACATCACGCGCACCATCGCGGTCGGCGCACCCGGCGCCGACATGCGGGGGAATTTCACCCGCGTGCTCAAGGGCCACATCGCCATTGCCCGCGCGGTGTTCCCCGACGGCACCACCGGCGCCCAGCTCGATTCGTTCGCGCGGCAATATCTCTGGCAGGCCGGGCTCGATTTCGATCACGGCACCGGCCACGGCGTCGGCAGCTACCTCTCGGTGCACGAAGGCCCGGCGCGCATCTCCAAGCTCGGCAGCGCGGCCCTCAAGCGCGGCATGATCCTGTCGAACGAGCCCGGCTACTATCGCACCGGCGCCTACGGCATCCGCATCGAGAATCTGGTCCTGGTCGTCGAGGCGCCGCCGGTCGCCGGAGCGGAAAAGCCGCTCAACGCCTTCGAGACGCTGACCCTCGCGCCGATCGACACGCGGCTCGTCGAGCCGGCGATGATGACCGCGGACGAGACCGCCTGGCTCGACGCCTATCACGCGCGGGTACGCCAAACGCTCGCTGCGGCCATCGATGCGCCGACGCGCGAATGGCTGATCAAGGCGACGGCGCCGATCGTGCGCGGGTGAATCGCGCAATCTCGTCATTGCGAGCGAAGCGAAGCAATCCAGCTTTTCGGCGCATGAAGGATGGATTGCCTCGTCGCCCTTCGGGCTCCTCGCAGTGACGGTGCCAATATCAGCGAATGAGCTTCGCCCACTCGTCCTCCGTCAAAACCGCCACGCCGAACTTCTTTGCCTCCGCGAGCTTGGAGCCGGCGCCGCGGCCGGCGACGACGTAGTCGGTCTTTTTCGACACCGAGCCCGAGACCTTGGCGCCGAGGCGCTCGGCGGAGGCCTTCGCCTCGTCGCGGGTCATTTTCTCCAAGGTCCCGGTGAACACCACGGTCTTGCCAGCGATGGGCGAATCGGCGCGCGGCTTCTCCGCGTCGCGGACTCGCACCTGCGCCGCCAGGCGTTCGATGCGGCGGCGGTTGTGCGCCTCGCCGAAATAGGTGCGCAGGCTCTCGATCACAGTGTCGCCGATCTGGTCGAGCGCATCCATCTCCTCCTCGGCTTCCGCATCGCCGCGGGCGAGCCTGAGGCACGCGTCGTGAAAGGCATTCCAGCTGCCGTAGCCGCGCGCGAGCGCCACCGCCGTCGTCTCGCCGACGTGACGGATGCCAAGCGAATAGATGAAACGCTCCAGCGTGATTTCCCGTCGCGCCTCGATGGCGCTGAACAGATTGCGCACCGAGGTTTCGCCGAATCCTTCCACCTCTTCGAGGCGAATTTTGTCGTCGGTCCCTTGAAGCACAAGCTTCCCATTGCGCTCGCGCAGCGTGAAAATATCGGCCGGCTCCTTGACCCACCCCTGCTCGTAGAAAAAGGCGATCTGCTTTTCGCCGAGACCGTCGATATCGAAAGCGCGGCGAGATACGAAGTGTTCAAGGTGGCCGAGCGCCTGATACGGGCAGGCGAATTCTCCGGTGCAGCGGGCACGCGCTCCCTCCGCGCCGCCCGCGATAGTCTCGCGCACGACGTCCGTATGCAGTGGGCACGGACACTTCGTGGGGAATTTATACGGCTTGGCGTCACGCAGCCGCTTTTCCAGGACCACATCAAGAACCTGAGGAATAACATCGCCGGCGCGCTGGATGGTAACGGTATCGCCTTTACGAACATCCAGACGCTTTATCTCTTCCTCGTTGTGCAGGGTCGCGTTCTGCACCACGACGCCGCCGACGGTGACCGGCTCGAGCTTGGCGACCGGCGTGAGCGCGCCGGTGCGGCCGATCTGGATCTCGATGTCCTTGACCACGGTCGTCGCCTGCTCGGCCGGGAATTTGTGCGCGATCGCCCAGCGCGGGGTGCGCGATACGAAGCCGAGCCGCTCCTGCCAGTCGATGCGGTCGACCTTGTAGACGACGCCGTCGATGTCGTAGTCGAGCGTCGAGCGCTGCGCCTCGATCTCACTGTGAAACTTCAGCAGCGCCTCGAGCGAATGAGCGACGGTCGCCAGCGGATTGGTCTTGAACCCGCACGAGGCGAACCACTTGACCATGCCAGACTGCGTGTCCGCCGGCATCGCGCTCATCTCGCCCCAGGAATAGGCGAAGAAGCCGAGCGGGCGCGAAGCGGTGATCGCCGGGTCGAGCTGGCGCAGCGAGCCGGCCGCGGTGTTGCGCGGGTTGACATAGAGCTGCTTACCGGCCTCCGCTTGCTTGCGGTTAAGTTCGAGGAACGCAGCCTTGGTCATGTAGACTTCGCCGCGCACCTCGCACACCGTCGGCACGCCGCGGCCCTTGAGCCGCTGCGGGACGTCCTGCAGCGTCCTGATATTGGCGGTGACGTCCTCGCCCTCGCTGCCGTCGCCGCGCGTCGCGGCGGTGACGAGCTCGCCGCCTTCGTAGCGCAGCGACATCGACAGGCCGTCGATCTTCGGCTCGGCGCTGAAGACGATCTCGTCGTCCTCGCCGAGGCGCAGGAAGCGCCGGATGCGGCCGACGAAGTCGACGACATCCTCGTCGGCGAAGGCGTTGTCGAGCGAGAGCATCGGCACCGCGTGGCGGACCTTGGCAAAGCGCGCCGCCGGCGCCGCGCCGACGCGCTGCGTCAGGCTGTCGAGCGTACGCAATTGCGGGAACCGCGCCTCGATCGCGGCGTAGCGCTGCCGCCGCCGGTCGTACTCGGCGTCGGAGACGGTCGGCGCGTCTTCCTGATAGTAGCGGCGGTCGTGCGCGGCGATCTCTTCGGCGAGCCGCGCGTGCTCGGCCTTCGCCTGCTTTTCGGTGAGGGTCTCGACCGGAAGCTTCGCGGTATCCTTGGATGCCATGATGTTCGTTGTTCCGGGACGACTGAAGGCCGGAATGAGTCTATGTAGAAATATCTAGTTCGTCATGGCCGGACTGTTCCGGCCATCCACGTCTTTGTTTTGACGCAGCATTTTCTTAAGACGTGGACGCCCGCGACAAGCGCGGGCATGACGATTCAATCAAACAATAGTCACCCCGCAGCGCGGATCAGGCGCTCGGCGGCGGCGCGCGCCTCGGCGGTGATCTCGGCGCCGGCGAGCATGCGCGCGATCTCCTCGCGGCGGCGCTCGGCGGCGAGCTCGCTGACGCGGGTCGCGACCCGCCGGCCCTTGGCCAGCGCGTCCTTGGCGATGAGATAATGCCGGTCGGCGCGCGCCGCCACTTGCGGGGCGTGGGTGACGGCGATCACCTGCACGCGCGCCGCGAGCCGGGCGAGGCGGACGCCGATCGCGTCGGCAATGGCCCCGCCGACGCCGGTGTCGATCTCATCGAAGATGAGAGTCGGCGCCGAGCCGCGGTCGGCGAGCACGACCTTGAGCGCGAGCAGAAACCGCGCCAGCTCGCCGCCGGAGGCGACCTTCATCAGCGGGCCCGGCCGGGTGCCCGGATTGGTGCGCACCCAGAACTCGGCGCGATCGAGGCCGTCCGGTCCTTCGCCGTCGCCGCCGATCTCGGTGGAGAATTGGGCCCGTTCGAGCTTGAGTGGTTTCAATTCGGCATTGACCGCCTTGTCGAGCGTCGCCGCCGCGCCGCGGCGCGCGGCGGAGAGCGCCTCCGCGGCCTGCCGGTAGCGCGCCGCAACCTCGCGCGCCTCCTGCTCCAGCTTCGCGAGCCGCTCGGCGCCGGCGTCGATCAGAGCGAGATCGGCCTCATGGCGGCGTCCGAGCGCGCCGAGTTCGTCGACCGGAACGTTGTACTTGCGCCCTGCGGCGCGCAGCGCGAACAGGCGCTCTTCCATGCGCTCGAGTTCGCGCGGATCGTAATCGGCGGCGCGCAGCGCCTGCTCGAGATGGCCGCGCGCCTCATCGAGCGCGGTGAGCGCGGCGTCGATCGCCTTCACGGCCGGCTCGATCAGCGCCGGCGCCTGCGCCGCGCGGCGCTCGAGCCGGCGCACGGCGGTGGCGAGCGGCGGCACCGGCGACTGCGGGCCGGTGACGCTCTCGTGCGTCAGGCGCAGGTCCTCGGCCACCTTTTCCGCCTGCATCATCGCCGCGCGCCGCTCGGCAAGCGCGGCCTCCTCGCCCTGCTCCGGCGCGAGAAGGCCAAGCTCTTCGATCGCATGGCGGAGCCATTCCGCCTCGCGGCCGGCCCGCTCGACGTCGGCGCGATGCGCCGCGACCGCGGCTTCGCGCGCGCGCCGCTCCTGCCACAGGCCTCGAACCTCGGCAGCGGCAGCCTCGAG
>Ga0102924_1006790_pt1 | contig 10638 bp, 9 predicted proteins | sample PaiPotPPM11metaG_FD_80116 | JGI IMG/M metagenome (GOLD analysis project Ga0102924, IMG submission 80116) | Iron sulfur acid spring bacterial and archeal communities from Banff, Canada, to study Microbial Dark Matter (Phase II) - Paint Pots PPM... ...
ATACTGGCGTTAGTTGTGGGAATGGCAGCAGCGTCGCGGGCGCAGGATATCGCCAGCTTCGAGAAGCGGATCACGGTCAAAGTGCTGCCGAACGGCCTGACTCTGATCGTCTATGAGCGTCCCGAGGCCCCGGTCTTCAGCTTCTACACCTTGGTCAATGCCGGTTCGGTCAACGACCCCCAGGGTCAGAGCGGCCTTGCTCACATGTTCGAGCACATCGCCTTCAAGGGCACAGACCAGATCGGCACCACCAACTACCCCGCCGAGAAAATTGCCCTGGCCAAGGTCGAGACCGCCTACGCCGCCTACGATGCCGAGTTCCGCAAGCGCATCGGGCAGGACCCGGCAAAGCTGGCATCGCTCAAGAAGGGCTTCGAGGACGCCGAGGCCGAGGCCCAGAAATTCGTTATCCCCAACCAGTTCGCCGAATTGGCCGAGAAGAACGGCGCGGTTGGCCTCAACGCTTCGACCGCCGAGGACTCCACCCAGTACTTCTTCAGCATGCCCTCCAACCGCTTTGAACTCTGGGCTTACATGGAGAGCAGCCGCATCGGCCACCCCGTCGCCCGCGAGTTCTACAAGGAGCGCGACGTCGTACAGGAAGAGCGCCGCATGCGCATTGACTCCGACCCCGAAGGCCGCCTCGAAGAGCAGTTCCTCGCCACCGCTTTCGTCGCGCATCATTACGGCACCTCTGGCGTGGGCTGGGAGAGCGAGATCAGCCAGGTCAGCGCGACCGAGGCGGACGCCTTCCACAAGAAGTATTATGTGCCCGCGAACATCGTCATTGCGGTTGTCGGCGACCTGAAGGCCTCCGAAGCGATGCCCATCCTCACCAAATACTTCGGCCCCATTGCCGCCGGTCCTAAGCCCGAACCGATGACTACTATCGAACCCCCGCAGTTTGCAGAGCGATCGGTCGTTGTTCACGATCCGACTCAGCCCTTCTACATGGAGGGCTACCATCGCCCCGACTACCGCGATCCCGATGACTCGGTCTACGACGCCATCGCGGACGTCCTCTCCAACGGGCGCACCGGCCGGCTCTACCGCAGCCTGGTCCGCGACCAGCGAATCGCGCAGACCGTGCAAGGCGGCAGCGGCGAACCTGGCGTCAAGTTCCCCAACCTGTTCGAGTTCTCCGGGCGTCCGCTGCCCGGCCACACCAATGACGAGATCGCAGCCGCCATCCACAAAGAACTCGACAAATTGAAGAATGAAGACGTCACCGATGAAGAGCTGGCGGCCTTCAAAACTCGGAATCGCGTCGACACGCTGCGCGGCCTCGCCGACAACGAGGGGCTGGCCAACCAACTCGCGCAATATCAAACGCTCTTCGGGGACTGGCGGCAACTCTTCCGCGAACTAGACCAGGCCGACAAGGTGACTAAGGCCGACATTCGCCGTGTTGCCAACAAGATATTCGTGGAGAGTAATCGCACCAGCGCGCGCATCGAGTTTGCTGCGCCGCCCACGCAAGGCGCTGCCAGCAGCGGAGGTGCGCAATGACTCAGGCCATGACCACGAACCCGCAAAGGAAACCGATGCACGACCGAACCCGCTCCGCATGGCTCGCGCTTACGCTGGCCGCATTCACCGCAACTGCCGGAGTCGTGCCGGCACAGACACCGGACGCGAAACCCGCCCAGTCGCCGGCCCACGCGGCCGCTCCCAGCGAGCCCTGGGCGAAGATCCCAATCCCGCCGCTGCACGCCTTCAAACCCCAGCAGCCCCACCGCGTCGAACTCGCTAACGGGCTCATCATCTTCCTGCAGGAGGACCACGAGCTTCCGTTCATCAATGGCTCCGTCCTCATTCGCGGGGGCAGCCGCGATGAGCCTGCGGCGAAGGCCGGCATGGTATCGCTCTACGGTTCTACCTGGCGAACCAGCGGCTCTGCGGCCACCAACGGCGACACCCTCGACACGCAGCTCGCAGCCAAGGCCGCGCACATCGAAACCGGTGGCGGCAGCGCCAATACTTCCCTCGGCTGGTCGAGTCTCAAGGGCGACTTCGATTCCGTCTTCGCATCAGCCATGGATCTGCTGATGCACCCCGCCTTCAAGGCCGACAAGCTTCAACTTGCCCGCCGCCGCATGGAAGCTGCCATCGCGCGGCGCAACGACGAGGCTCAGGGCATCGCTGTCCGCGAGGCCATCAAGCAGGTCTATGGCCCCACCAGCCCCTACGCGCGCCAGGCGGAATACGCGACCGTCGAGGCAGTCACCCTCGACGATCTGCAGGCCTGGCACGACCGCACCGTCGTCCCCAACAACATGATGGTCTCCATCTCCGGAGACTTCGACAGCGCCGCGATGGAGGCCAAGCTCCGTGCCGTGTTTGAACCTCTGCCGCGCGGTACAAAGATCGAAACGGCTCAACTCGACTACCCCGGCCCCAAACACGGCGTCAATTTTGTCGACAAGTCCGACGTCAATCAGTCCACCGTCTTCATCGTTGGTCTGGGAACGGAGCAGAGCAATCCCGATTACTACGCCCTCAGCGTGATGAACGAAATCTTCTCCGGCGGCTTCGGCTCGCGTGTCTTCCAATACGTGCGCACCAAACTCGGTCTGGCCTACGAAGTGGGCGGCGAGTTCAGCGCCGCGTACGACCATCCGGGCATCTTCTACGGCGCCGTCGTCACCAAGAGCGCGTCCACCGTGCCCGCAACCCAGGCCGTCCTCGAAGAGATCGGCCGCCTGAAGACCAACCCACCTACTCCAGCCGAAATGAAGCGAGCCAAGGACGACCAGCTCAATTCCTTCATCTTCAACTACGACACACCCGAGAAGACGCTGAGCCAACAGGTCGTGCTGGCGTTTTATGGCTACCCGTCGGATTTCCTCGAGAAGTACAAGGACGGCATCGAGAAGGTCACTGCCGCCGACGTCACCCGCGTCGCCAATAAATACATCGATGTCTCCAAACTCGCCACCGTCGTCGTCGGCAACAAGGCCGAGATTCAGCCACCCCTCTCCACCCTGGGCCCGGTGACCAATCTCGACATCACCATTCCGCCGCCCCCGGGCAAGCCTGCCGCGGGTCCACCCGCAGGACGATAGGCTCTTTAGGACTCGTCGAGAACCTGGAATACCTCGGCGAGTTCAAGAACCACCGGGGTCCCCGGCATCGTCAACGCTCCCGCGCTATTTTCTACCATCGTCGAACCGGTACAGACGCTGATGCTCCTCGCCGCCGGATCAACAATCCAGACTTCGAGCACTCCCATCGACAGGAAGTCGCGTACGCGTTGGCGCGTCTTCCGCATCGTGTCTTCCGGTGACAGCACTTCGATGCAAAGCAGTGGCGGCTCGATCACAATCTGGTCGCGTGGAGCGCCCTTGCGCAGCACGCATACGTCGGGAACGCGAAATCGCGTCGAACTCACCTGCACCCGCAACTCGGAACGAGCGGTCACATGTTGCGCGTTCTCTGGTTGGCAAAGCAGAAATACCAGGCGTGACTGCAAATCCGCGTGATCCCGTTCTCCCAAGTTCCTCTCCTGAACCTCGCCGTCCACATAGTCGCAATCAGGACGGTAAGTCGTGCTGAGGTATTCGCTGACCGGGATAACCGTGTTGGTCGCCATAGAGAGGAACCTCTGCAGCAATTATCCTCCCATCTCCGAATGGAGCCAACACGTTTCCCCGTGAGAAGATAGCCACCATGGAAGCATCTGGATTTGCAGTCGCCATCATGGCCGCGGGCAAGGGCACGCGGCTCAAAAGCAAGCGCCCCAAAGTCCTCCACGAAGTCGGCGGACGCGCCTTGTTGCTGCACGTAATCGCCGCGGCAAAGACGCTGGTCCCCGCGGGCGACATCTACTGCATCATCGGCCATGAAGCCGACAAGGTCCGCGTTGCGGTCGAACCCACCGGCGTCCACTGCGTCCTGCAGGAAGTCCAGCGCGGCACCGGCCACGCCATGCAAATCCTCAAAGCCTCGTTCGAACTTACGGGCGGGCCCATCCCGCGTCACCTGCTCGTCCTCTCCGGCGACGTGCCGCTGATCAAGCCGGAAACCCTCGCCTCGCTCCGCGCCCTCCATCTCGCCGAGCGTGCCGCGATGACCATCCTCACCGCCGTCCCGCCCGACCCCACCGGCTACGGCCGCGTCCTGCGCGTCGCGCCCCATTCGCCCGAGGTCACCGCGATCGTCGAGCAGAAATCCCTCACCCCCGACCAGCTCAGCGCGCCCGAGATCAACTCCGGCATCTACTGCTTCGAAACCGAAGCGCTCTTCGCCAAGCTCGATCTGCTCTCCACCAACAACGCCCACGGCGAGTTCTACCTCACCGACGTCGCCGCCATGCTCGTCGCCGACGGCCGCCGCGTAGTCGCGCTCCAGGCCTCCAGCGTCAACGAAGTTCTCGGCGCCAACACCATCGCCGAAATGATGCATCTCGACCAGGCCATCCGCCACGACGCCGCGCAGCGCCTGATGGCCCAGGGCGTCACCATCTTCCGTCCCGACACCTGCATCATCGACGCCGAAGTCACCGTCGGCCCCGACACCATCATCGAGCCCTACGTGCAACTCCTCGGAGCCACGCGCATCGGCTCCGACTGCCGCATCCGCTCCTACTCCGTCATCCAGCACTCCACCCTCGGCGACGGTGTCATGGTGCGCAATGGCTGCGTGCTCGACGGCGCGGAAGTCGCCAACAGCGCGGTTCTCGGTCCCTACGCGCACCTCCGCCCCGAGAGCAAGATCGGCGAAGAGGCCCACGTCGGCAACTTCTGCGAGACCAAAAAGACCACCCTCGGCCGAGGCTCCAAGGCCAGCCACCTGACCTATCTCGGAGACGCGGTGATCGGCGAGAGAACCAACATCGGCGCCGGCGTCATCACCTGCAACTACGACGGAGTTCACAAACACACCACCACCATCGGCAGCGAATCCTTCGTCGGCTCCGACTCGACCCTCGTCGCTCCCGTCAGCATCGGCAATGGCGCTTACGTTGGCGCTGGTTCCTGCATCACGCAGCCCGTCCCCGACGGCGCACTCGCTCTCGGCCGCGCCCACCAGATCACCAAAGAAGGTTGGGCCGCTGCACGTCGCGCCGCCCGCGATGCAGGGAAGAAGAGTTAGCCGACCACCACCGCCATCGCAAATCCATCCCACTTCTTGCTGCCCACCGTCTGGATCGCGGTCGCCGACAGCCGCGGCTCCGCGGCCACCATCTCGAACATCGCGCGCACACCCTGCACATCCGGATCTTCACTCTCGGCGTTGATCAACTCTCCCTCACGCACCACGTTGTCGACGACAATCAACGTCCCCTCCCGCGCCAGCTTCATCGACCACTCGAGATACGCGGGAATCCGCTTCTTATCCGCATCGATGAAGATCAGGTCGAACGGCTCCGCGCCCTCCTCGTGCAATGCAACCAGCAGATCCAGCGCCGCTCCCACGCGAATATCCACCTTCTCCGCCTCCCGGGCGCGCTCCAGGTTTCCGCGCGCCACTTCGGCGTGCTTCGGCTCCAGTTCCAGCGTCACCAGCCGTCCATTGGCCGGAAGCGCACGCGCCAGCCAGATGGTGCTGTACCCGCCCAGCGTGCCGACCTCGAGAATCCTCTTCGCGCCTTTCATCAGCGCCAGCAGGTAGAGCAGCTTGCCCTGGTTCGGGGCCACGTCGATCGACGGCAGTCCCGCCAGCGCGTTCGCCTCCAGCGCCTCTTCCAGCACCTCATCGCGCGGCACCAGATGGTCTGTGATGTAGCGATCCACCGCGGTCCATTGCTCTTGACCGGGCGTCGTTGTGTCCTGATTCGAAACGGTCTCCGCTTGATTGGTATCCATATCGCTTCATGATAAAGGCTGAAACGCCGTGCCGATTCAGTTGCGCCTGTGCGTCCCACAGCCTACGATCACCTTGACTCCGCGTCATGGCTCCCTCTTCGCCGCCAAGTCGCCGCAAGCGCATCTAAACCCCTGGAGGTTCTGCTCATGCCGTCCAGCAAGCAAACGCTGTCCGAAGAAGAACTCAGCCAACTGTTGCGCGACCAGCCCGACTGGGCCGTGGAAGGTGGCGCACTCATCCGATTTTGGACTTTTGCCGATTTCGTCCAGGCGATGGCGTTCGTCAACCGCGTCGCGGAACTTGCCGAAAAAGCAGGACATCACCCCGACATCGGCATCCGCTACAACCGCGTCAAACTCGCGCTGGTCTCGCATGACGCCGGCGGAATCACTGCGCGCGATGCCGCGATGGCGCGCCAACTGAACGCGCTCGCTGCCACCGCCGCGTGAGCCGCAGTTTGCCTCGCGCGTCGCAAAAAATCCCGGCGCCGCCCAGCGGTCCGAGACAACTCTCGCGACGCGTGATACGCTATTAGGGCAGAGCGAATTTCGCTCCAAGGGTTTCGACCAGTACCTCAGGTCGATATGAGTTGCGTCACTGGCCTCCCGGCACGAACAATTAACCGTTCGTGCCGCCTTTTTTTTGCGGAGTGACCACGACTTCCCAGGCAGCTACACGTTATGGACGAACGGCCCGACGCATTGGTCAACCAGCCCAGGGAAATCGAAGCAGTCAGCAAAGAGCGCCTAGCGCCCCAGGCCCCGCCCCGCACCTGGAGGGCCGAGCGCATCTGCTCCGCAATCAATCAAAATCCCGCCGCAACGCTCGCTTCCCTCATTGCCTTCTATCTGGTCATCGCCTGCGCCCAGGCCGCGACCAAGCTCCTCTGGACCGACGAACTCATCACCCTGGCCATCGCGCGCCAGGGCAGCTTCCAGGGCATTTGGCGCGCCCTGGCCGCCGGTGCCGATCCCAACCCGCCGCTCTCCCACTGGCTGGTCCTCGAATCCACCCGCGCCTTCGGCCAAAGCGCGCTCGCCATCCGCCTGCCTGCCATCCTCTGCGTCCTGCTCGCGATCGTCTGTCTCTGGGCCATCCTGCGCCGCTGGGTCGAGCCCGCCTACGCCGCCGTGGGCATCCTCGCCTTTATGGCGACGCGCGGCTTCGACTACGCCTACGACGCCCGCTCCTACGCGCCGCTGATGGGCTGCGCCATGGCCAGCCTCGCGCTCTGGCTCATCGCCTGCGATCACGCCGAGACCCCACGAGACTGGCCCCCGCAGAATCTTGCCCGCATCGCCGCACTCACCGGCATGGCCGCCGCACTCGCGCTCGGCCTTTCGTCGAACTACTACGGCGTCCTCGCTTTTTTCCCCATCGCTGCCGGAGAGATTCTCCGCACCGCGCGCCTGCGTCGCCTCGAGCCCGGCACCTGGTTCGCCATGGCCGCGGGTGCACTGCCGCTGCTCGCCTTCCGCCCGCTCATCCGCCACAATCTCGCCGAGTTCGCCCCGCACGCCTGGAATCGCGCGCACCTCGACATGATCTCCTCGACCTACCTCGAACTCGTCGAAGGAGTCTTCTGGCCCGTTCTCGGCCTCGCCCTCTACTCCGCGTGGAGACATCGCCGCGCCCTTACCGCGGAGTCGCGCTCGTCACTCCAACCCCACGAGTCCATCGCCCTCGTCCTCCTTCTCCTCTACCCGATCCTCGGCTACCTCATCGCCCTTGCCGGCCACGGCATGATCAGCCCACGCTGCGTCGTGCCCGTCTGCTGCGGCTTCGGCATCGCCACCGCGCTCCTTGCCCGCAGAGTATTCGCCTCCAGCGCCGGCGCCGGTGTCATCCTCCTCGGCATCGCCCTCGTGTGGGTCACCGCCCGCGAGTCCGCCTGCGCCCTCATCCTCGCCCAGCAGCGCACTGCCTTCTTCGCCCTGCGCAGCGACGTGGCACGTCTGCCCGCCACGCAGCCCATCGTCGTCGCCGACTCGCTCTTCGTCCTGCCTCTAGCCCACTACTCCAGCGAAGACGTGCGCGCCCGCATCGTCTTTCCCATCGACTTCGACGCCATCCACGCCTACGAACGCGACGACTCAGGCGAGCAGAATCTATGGGCAGGCCGCGCCGGCGGCCTCTTTCCAATGCGCATCGTCCCGAACGCGCCCTCAACCTCGCCTACGCTCACCGTCATCGCTCGCCCCAACGGCTGGCTGGTCCACACTCTCGCGGGCGAAGGCTACCACCTCGACGAATCCTCACCCGATCCCGCCTGGCAGAACCTCGGCGGCGTCTTCACCCCCATGGCGCACGAGGACACCCGCCTGCTCACCGCACGTCGCTAATCGGGCCGCCAGCGACCTCGCCGCTCACTTCACGGCCTCCCAAGGGCCTGATCCCGACATCTGTCGCCCCGCCCATCCCGTAACCCCAGATCTCCCCTCCACAACTTTTTTCGCTTCCCCCTGACGGAATTCCTGCATCCCATCTACAATCAGCGATAAGCTACATCCATCACCTCGCTCCAAGGAGACACTACGATGACGAAAGCCGACCTGGTCGACCGCGTAACCGCTCTCGGCGATCTAACCCGACGCGACGGCGAGATCATCGTCGACACGCTCTTTGAGTCGGTCATCGGTGCCCTCAAAGCCGGTGACAAGATCGAAATTCGCGGCTTCGGCAGTTTCCGTACCCGCCAGCGCAACTCCCGCATCGGCCGCAATCCAAAGACCGGCGAACGCGTCGACGTGCCAGCCAAGCGCGTCCCGTTCTTCAAGCCCTCCAAGGAATTGCGCGATTCGGTCAACCCCGGCGGGGCCAAGACCATCGCCAAGGAATCCGGCGACGGCGTCGATCCGCACCATCCGCCCGCCATGTAACTTCGCGGGCGGTAACCCTTTACCGCCTGTCAAGTCCCACCGGTGTCTCGGAGCTTCTCATCGGGATTGGTCTGCGCTAAAATTCACATCCAAACGCCGTCAATCCTCATCTATCTAAGGTGGAGCTTCCTCCCCATGCCGATAGCTATTGAATTCTTCGTCGGCCATGCTTACGCGATCCTCTTCCTCTGGGTGCTGATCGAGCAGCTTGGCATCCCCATTCCCAGCATTCCGCTCCTGCTCACGGCCGGGACGCTAAGCGCTACCCATCGCGTCGGCGCCATCCCCTCGCTGCTGGCGGTCGTTGCCGCCTGCCTCATCTCCGACTCCGCCTGGTACGCACTGGGACGTCGCTACGGCGGCCGCGTCATCCGCCTGCTCTGCCGCCTGTCGCTCGAGTCCTCCACCTGCGTTGCCAAGACCGAAGGCTACTTCACCCGCCGTGGCGCAATTACACTGCTCTTCGCCAAGTTCATCCCTGGACTCTCCACCGTCTCCGCTCCCATCGCCGGCCAGACCCGCATGCCGTATCCGCGCTTCCTCGCCTTCGACCTCTCCGGAACGCTGCTCTGGTCGCTGACGTTCATCCTCCTCGGCCGCTTCTTCGGAGACGTCGCCAAGCGCAGCCAGGCCTTCTTCGGCCTGCTCAGCCACTTTGCCGCCCTGGTCTTCATCCTGATGGTCGCCGGCTTCTTCATCTGGCGCGTCACCAAGCACCGCCGCTTCGTAGCGATGGTCCGCGACCTCCGCATCGAGCCCTCCGAAGTCAAGGCAATGATCGACCAGGCGCAGGCCGACGCAGGCGAGCACCCCTATATCGTCGACCTGCGCCACCCACTCGACTACCTGCCCGATCCACGCGTCCTCCCCGGAGCCGTTCGCATTGGCCCCAACGAGATCGCCGCCTGCGCCGCCATCATCCCGCGCGACCGCGACGTCATCCTCTATTGCACTTGTCCGTCGGAAGAGACCTCGGCCAAGGTGGCGCTGCAACTCCACCGCCTCGGCATCACCCGCGTGCGCCCCCTGCGCGGCGGCTTCGACGGCTGGAAGCAGGCCGGCTACCCCCTGCTCGACTACATCGAAGACTCCGCGCTACCCACCCCCAGCCTCATTACTCCCGCCGCCGCCACCCTCAAGTCCGCCTGAAGCTAGTACCTGGTACCTAGTAACTAGTACCTAGCTGAAACACCACCGTGATCGTCGTCTGCACATCCACCGCCTCATCATTCAACTTGTAAGGCCGATACCGCGCCGCCTGCACCGCTTCCACAGCAGCATTCCGCAGCATCGGATGTCCGCTCACGACATGCAGGCTCTCGATCCTCCCCGTCTTCGAGATCACCGCCTCCAGCACCACCGCGCCCTGGACTCCCGCGACCTTCGCAATTGCCGGATACACGGGCCGGATCGGCTCCAGCAGCATTCCATTGAGCACGCCCTTTGATACATTCACCGGCTCCGCATCCCGTGCCCGCACAGGTGTCACCGCGGTTCCCGTCCCAGCCGGCCCGAGCAGCGAGATCATGCCGGTGCCGCCATCGCCCATGTGAAGGTTCGAATCGATCGCTGGCCCAGGCGTGTCCGTCGGCTCACCCTGCGGGAACACAAACCTGCCCCGTGACTCCGCAACCGGAATCGCCGCAGCCGGCATACTCATCGCACTCGCCGAAGCCGCCGCCTCACTCACCCGCACCGGCACAGGCTCAGGTGGCTTCACCCGAAACGGAACCGCCAGCGGAGCCGACGACACAAACGGCAGCGCCGCCGGCCGCAGCAGCGGAAGCAGCAGCACACCCCCCACCAACGCCAACTGCACTGTAAGAGAACCGAGCGCCGTCCACTTCCGCGCCCCCGAATCCACCAGCCCACGCGACTCCACCAGACTTCCCTCGAACATACGGCACCTCCATCCAACCCAGGTGCGCATTTGCGAGGAATGCGGCCACTC
>Ga0102924_1006791_pt1 | contig 10637 bp, 9 predicted proteins | sample PaiPotPPM11metaG_FD_80116 | JGI IMG/M metagenome (GOLD analysis project Ga0102924, IMG submission 80116) | Iron sulfur acid spring bacterial and archeal communities from Banff, Canada, to study Microbial Dark Matter (Phase II) - Paint Pots PPM... ...
GCCTTGCTCGGGGGGAGGAGCGCGCCAGTATTGCGGCGGCGCTTCGACGGTGGTGCCGAGCTCGGCCGCCGCATGCCAGGGCCAGCGCGGGTCGTAGAGGATGCCGCGCGCGAGCGCGACGAGATCGGCCTTTCCCTGAGCGATGATCTCCTCGGCCTGGCGCGCCTTCGTGATCATGCCGACCGCAATGGTCAGGATGCCCGTGGCTTCCTTAACGGCCCGCGCGAAAGGCACCTGATAGCCGGGCCCGAAGGGGATTTTCTGCAGCGACGACACTCCGCCCGAGGAGACATCGATCCAGTCCGCGCCGCGTTTCTTGAGCTCACGCGAGAACGCGACGGTCTGCTCGATGTCCCAGCCGCCATCGACCCAGTCGGTCGCCGAGACTCTCACACCCACGGGCCTGTCTGCCGGGAAGGCGCGGCGCGCCGCCTCGAAGGCCTCTAGGGGAAAGCGCATCCGATTCTCGAGCGAGCCGCCATAAGCGTCGCTGCGGCGATTGGCGACAGGCGAGAGGAACTGGTGCAGGAGATAGCCATGCGCCGCATGAATCTCGAGGCCGTCGATCTCGAGTCGCGCGGCCCGCTGCGCCGCCTGCGCGAACGCCCGGCGCAGGCGGGCAAGGCCTGCCGCATCGAGCGCCAGCGGCGCGGGCTCGCCCTCCTTGTGCGGCACGGCCGACGGTCCATGCGGCGCCCAGCCGCCTTCCGACAAGGGGATCAGCTGGCCCCCTTCCCATGGCCGGCGGCTGGAAGCCTTGCGCCCCGCATGCGAGCTGCATGATCACCGCGATTTTCGAATGCCGACGGATCGCCGCAAGAACCGGCCGCAACGACTCTTCGGTCACATCGTCGAAGAGGCCCAGATCGCCGGGCGTGATGCGACCTTCGGGCTCGACGGCAGTCGCCTCGACGCACAGCATGCCGGCCCCCGATAACGCGAGGTGGCCGAGATGAATCATATGCCAATGATTGGCCTTTCCATCCTCGGACGAATATTGGCACATAGGCGACACGACGACGCGGTTTCGGAGGGTGACGCCACGCAGCATGACGGGTGAGAACAGCGGGCTCATGGGGATTCCGGTCAAGAGGGGATGAACCGCTCGAGGATGCTCGGGCTCGACCGGCGGCAGGCTGGTCGTCCTTGGCGTCGATGCGGTCCGCAAGCAATGCTCGGATTTCTCCAGTGAACTCCTTAGGGGCCTCTCCGTAGGGAATGAAGCGGAATTCCGCTCGTCTGGGATGACCGATATTCACATTGCGCCGAACGAATCGTCGTCCAGACCGCCTCAGCGGCTCGCGAGGCAATAGGCCACAATCGCCCGGACCGCGTGAGCCTGATCAATCGCCGCGTCCCGATTCAGCCTTATAAGGCGCTCAAGCGCCACATGGCTCAAGCCGCGGTGCTCGCAGGCCGACCGCACGAGCGCCGTGACATGGGCGTCGCGCTTGGCCTCGGGTGCTGAAATCAAAAGGAAAATGCCCGCGACGGCGGATAACGCCGCCAAGCCTGCTACAAGCTGAAGATGCGAACGTGCGCGCCTTCCCGAAGCAAACATCCGAATCTTATAGCCGCTGGGGCAGCGGTTGGCGAGGCCGTGGCCGCGATATGTCGCAAGCACGCGAGCGTCCCGTTTTGTGCTCGATCAAGGCCGAAGCGAACATTTGACGTGCTGCCAAAGCCGGACATGTTGTAAAGCTACCGAAGCGCGCCACGAGACCCCGCAAGACCCTGAAATCCCATGGCCTTCACTCCACGGCAGCTCCTCTCGCACCTCGAAGGGCTCGGCATCGTCACCCGGACGGTCGAGCATCCGCCGCTTTTTACGGTGGCGCAATCGCGTGAGCTGCGCGGCGATCTCCCCGGCGGCCACACCAAGAACCTGTTCCTCAAGGACAAGAAGGGCCGCTTCTTCCTGGTCTCCTGCCGCGAGGGCGCTGATGTCGATCTGAAGCGCCTGCACGAGCGGATCGGCGCCTCCGGACGGCTTTCCTTCGGCAGCGCCGAGCAATTGATGGAGAAACTCGGTGTCGATCCGGGCGCCGTCACCCTGTTCGGCGTCGTGAACGACGAGGCTCGGGAAGTGACCGTGGCAATCGACAAGGGCCTGCTCGCCTTCGACACCCTCAACGCCCACCCCCTGACCAACACAATGACGACGGCACTCTCCCGCGACGATCTCCTGCGCTTCCTGGCGACGACCGGGCATCAACCGCTCGTCATCGACGTTGAAGCCCAGCGGCAGGCGGAGTAAGGGCGCAGCTCGGCAGCCTTGGGACGAAAGCGGTCGGACGGCGTGCGGCGCGCAGGCTCGACCGCGTTGCCAAGGCCCGCGGGCCACACCATCTAAGGCGCGGACCGAGACATGCGGCCCGTGTAGTATCTAGGCGTGGCGAAGCGTCCCGTCGGCTGTGCATGGCGGGGCGGATCGACCGATGGTTCGAAAACTCGAGAGAAGGGGACAGGTTTGGCATGCAGGACCAGGTGAGCGCCGCGCCCGTGAAGGACACGACGACGGCGAGCTTTCGGGCGGATGTCATCGCGGAGTCGGCGCGCCAGCCAGTTTTGGTGGATTTTTGGGCGCAATGGTGCGGTCCCTGCAAGCAGCTCCAGCCCGTCCTCGAAAAGGCAGTGCAAGCGGCAGATGGCAAGGTGAAGCTCGTCAAGATGAATATCGACGAGCATCCCCAGATTGCCGGCCAGCTCGGCATCCAGTCGATCCCCGCCGTGATCGCCTTCCAGCGCGGGCAGCCGGTCGACGGGTTCATGGGCAACGTGCCAGAGAGCCAGGTCAAGGCCTTCATCGAGCGCCTCGTCGGCCCGCTCGGCCCTTCCTCGCTCGACACGCTTCTCGCCAAGGCTGATGAAGCCGCGGCGAAGGGCGACGTTTCGGGCGCGGCGGAGCATTACGCGTCTGCGCTCGCTCAAGAGGCGGGCAATGCGCGTGCCCTGGGCGGGCTCGTGCGCATGCACGTCGAGAGCGGCGAGCTCGCCGAGGCCAAACGCTTCCTCGCGATGGCGCCTGCCGACAAACCCGACGACCCGGCGATCTCGGCAGCCCGCGCCGCGCTTGAGCTTGCCGAGCAGGCGGCGAACGCAGGCGATCTCAAGGGCCTCGAGGCCGCCGTCGCCGCTGATCCCCTCGATCATCAGGCGCGCTTCGACCTCGCAGCGGCGCTGAATGCCAAGGGCCGGCGCGAGGAGGCGGTCGATCAGCTCATCGCCATCATCAAGCATGATCGGGCCTGGAACGACGACGGGGCCCGCAAGCAGCTCCTGCAATTCTTCGAGGCCTGGGGCCCGGTGGACGAGATGACGAAGCTCGGCCGGCGCAAGCTTTCCTCGGTGCTGTTCTCCTGATCGATGCCGAGGCTCGATCTGCTCCTCTGCGGGGCAGCTATGCGGCAGAAGGGCCACGCGGATCATTGCGAGTCAGGCGCGACGCGCGGCTCCATCTGCTTTGCCTGCGCATGATCCTGCCCGAGAAAGGGAACCTGCCGTAGTAGGGAGGCACGCTTTTCGGGATCTTGCGCTAGGCTAGCGCATTGCCCCGCTCGTCCGAGGGGGCTTCGGAGGAAAAGGCCGCGAGACTGGCTCATGGGCATCAATGTTCCCTACCGCGGACCGGCCGATCTGCCCAGGACGGCGCGCGTCTTCCCGCTCGGCGGAGCCCTGCTGCTGCCGCGCGGGCACATGCCCCTCAACATCTTCGAGCCGCGCTATCTCGCACTCGTCGACGACGCGTTGCGCACGGACCGTATCATCGGCATGATTCAGCCGGACGAGGAGGGCTCGCCCGAAGCCGCTACGCCGCGGCTCTACGGCACGGGCTGCGCCGGTCGCATCACCCAATTCTCCGAGACCGGCGATGGCCGCTATGTCTTGACGCTGACCGGAGTGGCGCGCTTCACGGTCGTGTCGGAGCTCGCGGTCGATACCCCCTATCGCCAATGCCAAGTCGATTTCGATCAATTCGCGGCGGACTTCACGGCGCGCGCCGGCGAGCAGCTCGTCGACCGCGAGGCCGTGCTCGACGCGTTGCGGCGTTTTGCCAAGGCGAATGAGTTGCGCGTCGACTGGAAGGGGATCGAGGAGGCGCCCAACGAGGCGCTGGTCAATGCGCTCGCGATGATGAGTCCGTTCGGGGCGCGAGAGAAGCAGGCGCTGCTCGAGGCGCCGGACCTCAAATCGCGCGCCGAGATCTTGGTGGCAATCACCGAATTCGAGCTCGCCAAGGCGGGCGGTAGCTCTGAGACGCCGCTGCAGTAGATCGGATGCGATCGGGTCGCCGCGGCGGCGACTTGATGCGCGCTATACGAAAGCTGGCGACCATTTTTCGGGTCATGCTTGCGGGAGATGGCAAATGAACGAGATGGAAAAGAGCATTGAAGGCAGCCGAAACGACAACCGCGTCGCGATCGACCGCAAGCTGCTGGAGATCCTGGTCTGCCCGCTCACCAAGGGGCCGCTCGAATACGACGCCCGGCGCCAGGAGCTGATCAGCCGCTCCGCTAAGCTCGCCTATCCGATCCGGGACGGGGTCCCGATCATGCTCCCCGAGGAGGCGCGCCCGATCGAAGGGTAGGCAGCGGCGCGCGAGGCAGGTCTATGCCCGCCGCCAGTTCCCGTGAAACTGCCGGCAGGCTCCATCCGCCGGCCGAGGAGGCCAGGCCGCGCCCTGCCCGAGCAGAAATCAGGGACCGTGGCGGCTCCAATAGCCGCTCAATGAGCGAGCGGATCCGGGCGCAGCTGGAAATGCATCACGAGCGGGCTCGACTAAGCTGATTCATCCTTGAACGCTAAACGAAGCGCAAGGCTCATCGCCGCAGCCGCGCGAGGCGGATCGCCTTCTCGGCATTCACGGCGCCCTTGGGCAGCTTCCCCGCCAACAGAGCGCGCACCTGCGCGACCGTGTCGAAGGCCTGATGCTCGATGGCGCTCGGCGTTAGCCCGGCGATATGCGGCGTCGCGATCACATCGACGCGCCTCCCGAGATGCAGGGACGGCTTCTGATCCGGGGCCCGCCCGACATCCATGGCCGCGCCCGCGATGCGCTTCTTGTCGAGCGCATGCTCGAGGGCAGCCTCGTCGACGAGGTTGCCACGCGAAAGATTGAGGAAGAAGGCGTCGGGCTTCATGCGGCCGAAGGCGTGCGCGTTCATCAGATTCTCGGTCTCGGGCGTCGCGACCGCGAGGCAGACGACGAAATCGGCGCCCGCCACGACCTCCTCGAAGCTGAGCTGCTCGACGCCCCTCTCTGAGATCGTCTTGCGGGGGTCGCAGGCGAGCACCGTCATGCCGAGCGCGAGGCCGAGCCTTGCAAGATGCTCCCCGATCACGCCATAGCCGATGATGCCGAGCGCGGAACCCGAAAGCTGCCGCCCCATGCGCACGGTCGCCTCGGCACCCGCGCGGTGCTCGATCACGGACACGCTCACATGTCGCGCGAGATCGATCATGAATCCGACCGCGAGCTCGGCGACCGAGGCCGCGAAGCCGGGCGTTGCTTGCGTGACGAGCACGCCGTTGCGGCTCGCAGCCTCGACATCGATATTGCGGATGTCGACGGCGCAGCGCAGGAAGGCGACGAGATCGGGCGCCTGGTCGAAGAAGGCGGCGGGGCCGGGCGTCTGGCGGTCCGAGACGATGATCTCGCAGCCTCTGGCCTCCAAGGCAAGGCCGTCGGCGTCGAGGACGCGGCCGGTCGGGTTGATAACGACCTCCGCCATGGCGGCGAGCGCGGCGACGGCGCGTTCCCCGTAATAATTCTCGAGCATCTCTGGAATGTGGGTGAGGAAGACCTTCGCCATCCGTTCGACCTCCCGATCTATTCGACCTCGACGGCCCGGCCCTCCGCGGCCGAACGCAGCAGCGCCTCGATGAGAAGCTGCATCTTCAAGGCCTCGCGGCCGCTGACCGCCGGCTCGCGGCCTTCGTCCAGCGCGTCGAGGAAGTCCGCGATGACGCCGCGATGCGCCTCGTGCCGAAAGGCCATCGGGTCCGGCCCGCCGCTTCGCGAAGGCGCGCCCTCCTCATGCAGGTGGGATCCGTCCTTGAAATAGATATCGAGCGTCTCGGCCGCGAGCACCGCGGTCGCGCGCTCGCAAGCGAGCTCGATGCGCTCTGGAAATCCCGGAAAGGCGACCGTGGTCGCATCAATGGTGCCGATGCCGCCGCCGGCGAAGGCGATGGCGGCTCCAACGAGGTCTTCGGTGTCGATCCTGCGCAACGCGGAGGTCTGCGCCAGGGCGGCGACGCGCGCGATCCTGCCGGCGAGACTCTGGAACAGATCGAGCGTATGGATCGCCTGTGTCAGCAGCACGCCGCCGCCGTCGCGCGCCTTCATGCCGCGGCCGGGCTCGGCGAAATACTCGGCCGTGCGCCACCAGCGGATCTGGGCAGAGCCCGAGATCAGCGTGCCGAGCTCGCCTTCCGCGATGAGCCCGGCGAGCCGCCGCGATGCCTTGCGGAAACGGTGTTGCAGCACGACGCCGAGCGTGAGCCGGGCGCGCTCCATGGCCTCGACGGCCTCTCTTGCGCGCGCGACCGTAACGTCGAGCGGCTTCTCGATGAGCACATGCTTGCGCGCGGCAGCGCAGCGCTGAACGAGCTCGAGATGGGTGAAGGGCGGCGTCAGCAGGAACACCGTGTCGATCGAGCGATCGGCCAGTGCCGCATCGAGGCTTTCGACAAGGGGAAATTCCGGATGCGCCGCGGCGAAGGCGGCGCGCCGCCCGGCGCTGGGCGTGAAGCAGGCCGCGACCTCCGCCCGACCGGCGAGATCAGCAAGGCTCAGAAGATGCGGCTTCAGCACCATGCCGAGGCCGACCAGGGCGATGCGCCGTTTCACCGGCTGAAGGCCGCCGGCCGTTTCTCCCTGAAGGCACGGATGCCTTCGAGATGATCGCCGGCCGCGAAGCACAGCGTATTCATCTCGTTCTCGTAGACGAGCCCCGCCGAGAGCGGCGCCGACAAGGCCGTGCGCACGCAGGCCTTCACCGCCTCGACGGCGACCGGGCTGTAGACTGCAAGTTGCGCGCAGAGCGCGCGCGCCCTGCTCTCGACCTCGCCGTCCTCGACCAGGATCTCGATAAGGCCGAGCCTCAGCGCCTCCTCGGCATCGACCGGCTCGCCGCAGAGCAGAAGCCGCATCGCCTGGCCGTAGCCGATCAGGCGCGGCAGCATCTGCGAGGCGCCCCCGCCGCCGACCCAGCCGCGCTTGACCTCGGGAAAGCCGATCCGGGCGCTGCGTTCCGCGATCCTGACGTCAGCCGCGAGCGCCATCTCGGCGCCTCCGCCCAGCGCCCAGCCTTTCAGCGCCGCGACCACCGGCTTGCGCAGGTTGCGCACGGCGGTCGCATATTCCACCCGGTTGCGGAACTTCCAGGCGGAGGGGTACTCCGCCAATGAATTGAGGTCGCTGCCGGCGCAGAAGGCGCGCTCGCCGCTGCCGCGCAGGAGCATGACTCGCACGGCATCGTCCTTGTCGAGCTCGGCGCACAGCCTTTCGATGCGGGCGGCCATGGCCGGGGTGACGGCATTGAGTTTCTGCGGCCGATTGAGGACAATCTCGGCAACGAACCCGTCGGTGACGAGCTCAACCTCTTCAGTCATGACCATTTCCTCCGACCTATGACGATCCATTCATGAGCCGCAAGCGCACACCGCCGCAGTGCCCCGCGAGGCTTACTCTGCGTGATCTCGCGAGCCATTCGGGCGTCTCGCGCGCCACCGTATCGCTGGTGCTGCGCAAGAGCCCGCTCGTCGCCCAGAAGACGCGCGAGAAGGTGAGCGCCTCCGTGGCGGCGCTCGGCTACGTGTATAACCGAGGCGCCGCGAATTTCCGTACCCAACGGACGCAGACGGTCGGGCTCGCCATGAACGAGCTCGTCAACCCCTATTTCTCCGAATTGACGGCTTCCGTCGAGCGCGCGCTCGCCAAGGCCGGCCGAACGGTGTTCCTCAGCAATTCCTCGGAGGACCCGGCGATCCAGGCTGCCTTCATCGCGAGCATGCGCGAGTACAATGTCGAAGGCCTCATCATCTGCCCGACCAGGGGCTCGAATCCCGGGAGCTTGCGCCGGCTCGCCGAGGTCGGCCCTCCCTGCATCCTCATCTCCCGCAACCTGCCGGGCTCCGGCCTCGACTATGCAGGAAACGACCACAGGCGCGGCACGCATCTCGCGGCCGAGCATCTCATCGCGCTCGGACATCGCCGCATCGCCATGGTGGGCGCGAACGACCTGGTCTCCACCGGCGTCGAGCGGCGAGAAGGCTATGAGCGGGCGCTTGCCGCCCGCGGCATCGCGGTCGAGCCGGCGCTCGTGCTTCACGGGCCGCCGACCCGCAGCTTCGGGGTCGAGGCGGTGAAAACCCTTCTGTCCTTGGGCGAGCCGCCGACGGCTTGCGTCTGCTTCAACGATGTGATCGCCTTCGGCGTGCTGCTCGGGTTGCGCCAGCTCGGTCTCGAGCCGGGGCTGGACTTCGCGGTTGTCGGTTGCGACGACCTCGCTGAAGCCGGGTTGTGGACGCCGGCGCTGACGACGGTCGCGGTCGACACGATCGGCATGGGAGAGGCCGCGGCGCGCCTGCTCATCGAGCGCAGCGCCGATTTCGGCCTGCCGCGCCGGCAGATCGTGCTGCAGCCGAGGCTGATCGTCAGGGCCTCGAGCGGCCCCTCGCGCCTCAAACGTGCTCGGCGCGGGAGTCTCGTCGAGGTAACGCCTTAGGACCGCGCAGGCGGGAGCCCGCGGACCTCGCCTCTGCGGGCTGCGGCATCCACATATCCCCTCGGATTGCCGAATTGGGAGACGCGATGGCGAGGGCCACCTCTCCCTTTGCGGGGCTTGCGGGAGAGGGAATGTCGCCCGCCGCCGTTCCCGGTCCACGGGACCGAGCCTAGAGCCGGGCGATGTGCAGGCCGCCATCGACATGCACGACCTCGCCGGTCGAGAAGCCGAAGGCGCCAGAGGCGAGCGCCAGCGCCGCCCGGCCGACATCCTCGGGCTCGCCCCAACGGCGGATCGGCGTGAGACCGCCCGCGATCAGCCTGTCGTAACGCTCGCCCGCGACCGCCGTCATCTCGGTGCGGATAACGCCCGGCCTGATCTCGAAGACGCCGATGCCGGCCTCCGCGAGCCTTGCAGCATAGAGCTTGGTCATCATGGCGATACCAGCCTTTGACAGACAATATTCGGCGCGGTCGATTGAGGCCATGTCGGCATTCGCCGAGCCTATATTGATGAGGGTGCGCCCGGATGCTGTCTTCTCGGCGATCCATCGGCGAGCTATGGACTGGGTCAGGAAGAAGGGCCCGCGCAGATTGACCCCGATCAGCCTGTCGAAGCTCTCCGGCACCGTCTCGAGCATGTCGCCGCGTCTGCCGACGGAGATGCCGGCATTGTTGACGAGCACATCGATCCCGGCGAAGGCCGCGAAGGCGCGCTCGAGCAGCGCCTCCTGACCGTCGATGTCGCCGATATCGCCCCTCACGAAGGCGGCGCGCGCCCCCCGTGCCGCAATTCCTTCGAGCGTCTCGCGCGTCGCCTCGTCGTCGATGATGTCGTTGACGACGATCGCATAGCCCGATCCGGCGAAGGCATAGGCGATGGCGCGGCCGATTCCGCGCCTCGCGCCGGTGACGAAAAGGCGGCGTCGTGCTGGAATATCCGTCCGAGAGCCGCTCACGTGAGGAGCTGCCTTGCGATGATCAAACGCTGGATCTGGTTCGTGCCTTCATAGATCTGGGTGATCTTGGCATCGCGATAGAGCCGCTCGACCTCAATGCCGCGGATATAGCCCATGCCGCCATGAATCTGCACGGCATTCGCCGAATGCGCGACCGCAGCGTCGCCCGCGAAGCATTTTGCCATCGCGCATTCCATGGTGGCGCGTTCGCCGCGGTCCATGCGGGCAGCGGCCTGGCGCGTCATCAGGCGCGCCGCATGCGTGTCCTTGGCCATGTCGGCAAGCATCCATTGCACGGCCTGGAAAGAGGCGATCGGCTCTCCGAACTGGCGGCGCTGCTTGGCGTAGTCGATCGACGCATCGAGGCCCGCCTGCAGAATGCCGACGGCGAGCGCTGCGATGCCGATGCGGCCCTTGTCGAGCACGCCCATCATCAGATGGAAGCCCCGATTGAGAGGCCCGAGCAAGGCATCCTGCGGCAGCGCCATGTTGTCGAAATGCAGGGCGCCGACCGGCGAGGCGCGCTGCCCCATCTTGTGCTCCTTGCGGCCGACGCGGTAGCCTTGACGCTCGCGGTCGACGAGGAAGATGCTGAAGCCGCGCTTGCCGAGCTCCGGCGCGGTGCGCGCCAGCACCACGGCGAAGTCCGCGACCGGAGCATTGTGAATCCAGCTCTTGCCGCCGCTGAGCCGCCAACCCTCGCGAGAAGCGGCGGCGACCGTCTGGATCGAGCCGACGTCCGAGCCCGCCTCTGCCTCGGTGATCGCATAGGCGCAGCGCCGCTCGCCCTTCAGGAGCGGCGCGAGATAGCGCTGCTGCTGCGCGGCGGTACCATGCTCCGACAGCAGAGTGGCGACGAGCTCCACCAGGCCGCATTGATCGGCGACCGAGGCATAGCCGCGCGACAATTCCTCCATCAGCTGCGCATAGACGAGGACGTCGCAGCC
>Ga0102924_1006793_pt1 | contig 10634 bp, 6 predicted proteins | sample PaiPotPPM11metaG_FD_80116 | JGI IMG/M metagenome (GOLD analysis project Ga0102924, IMG submission 80116) | Iron sulfur acid spring bacterial and archeal communities from Banff, Canada, to study Microbial Dark Matter (Phase II) - Paint Pots PPM... ...
CCTCTAGCCGGGTGGTGGCAGTGAAGCCGAAACACGCCTGAGCGCGCGAGGTTTCAAGGCAGCGTCGCGGTTGGCCATCGGGCTTGCTGGCATCCCAGACAACCTCGCCCGTGAAGCCGCACAGGCCGGCAATGAGGGCGGCCAGATCTCGGATCCTTATCTCCTGGCCTGCACCGACATTAACCGGCTCCGGGCGGTCATAGCGAGCGGTCGCCAGAACGAAGGCACGGGCACAGTCCTCGACGTACAGGAATTCGCGCGTGACCTCGCCGCTACCCCAGAGCACAACCTGGCGGTCGCCCCGTTCGACGGCGGCACAAAACTTGCGGATCATCGCCGGGATCACGTGGGAACTCTCCAAGTCGAAATTATCACCTGGGCCGTACAGGTTGACGGGCAGAAGGTAGATACCGGAGAAGTTGTACTGCTGGCGATAGGCCTGCAACTGCACCAGCATCATTTTTTTGGCCAGTCCGTATGGGGCGTTGGTCTCCTCGGGGTAACCGTTCCACAGGTCTGATTCGCGGAACGGCACCGCAGTGAATTTGGGGTAGGCGCAGATGGTGCCGCTGGCGACGAACTTTTCGACCCCCGCCTGCCGGGCTGCTTCGATCAGCTCCACCCCCATGATCGCGTTTTCATAGAAGAAGCGGCCGGGGTTCTCCCGGTTCGCCCCGATGCCGCCCACGACGGCGGCAAGATGCACCAAGATCTGCGGCCGGGTGTCGGCCAGCAAGCGGCGGCATTGCGCCGGCTGGCGCAGGTCGTAATCGCGGGAGCGAACGGCCATCACCTGGGCACCGGCGTCGTCAAAAGCCTTGACCACTTGGCGTCCCAGGAAGCCCGCACCTCCAGTGACCGTGACGCGGCGAGCTGTGAGTTCCCGCACTTCGTTACTCCTTGCCCGCCGCCGTGGCGAGGTGGCCGGGGGCGGGGCGGATGCCTTCCACGATGCGGCGCGTCTCTTCCATGTCCGCGTCGACCATCATGCGGACCAACTCGCGGAAGGAAACCTTCGGCGTCCAGCCCAGACGCATGCGCGCCTTGGTGGGGTCTCCCAGGAGGGTTTCCACCTCGGCCGGCCGAAAGTAACGGGGGTCGATTTCGACATGCTTCTTCCAGTCGATGCCCGCATAACCAAACGCCTGGTCAAGGAAGTCGCGCACCGAGTATTGCTCCCCCGTGGCGATCACATAATCGTCGGGCTCGTCCTGCTGGAGCATCAGCCACATCGCCTCGACGTAATCCCCGGCGAAACCCCAGTCGCGTCGGGCATCCAGATTCCCGAGGAAGAGTTTGTCCTGAAGGCCATAACGGATCCGGGCCAGCGCGCGGGTAATTTTGCGGGTCACGAAGGTCGGACCCCGGCGTGGCGACTCATGGTTGAAGAGGATGCCACAGGAGACGTGCCAGTTATAGCTTTCCCGGTAGTTGACGGCGATCCAATGGCTGTACAGTTTGGCCACCGCATACGGGCTGCGGGGATAGAATGGTGTGGTCTCGCGCTGTGGCACCTCCTGGACCAGGCCGTACATTTCACTGCTGGAGGCCTGGTAGAAGCGCGCCGTAACGCCGCATTCCCGCATAGCCTCCAGCAGGCGGACGGTGCCCAGGGCGGTGATGTCGCCAGTATATTCAGGAATGTCGAAGCTGACCCGCACGTGACTCTGTGCACCCAGGTTGTAGATTTCAGTCGGCGCAACCTCGCGGAGCGTGCGGGCCAAGGCGCTGGCATCGCTGAGGTCGCCGTAGATCAGGTGCAGGCGCGCATGCGGTTGATGCGGGTCCTCATAGAATTCGTCCAAACGCGTCGTATTGAACGAACTGGACCGCCGGACGATCCCGTAGACGTCGTAGCCCTTGTGGAGGAGGAATTCGGCAAGGTAGGAGCCGTCTTGACCCGTGATTCCTGTGATAACAGCACGATGGTGAGACATAAAAAATCAAAACCTTAGCCGCGCCGGGCAGCCGATCACTGGACGTTTGCGTAGCGGCGCTCGTAGTACTGGCGAAAGGCCCCGCTGCGAACCCGTTCGATCCATTGCGGATTGTCGCAATACCAGCGGACGGCCGCCTCCAAGCCCGCAGCAAAACTAACGGCAGGCCGCCATGCCAGCTCCTGGTGAGCACGCGCGGAATCGAGAGAATAGCGGAAGTCGTGGCCGGGGCGGTCGGCGACAAAGCGCAGGAAGCTGTCATCTTTGCCCAGCAACCGCAACAGGAGGTGCGCAACTTCCAGGTTGCTCAGTTCATCGTACCCGCCCAGGTTGTAGACCCTCCCGGCCTGCCCGAAGTTCAGGGCCGCCCAGATACCGCGCGCATGATCGGCTACATGAATCCAGTTGCGCACGTTGGCGCCGGTTCCGTAGATGGGGATGGGTTGATTCGCGAGCAGGTTGCAGACCGCCAGCGGAATGAATTTCTCGGGAAATTGAAACGGGCCGTAATTGTTAGAAGCGCGGGTAATAATGGCGGGCAGTTGATGAGTGTGGAACGCCGCGCGCACCAGACACTCCGCGGCCGCCTTGGAGGCGGCGTAAGGCGAGTTCGGTTGCAGCGGCGAGTCTTCGGAGAAGCGGCCGTCCTGGCCCAGCGAGCCATAGACTTCGTCGGTGCTCACGTGAACAAAGCGCCCGTGGCGGTGCTTGCGAGCCGCATCCAGCAGAACCTGGGTACCCTCGACGTTCGTGCGCACGAATTCAACGGCGTTCTCAATACTGCGATCGACGTGGCTTTCGGCGGCAAAGTGAATGATCCCGTCGACTTCGCCCGCCAGCCGGTCCACGAGCGGGACATCGCAGATGTTACCCTTTACGAAGCGATAGCCCCCCTGGTTTTCCAAGTCGAGCAGATTGTCGGGGTTGCCGGCGTAAGTCAGCGCATCGAGGTTGCACACTTGCACCCCAGGAACCTGTTCGAACAGGAACCGGATAAAGTTGGCACCGATGAATCCGGCGCCCCCGGTGACGAGGTACCTCATCGGATCTCCACGGCGCCGCCGCTCAACTGCAACTCCCTGGTTCGGGATCGCGCCAACGGTGTACGGGGGTGGCTCCGCCCCCGTGGCGGTTCGACAGGCGCAAGCAGGAGCCCGACGGTGAAGAAAAACAGCCAAGCATTGGCGGGAGCATGAAATTGAAAGTCAACTACTGCGTGCGCAATCAGTCCCAAACATGCCACCCCGGCCGCGAACTGAATGCGGGCGACCGCGTCGTCCCGGCGGCGCGCCAAAAGGCAAACCCGCACCACGACGCCGCCCAGAAAAAGAAGCGCCATGATCATTCCTACGATCCCCGTTTCGTCCAGTAATTGCAGGAAATCGTCGTGAGCATAGATTACCATATGAAGGGAATCGGTCTGCGCGTAATGGGGGAAAACATCGGCGAAGGTATTGAAGCCGGTTCCCCAGATGGGGTGGGCGCGCCAGAGATCGAGTCCCGCCCGGGCGATCGTCAGGCGTTCGGCGGCGCTGGCATCGTGGTGATCGAGCGTCTTCAGTCGTGCCAGCGTCGGCGCCCAGTTTCCTAACAGCAGGAGCGCTCCCAGCAAGGCGCCGGTCGTGAGCAGCGGGGTCCAGCGCCGCAGCTTACCGGACTGGCCCGCCAGAAGTAGAACGAAGAGGACTTGGAAGGCCACCACGATCAAACCGGCCCGTGACTGGGAGACCACCAGCGCACTTAACCCCAGCAGGGGGATCATGAGGCGGCGAATGGTGGTACTGAGATCCTCGTGCGCCGAAGTCAGGACATTCAGCAAGGCGAAGGGAATGAGCAGCTCCAGGCAGCCGGCGAAGTGGTTGTGATAGACATAGGGTCCCGTGGGCGACGCATAACTGGCGTCGTGCAAGCCGTAGATTTTGCCCGGGGAGATGACACGTTGCAAGATGGCCTCCACGGAGAGAACAAGGAGCAGGCCACGCGCAAGGCGGGGCCACTGCAGTGCCAAGGAGCGGGTGCGAAACAGATCGACGGCCAACAGGAGGGCGGCGGCGGCGCCGCCCAATTGCGCCAGACCGGTCCAACTTTCGCCTGGATTGGCGGAGTACCCGAGTAGCCCTTGTCCCGTCACTAGCATGCCGAAAGCGGCGGCCGCCAGAAGCGGCAGCGAAAGCGGCGGATCGCGCTCTTCGCGCGTCGCCAAGTAGAGGCGGCTCGCACTCAGGAGACACCACAGGACCAACAGTGGACCCCAAACCCAGGCATAAACCGCGCCGAACAGGAAGACGGCCGCGAACAAAATGACGACTGTGGCGGCGAAAAACTGGCGTTTCATCGTCCCTCCGCGGCGTCGGACGAGGAGCCGGAGCCGGTTGCCAGCCGGGCCAAGGCCAGGGCCTTGAGGTCAACCCCGACGCGCAGACGCGGTTGCCCGTTCGGTCGTCGGTACTCCAAGGAGAGCGTGACCAAGGTCTCGCCGGCAGGAACCGAAAAATCCTGTTGGCTTGTGTGCCAGTCCGATTGCAAGGGCAGCTCTAGCACGGTCAGAGGGGGCTGGCCGAGCTGGGATGTCACGTCTAGACTGACTCCTCCGGCCTGGCCGTCACCGTCCAGTCGCGAGGTGCAAGTCAGTCTATAGCGGGCTCCCGGTTCCACCGCAACGCGTTGGCGGAAAACTTGCAAGCCCTCGGGCTGGAGACCATCGAAAGCGACGTGGATAATGGGGTGATCGCCGCCGGCGGGGGGTTCCACCTGAAAGTCGGCACTATGATTGTCGACCCAGCCGAAGCCGGCCCCGTTCCAGGGATGCGCGAACTCTGCGTCGGTCAATGTGCCGGGACGCGCCCCCGCTTGATTCAACCAGCCACGGCCGACCGCTTGGTTCCAAACGGTGAGCGCGGTTGCGGTCTCCGGAGGCGTCGCGTTCAATAGAGCATCGCTGAGGCTCAGGGACGCCCCGCCACAAACCGAAAAGTGCGGTGGGTCGCAACGCAGTTGGCCCCAAGTCTTCACGGCCGCCGAAACCCGCTGGGCGTTGAGTAGCGCGTTCACCGCGGCACTCAGTACCGCCGGGCGTTGCAGGGGAAGAATCGCGCGCATCTGAGAGGCTTCGGGCGTGGGATCTCGACGTAGCGCGGCGTTGACGATGAGGGTGGCCTGGTCATCGGGAACGCGGGCCAGGGCTACCCCCATCCAATGCCAAAATTGCACGGGCGAGCCCTTCAGCAACTCCAGGGAGGACAGCTCGTAGGAGCTTTCGAATCCCTGGTTGAGCGGTAAGGCACGGTCCAGCGCCGCCTCGGCCTGGTCCAGGTTACCGAGGGCCAGCTCGGACTCCGCCAACGCCTCCCAGTTATGCCAATCGCCGGCATCGAGATGCAAAGCCTGTTGGGCAGCCGCGGCAGCGGCCGCCGGATCTTGGTTGATCAATTGTTGCGAACGCAGTAGCCAGCCAGCGCTCAGATCGGAGCGGGCCCAGATCGCCTTGCCGGCATCCTGGTTGGCGAGGGCCTGTTCGAACAGCGCCGTACGCACCCCCGTCTGCGCGGCCCAGACTGCAAACAGACACCAGAATGCGACGAGGACCCAGCGGCTGGCCGTGCGCCAGCGCGAAACTCGCTGTCCACTCGGTCGCGTCAGTAATTCCGCCACGCCCTCGGTCGCTCCTGTGTAACAAAATCAGCGGAGGACGGTGAATCAGCGCGTGACCTTTCGGCTCCGCTGGCCCATCCTATGCCTATTATGTCGCGATCCGCCCTTCGCCTCGCCCTTTATTTGCCGCTCGCCATCGGTTTCAACCGGCTGGGGCACGCTCAAGCCGGCTTTGAACATCCCGTGATGGCCGGTCAAATCGTGGCGGATCAGTTTGGTGACTGGCATCTCGAGGTGGAGACGCCGGTGCCCAGTCCGGGTGTGGCTACGATCCAAGTGGACCCTTCCAACCTCACGCTGCCCGACTCGATCGCCTTCAATCCCTTGCGAGGAGCGACCGCCGTCTCGGTCGTGGACGGTAACCGGATCAGCACGGTGCCGGTCGTTGAAAACGCCTGCCAAACCGGACTCGCGCCCTGTCAATTGAAACTGCAGTTTCCGGACAGTCATCCGGCCCGCTACGTTCTCGAATCAGCCAGCGGGGGGCTGCAAGAAGCCGTGAGTTTTGCTCTGAATCAACAGGGCGGAACCGTTCTCGTCAACGACGCCTGGCATGGCACCATCCAGCAATTGCTGGCCGTGCAGGGCGCCGGCAATGTTCTGATTCATGACACACGTCGCGGCGGAGAAAGCTGGTATGGCTGGAACGGCCAAAGCTACACATTAGCCTCGCAACTGCGGGCGGGCACTGACGGCATGGTCAGTGCCGGACCGCTGGTGAACGCCCTTGCTTTTGGGGCCTCCGGCAGCTTGCAAACGGCGCAGGCCGTCACCACGGCGGGCGTGGCGCTGGTCACCGTCGAACACCTGGGTGACTTCCAGGCCGGGAATCATGTCGCCCTGTTGCACGGTGGGACGCCCGCCACCGTGGCGCACCCCGGAGGCCTCACGGTGGGCGTAATAGGAACGAGCGGAAACGCCTCGTACAGCTACTCCGTGGCGGCGCTCGATGGCAGCGGCGGGGAGAGCGCCGTGTCGGCTGTCATCACGGTCAGTTCCGCGCCGGCAGCGCTCGACGATTTTCACTACACGCAACTGTCCTGGACCGCCAGCCCGGGCGCCCTTGGGTATGCCATCTACGGGCGCACGACCAGCAACCCGGGGGTACTGGCCGTGGTCAACTCCACCACCTGGGCGGACCATGGCACCTTGCCGGGCGGTATCCCCGACACCGTGGCCGTATCACCGCCAAGCCAGTCGCTGGCCACCACCCTTCTCGCCAAGCTTCAAAATACAGGGGCTGGCAACCAGGTGACTTTCCAGCCCGCCCCCGGCGCCACCGGCAGCGGCTTGCTGTTGTTGCACGACGATGGACCCAGCATTGCCGCCGCGATTCAGTCCGCGCCGGCCGGCGCCACCCTCCTGTTGCCGGGCCAGCACCGCATCTTCGCGCCGCTCACCATCCCGAAGCCTTTGACGATCACTGGCAATCTCGTCACCGGGGATAGCGGGGTTGCAAACCTATTTCTGGCCTCCTCCCCTGTAGGCTCCGTCGGGGCCGGCCCCATCGTTTTCCGCGATATCACGCTATCCCGCGACGTGAGCCAAGCCGATGATGGCTATCAGTCGTTGATCTTTGTCGAGCCGGGCACGGACCTGCGCGTCCTGCATTGCACCCTGCGGGGCGGCTTCAACGGTATCGCGGGGATAGCCCGCTCTCTGCTGGTGGCGGGCAATCTGTTCGACACGACCATGGGTTCAGTGGGTGCATCCAACTACTACTCGCGCGGCGGAGCGGCGGTTCTGACCGATGCCAACTCGAGCTTGCTCAGCCAAAACATCACCATCACGGACAATGTGATCCGTGGCGGGGTCGGCAATGGCTTCAGTGTGTTTGACGCGCAACGCGTGGTGATTGAAGGCAATTTGGTCCAGGATGCGACTGCGCCCCGCCACTTCTACCCGATCGGCGCTGCTCATGTCACCGCGGCGAGCAACGGAACCGTGGTATCGGTGGATCTTCCTATGCTTTTCCCGTTTACCTCCACGGCGGTCATCTACGACCTCAGCGGAACGTATCTAGGAGCAGCATTGGTGCTCGGAGTCTCGGGCGACAAACTGCAGCTCAACGCTGCATTTTCGGTGGTGCCGGGTGATCTGGTGGAACTGCGGCACGCCGGGGGCTACGGCATTTTTGTCTACTCCACCAACGGTCCGCTTGACAGCAGCCAGGCGGTGGCGATAGCCAGCGTTCAGAGCGCACCGACAGTGCATCTCGGCTTGACGGCGGCGCTTCCGGAAAGTTACCAAGTAGGGACCGAGATCAACGTGGCATCGGCAACCGATCCCCTCACACGGCAGATGCGGTTCAGCAACCCGACGCCCCATGTGCTCGCCATCGACGCCAATCGCATGGGTGTGACGCTGGATCTGTTGCCCACCGCCACGATGGCCGGAGACCTTCTGTTTCCTTCAGCGTTGGGACGCGACGTGGAAATCAGCCACAACCAGGTACATGACGTGGACGGGTTCGGGATCTACGTGCAGGGTTACTCCGATGCTGCCGTCGCCGGCAACGTCCTCAACAACGTACTCCGAGCGGGTCCCATGGACAGTTCGCTCTCCTGGGCGGGAATCACGCTGACGCAGTCCAACGGTTCCGTGGTCAGCGGCAATTCTGTGCGCTACACCGGCACCGGCCTTGACGGACTCTATCCTGGAAAAGTCGCCGCACTGGTCAACCTGAAGCAGAGGAGTCCGGGTATTTTCCTTTACGGAAGTTCGGGAACCGGGATCGCGGGAAACACGCTGGCCTGGCTCGACGGCGCGGGCATTCGGTTGGGGGCCAGTGACACAGAAGGCGGCGATGCGATCGGCGGGAACCAAGTGCTCCACCCCGGCGCGGACGGCATCTACTGCAGCGGCGGTTCCTACAATGGTCTGTCGGTGGTGGGGAACGTGATTCAGGCCGCCAGTGGCGACGAGGGAGTCGGCATTTTCTCCACTTTCACCGGGTTGCAAATCGAACATAACGTGGTCACGGGATCGGCCGGCCGCGGCCTGACCGTGCAACCCGTTTCCTCCGGATCGGGCTTGACAGTAGCCGCCAATACCGTGATCAACAACGGTCAGTCGCTTGCCTTCCCGGCGGTGGACCTGCGTCAAGTCAACGATTTTACAGTCGCCGGCAATACCATCGTGCACCCCGACTCGCTGCCTTGCGTCTCGGTCGGACCGCATAGTTCGGGAGTTATCGGGACGAACCGGCTGTCGACGTGCGTTCCGGCCGTCGCGCTCGCGCCCGGCGAGGAATCCTTGGTGCGCGTGGACGGTGGCTATGCGATACCGCTGCCGGCCGGGACGGCCAACGTTCAGATCCCGCTTCCCGCCGGAGGCCGCGTGGTGAGCTTGGAAGTGAGAGTTGCACAGGCCGGCAGCGGAAGTTGGAGCGTGGGCGATAACCTCTCGCCGATACAATTTGCCGGCGCAGTGTCAGCTACCAGTGGTGGCCTGACACGGCTCGATGCTGACGGCTACCTGTTCGGCGGCTCCAGTCCATTCCTCGTCATCACGGCCAATTCCGTTACCGGCGCCAGCGGAACGTTGCTGGTGCGGACGGCGGATTTCTGATGCGGTGGTGGTAGCTGGACATCCTGGTGGTTGTCTGGAACCGTCGCCTCTCTAGCCGCCAGGCGATAAATGTCGAGGGTACGGTCGGCGATCGCCTTCCAGTTAAACGCGGCGGCGACATAGGCGCGGCCGCGGGCGCCCATCGCGGCCGCGCTCTTTGGATCCGTGAGCAGTTGCTTCAAAGCTGCGGCGACCGACGCGGCCGTGGGTCTGATTACCAGACCGCAACCATGGGATTGTGCTTCGGGGAAGCCACACGGTTCGCTGATGACAACCGGCAGGCCGGCGGCCATGGCTTCGAGCACGGCCAAGCTCATGCCTTCCGCCATGGAGGGCAGCACCAAGATGTTGGCCGCGTCGACCAGCGCGCGAGCCCGCTCCGCACCCCAGACCGCGGGGTCCCAGACAATGCGGTGGGCGAAGGGCGATGCCGCGATCCAGGCGCGCAGTTTGGCCGCCATGGGCGCCGTAGCCGGGCCGATCAGGCGCAGGCGAACACGGGGGTAATGCGTGGCAATCTGGGCGAAACCACCGATAAGATGCTGCAAGCCTTTCTTTTCGGCGATGCGACCGTAGTAGAGGATTTGCGGGGGAGCAAAGGGACGTGCGGGCCCTTGTAAAAAAGAGGACCCAACCCCATTAGGGACGACCTCAATGACCGCGCCCGGGGCGTAGGCGGCCACCTGTGCCCTTTCGGAGTTGGTCAACGCCACAACGCATTGTGCGCGGTTCAAGATGCGACGTTGCAGCAGCACCGTGGCGAACCATTTCTTGAGCCGGCGCTGGCGAAGCTCCCAGGGATGGAGCATTCCGTGGACGGTGGTGACAAAGGGCGTGCGGGTCAGGCGGCAGATCCAGGCCGCGCAGAGGTGGCTTGGCTCCCAGATCCCGTGGCTATGAATGACATCCGCGTCGCGCGCGAGGGTGCGCAGGGTCCGGGCGAAGTCGGGCCAGCTCCGACACGCATGGAGGGTGACGTCCGGGGGCGGAATGAAGCCCGGTTCCGGAGGCCAGGAGCGCAAGTAGCAGATGCTGACGTCGTGTCCCGCCTCCGCCAGTTTGCCGGAAAGCGCGAGCACGACCTCGCGCGGCCCGCCATCCTCGGGACGCAGGCTCCAAATGACCTCGATGATCCGCATCCGCCGCTGCCGGTGCACGGATAGGCGAACACGTCGGGAGGAAAAAAGTTGCGCAGTCTCGAGGGTGGCAATTCAGTACGCGTCACCGGTACGGAGCAGAACCCGCACGGTTTGGAGCAGGATGTGAATATCCAGCAACAGGCTCCAGTGGCGGATGTAGTAGAGGTCGTATTCGACGCGACGGCACATTTTATCCAGCGTGTCGGTCTCCCCGCGAAGACCATGGACTTGCGCCCACCCGGTCATGCCGGGTTTCACCTTGTGGCGGAGCATGTACTCCGGGATATGCTGGCGATAGAATTCGTTGTGGGCCACGGCGTGGGGACGGGGGCCTACC
>Ga0102924_1006794_pt1 | contig 10633 bp, 11 predicted proteins | sample PaiPotPPM11metaG_FD_80116 | JGI IMG/M metagenome (GOLD analysis project Ga0102924, IMG submission 80116) | Iron sulfur acid spring bacterial and archeal communities from Banff, Canada, to study Microbial Dark Matter (Phase II) - Paint Pots PPM... ...
CTCGCCGCCCCCTGACCCCGACCAGCCGTTCGTGGCTGGCTGCGCGCAAGCAACGACACTCGCGAGCAAGACGATCCCAGCCCACTCCTTGTAGCGCATCGTGCCGCCCCTTCGCATGTCCGGGTCGTACTCCAAAAACGGTGCCAATCTGGTGCGACCCGCGAAGCACTCCGGATGCGGACATCATCCAAAATCCCCGTCTCGAGCTCGCGAACGCACGCCGCGCCGATCTCGATGACTTCCACGAGCCAACCTGCGCCCGAATCGCGTCGACGCGATGCGGCTTCATTGAGGCATCGTTGCCAAGCGCAAGTGCTCGCGCAAACGGCGCGTAGATTTGCACAATTCGGCTACGTGGAGGCCGGTGGGTCAATGTCCGAGCGGCCAAGCGTCAAAGGCCGAGAACCGACTCCCCCGGGCTGGCGCAGCATTTCCAGCGCCGTCCGTCGTACGCGATGCGCCGCTCCTCCGGCCAGTCACGGGCCGAGTGCGGATGCTTCTTGAGCCACGCGAGCGCCGCGGTGGGGTCGCGCGTGAGCATCGGTGCGCGACGATGCTTGCGGAGCCAGCGGCCCAGCAAGGCCGGCAGAGAGTAGTGGTACGCGCCCACGCGCTGCCCGGACTGGAACCGGCGCAGCTCGTCGGCCAGCTCGCGCGCCGACGTGTAGCGATCTCCCGGTCGAGGGGCCCTCGCCTTCGCGACGATCGCCGCGAGGTCGGGGGTCGCCTCGGCGACGGCCGCGAGCGCCCGCAGCGCGCGGAACGGCGACGGAGTCTGCCCCGTCAGGACGTGCTGCAGCAGCGCGCCCAGCGCGTACACGTCTGCTCTGGCGTCGACGGCGCGTCCCGTGGCCTGCTCGGGTGCCATGTATCCAGGCGTACCCAGCACGTCGCCCGCCTGCGTATCGTGCGACTCCCCGGGGGGCGGCGAATCGCTCGCTTCGATCGCTCCATCGTCGATCCCGAGGCGCTTCGCCAGACCCCAGTCCACGACGATCGTCTCTCCGAACGCGCCCACCAGGACGTTGTTGGGCTTGAGATCGCGATGCACGACCTGGAGGTCGTGCGCGTACGCCAGCGCGTCGGCCGCCGCCAGGACGTGGGGAAGGAGTGCCATGCGCTCCTCGAGGCCTCGCGCCTCGGCCCGGGAGGCAGCTCCCTCGGCGCCACGCCCGACTCACTTGCTCGTGGCGAACCAGACTCCATTCCAGTCCTCGGGGGGAGGCCGCTCGATCATCGCCTTGCAACGCGCGGCGAGCACAATTGCCGGGCCGTCGTCGGCGATCTCGGCGAGCCGCTCGAGGGCGCCTCGAAAGTCCCTGCCGAAGTAGGCCTCGAGCGCGCTCTCGTAAGCGCGTGAGGCGGGCAGCTTTGCCTCGCACTCGTCGGGGACTCCGAGCAGCTCGTAGACACGCACGGATTCGTGCTTGCCCTTGACGGCGACCTTGTCGACCAGACGGAACGCGAAAGCGCCGGCCGTCGCCTGCACCGTCGCCTCGCTGACGAGCACCTCGACGCCGTATTGCTTGCACAGCGGCTCGAGCCTCGCCGCGAGGTTCACGCCGTCGCCCAGCGCCGTGTACGCGAGACGGTCCGGCGCGCCGAAGTGACCGACCATCACCCGGGCCGTGTGCACGCCGTGGCGCGTGATGAGCGGGGGAAATCCCTTCCAGCGCTCGGAAGCGTAAAGCTCGCGCGTGCGTCGCATGCAGGTCAGGACTGCATGGCATGCGCGGCTCGCGTGATCTTCGCACCGCGTCGGCGCGTTCCAGAACGCCATGACCGCGTCGCCGATGTATTTGTCGAGCGTGCCCTCGGTCGATTGCACGCCCCGTGTCATAGCCTCCAGGTACAGCCCGAGCGCGCGCGCGAGCACGTCGGGGGCGAGACGCTCCGAGAGAGACGTGAAACCCTCGATGTCGGTGAACATCAGGGAGAGCTCGACCAGCTCGCCCCCGAGCTGCGGCTCCCGGTTGGCAGCGAACAGATCGCGCACGAGGTCGACCGAGACGTACTTGCTCAAGGCGCGCACCGATGTCTTCGCTCGCTCCACGCCATCCATGACGTCGGCGACCTCGCGCATCGGTGATCCGATGGGGGTGGGCGCGAAATCGAAGCCGCGCATGCGCTTGGTCACGTCGAGCACGCGACCGAGCGAGCCTCGTATCTGCCGCAGGAGCAGCCATCCACCGCCGAGAACCGCGGCGATGACGCCGAGGAACGCAGCGACGAACCGGTCGCGCAGCGCGCGCAGGTCACGCGTGTACGCGGCCTCGGGCGCGACGACGCCGACCATCCAGCCCTGCGAGTTCCGGAGCGGTCGGAAAGTCACGAGGTAGTCGACCCCGCCCGCGCGAAGGCGTCCCGATTGCCCCGGACGAGCGACGGCCGCGGCGATCTCGGGCGGGACGTGCGCCGGAAGGACGCGAAGGTCGTTTCCCACGGGCTCGATGGGATCGCCGGGGTCGAGGCGCGCGACGAACTGGCCTTCGGAGTCGCAGAGGAATGCGTGCTCGACGTCGGTAGAGCGCCGGCGCGGCAGCGAGTCGATCGTGCGCGTGAGCAGGCCGACTCGCAGGACGCCCGCGAACCGGCGGTCCGCGTCGTCGACGGCCTTCTGGACGGTGACCACGACGCGACGCTCGCCACGCGCTCGCGCCGTGTCGAGGTCGGACCATGAGAGGTCGCTCCAGATCGCCCGCCCGTAGTTCTTCCGGGAGGCGGTCACCGTGAAGGTGTCCTCGTCGGTCGGGTCGCGGACGGGCGACTGGCGCTCCTGCGTGCCCGATCCCAGAGCTTCTCCCGGGCCGCGTCGCCGCGCGTCGGATACGAAGACGCCCGCTTGCTGGGTGATGCGCCGGGTGACGACGGGCGCGTTCGGGTCGGCCGACGCGCGAAACGCGGCCACCTGCCACTTCTCGTCCGGCGCGAGCAGCGCCGTTCCGTCGGGCGCGTAGCCCAGCAGGATCGCATGCGTCAGGGCGAGGTCCGACAGCGTCGGCGCGTCCCGCAGCTCCGAGAAGAGGCGCGCCTCGACGGCGGCTGGGGCGCCTGCGTCGAGCACGCCGTCCTGCATCGCGCGCTCCACGTTGGCCAGAGAGGCGGCCGCGACGCCGAGATCCGACGCCAGCTCCTCGTCGATCTGCCGCGCAGCTCGCTGTCGCAGTTCCTCGGAGCGCGCGACGATCGAACGCTGCGACGACTCGAAGAACGCGTAGAACGTCGCCCCTGCGGACAGGGCGACCGCAGCGATCGCGAGCGCGAACAGCCGGCCGAGAGTGAGCCACGGGCGCCGAGGCATGCTGCGAGCAGCCTATTGCTACTGCCTCGCATAGGCACGCCTCCGGCGTAGGGAACGGCGCGGCGGCTCGACGGGGAATCCAACGCCGCTCCGCGCGAGCGGCCATACCGAGCCCCTCGGCCCCCTCGGTATGTGACAGGCCGCGACGTTCCGCAGCCTCCACGCCGCTCCCAATGCAAGAAGGTCCGCCGTTCTCTGAAAAAGGGAATTTGACATCTGTCAGCGTCCTTTGACTTGGGGAAAAGGTCCGCGCGACATCTGCCTGGCACACTCCAGTGCGAAGGAGGCTCAGAGGGCCAGGCTGCCACCAGCCCTCCGATCTCCGCAAACGCGCGACGGCCCCCTCAGGCGTGACAGAGCGGCGGCCTCGGCGGCCTTCAGGTCGTCGATGGCCTGATGGCCCCGAGCGCGCGTGGGGGTCTGAGAAAGATCCGGTTGGCAATCATCCGCTTCACGATGTCTGCGCTGCGCAATTCCGACGCGATAGCCAAATGGCGGCCCAGGGGTCATACTGCGCGCCTCGGAACCTTCTGCCGTACACTCGCCCCGCGCAACCCGGTGGTCGTGGATGCCTCGAATCGCTGATCCGCTCGTCATCGCCGTCCTCGCGTTCACCTTCTCCGTCGGGGCGTCCGCCGCGGACAAGGCGGAGAAAGGCGCGTCCGGCGAAAAAGCCGCCTGCGCCGAGGCCTACGGAAAGGCGCAAGGCCTCCGCGGCGATCACAAACTGATCGCCACCCGCGAGCAGCTTCGCATCTGCGCGCGCGCGACGTGTCCGCACTTCATCGCAAAAGACTGCACCGCGTGGCTCGTCGACGTCGAAGCGCGAATACCCAGCATCGTGCCGATGGGAAAGGACGCGAGCGGCTCGGATGTGAGAGACGTGACCGTTTCGATGGACGGTACGGTCATCGCGACGCAACTCGACGGACAGTCGATAGACGTCGACCCGGGGTGGCACACGTTTGCGTTCGAGTCGCTCGCCGGCACCAAAGTCGAGCAATCGCTCGTTGTCGCCGAGGGGGAGAAGGCGCAGCACGTCAGCGTAACGATGGGTGCATCCAAGCCGGTACCCATTGCGACGACGAGGGCGGCCACGGAGGCGTCACTCGCCGGCGGCTCCGAGCCCGATGCGTTGGGTCATCGTGGCTCGACGTGGACCGGGCGGAATACGCTCGCCGTCGTCCTGGGCGGCGCGGGCCTCGCAGGCATCGTGGTCGGCACCATCTACGGCCTCCAGACGCTGTCTCTCGCAAAGACGTTCAACAACGAATGCAACGGCCAGAGTTGCCCCGACCCCGTGCAGTCGAAAGCGGATCACACGAACGCGGTGACCGACGGGACGATCGCGACCGCTGCGTTCATCGCGGGCGCGGCACTGGTCGCAGCGGGCGTCGTGCTCTTCGAAACGGCGCCCAAGCCCACAACGGAGGGCTTCACCCCGTCGAGCACAAGGGTGCAAGTCGCTCCGGCGGTCCTTCCCGGGGGGGGCGGTGCATGGATGCAAGGGAACTTTTGATGGGGACGAGACCTCCGTGGCGTTCTCGGGTTGCGCTCGCAATGGCGGCTGCCACGAGCGTCGCATGCGCGCAGATTGCGGGGCTCGGCGATTTCCCTCCTCCGTCCGGAGACGACGCGTCCATCGGCTCCGACGCCGACGGGAGTGGCAAACAGACCGACGGCGACGACGCGGCAGACGCGACGGCCGGTGAGCCTGAGAGCGGCGGCGATACCGCGACGGACGCCGCATTCTTCGGAGACGGCGACGGGGGGCACGGATGCTCCGGCTGGTTGTGCAACGGCGTCTGCGTGCCGGACGACGTGCACAATTGCGGAGGGTGCGGGAACGACTGCACGGCGCTGCCCCATGTCGGCGGCGCCGTGACATGCAGTGCGGGCAAGTGCTCGGTCCCCCTCTCGTCGTGCGCGCCCGGTTGGCTGCACTGTGCCGGAGACCCCGATGAGGGCTGCGACACGGACATCACGAAGCCCGCGAACTGCGGCGCCTGCAATACGGTCTGCTCGGGCGCAACACCCCAGTGCGCGCAATCCGCAAGCGGTTTCTCGTGCGTGAGCTCCTGTCCCGGCTCGGCGTCGCCGTGCAACGGAACGTGCGCCACGACCTCGACGGATCCGAACAACTGCGGATCGTGCGGTCACGTGTGCCCCCCGGTGGCGCACGGACAGCCGACGTGCGCGACCAGCACGTGCGCTTTTCAGTGCAACGCCGGCTACTCGAGTTGCGGCAGCGCGTGCGTCGACGAGACCACAGACGATGCCAACTGCGGCGCCTGCGGCAAAGCGTGCACCGGCGGGCAGCAGTGCGTTGGGAGCCAGTGCCAGTGCCCCGGTGGAGACCTTCTCTGCGGCGGCGTGTGCGTTCCGAACGACGCGCACAACTGCGGCGCGTGCGGGAATGACTGCACGGCGCTGAAAAATGTGAGCGGCCCTGCGAACTGCGTGTCGGGCAAATGCTCTATCCCGGCCTCATCGTGCGCCCCCGGGTGGGCTCATTGCCCGCTGGATCCCGACCCTGGATGCGACACGAACGTCTCCGTCGCGGCAAACTGCGGCGCGTGCGGCAACCTTTGTCCGAGCGGGATGCCCCAATGTTCCGGATCCGGCGGCACGTACGCATGCGTGAGCGGCTGCTCCGGCTCGACGCCGACGTTGTGCGATAGCGCGTGCGTCGACACGACGACCGATTCGAACAACTGCGGCGCCTGCAACAACAAGTGCCCTGCCGGGACGACGTGTTCTTCGAGCCAGTGCGTATGCACGACGGCGAGCTGCGGCACCAAGGGCTGCTGCAGCAGCGGAAGCAGTTGCGACCTCTACTCGAACCAGAATAGCCAAAGCTGCGGCACGGGCGGCAACGCGTGCGGTCCCTGCGTCGCACCGCAGACGTGCGGAGCGACCATGCCGGGCGTGTGCGGGTGCGTCCCCACGGGCTCGTGTGGATCGAGAAACTGCGGGACGGTCTCCGATGGCTGCGGGCACACCCTCACGTGCGGCCTGGGTACCTGCGGTAGCGGCGCCTCGTGCAACGGCAGCGGCATCTGCCAGTGCAACTCCGGCCTCACCGCGTGCGCGTCGAGCTGCGTCAACGAGACCACCGACCCGAACAACTGTGGTGGGTGCGGCAAGACGTGCTCGTCCGCGTCCGGACAGGCGTGCGTGGGCGGCAATTGCGTGTGCAACGCGCAATCGTGCCCGAACGGTTGCTGCAACGGCAATGTGTGCGGCCCCGCGCCGAACGGGCCGTGCGCCTGCGGCGGCGGAACGCTGCAGTGTTCCTCGGATAGGCAGTCGGTAATCTGCACCGGCATGGGGCCCACGACATGCCAGGTCGATCAACATTGCGTCGGCACCCTCTCTTCCAGTTGCCAGTGCGACACGATAAACGGCACGATCTACCAGCTCTCGTGCGCTTCGGACCACTCGGTCGTGTGCGGCGGCTGGGGTTTCGACTCGAGCGTGGAGGGTTGGCGTATGCCGACCGGATCCGGAGTCAGCTTCGGGACCCTGAGCATCAGCGAAAGCGGTCAGCGTCTCGCCGTCTTTGTCCTGCCGGATGCGGACCCCACAGTCACCGGCGCCGGATTCACCGTGATCAAGGACATCTGCCCTTCGAACGGCGGAATCGACACTTCGACCGTCACCAGCAGGGCGCTGACCTTTACGGTGGATGGTCCCGCCTCCATAAGCGGCAATGACGAGGTCGCCCCCTATTTTTCGGATGGAACGACCCTGCAATCTGCCGGTGCAAACGCGGAATTTGGTCCACAGGACACGTTAATGGAGTCGCCCGTCGCGCTGGCACCCGCGACGAAACAGATCGTGATCCAGATCACGATCTACAATGCCATTCCCCCGGGCGGGTTTACGATCTACCTCGACAACGTCTTCCTTCATTGAACGTTGCGATGAGCCAATCGGCAGGCGAACCGCCGCTTCACGCTCACGCCAGGGCGCGCGTGACGAGGATTCAACGGGTTACGAGCAGGTCACGACGGTGCCGGGACGTTCGCGAGCGCGTCCGCGCGAGAGCGACGCGCCGGTCCGGAACAGCGAAGCGGTACCAGACCGACCTGGCGCGAGTATGGTAAACGGACCCTGCAGGCCGATGGATTCCGCCCAGCTGCGTTCCGAGCTCAAGTACCTCATCGTCGGCGAGCTCAATCTCAAGGGCCGCGACCCGCAGACGATCGACGACGACGCACCCCTCTTCGGGGGCGGCCTGGGGCTCGATTCTCTCGACGCATTGCAGCTCGCCATGTCCCTCGAAGAGAAGATGGGCGTTCGCATCCCCGAGGGCGAAGAGGCCCGCTCGATCTTCGCGAGCGTCCGATCTCTGGCCGACCACATCACGAAGGTGCGGCGCACTTGAAGTAACGCCTTGCTCGAAGCCCCGCTCGGACGTCACATGCCGGCGCCCGGCCCCCACTTGCGCGCCATCGCGTCCTTGCGCGACCAGCTCGTCTCTCCGAGGACGCGGCGCGGGCCGCTCCCGTCGAGCAGATCGACGGGGGAGCACTTGTCGATGTGGCCGAGGAGGCCGCGGTAGATCCCGTACCCGACGAGGGCGCGGAGCTCGTCGGAGAACCCCTTGGCGACCTCCCGCGGGATGCCGAGCTGCTGGTTCTCCTGCTGGCGAACCCAACCCGCGCAGTAGTTCATCGAGATCCCGACGCGTCGCTCGTCGGTTCGGTTCTCGCCGCCGCCGTGCCACATGCTCCCGTTCCAGACGAGGACGCTGCCCTTCTTCATGACCGCAGGGATCGAGTCGTAGGCTGCGCCGAGCTGGGGCGATTTTTCCGATCGATGGGTGCCGACGACGAGTCGCGTCGCCCCGTTCTCGCTCGTGAAGTCGGTGAGCGCCCACATCGAGTTGCAGACGATCGGCACGTGCGGCCTGGGGAGCGGGATGAGCTGATCGTCGGTGTGGATCGGCTGCGCCTTCTCGCCGGGGAGGATCCCGACCGACGACATCGACGAGACCAGGCAGCCGCGGCCGAGGACGCGCTCGATGATCGGCAGCACCTTCGCGTGCACCGGCACCGCCTCGAAGACCTTCGAGCGCGCGAGGAGGTTGTAGATCCGGAGCGTCTTCGTGCCCTCGAAGGCGTTCGTCGCGGGCACGACCTCGAGCTCGCGCTCGAGGCGCGAGAGCTCGCCGACGAGGGACTCGACGAGCTCCGGCTCGATCGCGTCCTCGACGATCGTGTACCCCTCGCGCTCGACCCGTTGGACGTGGGTGTCCACCTCGTTGCTCATCCAGCGGAGCTTAGTCTCTCCGCGGGCTGTCGGCCGCGAGACTCTCAAGGAATGAAGCAAACCCCGCCGCAGACCGACCGGACCTGGGTCCTAGGGTCGAGGGACGACGAGCGCGGGCAAACGGGCCATGATGGGAGCGCATGCAACGGAGCAGAACGCGCAAGGTTTCCCGACATCTCTCGGCAATCCCCGCGACGATCGTCCTGGCCAGCTGCGGCGCCCAGCGAGGCCCCGGGCTCTCCGCGCCACCGGACGGCGGCGTGCCCCGCGGCACCGAGGACGGGGGCCTTTCGGGATCGGACGACTCCGGAGGATTCTTCACGGGCGACGCCTCCGGAGGCGGCCACCCCGGCTCGGGCGCCTCCTGCCAGACGGACTCCGACTGCGCGGACGCCGGCGGTCTCTGCGACCCGACGTCGCGTACGTGCGGCTGCGGCCGGTCTGAGCGACACGACGCGCGGCGATTACGCGCTGCTCATCACCGACGGCGAGCAGTCCGGCTGCAGCGCGGACAGGGGGAACACGTCGACCGTCGACACCATCACCGCCATGAGCGCGAAGGGGGTGCACACCTTCGTCGTCGGGTTCGGCGCCTCGGTGAGCGCGAAGTCCCTGAATGCGTTCGCGACCGCAGGCGGAGTTCCCAACCTCGCCGGTCCCGACGCCTTCTACGACGCCGCGGATCAGCCATCGCTCGACGCGGCCTTGACCGCGATCGCGCAAGCCGCGCTCTCGTGCACCCTGCAACTCTCCGCGACGCCGCCCAACGGGGACGCAAACCTCATCTTCGCTTATCTCGACAAGACGCCGCCGCCCGTCGCCCGCGATACGACGCACACGAACGGGTGGGATTACGACCCGGGGACGAACACCGTGACGTTCTACGGCGCGACCTGCGACGAGCTCAGGTCCGGCCAGATCACGGACGCCGAGGTGATCTTCGGGTGCCCTGGCGGGGGCGTTCCTCCCGTCCCGTGAACGAAGCGATCCCCGTGCATGGATGACTCACGTGTGACGCAAATCGGCCCCACGCACCGGTTCGACTCGAGCCCGTGATCTTGAAATGATCGCGCATCACGGAATACGGGCTGGCGAAAACCGGGACGCGTCGCACGAACCGCGCAGGGTTGCTTGGCAGAGCCCGGCATCGACGACAGGTGAGCCCGAGCGCATTGGCACGACTGCTGCGCTGTCGTCGGTCGGTTGCAGATGGTCATCGGGCAACGGACATCGAGCGGCCGTCGAGCCAAGGCGCGCGTGGTGTTGCTCGTCGAGGCGTCTCCCGCGGTGCGTCTCCCCCTCGCGGAGTCCCTCTCGGGCGACGGGCTCGCGGTGATCGAAGCCACCAGCGGTCTGGAAGCTCTGCACAAGGCGAGGACGTTCAAACCACACATCGTCATTACCGATCTGTATCTGCCCGACCTCGACGGCCTCTCACTCTCGCGCGCCTTGAGGGCTCAGGAATTCATCCGGGACGTTCCCCTCATCGGATTGGTGGGCCGCATGACGGCGCTCGCGCCTCTTCGCGTAGCCGGGTTCAGCGTGATCCTGCGGAAACCGTGCTCGTCGAGGCTCTTGCTCGAACGAGTGCGCGGTTTGCTCGATCGCGAACCATCCGGAGGCGCCGTGTGTCGGTAGCGCGCGCCGTCCGAGGTATCCGTGCATGGCTTCCTTGTCGGACCCTTGCGCCTGCTGCGCTCGGTGCTGACCGTTACGCCTTGTCGAAAAAAAAGGAGTCGTCATGCGGACAAGCTGCATGCGTTGGATCGTCCCCCTTGCGCTTCTCGTCGCTTGCGGTTCGTCGGAGGCAACGTCGTCGGGAAGCAGCTCGCTCAGCGGCCCTATCGACGTCCGGCTGGCGAACGACTTCGACGCTGACGAGTCGCCGCCTGCCGTCACGGTTACGCAGCTCGTGCTCACCATCAGCCGCATCGACGCGAAGATCGATACCGGGAAAACAGGCGACGACGACCGCTGGACGACTCTTTCCATGTCGACGACCACGTTCGACTTGCTCGCCATCCCGCTCGGCGGGTTCACCAGCCTGGGCAGCGC
>Ga0102924_1006795_pt1 | contig 10632 bp, 12 predicted proteins | sample PaiPotPPM11metaG_FD_80116 | JGI IMG/M metagenome (GOLD analysis project Ga0102924, IMG submission 80116) | Iron sulfur acid spring bacterial and archeal communities from Banff, Canada, to study Microbial Dark Matter (Phase II) - Paint Pots PPM... ...
GTGCACAGGCCCGCCCAAGGCCAACCCCAACCCCGGCAGCCCACCCTGATCACGGCTGGCCGAGGCCCGGCCGGGCTGGCCGCGGCCGCCCGCTTCTTGCTGTTATCACGCTGTCGGAACGGGGCGCCGGTCTAGTCGGCGGCCAGAGTGAGGTAGCTGGCGATCTCGGCGGCCGGCACGTCGGACTCCTCGCGGGTGAGCATGTTGCGGACCTTGACCGTCCCGGCCTCCTGCTCGCGGTGGCCGTAGATCAGGCACCAGCGCGCGCCCTGGTCGCCCGCCCATTTCAGCTGCTTGCCCAGCTTGCCCGAGGCGCCCAGGTAGACGCTGGCCCGGAGCCCGGCCGAGCGGGCCGCGGCGGCCAGCCCGAACGACGCGCCGGCCAGGTCCTCGTCCATGATCGTGACGGCCACGTCCAGCCGGCCGCGCTGCAGCACCGAGCTGGACGGGCGCAGGGCCAGGATCCGCTCGACGCCCAGTGAGGAGCCGGTGGCGGGCACGTCGGGCCCGCCCAGCGCGGCGATCAGGTGGTCGTAGCGCCCGCCCGAGCCGATGGAGCTGGACACCCCTGGCGCGACGACCTCCCAGATCGGGCCGGTGTAGTAGCTGAGCCCGCGGACCAGCCGCGGGGTGAACGCGATCCGCCCCGGCGGCACCTGCGGCCCGACCAGCGCCAGCAGGCCGTCCACCTCGTCCAGGCCGGCCACGCCTTCCTCGCTGGGCTTGAGCACCACCCGGATCCGGTCGACCGCGTCCGGGGCGGTCATCGTGGTCACCAGGTCACCCGCCTGGCCCTCGCTCAGGCCCCGCTCGGTGAGCTCGGCGACGACCTCACCGGGCGCCAGCTTGTCCAGCTTGTCCAGGCTGGTCAGCACCCCGGTGCCCAGGTCGGCCGGGACCTTGAACGCCTCCAGCAGGCCGCTGAGCACGTGCCGGGAGTTGATCAGGGTGGTGAAGTCCCCGATGCCCAGCTCGGCGATCGCATCGTGCTGGGCCGCCACCGCCTCGGCGTCGGCCAGCAGCGAGGTCGAGCCGAGGGTGTCCAGGTCGCACTGGGTGAACTCGCGGAACCGGCCCTTGCCGGGGCGGTCGGCGCGCCAGACCGGGCCCATGGCGTAGCGCTTGTAGGGGGAGGGCAGCCGGCCCTCGTAGGCGGCCGCCACCCGGGCCAGCGGCACGGTCAGGTCGTAGCGCAGGGCCAGGTCCGCCTCGCCCGAGGCCTCATGCTCGCCCCGGCGCAGGATCTTGAAGACAAGCTTGTCGCCGTCCTCGCCGTACTTGCCGAGCAGCACGTCCAGCCGCTCGAAGGCCGGGGTCTGGAGCGGCTCGTAGCCGTAGCGCAGGAACACCGAGCGGATGATCCCGAACGCCTGCTCCCGCTCCTCGAACTCGGCGGCCAGGAAGTCCCTGGTCCCCGAGGCGGGCTCAAACTGACTTTGCATGTCTCCATGCTGTCGGAAACCTGGCCGGTCGTCACATCGGTTAGCCGGGCCGGGGCGGAAGCAGAGCTCCAGCGGATCACGGGATGAGCACCGGGCGACGGCCCCGCTGGTCGCGGCTCCAGACGGCGGCCACGTCGGCCAGCGGCACCCGCTCGGTCTCGATGCTGACCTCGCCGCTGGCCAGCCGCTGCATCAGGTCGGTGAGCATGGCCCCGATCCGGTCGGCGGGTGGCATGGTGCCGGTGCCCGTGCCGAGCACCTCCAGGCCGGCGCTGCGCAGTGCGGCGGCGGGCAGCGCGATGCCGGCCCCGGCCATCTCCCCGGCCTGGACCAGGCGGGTGCGCAGCGACCGGACCTGGATGTCCTCCCTGATGAGGGAGCCGACGAAGACCTCGGTGGGGTGGCCCCACAGGTAGTCGGCCACCACGTCATAACCGCTGTCGCCGGCCTCGGCGGCGAACGCGGCGGCCAGGCCGGCGTCGGGCTGGCTGAGGCTGATCACGGCGTCGGCGCCCAGCGCGGGCAGGGCGGCCAGCGAGTCCGGGTTGCGGCCGGCGGCGACGACCCGGCCCGCGCCGTGCCGCCGGGCGGCCTGGACGGCCAGCCGGCCGGTGACGCCGGTGGCGCCGAGGACCAGCACGGTGGCGCCGGGCTCAGGCCTGGCCCGCCAGCCGAACAGCAGCCAGGCCGACAGGCCGGGGTTCCAGGCCGCGGCGGCGGCCGCGTCGTCCAGGCCGTCCGGGACCGGGAACGTGTACTCCGGACGGGCCGTGGCGTACTGGGCCATGGTGCCGCCCTCGGCGCCGAACAGGACCCGCTGGCCGCCGGGCCGCCGCCCGGCCCCGATCACCCCGACGACCTTCGGCAGGTCGGTGGCGGCCAGGGCGGACGACGCGTCGGCCGGCGGCCGGGACGGCACCGAGTAGTGGGTGCCGCCGGCCCGGACCTTGTCGATGTTGTTGACCGGGGCCGCGGTCACCTCGATGACCTCCTCGCCCGGGCCCGGCACCGGGTCGGGCACGTCGGCGTAGGCCGGCGGCTGCCCGTAGGCCTGGAGCACCGCGGCCTTCACGACTGACCGCCGTCCTGGCCCAGCAGGCGGCCGATGCGGGCCTGCCAGCCCCTGACGATCCGCGGCTCGCCACGCTGGGCATGCAGTCGTGCGGGCCGGGCCCTGGCGTTCGCCCGGGCCGCAGCGGGGGCTCGGTCGGGCCGGCGGGCCGCCCGGGCGCTGGCCCGGTCGTGCGCCGCGCCGGCCGCGGTCGCCGCCCGGAACCTCGCGTTCTCGTGCCGGGTCCGCGCGTGGGGCGTGCGCAGCGCGAACGTGTCGGCCACCCAGTCCACGGCGATCCGGTGCATGACCCGGATCCTGCTCTGAGACATAGCTGATCTCCCTGTGAGTGCCCCGCGGGGCGGGCCGCTGCCAGCCCTCCTTGTTAAATACCTACGATGTACGCGTACGCAGCACGCTCCTGCGTACCTTGTACGAACTGTGCGTACGCCGTACTCTCAACCTAACGTTAGGCTACTTGCGTGTCAACATCGCCCGACACCAGGCCGATCTGGGTCCGGCCGGAGCCCGGCACTCGAAGAGCCCGGTTCAGCCGCGAGCAGATCGCCGCGGCCGCCCTGGCCATCGCCGACGCCGAGGGCTTCGAGGCGGTCTCCATGCGCCGCATCGCGGCCCAGCTCGGGGCGGGCACGATGAGCCTGTACCGGTACATCAGCACCAAGGACGACCTGGTCACGCTGATGGACGACGCGCTGATGGGCGAGTCGCTGGTGCCCGAGGGCGAGCTGCCGGCCGACTGGCGGGCGGCGCTGACGATGATCGCGCGGCAGACCAGGGCGGCGCTGCTGCGCCATCCGTGGGCCGTGGTCTCGCTCCAGGGCCGCGGCGCGGCGGGCCAGGACGGCTCGTTCGGCCCCAACGGGCTGCGCCACTTCGAGCAGTCGCTGGCCGCGCTGGACGGCGCCCCGCTGGACACGGCGGCCAAGCTGGAGCTGCTGACCATCGTGGACGACTACGTGATGGGCAGCGTGCTGCGCTCGGGCGAGATGCAGGAGCGCAACCAGGCCGACCCGCAGTACGCAGCGGCGGTCATGGAGTTCATCGCCGGCCAGCTGGCCACCGGTGAGTTCCCGCGGATCGCCGCGCTGAGCCAGGACCCGGCCGCCGCCGGGCTGACCGACCCGGACCGGGTGGCGGCCCGGTTCGAGCGCGGCCTCGCGCTGCTGATCGAGCACGCGGCGGGGGTATTAGGCTGAAACCGTGGTTCTAGCACCAGAGGGACGGCGCATGCTGCGCCTGGAGGCACGTAACAGCCAGACCCCGATCGAGCGCAAGCCCCCGTGGATCAAGACGCGGCTGCGGACCGGGCCGGAGTACACCGAGCTCAAGCAGCTGGTCCGGCGCGAGGGGCTGCACACGGTCTGCGAGGAGGCGGGCTGTCCCAACATCTTTGAGTGCTGGGAGGACCGCGAGGCGACGTTCCTGATCGGCGGCGACCAGTGCACCCGGCGCTGCGACTTCTGCCAGATCGCCACGGGCAAGCCCGGCCCGCTGGACACCGACGAGCCGCGCCGGGTGGCCGAGTCGGTGGCCACGATGGGCCTGCGCTACGCGACCGTGACCGGGGTGGCCCGCGATGACCTGCCCGACGGCGGCGCCTGGCTGTACGCCCAGACCGCCCGCGAGATCCACCAGGCGGTGCCGGGCTGCGGCGTCGAGCTGCTGATCCCGGACTTCAACGCCGACCCCGCCCAGCTGGCCGAGGTGTTCGCGGCCGAGCCCGAGGTGCTGGCCCACAACATCGAGACCGTGCCGCGGATCTTCCGCCGGATCAGGCCCGGCTTCCGCTATGAGCGATCGCTCGAGGTGCTGCGCCAGGCCCGCGAGCACGGCATGGTGACCAAGTCCAACCTGATCCTGGGCCTGGGCGAGGAGCCCGAGGAGGTCCTCGAGGCCCTGCGTGACCTGCGCGGAGCGGGCTGCGAGCTGGTCACCATCACCCAGTACCTGCGGCCTTCGCCGCTGCACCACCCGGTCGAGCGGTGGGTCACCCCCGGCGAGTTCACCGAGTTCGGCCGGCGGGCGACCGAGCTGGGCTTCGCCGGGGTCATGTCCGGCCCGCTGGTGCGCTCCTCATATCGGGCCGGCCGGCTGTACCAGCAGGCGATCAGTCACCGGGAGCGCCCGGTATCCTCACCTCATGGTCAATAAGCCCGGCGCAGCCGCAAGCAAGAAGGCCGACGCCGACACAGCGGCGCCGGGCCGCATCAAGCAGATCCGCATGGTCGCGGGGATCATCCACCAGCAGAACCCGCGCGCTCTGTGGCTGATCGGCCTGGCCGGGGTTGGCACCCTGGCCGTCGCCGTCGTGGTGGGCCTGCTCATCAACCTGGCGCCCTTCCTGATCCCGCTCGGCGTCCTGCTGGGCGTGCTGGTGGCGCTGATCCTGTTCGGCCGGTTCGCCCAGTCCGCGCAGTACTCGGCGATCGCCGGCCAGCCCGGCGCGGCGGCCGCGATCCTGCAGAGCATGCGGGGCAACTGGACGGTCACCCCGGCCATCGCGGCCAACCGCAACATGGACGTGGTCCACCGGGCGGTGGGCCGGCCTGGGGTGGTGCTGGTCGGCGAGGGGTCGCCGAGCCGCCTGCCCAGCCTGCTGGCGGCCGAGAAGAAGCGGCACTCCCGCGTGGCCTACGACATCCCGATCTACGACATCCAGGTCGGTGACCAGGACGGCCAGATCCCGATCCGGCAGCTGCAGCGGCACCTGATGAAGCTCCCGCGCAACTTGAAGGGCCCGGCGGTGGCCGACCTGAACTACCGCCTCAAGGCCCTGCCGCAGTCGCTGCAGATGCCGAAGGGCCCGGTGCCCCGCTCGGCCCGGATGCCCAAGATGCCCCGCCCCAAGACGCGCTGACCTGGTTCTCAGCGGCCTGTTGCCTGGCCGGCTGCGGGCGGCGCGGCCGCTTCTTGCTGTTATCACGGTCAGCCTGGGCGGGTTTCGGTTTTCGGGCCTGGCGTCTGGGGCTGAGCGGGCGGGGCGCGGTTTTTCATGATCAGGACCGATTCACCCACTAGTACGGGGGTGAATCGGTCCCGATCATGATGGTCGGGGTTGCTGCCACCCGGAATGCCGGTTTCGGCCGTCCAGCAGGGCGGTGGCTGGACCGTCACGCCCGACTGGAGGGCCGACGAGGTGCGGCCCGGGAGTGGGGCGGAGTAGCTAGCTCAGACGCGGAGGACGATGGTGCCGGCTGCTTTGTCGTGCAGGCCGCGCAGGTCCTTGTCCAGGGCCAGCGGCGGCACGATCAGGAGCAGCAGTACCGTGCGGATCAGGGACGAGACCAGGCCAACCGGCTTGCCGTCCAGCCGGGCCACGCGGATCCCGAGCAGGCGCTTGCCCAGCGTGTACCCGGTCAGCCCGGTCAGCAGCCAGATCTCGGCGGCAAACAGCACCAGGGTCCACAGCTGCACCTGCGCGTGGGTGTGGAACACGGCCAGCGCGATGGCCTCGCAGGCCACCCAGTCCACGATCAGGGCCAGCAGCCGCCGGCCGAACCCGGCCACCGAGCCCGGTCCGTCCTCGGGCAGCCCGAACTGCGCGCCGGGAGCGTAATGAGCCTCCTGCTCCGGCCGGCTGCCCGCCGAAGTCCTGCTGCCCGCCGAAGCCCGGCTGTCCGTCGCGGGCCCGCTGCCCGCCGCGGCCGAACGTGCTTTGCTCACGAGCTAACGGTATCCGGGCCGCACGACACCGGCGACTCAAGGCCCAGGCCAAGCCCAGGCCCAGGCCAAGGTCCGGGCCGAACCAGGACACCCGGCACAAACCCCGTCTGGCCTGGCCAATAGGCCCCACGAGAAGCGGCGCGTAACACGGGCGAAACATCGGGGACACTGCCAGGTAACCGCCTGCGGCTACCGTCGCAGGAACGCCGGCCAGCCCGCGTACGGGGCGGCGAATCAGCGTCAAGGAATAGCTGGGAGAGCGATGTTTAGCAGTGGCGACGAGGTCTTGCGCTATATACAGTCCGAGGGCGTGCAGTTCGTGGACGTCAGGTTCTGTGACCTGCCGGGCACGGTGCAGCACTTCACGATCCCCGCGGAGACCTTCGGCGAGAGCGTCTTCAGCGACGGGCTGATGTTCGACGGGTCCTCGATTCGCGGATTCCAGGAGATCCACGAGTCCGACATGCTGCTGCTGCCCGACCCCAGCACCGCGGTCCTCGATCCGTTCAGGACGCACAAGACGCTGAACCTGACGTTCTTCGTGCACGACCCGCTGACCAGCGAGCCCTACACCCGCGACCCGCGCAACATCGCCCGCAAGGCCCAGGACTACCTGCGCGGCAGCGGCATCGCCGACACGGCCTACTTCGGGCCCGAGGCCGAGTTCTACATCTTCGACTCGGCCCGGTACCTGACCGGCTCGAACGAGGGTTACTACCACATCGACTCCATCGAGGGCGCCTGGAACACCGGCCGTGACGAGCCGGGCGGCAACCTGGGCTACAAGCCGCGCTACAAGGGCGGCTACTTCCCGGTGCCGCCCATGGACCACTACACCGACCTGCGGTCGGAGATGGTCCGCAAGCTCATCGAGTGCGGCATCGAGGTCGAGATGCAGCACCACGAGGTGGGCACGGCCGGCCAGGCCGAGATCGACATCCGGTTCGCGCCGCTGCTGGCCATGGCCGACAACCTGATGCTCTACAAGTACGTGGTCAAGAGCGTGGCCAGGGCGGCGGGCAAGACGGTCACGTTCATGCCCAAGCCGCTGTTCGGCGACAACGGCTCGGGCATGCACTGCCATCAGAGCCTGTGGAAGGACGGCGCGCCGCTGTTCTACGACGAGGCCGGCTACGCCGGGCTGTCCGACCTGGGCCGGTACTACGTCGGCGGCCTGCTGGCCCACGCGCCGACGCTGCTGGCCTTCACCAACCCGACGGTGAACTCCTACCACCGGCTGGTGCCCGGCTACGAGGCCCCGGTCAACCTGGTCTACAGCCAGCGCAACCGGTCGGCCTGCATCCGTATCCCGATCACCGGGCCCAGCCCGAAGGCCAAGCGCCTGGAGTTCCGGGTGCCCGACCCGTCGGCCAACCCGTACCTGGCCTTCTCGGCCATGCTGATGGCCGGCCTGGACGGCATCAAGAACAAGATCGAGCCGCCGGAGCCGGTAGACAAGGACCTCTACGAACTGGCCCCGGACGAGGCCAAGGCCATCCCGCAGGTGCCCGGCTCGCTGGAGAAGGTGCTGGACAACCTCGAGGGCGACCACGAGTTCCTGCTCGAGGGCGGCGTGTTCACCCCGGACCTGATCGAGACCTGGCTGGACTACAAGCGGACCAACGAGCTCGACCCGATCCGCCTCCGCCCGCACCCCCACGAGTTCGAGCTGTACTTCGACATCTAAGCCAGACCCGCACGGCGCTGACCTGGGGGCCAGGAATCACCACGATTCCTGGCCTCCGGGTCAATTTTATGTAACCGGCTGTTCAGGCCATCATTCACGCATTACTGGCATAATCTCTGACTCCGTTGACTCCTTCCGGCTGCCTTCGCGGTCCGATCGCGAGGCCTTTCCCCAGATTGAGGTGCGAGTTTTGAGAGTCTTGCGCGCCGGCGCCATCCTGGCCGCCGCGGCGGGCATGGTCATGTCTGTCGCGATGCCAGCCTGGTCAGCGACGGTCCCGAGCAGCGCCGCGGCCACCCCCGCGGCGACCCCGACGGTCTCGATCCACGCCACGTCCAACTTCGCGGCGGTCACGGGCGACGTCTACGTGTCCTACCTGGACGGCGGCGACGGCCAGGCCGTCATCACCGGCAGCGTCACCCACGCCCGAGCCGGCGAGATCATCCGCCTGTACGCGCAGGCATTTCCATTTAACAAGAGGGGTACCCGCGTCCAGCAGCAGCAGCTGATCAGCAACGGGACCAACCCCTACACCTTCGAGGTCACGCCGCGCATCGCGACCCGGTTCACGGTCCGGCTGTTCCGGAGCCGCGGCTCGGCCAGGCCGCTGGCGGTGTCCGGCACCAGGGCCATCTACGTCGTGGACGGCGGCCACACCGGCAAGCCGCAGCGCTGCTCGCGGCCGACCTGCCAGCAGCACATCAAGGTCACCATAGCCCTGCCGGCCAACGCGGTGCGGACCGAGGAGGCCAAGCCCTGGTTCGTCTACATCGGCGTGCGCCTGGGCCGGCCGGGCGGCCCTAACCCCAAGGCGCCCAAGTTCTTGCGCCTGGACAGCCAGGCGACGGCGTCGGCGCCGGTGAACCTGTCGCGCAACAGTTACGAGGTCACGCTCAGCTTCTCGTTCCAGATCGGCAACAAGCCCTTTAGCTGGCGGTGGACGGCGTGCACCCAGGACAGCGAGTCGAAGGATGGTACCGGCCTGCCCGGTCACCACAGCTGCGGCAACGCCAAGGTCCCAGCCAGCATCAGCTACCTGGGCTAGCCCGGGCCGGCGGCCATTGCGCGGCGGTGCTCGCCGCGGGCCGACGGCCGTTGTTTCGGATATGAGGTAGAAAAGAGCGGATATCCTCGCCTGGGCCCACGACCGACGACCCAGGAAACGGGGAATTCATGAGCACGCTCGGACGATGGCCAGCCACGGCGGCCGCCGCGAGCACCATCATCGCGGTGGCCGCGGTGGCCGCCGTCCCGGCCGCCAGTGCCGCCACCAGCCGTGCCGCGAACAGCAGCGCCGCGATTAGCAGCCCGGCCGCCGTCAGCGTCACCATCCACACCAGCTCCACGCTCTCCAAGGTCACCGGGCGCACGCTGGTCGCCTACCGCGGCCGGGGCGGCAGCACCACGGCGACCGTCCGCGGTGTCGTCAGCGGCGCGCACCGGGGCGACAAGGCCACGCTGCTGTACGAGCACTTCGGGGCCAGGAGCTACGCCAAGGGCGGCTCGGTCACCCTGGGCAGCGGCAGCAGCGCGCCGTACTCCTTCCAGGTCCGGCCGGAGATCGCCACCAACTACAAGATCCAGGTGACCGGCAGCGGCCTGGGCACGGTCCCCGACTCGCCGGTCCGCACGGTGTTCGTCGAGGCGCTCGGCTCGATCACCGGCCCCCGGTCCTGCTCCCGCCCGGCCCGGCCGGTGTGCCACATCAGGCTGCGCCTGTTCGTCAACGTGCCGGTGTCGACCTACCGCAGGGAGGCGGCCAAGCACTGGTACCTGTACGCCGGCCTGCGGCTGGCCCCGCACCGGACGCCGCCCGCCCCGCGCACGCTGACCCTGAGCCCGACGGCGTCCGCCAGCCGGCCGCAGCGCAAGCACCTGTACCAGTTCGTGATCACGCTGCGGTACCGGTTCCGGATCGGCCGGCACGACGGCTTCAGCTGGCGGGTCAATTTCTGCACCCGCGACTCCGAGGCCACCGACGGCCTCGGCCTGCCCGGCCACCACGGCTGCGGAAACAAGCGGATTAACGCCAGAACTTCCTATCTTGGATAACAAGGCCAGGCCGGTGTGCATATAGCCCGGGCCGGAGTACTGTGATCCGCAGATCCCGATTCCTTCCTGTGGATCTGACCCCGCCCGGTTTGCGCGCCAGGCGGGGTCTTGTTTTTCCGGGTTATATCTCACAAATCAATGCATTGCTCCTTATGCCGGTGCTCGCCACTGGGCTCGCTCTACGATGTGACCCGTGATCATGCCTGAGGCCGACGCACTGCTCGCCCCGGTCACGGAGATTGAAGGGGTCCGGCTGGCCTGCCTCATTGACGCCTCGTCGGGCATGATCCTGGCCTCCCGGCAGCAGCGCGACGACGACCTGAGCCTGCCGGTGGCGGCCGCCGGCGCGACCGACATCGCGCACGTGCTGGCGCTGCTCACCAGCGAGCTCAGCACGGACGGCCCGGAGGACGTCATGGTGACCTTCCGCGACCACTTCCAGGTCATTCGCTTAGTACGCCCGGACGCCGAGCCGCGGATCCTGCTGCTGGTCATCCTGGACCGGCTGCGGGCCAACCTGGCCATGGCCCGCCTGGGCATCCGCAACTTCTGCGCCGACCTGGCCGCCTCATGAGCCAGGCCCAGCGGCTGACCAGGGCCCGCCAGCTCACCGCCTCGGTGCTGCTGGGCAAGGACGGCTACGCCAGCCCCGGCGCGGCCCGGCTGCGCAAGCTGGCCGCGGCGGGGCTGGCGTAGCCGTCCTTGCCCAGCAGCAC
>Ga0102924_1006796_pt1 | contig 10632 bp, 10 predicted proteins | sample PaiPotPPM11metaG_FD_80116 | JGI IMG/M metagenome (GOLD analysis project Ga0102924, IMG submission 80116) | Iron sulfur acid spring bacterial and archeal communities from Banff, Canada, to study Microbial Dark Matter (Phase II) - Paint Pots PPM... ...
ATTCTGCCGTCGCCAACACACATCAGGCGCACGCTGCGGAGAGCACGGTCGCTTCGACGCGCGGCCAGCTTTTGAATTCGGAAGCGCAACTGAAGGAAGCAGAAGTCCGTCTCGGCTATACCAAGATTTATGCGCCAGTGACGGGGACCGTTTCCGTGCGCGCGGCACGGGAGGGTGAATATCTCAACCCCGGTCAGCCGATCGTGACAATCGTTGACTTCACCGACACTTGGGTGCGGGCTGCGATTCCGGAGACGCAAGCCGACCACATTGGCATCGGTGACACGCTTCGTATTCGATTGCCAGGAGGGACTATCACCTCGGGCAAAGTATTTTTTAAATCCGCCGAGGCCGACTTCGCCACCCAGCGCGACGTGAGCCGCAGCAAGCGCGACATCAAGACAATCGTCCTGAAAGTTCGGCTGGATAATCCCAAAGCAGCCTTCGTTCCAGGCATGACCGCGGATGTGCTGGTGTCGCCTGCACAGTTGCGCGGCACGGCTTCTTCGAATACCGCGGCTGCATCTGGAGCTCAGCCATGATGACGAGCTCGGGTCCAAGTGGTGGGTCTAACGGTGGTCAGCGACAACTTTCCAATGCCGCGAAAGACGGCGTGCCGAACGCAATTGAGGTCGAGCACATCGTCAAGAAATACGGTGATTTCACCGCTGTAGATGACGTCACCTTTTCCGTAAAAGACGAAGAAATTTTCGGCCTGCTGGGGCCGAATGGCGCTGGAAAATCCACGCTGATCCGCATGATGACCACGCTGATTCCAATCACCTCTGGAAAAGCGCGAATTGCCGGACATGACGTGGCGACCGATCCCGATGATGCGCGCCGCGCCATTGGCGTAATTCCGCAAGCTCTGACCAGCGACATCGATCTCACCGTCGAGGAAAATCTCAGCATCTATGCCAAGCTCTACGACGTACCCGCGGCCAAGCGCAAACAAAATATCGACGAGTTACTCGAACTGGTAGATCTCACCAAATGGCGATCGGCACAAACGAAAACGCTCTCCGGCGGCATGCGCCGTCGCCTTGAAATCGCGCGTGGGCTAGTGCACAGCCCCAGGATTTTTTTCCTGGATGAGCCCACCACCGGGCTCGACCCCGTTTCGCGCGTGGCCGTCTGGGAGATGCTGACCAATATCAAGAGCCAGCGCCAGCTCACTATTCTGATCACTACGCATTACATGGACGAAGCCGACAGGCTCTGTGACCGAATTGCGATCGTCGATCATGGCAAGCTGGTCGCGCTCGACACGCCGCCGGCTTTAAAAGCCAGCGTTCCCGGATCTAACGTCATCGAGGCGCAGTTTGAGCGCGCTCCCTCTGACTGGGAGCAAACGCTGCACGCGCTGAGCGAAGTCACTTCAGTCCAGCACGAAGGCGCAGGCATGTATCGCATTCTCACGGGTGATGGCTCACGTACGACCACTGAACTGGTTGAAGCGGCAGTGAAAGCGGGAGTAAAAGTGAAATCGTTGTCAGTTCAAAACACAACATTAGATGACGTGTTCGTCCATTACACCGGGCGGCAGTTGCGCGACGAACTCGTCAAAGCCTATGGATTCATGATGCCGTCCAGACCGGGGATGCAGCCATGAATCGCATGATGGCAATTGTCGAACGCGAAATGCGTAAGTTCTTTCGCTCACCTGCGCTAATGCTAGTGGCAATGATTTTTCCTCTCGTCCAGCTCATTGTGTTAGGAAACGCGTTCGGAGGAAAGATACGCGATGCCAAGCTTGGATTGGTCGATGAAGACGGTGGCACACAGGCGCTGAAAATTCGCGAGGCTTTCGATTCCGTCCGCGCCAACATGCGCACTTTCGCTCCGGTCTATTACTCCGACGAAAAGAAAGCTGTGGAAGACGTTCGCAACGGCAAAATTCAGGGAGCGGTCATCATCCCCCCGCAGTACTCGCGGCGCGTGTATGAGCAGGACCAGCCTCGCATCGGATTGGTCGTCGATAACAGCGACAACTTCATGACTTCAACGCTCGAAGGTGAGCTGACCGATATCACTGCTGCGCTGAACAACCCCACAGTCGAGCCGCGCATTCTGCAGCAAACAGTTTTACAGATTGTGGAGCTGTATCCGTATATCGAGTACATGAAATATCTGTTGCCGGGCTCGATCGCGCTGGCAATGTTCGTCTCGGTCATGATCGGCGGAGGCATGCTGTATATCGACGACAAGGCGCGTGGTGTTCACGAAGGCTATCTGGTCACGCCCATCACCAAAGCTGAACTGGTGCTCGGGCTGAATGCCGCGGGCGCGATCAAAGCTGTTATGACAGGAGTCGTGATAACGGTCATCGGATCAATGCTGGCCGGGGTGGGGACCATTTTCCGGCCTGGAACCATGGTCGGACTTATGCTGATGATTTTTTTGACCTCGATTGCTTTCAATACGATGATGTTCCTGCTGATGGTGCGAGTGGAAGACCCGCTGGTTCCGCGCGCAATCTTCGGGATATTGAACACGTTGTTATTTTTTCCCAGTGGTTCGGTGTATCCCATCCAGGCGTTCCCGCGCTGGTTGCGAGTCGTCGCCAGCGTCGACCCGTTCACTTTTGCGGTGCACGGTTTCAAGTCGCTACTGCTGAAAGAGACGGGCTTAGTGGCGATCTGGCCGGACATGGTCTACCTCTCGGTCTTCGCGATCGTCACATTTTCGATCGCCGTGCCATTGTTCAAGCGCACGCTGTAGAAAACCAGTGGTCAGTGGTAAGTGGACAGCGCCCAACGGCCAGACCTCTGGAACCGATCACTGATCACTAACCACTGACCACTAGCTGCTGTTTTTTAGGAACTTTTTCTATTCCTGAGGATTCCATTATGCTAAGTAGGTCATGACGCTAATGGATGCGCAGAAGTTCGATGAGGGCAGTGCCCGCCGTCGTAGAAATGCCGTCATTGTCGGTATAATCGCCGCGCTCATACTGGCTTGGGTTGTATACCATGAGCGCAACTTTCCCGAACGTCGCGCAGCCCACAGATTTTTCTCGGCGCTGAAACACCAGAATATTGAGGGTGCGTACGGGATCTGGTTTCGAGATCCAGACTGGAAACAACACCCTGCCAAATACTCCAATTACACTTACAAGGATTTCTATCAGGACTGGGGACCAGCAAGCGAATGGGGACCAATCAAGTCCTACTCAATCGATTGCTCCTACTCGAGCAACAGCGGGGTGATCGTGCAGGCGACGGTAAACCGCCGCGCCCAGCACGCCTATGTCTGGGTGGACAAATCCGATAAAACGCTGCATTTTTCGCCGAATGAAATTGACTGCGGGGACTGGTTCGGCTGGCTCACGGAGTAAAACTACTTACAGATTCTGGAGAGACGTGCGCCACCTCTCGTCTTCCTCTGTGGTCTTCCTCCGTGTAACTCTGTGTCCTCTGTGGTTGAGTTCAAAAGCCTGAACCACAGAGGGCACAGAGTTAGACAGGGGCGCACGGGGAAATTCCTTATTCCGTCGAGTCAAGACGCAACCGGACTAGTCGTCAAGAATTCCAGCGTCTTCTGCAACGACGCTTCATCCTCGACGTTTAAGCACTTCTTGGAGCGATCAATCTGGCGCATGAGCCCGCATAGAACCTTTCCCGGACCGACTTCCACAAACGTTTGAACTCCGCGAGCAATCAGCAATTGAACTGACTCGCTCCACTTCACCGAACCAGTCACCTGCCGGATCAGCGCTTCTCGAGCGCTCTCCGCGTCTTCAACCGGCTTCGCGTACACGTTGCAGACCACAGGAATTTTCGGTGCGGACAATTTCAGCTTCTCCAGATCGACCGCTAGCCTTTCCTGCGCCGGCTTCATCAGCGAACAATGGAAGGGTGCGCTCACGGGAAGAAGTATTGCCCGTTTCGCGCCGCGCTCCTGTGCTAGTCTTACCGCTCGCTCAACTGCAGCCGCGTGCCCTGAAATCACAATCTGGTCGGGCGAATTAACGTTTGCGGGTTCGCAGACCTCGCCTTGCGCCGCATCGCCACAAACAGCAGCGACGGCGTCGAGGCTCATTCCCAAAATCGCTGCCATTGCCCCGGTTCCGACTGGCACTGCTTCCTGCATATACTTGCCGCGATTGCGCACGGTACGAACGGCATCGGCAAAAGTAATCGTCCCCGCGGCGACGTGCGCAGAATACTCGCCCAAGCTGTGGCCCGCGACAAATGCCGGATTGATTCCTTTTTCATCGAGCAGTCGCCAAGCCGCAACAGACACGGTCAGGATCGCGGGTTGCGTATTTTCGGTGAGCCGTAGCTGGTCCTCAGGACCTTCAAAGCAAAGCTGCGAAAGCTTTTTTCCCAGCGCCTCGTCGGCTTCCTCGAATGTCTTGCGCGCCGCCGGAAAACGCTCGGCCAGGTCTTTTCCCATGCCAACCGCTTGAGATCCCTGTCCGGGAAAAAGAAATGCCATCGACTCAGTATTCATTGTCTTTTAACTGAAGGTAAAGTTCGAAAGTCGTCGCCTTAATCATCCACTTTGACTTCTTCACGGACTTCCAAGGGATGCAGCTCAGCCATTTCTTTCTCGATGTGGGCAGTGATATCGCGCTCTGCAAAATCAGCGGCAACCCGCACCGCGTTTTTAATTGCATTCACATTTGAAGAGCCATGCGTGATGAAGCACGCGCCTTTAATTCCCAGGAGAGGCGCACCACCGTACTCGGTATGGTCCAGCCGCTTCTTAAAATCGTGAAATGCGCTGCGTGAAAGCAAATATCCGACCTGCCGCGTGATGGTCGCCGCCAGCGTCTCTTTCAACGTGGAGCGAACCAGGTTCGCAACGCCCTCGGACGTTTTAAGTGCCACGTTGCCAACAAAACCATCAGCGACAATTACATCCACCTTGCCGTTGTAGATATCGCGGCCCTCGACGTTCCCAACAAAATTAATCGGCAGTTGTTTCAGAAGTGGGTAAGCCTCGCGCGTCAGTTCGTTGCCCTTGCCCTCTTCTTCTCCAATTGAGAGCAGTCCCACCCGCGGTCTAGCGGTTCCAAACATGCTGCGGAAATAGATTTCGCCCATCATCGCGAACTGCTCCAGGTTATGCGGCTTGCAATCTACGTTAGCGCCAACATCCAGCAGCGTCGAAACCGTGCCGACAGCGGTTGGGATAATCGCAACCAGCGCCGGACGATCCACTCCCGGCAATCCACCCAGCACCATTTTGGCCGTCGCCATCGCGGCACCGGTATTTCCCGCCGTGATGAATGCAGCCGCTTTTCCCTCACGCACCAGCCGCGATCCCACACGCATGGACGAGTCACGCTTGGCGCGGACCGCCTGCACGGCCTTGTCTTCCATGGTGATGACTTCGCTGGCGTGGACTATCGTGATGGGCAGCGAGCCCGAGAAGGGATGGCGGGATAATTCGGCCTGAAGAGTTTCTTCCGGTCCGACCAGAGCGACGTGAATACCAAAGCGCCGCGAAGCCTGAATTGCGCCTTCGATCTCAGGCTTAGGGGCACGGTCCGAACCCATTGCGTCCAAAGCAATGACGCGATGCATGCAGTGTTATCTGGATTCCTCTACTTCCAGTACCTCGCGTCCCTTATAGTAACCGCACTTAGGGCAAGCGCGGTGAGGTAATTTGCGCTCGTGACAATTTGGGCACTCAGAAAGTGACCTCGTGGTGAGCGAATCATGGGCGCGCCGTGTGCTGGTGCGCCGTTTCGAATGCCGCCGTTTTGGATTAGGCATGAAATTCCTTTCGTAAGATAGCTGTTAGCTTTTAGCTCTTAGCCATTAGCTCAACCGACGTTCTGAAAACCTGCTGAAACGCAAGGCCGAGACGATTCCGACTCTGCTTTGGCTAAATGCTAAGTGCTAAAAGCTGACAGCTAATCGCTTGTCTTCAACTTTTCTCGAATATCTTTCAGGGCTGACCAACGCGGGTCTTCCAGCGGTTCAGCGCAATTGCATTGTTCCTGGTTCAGGTTGCGGCCGCAATGCGGACAAAGTCCCTTGCACTCGTCAGTGCAGACCGCTCTCAGCGGTAATGCCAGCAAAACCTGCTCCCGCAGGACGTCTTCGAGCTGCAGCCCCCCGCCTTGATAATACCCGACTTCCGCCTCCGCCGCGGTCACCGAGAGTTCCGATCGTCCGGCATCAGCCCCTTGCGGCCGATATAGCAGATCGAACTGCTTGCCAACTTCCCGGCTTATCGGTTCCAGACACCGGGCACAGGCCATTTCCATCCGGGTTGAAAAACCGCCCGCCACGCGGATGTCATTGATCAGCTCATGTTTGCCGTGATGCTCGCGAACCAACTGGGCACGGCCAGCTGCCTTTAAGTCCGTGCGCTGCCGAACATCGGGGCCGAAATCAATCACCCCGGGCCCAATCTCTTCGTCGAAATCGACAGGGTGAGCTTCTAACTCGTGCACTTCGATAAGCATGGGAACCTCCGCGCCCCCTCCAAACTGGTACCGCGCAGGCCGCGGAAGCACAAAGGCGTGTAACTAACCAAGGGAGCTAGACTTAGGATAAAAGCCACGGAGCGGAGGTGTCAAGGAAAGGCCCGCCCGACTCGCTAGCCACAGTCATGCGTTATTCTCAGTGCAAACCTTAAATATGTCTCACGTCATTTCGGCTCAGGCCATCACACGTCAGGCGCAGGAAATCCAAACGAATAGATCTTTTTCAGAATCGCTTCGATTGCGGCTTTTTTTTACGCGTCTGGATTCTTCAATCCGAAACAAGCCCGCGCTCTGGACCTATGCGCTTCTCGGCGCGGGATTTCTGGTTCGGATCTGGCATGCCAGCGGCACCTTTCTGAACTCCGACGAAGTGATGCACTTTGCAGCTGCAAATCAAACTTCCTGGTTGCAGACCTACAAAGTAAGCCTGGCCATCTCGCATCCCCCGCTGCTGATTTTCGTTCTTCACATCTGGCGAGATCTGGGAACGTCAGAGCTGATATTGCGCATGCCATCGATCCTCGCGGGTATGGCTTTCTGCTGGTTCACATTTCGCTGGGCGGAAATGCTGTTTGAAAAGAGCATCGCCTGGACAATGTACGTCTTCGTTCTGTTCTTGCCTTCATCAATCGAGCTGTCAACCGAAATTCGCCAGTACGCGCTGTTTCTCGCGTTCGCTATGGGCTCGGCATACTTGCTGGAGCGTGCCTTATTAAAAAACTCCGCCGGAACCATGTTGCTCTCCGGCCTGTGCTTCTGGCTCGCCATCGGCTCGCATTTTTCCGCGTTCCTGTTTGCCCCTGCGCTCGGCATTTACGCAATTTGGAGAATGTTAAGTCAGCGCCCGCCGCTTGGCGTCATCGCTGCGTGGGTAGCCAGTCAACTCTTCGCGCTAGGTTTATGCGCGTTCCTTTATGTGACCCAGATCAGCCAGCTTAGCCAGTACTTCGGCGGACAGGACGCAACCCAGGGCTGGATGGGCAATGCATATCTCAGTCACTCGTATTTCATGCCGGGGAAAGTGAATCCGCTGGTGTTCATCATCGGCCGCACCGTGGGAGTTTTTCAGTACGTGTTCCGCCAACTGCTGGTGGGAGACATCGCTTTTATTCTATTCATCGTTGGACTGGTCATAGTTTTCCGCAGTCGGCCAGTTTCGTCGCGTGTCACTTCCCGCCAGCTCGGCTGCCTGTTGCTGCTGCCCTTTGCTTTTAATTGCGCTGCAGCTCTGGTGCGCGCCTATCCCTACGGAGGAACCCGGCACTCCTGCATGCTGATTCCCTTTGCCCTAGCAGGTGTTTCCGTCGCGTTAGCGCAACTTATGAAACACAAAGTTTTCTCTGGGATGGCAGCCGCTCTGCTGATCTCGCTCGTCTGTCATCTCTCAGCCGCGAAGGAACTGCCTTACGTTGCGCCGGACGCCCAGCGCTCTTCGCACATGAAAGCGGCCATGGCGTTCATCGACCAACTTCCGATCGGAGAGCCAATCTTCGCCGACGTTCAAAGCAATCTTCTCCTGGGCCACTACCTTTGTAATCAGCGCCCGTTCGTTTCTGACAGGTCGATCCCTGGCTTCGTCAGCTACGAATGTGGTGGGCATCGCGTGATCGCGAGCACCACAAAATATATTTTCACGGCGAAGAGTTTCTATGACCAGTGGCAGGAGATGGTCCGTGAGTGCCATCTGCAACCTGGATCGAGGGTCTGGGTTGCGCAAATGGGATGGTACACGTACGTCGCATTCGAGCTGGCAAACTTTCCCCAGTTCCATCTAGCGCCGCACTACTTCGGCCCGCAGATTCAGATATTCGATTTGAAGGCGGGTCAAGCCATGCCCGACTCGAATCTTTTGCCGACAACATGAAATTAGTAAAGACGATCGAAGAGATGCGCGCCTTCCGCAGTGCGACGCGAACAGGCGGGAAGCGCCTCGGCTTGGTGCCGACCATGGGCGCGTTGCATGAAGGACATCTGTCGCTGGTGCGCGCCGCGCGTGATAAGTCGGACGTTATCACCGTTTCGATTTTCGTGAACCCAACCCAGTTCGGGCCCCAGGAAGATTTTGCGAAATATCCCCGGAACCTGAAAAGCGATTCCGCCCTGCTGGAGCGCGAGCACGTGGACGTAGTCTTTGCGCCTTCGGTGGAAGACATGTATCCCGCCGGCGCGGTCACATGGGTGACTGTGGAAGGAATGAGTGATCGTTTGTGCGGTCGATCGCGCCCGGGACATTTTCGCGGCGTGACCACAGTCGTTTCCAAGCTCTTTCACATAATTGAGCCCGACGCTACGTTCTTCGGCCAAAAGGATGCCGCTCAGGTCGCAATCATTCGTCGCATGGTGCGCGCTCTGAACATGCCTGTGTCGATTGAAGTCTGCCCGACTATTCGTGAATCTGACGGTTTGGCACTCAGCTCACGCAATGCTTATCTAAATCCGGAGGAGCGGAAATCCGCACTGGTCCTTTACCGATCGCTACGACGGGCGCAGGAATTATTCGATCGCGGTGAGCACGACTCCGCCAAGCTGGTTGCGGCCGGAAAGCAGGAGTTCGCGAAAGAGCCCTCCGCGCGCCTGGATTATTTCGAAATTGTCGATCCCGAAACGCTCGAATCAGTCTCAGCAATTTCCAAACGCGCCTTGATTGCGGTGGCCGCCTACGTGGGGAACACTCGACTGATCGATAACATTGTTGTTAATCCCGAGCGCTGACCCATGCCGATCGTGCTCGCCTCCGCTTCCCCGCGCCGCCAGGAGCTTCTGAAGAATGCTGGCATTGAATTCGTGGTGAAGCCCGCAAACATTCCTGAAACGCGACAAGAAGGCGAAGCCCCGCAAGCTTTCGCGGAGAGAATGGCGAAGGAAAAAGCACGTGCAGTTTGGGCCGGGATGAGGGACGAATATGTGTTCGGCGCCGATACTATTGTGGTCGTCGATGATCTCGTGCTCGGGAAGCCTGAAGACGAACAAGATGCCGCGAGAATGCTGCGCCTGCTCTCTGGCCGCAAGCATCAGGTCATCACTGGCGTCTGCCTAACAGGAAGTGACTTCGAAGACGTTCGTTCGGAAACCACCGCAGTTCACTTTTCCGCCCTTAGCGATCCCGACATTCGCAGCTACATCGCAGCCGGCGAGCCGATGGATAAGGCGGGAGCATACGCCATCCAAGGCATGGCTTCGCGTTGGATTTCAAAAATTGAAGGAGACTACTCAAATGTGGTGGGACTACCGGTTGCGCTGGTTCTGCAAATGCTGCGTGAGCACCGACCGATCGAAAGTTAGGTCTTCTTCTGCTCGTCCTTGTTCTCAGGAGGGGTGGCGGTGCCCTCTTTCATCGAGGACTTGAAGTTACGGATGCCTTCGCCCAGCCCTTTGCCCAGCCCGGCCAGCTTGCTGGGGCCAAAGATAAGGAGAGCAATCCCGAATATCAGGAGCAGGTGTAACGGTTGAAACAAGCCCTCCATAAATCCTCCGAGGGGCGAGATTGGCCCTGTGAAAATTCTAGGCCAGTCAGCACCTCTAGTCAAAGGAAACCCTGTCAAATTCCTGCAATCACGGCTGATAACAGCGCAGCCCGCCGTGGCAACTCCGAAATAACTACCGATTCATGTTCAGCGTGCGCGCCCTCTCCTACGCCGCCTAGGCCGTCGAGCGTTGGGATACCGAGAGCCGCGGTGAAGTTCCCATCTGAGCCCCCGCCCACCGCCGCCTCGTTCAACTTCCAGCCAAGGTCGTCAGCGACGACAACTGCTTTGCCGTATAAACCAGCCACTCCCGCCGTCCGCTCCATCGGCGGTCGATTCATGCCGCCGGAGATCGTGATCCGGCAATTCCGGTTGAACGGCTTCAGTGATCGCAGTTTGCGGTCGATCCGGAGCGCGTCTCCCATTCTGCGCACCCGGACGTCGATCACGGCACTCGCCTCAGCCGCGACCACGTTCACCCGCGTGCCACCACTTACTTTTCCGACGTTGACTGTGATCCCGCGCTTCAGATCCACGAGCTTCGAGACTTCGCCTATCTGCTTCGCCAGCTCCAGAATCGCGCTCTGACCTTTTTCAAAATCCAAACCGGAATGCGCAGCCTTACCGGTTACTTTCAACGTGTACTCGCAAATGCCTTTGCGCGAGGTCTTCACCGCGCCCTGTAGCCCCTGTGCCGGCTCGAGGACAAGCACGGCCGAAGAC
>Ga0102924_1006797_pt1 | contig 10631 bp, 11 predicted proteins | sample PaiPotPPM11metaG_FD_80116 | JGI IMG/M metagenome (GOLD analysis project Ga0102924, IMG submission 80116) | Iron sulfur acid spring bacterial and archeal communities from Banff, Canada, to study Microbial Dark Matter (Phase II) - Paint Pots PPM... ...
ATGAGGATCCGCTGGAGCCCGGCGATCTCGACCTCGGCCTGGTGCCAAGGGCTGAGGATGCCGCCGAGGACACCGAGGACAAAAGCGGGGAATAAAACGCCAGATCCGGCAATCAATTGCCGGAAAGCGCGATGGCGTAGGGTTAACTTGAAGGGCTTTGTCCCTGCGGCGTGGCGGACTATCCGCCGCGCTTGTTTTTGCCGGTCCTGACGCCTAGTTTCTGGCCTAAATCGGCGTTGAGCCGCCGCGCCGCGGCGGACGGAGGAAATTCATGGGTTCGTTCAGTATTTGGCACTGGCTGGTCGTCGGCGCGATCGTGCTCATCGTCTTCGGTGGGCGCGGCAAGATCTCCGACATGATGGGCGACGTCGCCAAGGGCATCAAAGCCTTCAAGAAGGGCATGGCCGATGACGACGCCGCCGACACGGCGTCCAAGGATGGTGTGAAGACCATCGACCATCAGGCCGGCGCCGAGCTCAAGAAGTCCGAGAGCAAGGTCTAAGATTTCACTTGGGCATGATCTGATCCGAAAACCGGTTTCCACTTTTCGGGATCATGCCCTTGCGTCCACGCTCTCGCGCTGATGGCGACCGCCGCGGGGGAATGATCGGCGGGTGACGCCGCCGGAGTTCAATTCATGTTCGACATCAGTTGGACCGAATTCCTGCTCATCGGGATCGTCGCCCTTGTCGTCATCGGTCCGAAGGAACTGCCCGGCGTCATGCGCACGCTCGGGCAATATACCCGCAAGATCCGCGGCATGGCCGCGGACTTTCAAAGCCAGTTTCAAGAGGCGATGCGCGAAGCCGAGATGGCCGACCTGAAGAAGTCGGTCGACGATCTGGCACACGACGTCAAAAACTACGATCCGCTCAAAGGCGCACGCGAGGACGTCGAGGCGCTCGGCAAGGATCTCAACAAGGATCTGAGCAAAGACTTCGAGAACAAGCCGCTCGACCTCATGACTCCGCAAACACCGAGCGCTGAACCGAGCGCCTCTGGGCCGACCGCCGAACAACCCGGCGTCGAGCCGGTCGTCGCCGAGCCGGCAGGTGTGGAGCCGGTGATTGCCGGGCCAAGCACGCACGCGTCTGCAGAGCCTGCGCCGCAACCGTCCGGGCCAGAGCCCGTTGCCGCCGCGCCGGAGAGCACAGAGCGCACCGGATGAGCCGCGAAGAAGACGAAGAAAAGGCGATCGAGGCCACCAAGGCGCCCTTGATGGATCACCTGATCGAGCTGCGGTCGCGGCTGATCAAGGCGCTTGCCGCGTTCTTCCTGGCCGCCATCGTCTGCTTCTTCTTCGCCCGCCACATCTACAATGTCTTGACCTGGCCCTATATCTGGGTCGCCGGCGACAATTCGAAATTCATCTATACGGGCCTGCTCGAATATTTCGTCGTGCAGCTCAAGCTGGCGCTGTTCGGCGCCGCCTTCATCTCGTTTCCGGTGGTGGCGACGCAGCTCTACATGTTCGTCGCGCCCGGCCTGTATCGCAACGAGAAGCAGGCGTTCCTGCCGTATCTGATCGCGACGCCGGTGTTCTTCGTGCTCGGCTCCGCCGTGGTCTATTTCGTGGTCTGGCCGATGCTGGCGCGCTTTTCGCTCTCCATGCAGCAGATGGGCGGGCCGGGCGAGGCGACGATCGAGCTGCTGCCGAAGGTCGAAGACTACCTGTCGCTGATGATGAAGCTGATCCTGGCCTTTGGCATAGCCTTCCAGTTGCCGGTGATTCTCACGCTGCTCGGTCGGGTCGGCATCATCACCTCCGAGCAGTTACGCGCGAAGCGGCGCTATTTCATTGTCATCGCCTTCGTCATCGCCGCGGTGCTGACGCCGCCCGATGTGCTGAGCCAGATGTCACTTGCTTTGCCACTGGTCGCGCTCTACGAGGGCTCGATCTGGTCGGTGCGCATCGTCGAAAAGCGCGCAGCGGCCGACCGCGCCGCCGCCGCGGCCAAGCCCGCGGAGTAGGTTCCGCGTATTCTTGGTTATTGATTCGTCATGGCTGGACTTAATCCGGCCATCCACGCCTTGAGCTTTCAAGCATGCACGACATCCGCGCCATTCGCGACAATCCCGACGCTTTCGATCACGCGCTTGCGCGGCGGGGGCTGGCGCCGGAATCCAAGCGCCTGATCGCGCTCGATGAGAAGCGCCGCACCATGATTTTGGGTCTCGAAACGGCACAGGCGCGCCGCAATGCCGCCTCGAAGGAGATCGGCGAGGCGAAGAAGACCAAGAACGAGGAGAAAGCGGCGGCTTTGTTTGCCGAAGTGTCGGCGCTCAAGGAGACGATCCCCAGATTCGAAATTGATGAGAAGAAGGCTTCCACGGCGCTTAACGAAGCGCTGGCGCAGATTCCCAATCTGCCGCTTGCCGAAGTGCCCGACGGCAAGGACGAGCACGATAACGTCGAGCATCACCGTTTCGGCGCCAAGCGGGACTATTCATTCACGCCGAAGCAGCATTTCGAGCTCGGCGAAACACTCGGGCAGATGGATTTCGAGACCGCGGCCAAGCTTTCCGGTGCACGCTTCGTGGTTTTGAAGAAAGGCCTCGCGCGGCTCGAACGCGCGCTCGGGCAATTTTTTCTCGATGTGCATACTAGCGAGCCGCACAATTACACGGAAGTCTCGCCCCCGCTGCTGGTGCGCAATGAAACGATGTTTGGTACCGCTCAGCTGCCCAAGTTTGATGAAGATCAGTTCTGGGCCATCAAAGGCGAAATGTTGACCGGCGTGCCTGAGTTGAATGTTGCAGAAGCAGGGCGAGATGAATTGGAGGCTGCGTATTTAGGCCGGCTTATTAGACTTCGCGACGATCGTCTTGGTCTTATTCCCACCGCCGAAGTTCCGCTGACAAATCTCGTCCGCGAATCCATCGTCGATGAAGCGCAATTGCCGATCCGGCTCACCGCTTGCACGCCGTGCTTCCGCGCCGAGGCGGGGGCGGCGGGCAAGGACACCCGCGGCATGATCCGCCAGCATCAGTTCACCAAGGTCGAGCTGGTCTCCATCACCACGCCGGAGCAGTCAAAAGACGAGCACGAGCGCATGCTCGCCTGCGCCGAGGAAGTTTTGCGCCGGCTCGATCTGCACTATCGCGTGATGACGCTGTGCGCCGGCGACATGGGTTTTGCGTCACAAAAAACCTACGACATCGAAGTATGGCTGCCAGGGCAGAACATGTACCGGGAAATCTCGTCATGCTCGGTCTGCGGCGAATTCCAGGCGCGACGCATGAATGCGCGCTACCGCACCAAGCAGGACCGCCAGGTCCGCCACGTCCACACGCTCAATGGTTCCGGCGTCGCCGTCGGCCGCGCGCTGATCGCGGTGATGGAGAATTATCAGGAGGCCGACGGCTCGATTGTGGTGCCGCAGGCGTTGCAGCCCTATATGGGCGGAATGAAGAAGATCGAAGCGAACTGATATGCGAATTCTGGTCACCAATGACGACGGCATCCATTCCGAAGGCCTCGATATCTGCGCCGAGATCGCCCGCGCTTTGTCCAATGACGTTTGGATAGTGGCGCCGGAGCATGATCAGTCCGGCGTCGCCCATTCACTGTCTTTGAACGATCCGCTGCGGCTGCGCCAGATTGGCGACCGCCGTTATGCGGTGCGCGGCACGCCGACCGATTGCGTCATCATGGGCGTACGTCACGTGCTCGACGGCAAGCAGGTCGATCTCGTGCTGTCGGGCGTCAATCGCGGCCGCAATGTCGGCGAGGACGTGATCTATTCTGGCACCGTGGCCGGCGCCATGGAAGGCGCGCTTCTTGGCATTCCCTCGATCGCACTGTCGCAGTCGTATAAATCGCGCAGCGGCAATCCGCCGTTCTGGGACACCAGTTTGCGCTTTGCGCCGGACATCATCAGACAGGTGCTCGGCACCGGCATGCGCAAGGACGTGCTGGTCAATGTCAACTTTCCCGATTGCGCGCCGGACGACATCAAAGGCATCGCGGTTGCGCCGCTCGGGCGGCGGCGGCAGGAGCGGCTGCATATCGACAAGCGCTTCGACGGCCGCCACAACCCTTATTACTGGATCGCCTATTCGCTGCAGATGAAGATGGATCCCGAACACGGCACCGATATCGCGGCCATCGAGGATCGCACCATCGCGGTGACGCCGCTGAAGATCGACATCACCGATGAGCCGACCATGACGCGGCTCGCGGCGCTATTCGAAAAGCAAAAGCGGAAGGTTGGCTCGGCCTAATCACGCCCACTGCGCCAGCCCGACTAAGCCCTCGGCGACGCCGCCTCGATCGCTTCGGCCAGCGCTTCGACCTGGAACGGCTTCTGCAAGGTCGGCGAGCCGCGGTAGGGCTCCGGCACGCCGCCTTGGCCATAGCCCGAGGCGAATACGAAGGGCAGACCGCGCTTGATCAGGATCTCGACCACCGGCGTGATCGGCCGGCCGTTGAGATTGACGTCGAGCAGCGCAATGTCGAATTCGGCGTCCTTGGCGAGCACAAGGGCCTCGTCGATGGCGCCGGCTTCGCCGGCAACGGTATGGCCGAGGTCATCCAGCATGCCTTCGAGCAGCATGCGGATCATCATTTCGTCCTCGACCAACAGAACGCGCTTTCCCCGTGCAGGCATTCAAACCCCAACGCTAACTGCGAGATTGTGATGGATTTCGTCGCTCGCCACGCCTATTTAATGCTAATTCCGCCGCCGCGGACAGTCCCCGTCGAGCACCAGTAACGCCGGGCGCGTCCCCTGGTTCCAATTTGGCCCGCGGCATTTGCGCGCAAATCCTTTTAGCGAGGTCATTGTGGCGGAGGTCCCTGCAGCCGATGTTGAGCGGATGGAGTTTCAGCTCGCATTGCGCCGGCGCGGTATCAGCAATCAGGCGGTGCTGCGCGCCATGGACGAGGTTCCGCGCGAATATTTTGTCGACGCGGAATTCGCAGACAACGCGTATGCCGACCAAGCCTTGCCGATCGCCTGCGGCCAGACCATCAGCCAGCCCTATGTCGTCGCCTATATGACCGAGCAGCTCGAGGTCGAGCCGCGGCACCGCGTGCTCGAAATCGGCACCGGCTCGGGCTATCAGGCCGGAGTCCTGTCGCGGCTTGCCCGCGAAGTGGTCAGTATCGAGCGTTTTCGCACGCTGGCCGAAGCCGCACGCGACCGTATCCGCACGCTCGGCTACAGCAACATTACCATCCTGGTCGGCGACGGCGCTGCCGGCATGACGCATACCGCGCCGTTCGACCGCGTCATGGTGACGGCGGCTGCCGAAGACGTGCCGCAGCCGCTGATCGCGCTCCTGGCCGAGGGCGGCAAAATGGTGCTGCCGATCGGGCCGCGTAACGGCGCGCAACGCCTCGTGAAGATCACCAAGGCAAACGGCGAGTTAACGCACGAGAATCTTGTTGCGGTTCGTTTCGTTCCGCTGCTGCCGGGCAAGGCGCGCGAACTATAGCTGCGAAAACGAACTGTAGCTCGGAAGACACACGCGCGAGAATTTCAGAGATCGTCGCGCCACTTAAACCCCTGTTTACCCCAACGATGTTTAGTCGCTCATCTCAGTATTGCGTTCGAGTGAGTAACCATGTCCGCAACGCGTCGGTCGGCCAGTTGGCCGCAGCTGGTTGCCATTTCGTTAATCGGCATCGGGGTGGCGAGCTGTAGCGCCGATTCTGGCCGCTTTAACGAAGGCTTCGGCTCCAGCAATCCGCCGCGCAGCGACGTCACTGGCTCGGTCCAATCCGCACCCTCCGGCCATATCGAAAGCCGCGCGCTGCCGCATCTCGGCAGCGCCGATGACGGCACGTCGGGCGGCGGCCACGGCATGGGTTCCTTTCAGCCCAAGGGCGAAGTCACCGGTTCCATCGCAGCGCCGCCACCGCCGCCCGCCTGGACCTGGGAAGGCGGCACGCCGATCATCGTCGAACCCGGCGAGACGCTCGACACCATCGCGCATCGGCACGGCGTGCCGGTTTCGGCAATCATGCAGGCCAACAACATCAACAGCCCAGCGATGATCCGCCCGGGCATGCATCTCGTGATCCCGCGCTATCACACCGCGCCCGTTGCCGCGGTCGCCGCGCCGGCGAGCGCCGAGCCGCGCTACACGCAGAGCGCCGCCGCGCCGGTCGGTCCGCCGCGCTCAGCGCTCACGGCGCCGTCGAGCGTGCATGTCGTGCAGCCGGGGGAAACGCTCAACAGCATCGCGCGGCTCTACAACAAGCCGGTCATGGTGCTGGCCAAGGTCAACAATATCCCGCCGACCACCATGGTGCGGGTGGGTGACCGCCTCACCATTCCTGATGTGCGGCAGCAGCCGCGTCCGGCGCTCGCGTCTGCGGCCCCCGCCGCGGTGCCGGCGCTGTCGTCAGCGCCGCCGCGCACGCAGCCCGCGATCACGCAATCGGGCGGCCCAAACCTCGCCGCGCAGGGATCGCAGCTGAGCGCGCGGGTCGCCGCGCCGACCGCGACCCAGCAGGTGGCGGCAGAGGACAGTACCGGAAAGACCGCGAGCGCCGACCAGCCGGGCTTCCGCTGGCCGGTGCGCGGCCGCGTCATCCAGGCCTTCGGCCCCAAGCCCAACGGCCTGCAGAACGACGGCATCAATCTCGCGGTGCCGGAAGGCACGCCGATCAAGGCGGCCGAGGACGGCGTCGTCGCCTATGCCGGCAACGAGCTCAAGGGCTACGGCAATCTGGTCCTGGTGCGCCACGCCAATGGCTTCGTCACCGCCTACGCGCATGCCAGCGACATTCTGGTCAAGCGCGGCGACAGCGTGAAGCGCGGGCAGGTGATCGCGCATTCCGGCCAGACCGGCAGCGTCACCTCGCCGCAATTGCACTTCGAGATCCGCAAGGGCGCGACCCCGGTCGATCCAGCGCAATATCTGAACGGGGCGTAGTCGTCATTCCGGGGCGCGCGTTAGCGCGAACCCGGAATCCATACTCCCTGAGCAAGAAGCAACGTCGCGGTCGAGAATTCTTCTGCAACAATTGTGATTATGGATTCCGGATAGCCGCTGCGCGGCTTCCGAAATGACGCGTTGTGGCGATCGCTGTCTCACAGCGCTTGCCGTCGGGCAGCGCCTTACTCCCAGTTGTCGAGTTTGATCTCGTTCGGCCAGGGCGCGCCTTTGCCGGTTTCGAGCAGCGATTTGAGGCTCAGCAGAAAGACGGCCCATTTGGTGCTGCAGTGGTGCATGAATTCCACTGCCTCCTTCCAGCCTGCGTGTTTGAAGAGGACGATGGTCCAACCGTCGTTGTGTTTGAGATCAAAGCTTACCTTGGTGCCGATCCACTCTTCGGGGCCGTCGATGATCTGCCACAGGACGTGCTTGGCAGGCGCAAGCTCAAGCACCTTCATATCGAAGCCGCCGTTGCCAAAGCGGAATTGGAGCACGCCACCGACCTTGCTTTCGCCGCCGGTGTCGCTGGTCCACCAGCGGGAGAGGCCGTCGACCGTGGCCAGGGCTTTGTAGACATCGTCCGGCGCCGACGATTTGATTCCGACCTTATGCAGAATGTCCGGCATGTCTGTCTCTCCCTCAAGCGTTGTCGGTCGCACCCGTAACGCCGGATGGCGACCGGTGGGGAGTAACAAGTGTGACGGGATATATCGGCCGACTGTCCCGGTGACATCGGCGAGGGTGCGGGCAAGGGCGGGGGCAAGGGCGCGGGCTCGCGCCGAAGGGCCGGACCGAGCAGTGGACGATCGGCGGAGCGAGGGTGGCGCTCCTACGCGCTGATCCTCACGCCGAGCCGGCCGGCCAGATCCTGCACATATTGCCAGGCGACGCGGCCGGAACGGGCGCCGCGCGTCGTCGCCCATTCCAGCGCCTCGCGGCGCAGCTCGTCGGCGTCGATCGGAATGCGGTGCCGCTCGATATAGCCTTCGACCATGGCGAGATATTCGTCCTGGCTGCAGCGATGGAAGCCGAGCCAGAGGCCGAAGCGGTCCGACAGCGAGACTTTCTCCTCGACCGCTTCGCCGGGATTGATCGCCGTGGCGCGCTCGTTCTCCATCATGTCGCGCGCCAACAGATGCCGGCGGTTCGACGTGGCATAGAAGATCACGTTTTCCGGCCGGCCTTCGATGCCGCCTTCGAGCATGGTCTTGAGCGACTTGTAGGACGTGTCGTCGGCGTCGAACGACAGATCGTCGCAGAACACGATGAAGCGCTCGCGCGCATTGCGCATCAGCGCCATCAGTTCCGGCAGCGATTCGATGTCCTCGCGATGGATCTCGATGAGTTTCAGGCCGGCCTGCGGATAGGTGGCGCCGATCGAGGCATGCGCGGCTTTGACCAGCGAGGACTTGCCCATGCCGCGCGCGCCCCAGAGCAGCGCGTTGTTGGCCGGCAGGCCGCGGGCGAAGCGCTCGGTGTTCTCGACCAGCAGGTCGCGCACCCGCTCGATGCCCTTGAGCAGCTCCATCTCGACCCGGTTGACGCGGCGCACCGGCGTCAGCTCGTGGCGCTCCGGGTGCCAGACAAAGGCCTCCGCCACGGAGAAATCGAGGACGGGTTTGGGGGCAGGCGCCAGCCGCTCCAGGGCGCCCGCAATCCGCGCCAACAGCTCGCCGCTGCCGTCGGCGCCGAGCCTGGGTGCAAGCCGCGGATTCGCGATTTTCGGCAGGCCGGCCTTTTTTGCCGCCTTTTTCCTGGTTTGTGGGGGAGATTTAGTCATTTTGACACCGGTTTGCGGCGCCTCCCTTAGCGAGGCCGGCGGATGGCCGCAAGCTTTGCGCAGGCCGTCTCGATCCTTGCCGCGCCCCGTGCCGCACCCCTTGCCGCATCCGTGCCGCGACATTGCAATTGGGGGCGCGGCAGCTATAGTCCGCGCGATTTTGCGCGCAAAAGCGGCCCTTTGGGCGGCGCGCCGCGCTGCCCGCCGCTTGGAGGAGCTATGTTCATTACGCCCGCGTTCGCGCAAGGCGCCGCCAGTGCCAGCGACTTCCTGTCCTTCCAGAGCCCGATCTGGATGGTCCTGATGGTCGTCGGCATTATGTATTTCCTCGTGTTCCGCCCGCAGCAGCAGAAGCTGAAGGCGCACCAGGCCATGGTGAAGGCGCTGCGGCGCGGTGACACCGTCGTCACCAGTGGTGGCCTGGTCGGCAAAGTGACCAAGGTTGTCGACGACGATCATATCGAGATCGAAATCTCGGACGGCGTAAAGGTGCGGCATTTGCGTACAGGCGTGAGCGAAGTGCGCGCCAAGGGCGAGCCGGCCAAGGACAACAGCGCCGCATAATCGCGCCATTTCCCTTCTACCGAGGCAGGCGAGGGGACGGCGACGCGGTCAAGCTTTAAGGACATTCACGGCCCATGTTGTTCTTCACGCGGTGGAAGGCTGCGGCAATCCTGCTCACGGCGCTGGTCGTGTGCCTGTTCGCCGTGCCCAATTTCTTTCCCGAGCGCAGTGTGAAGACCTGGCCGGAATGGGCGCAGCGCCGCATCGTGCTTGGCCTCGACCTGCAGGGCGGCTCGAGCATCCTGCTGCAAGTCGACACCAACGAAATCCGCAAGACGCAATTACAGGGCGTCTATGAAGACGTGCTGCGGGTGCTGCGCGAGGCGCGGATACCGTTCACCGGCCGCGCCATCAAAGGCAACAGCGTCGAAGTCCACATCACCCGCGACACCGATCTCGACGCCGGGTTGACCAAATTGCGCGACCTGTCGCAGCCGATGACGGGCGTGCTGGCTTCGGCGGGCCAGCGCACGCTCAATATCACCAACAACGGCAACACGGTCACGCTGACGCCGAGCGATCCGGCGGTGCTCGAACGGGTGCGCCAGGCGGTCGATCAGTCGATCGAGATCATCCAGCGCCGCGTCAACGGACTCGGCCTGGTCGAGCCGACCATCCAGCGCGAAGGTACCGACCGCGTCCTGGTCCAGGTGCCCGGGCTGAAGGATCCGCAGGAGCTCATCGACATTTTGGGCAAGACCGCCAAGCTCGACTTCCGCATGGTCGATCTGACCATGACCGTGGAACAGGCGAAGGAAACGCATCCGAGCGATTCCGAAATTCTGCAGGGCGAGAACGGCGAGCAATATCTGGTCGAGAAGCGGGTTCTGGTCTCGGGCTCCGACCTGACCAATGCGCAGCCGAGTTTCGACCAGCAGACCGGTCAGCCGGTCGTCTCCTTCCAATTCAATTCGACCGGTGCGCGCAAGTTCTATGACGTGACGGCGCACAATATCGGCAAGCCGTTCGCCATCGTGCTCGACAACAAGGTGATTTCGGCTCCCGTCATCCAGGCCGCGATCAACGGCGCCGGACAGATCACCGGCAGTTTCACTGTGAAGTCCGCCAATGATCTTGCCGTGCTGTTGCGCGCCGGCGCGCTGCCGGCGCCGCTCACCGTGGTCGAACAGCGTACGGTCGGTCCGGGGCTCGGCCAGGATTCGATCAATGCCGGCGAGCACGCGGCCTATGCCGGCGCGGCGCTGGTCATCATCTTCATGCTGGCGACCTATGGCCTGTTCGGCCTGTTCGCCAATATCGCGGTCGCGGTCAACGTCGCCATGATCTTCGGCGTGCTGTCGCTGCTCGGCGCGACACTGACGCTGCCGGGCATCGCCGGCATCGTGCTGACCGTCGGCATCGCCGTGGATTCCAACGTGCTGATCTACGAGCGCATCCG
>Ga0102924_1006798_pt1 | contig 10630 bp, 8 predicted proteins | sample PaiPotPPM11metaG_FD_80116 | JGI IMG/M metagenome (GOLD analysis project Ga0102924, IMG submission 80116) | Iron sulfur acid spring bacterial and archeal communities from Banff, Canada, to study Microbial Dark Matter (Phase II) - Paint Pots PPM... ...
GTGGAACGATTCTTGACCGAACCGCGGAAAAAGGTGAGTTGATCACGGCGCAGTTCGCCAGTTCGGCTGAAGGCGGCCCGCAAGGGTCAGTGGTGTCGCTTGCCGACTTGAATGACATTCAGGCCGACCTGGACATTGCGCAGGATGATTTTGCCAAGCTCACGCCTCACCAGAAGGCGGTCGTCACTGTCGATGCTTTTCCTGACCTGCACTGGAATGGGACAATTGCGGAAGTTTCACCGCAAGCCAATCGCCAGAAGGCCACGATAGAGGTCAAGGTGCAGATACTCGATCCGGATATGCACTTGCGGCCGGAGATGAACACAACCGTTCGCTTCATCGCCGACGAAAACAAGAGCACGGAAACTCAGGCCAGCGGCGCATACCTACCATCGGCGGCAGTACGCGATGCTGAAGGTCAGAAATATGTGCTCATCGCATTCGATGGCAACGCCATGCGGCGTAACGTAAAAGTGATTTCGCAACGCAGCGGCGGAGCACTAGTAAGCGGGCTGAACGGCGGCGAGGCAGTGATCACGACCGCGCCAGAGAGTTTGAAAGACGGCGACAAAATCAAGATCAAGGGACAATCATGAGCACTGCTACTGTAACGAACGTCGCTACCAAGACGAAGGTGGTCCAGGCGCGAAACGTCAGTAAAATTTTCAAGCGTGATGCGTTTGAAGTGAAGGCGCTGGACAATGTCTCCATCGAAATTGCAGGCGGGGAGTTTCTGGCGCTGATGGGCCCTTCAGGCTCGGGCAAAACGACGCTGCTGAATATGATCGCCGCTATTGACCGGCCAACGGCTGGAGAGCTTCTGGTTCTCGGCCAGAACATATTCACCTTCAACGACAGCCAGTCGGCGAAGTGGCGGAACGAGCACATCGGCTACGTGTTTCAGACGTTCAATCTGATTCCGGTGCTGACGGCATTTGAAAATGTCGAGCTGCCGCTATTGCTCACGAAACTCAACTCACGGCAACGCCGCGATCACGTGATGACCGCGCTGAAGCTGGTAGGCCTCGAAGACCGCGTCCATCATCTGCCCAAGCAGCTCTCCGGTGGGCAGGAGCAACGTGTGGCCATCGCGCGGGCCATCGTCAGCGATCCAACTTTGCTTCTTGCCGACGAACCTACCGGCGACCTCGACAGCCATTCCGCCACGGAAGTGCTCGAAATCCTGAAGCGGCTGAATCAGGACTTCAATAAAACCGTGATCATGGTCACCCACGATCCGCATGCGGCGTCTTATGCGCATGTGACCCGGCATCTCGAAAAGGGCATGCTGCTTCCGGCCTGATGTTGAAATGGACGGGCGAGGGCGCCCGTCCTCGATTCTTCTAGTTCCTAGTACTAGAAATAGCGAGGGTGCCCCACCCTTTCGCGTCTTTTACGAAGGGTGGGCGCCCCGCACCTAGGCTCATTCTTCTAATTCCCAACTAAAGCGCACTGGCCGCACTGCCAATGTAAAGACTGTGAGGCAGCAGTTTGTCCGCTTGCAGCAAATCCTCCACTGCAGGTTAGGGGCAGGCCCGCAATGATGGCTACACCATCAGCTGTGCGCGTGACCAGCCCCGACGCGAATGCAGGATCCGAACCGCTCATTCAGATTCGAGACCTGATTTACAAAACAGCCGGGATTTTTCAGGCCGACAACAGACTGCAGCTGCTCGAACGGCACTGCAACAAACGCATGAAGGCGTTGGGGGTGCCGACATTGCGCGACTACTACGGTTGCCTTACGGTGAATCCGATGCACCAGGCGGAAATGGTCAGTCTGCTGAACGAGATCACCATCGGCGAAACCTTCTTCTTTCGAAACCGCCCGCAGCTCGATGCCATCCGCAAAATCGTGCTGCCGACAATTATCGATGCCAAATCAAAGATCGGTCAGGCGCCGCTGCGGATCTGGAGCGCGGGCTGCTCTACTGGAGAAGAGCCATTCACGCTCTCGATGATGCTGCTCGATGAAACGCAAGACACGCTCAAAGGATACGGCGCTGAAATCATGGCGACCGACTTAAATGAGCGTTCCATCGCCCATGCCAAAGCTGGCTGCTACGACGATCACAGCACGCGCAACCTTGAGCCGCATTTTCGAAACAAGTACTTCAATATCTCCGGCGACAAATTGCAGGTAAAGCCCGAAGTACAGGCGAACATCAGCTTCAGCCGGCTAAACCTTCTCGACGATTCGCGAATGCTGTTTGCGAAGGGTATGGACTTGATCCTGTGCAGCAACGTGCTTATCTACTTTGACGCCACTTCGAAAAGGCGGGTGATCCAGCACTTTTATCGCAACCTGCTGCCGCACGGATATCATTGGCCAGGATGAAGCCAGCAGCGCGGTTTATGGAATGCCGCGAGTATGCGCCGAGAGTGGAATCCTGCAAAGAGTCGTTCCCCTTGACCAGCTACCGCGGCAGATTCTGCAGGCGCTGCGTTATCAGCCAAAAGAATTGAACGCGAATCGCATCAATCACATGGACCCAATCGATCGAATGGGTTCGTAGGGAGTCACTTCCCACGCGAAAGCAACGTTTGCTCCGGATCGATAACCAGCTTGCGTACCCCAGCGGGCGCGGAGATGCGGAACTGGGTCTCTTGCCCTTCCGCAAAAATGCGCTTCACAAAAATATTCTTCCCGCCAATGGAAGCGTAAAGAGGAACTGCGGTCACCAGCGTGTCAGGCGCTTGCTCTTGCACAATGGTGCCGCTCACCTGAGTCATCCCCTTACCTTTATCCATATCGGTGAACTTCAGGTCCCTAAGCTCAAATGTTGGAATCGCGGTGCCGTTGATCCAACTTTCGTAGAACCAGTCGAGCGACTTGTGTCCCTCATACCAGAGCGAAGACGGCAGCTCGGATTCAAAAACACGCATCAGTTCCGAGGTGCTCACCGCCTTGTCTTCATAGTCTTTTCTGAGTTTGCGCAGAGCGCGCAGAAATGGTTCATCTTCCATTTTTCGCGAGCTGCGGGCGGGCGAGTTGATTGCTGCAGATGAGCCTTTGCTTTGCGCGTCGCGCATCATGGTGCGCAACATGTGTAATAGCCAGGTCCCTCGCCCGTAGCAGATCGGTTCGTAGGTGCCGGGAAATTGCGACGAAGAGAGCCGGAAGCCCAGCGTTACGGGCCCTGCGTCCATCAATGGCATTCCCTTCGGACCTTTCGCCATCAAGTCGTCGCGGTAAGTCTGCATGATCCGCCGGAACTTGGCAGGGTCGCGCGACTCCACGAGCATCAGCGCGCTGTAGTTTGCCAGGGCCTCCATGATCCATTGATCGCGATAGCTGCTCCAGTTGACCAGGTCACCCCACCATTGGTGGGCGGTCTCATGGGCGATGACCTGGTCTGAGAGAAGCCTTCGTACGGGATCCGATTGCAATTTGCTTTTCTCATCCGGAGTAAGGAATGAATAGCTGGAAAGAAAAATGAGACCTGGCCAGCCCTGGCTCATTGCTCCCGGCATCTGGGTGATGGCCAGCTCGCCATATGGATATGGACCGAAGTAGCGCTCGAAAAACTCGATAGCTTTGGCCGACGCCGCACCAACTGCCTGCGCATTGACCGCCGGAGACGGAGGTGAAGGGGGAATTCTGGGGAATGAGCGCAAGTCTCGGGGAACTAGAGAGCGCGGATCCGGCACCGCCGGAATCACGGACTCGGTAATATTAGTTCCGGGAAATCCGCGTTCTACGTTGACTGTAGCGTAGGTCGTGACTGCCACTTTGCCAGCGTGATTCACAGTCTGCGAGTACTTGCCCAGATTGAATCCGGCCACTGGTACCGGCCGCTCAGTCACCCATTTTGAAATTTGCTCTCCTCCGGCGGCATTCATTTGAGTGCGATGTCCTGTGGCCACCAGGGTCCATCCCGGCGGGTAGCGAAATTCGAGGTCGAAGGAAGCCGTCGCAAAACCGCGATTGGGATACCAGGTGCCGTGCTCGCCGACATAAAGCAATCCATTGGCAGCTTCAGAAAGAACCGCGCCGGAATATTCAAAGGTCAATTGCATCTTCTGACCTTTCTCGAGCCGAGACGGCAAAATCACAGCGATCACATCATTCCCTTGCTTGGCGAGATGTGAGCCTTCGATTGCCTGATTGTGAATAAACTCCACGGGTTGACCATCGGCCCGTACTTGGCTCACGACGAGAAGCCGCGAGAGTTCGAAAAACAGGACCCGCTTGCTTCTCTGACGGGCCACCACGCTGAGGGTTGCCTTCGCCTCGAGTTCCTTGACGGGCTTGATGTGCGCCTGGATTTTAAAACTGGTCACATCCACATCGGTTGGCGGAGCTTCCTCGTCTTCGCTCAGGCCGGGACTGTTGTTAGAACTTCCGGAAGCAGGAACTGTGAATGATGTCCACACATCGTAATAGTCTTCACCGTCCGCGTGCTTGTGCTGTCCGGCTTCGACCTGCTCCTGCAGCAGCGAGTCATAGCGCACATCAAAGCCGCCAAGTTTGTTTCCGTGCAGGTAAGCGTGCAGCATGTGATCTTTAGGAGTCTCACTTGGCGTTTTGGCGCCCGGCAAGGACCCGCTGAAACTGAAAAGCAGCCGCAACGCGTCTTCTGCGGCGAGATTGCGCGCGCTCGTGTCCCATTCGGAGATAAAGGCATCGGGGTCTTCTGCGTGGCGCAGATAGGGCTGCAACTCGGCATAAACATCGTCGTTGAAGCGGAAATAAGCGTTAGAAAATGTTTCTTCGAGAATAGCGCTGCCAGTGAACAGCGACATGGATGCCCGTTCCATCTGGCTGGGAGGCATCAGCAACACCTCTCCGTCCCCCTCATAAAACGCGCCGGTCACGCGGCCATCGACCGCTTGGGTAAATGCGATGGTTCCATCATCGAGCGAGATGTGGATCTTGCCGCGGTCGAGCGAGCCTTCGCGGATTTTATAAACCTGCGACTTATTCAATCCCACGGACCGGAGCTTCAGGTAAAAAGCTTGTGCGGGATTTTGAGCGCCAGGATCTGCAGGTGATGCTTGGGCGGGGCTCAGGACGACGATGGCGCAAACGCAAACCGCAGATAAAACTAATTTGACAACCCTACACATTGTTTTAGTTTTGCAGTGCTCGGACCTATTATTCGGGTCGCACGCTCCGCGAATGAACCCCGCAAAACGTCATGCAACTTGCTGCCGACCACAAGGCCAGTATTTTCGCGTGACCTTGGTCACCTTCGATCCGGGCCGCTGTAACCATAGAATGCGCCTAAGTGCGCAGAGTTGCCACCCCATACTGTTTCCTGATCCTGCTCGCTGGCGGGCTGGTCGCCCCGGCGGGGGCGGACGTCATCCATTTGAAAAATGGAGACGTGATCTATGCCGACGAGACCAAGGAAGCTGGGAACCGGATTGAATATCAAAAGGGGGACGATTCTTACACCATTCCAAAGTCGGTTGTTCAAGGCGTAGAGAAAGCTGCGACGCCGCAGGTTACGGCAACGGTATCCAGTAGCGAGGTCATTCCCACATATACGCCGGCTACCCAGGCAATCGGCGAAGATCTTTTGCTGGAACGGGTCATTCTCAGTGGGAAGGTAGACCGGAGCGCCCTTATCGAGATTGATTCGCGCGGCAACCGGACTGAAACCGCGATCGCTTTTTACGTCGCAGGGAAGCAGGAGTTCGACTCAAAGGACTACGCCGCGTCGCAGCGTGATTTTGAGACCGCGCTTCGTAACGATCCTCAGAATCCCGCGATCCTGAACTTTTACGCCGCTCTGCTGATCAAAATAGGGAATCCGCGGCAGGCGCTCCTCTATGCCGAGCGCGCGGTCGAGCAGGCACCCAATTCAGCCGACGCGTACGCTGTGCTCGGATACGCTCAATACTCTGCTGAGCACGCCAGGGAAGCAATCCAAAGCTGGAAGAAGTCGATTTCACTGCGCCCGGATACTTCCATCCGGCAAATGCTGGCCCGCGCCGAACGGGAAACGCACGTCGAAAGCAACTACACCGAACGGGAAACTGGACACTTTGTATTGCGTTACGAGGGAGCGCAGAGCTCCGAAACATTTCGTGCCCAAATTCTGGCCACGCTGGAATCGGCGTATCGAGATCTTGTGCAGGCGTTCGGAAGTGAACCTCGATCCAGCATTTCTGTTGTTCTCTACACCAGCCAGAATTTTTTCGATGTGACGCGCGCCCCTGGATGGGTGGGCGCATTGAACGACGGCACAATTCGCATTCCTTTACGCGGCATGAATTCAGTGACTCCGGGTCTTGCCCGCATACTCCGGCACGAACTGACTCATTCCTTCGTGGAGCAAATCACTCTTGAGCGCTGCCCGCAATGGCTCAATGAAGGCATTGCGCAGATGCTCGAGCCGAAGTCGCTCAACCGCGGCGGCGCCTTCATGGCGCAAATGTTTAAAACGGAAAGCGAGATTCCGCTGAATTCACTCGAGGGCGGATTCTCCAACCTATCCGGCACGCAAGCCGACGTCGTCTATATGGAGTCGTTGGCCACCGTGAGCTACATTCGTGACCACTACGGAATGAGCGACGTGCTGCGAATTCTAGATAAGCTGGGCCAGGGCGAGTCGATAGAATCGGCCTTGCGCTCGACCATCCATTGCGACTACCGGCAGTTGCAGGAGGAAACCGGGGCCGCTTTGATTCACCAGTTTGGCAGTCAATAAGTTCCGACACGGACGTCCGTCGAGTACCTTGGTGCTGAATTTGACCGGTCAGCAATAGGCTCACGGTTGTCGCGGTGCTAACTTCGTTGTATTACCGTGAGCACTGTACTGAACCAACGGGCCACGCTCATGCCCTGGAGAGATCCTCTCCAGGCGACCATCCCGGAGATTCGTTCTGGTTCTTTAGGCGCGGTTTACTACGGTCAACGCCGCAGCGGCGATTTTTACGACTTCGTTTCTGTTCCGCCACAACGCGTGCTTTTCGGTTTGTTCGACGTAGCAGGAGATCTAGAGCAAGCTCGGAAGATCACGGCTAATCTGCAGCGGAAGTTCCGGTCTGTCGGAGCAAAGCTCCTTGAAGGAGAGGAGGCAAACGAGCCTAATTCTCTGCTTAAGCTTTGGATTGAGATGAATCGCACAATCCTGAAATCCGCCGGCGGAGTGCATGCTTGCTCCGCCTTCCTTGCCTGTTACGACGACATAGGTGGTACGGTGTGGTACGTCAATGCGGGACATATCGCGGGCCTGGTTCGCCACAAGCGACAAATTCGACAGCTAGAGGCTACGGCCTTGCCATTTGGGCTCTTCGCGCACACGGTGCCGCCGGATGCCTCGATGGTGACATTGAATCCGGGTGATGCCCTCCTACTGGTATCAAAGGGCATCGTGGAGGCAGGCTTCCATGGAGAGGAATACGGACTGCGGCGGGCCGCCGAGTATCTCGATCGTTCACGATCCGTGGGTGCGCATGAAGTTTGCGTAGGATTGTTAGATCAACTTCGACAGTTTATGCACGCTCCTCCCACCCACGATGATGTGACTGCGCTGGCGTTAGTGCGGTCTATTTAAAACGTCTCAAACAGCAGGTTTTTGGGGGTTTTCCGCAGGCGTTTTCCACCGAAACAACCGTCCCTTGCAGGTTTGTCTTTTACAGTTCACGGGCGTATATTAGGTACTGGAACTGCTGTGTAGTACCAGGATTGGCGAAACACACCAGTGGGCGCAAGCCCACTTTTTACTTGCGGGTGGTTTCTCGCGGCTTGGGAGGCATCTAAGCCGCTGTTTTTTATGGCAGTTGACCTGGATCACGTACGCGCGATCGTGGAGCGCGTGGCGGCCTCGCTGGGCGTGGAAGTCGTTGAGGCCGAACTGCGCGGCGGCGGGAAGTCACGCATGCTGCGAATTTTCATAGACAAGCCGGCAGGAGTGACGCACGAAGATTGCGCGAGCCTGAGCCGCGAAGTGAGCACCATTTTCGACGTCGAGGATGCGATGCCCGGCGGCCCGTACGTGCTCGAGGTTTCATCGCCCGGTCTGGATCGCAAGCTGTCCCGGCCCGCGGATTTTGAGCGGTTTCAGGGAAGCCGGGTCAAGCTCACGACCAAAGACCCGGTCAACGGCAACCGGCATTTTGAAGGACGGCTCGAGCGCTTTGGAGCCGGGCGGCTGACTCTGGATTTAGCCGAGGCGCGCAAGAAATTTCGCCCCAAGGAAAACACCGCCGAGAAGCTGGATATTGAATTGGCTAATGTTGAGAAGGCCAATTTGGTGCCAGAGATTTAAAGAGCTATTAGCTTTTAGCCTTTAGCTCTTGGCTCGACACAAAAGGTTTTAGCTAAGAGCTAACAGCATTAAGAGCGGGAACTGACTTTTTATGGCAAGCGAGCTTTACAACACAATTGACGCTCTCAGTCGGGAAAAGGGAATTGATCCGCAAATTGTAGTCAGCGCGGTGGAAGATGCCATTGTTGTAGCCACGCGCAAGTACTACAAATCGCAGGAAAACCTGCGCGCCCAGCTGGACAAGGACACCGGCAAGATTCGCGCGTTTGCGGTAAAAACCATCGTCGAATCTCCGGAGCAGATCGAAGATCCGAATCTGCAGGTCACGATTGACGATGCGCGGAAATCCAATCCTGATGCTGAGGTCGGCGGCGAATTGCAGATTCCGAAAGAGACCGAAGGGATCCTGGGACGTATTGCCGCGCAGTTGGCCAAGCAAGTTATTTTTCAGAAGGTCCGCGAAGCCGAGCGCGATACGGTTTACAACGAATACATCAATCGCGTGGGCGAAATCGTAAACGCCACGGTGAAGAGAATCGAAGGTCCGGATGTAATTTTCGATCTGGGCAAAGCCGAATCGCGCATGCCCCGCAAAGAGCAGTCGCGGCTGGAATCCTTCGCCATGGGTGAGCGCGTGCGCGTCGTAATCGCGCGGGTTGAAAAGGCGTCCAAAGGGCCGGGCGTGGTGGTCTCGCGCGCCGCGCCGGAGTTGGTGCAGCACCTGTTTCAGACCGAAGTCCCAGAGATTTACGACGGCACCGTCGTAATTCGTGCCATTGCTCGCGAAGCGGGCGAGCGCACCAAGATCGCGGTCATGTCGAAGGACAAGGAAGTGGACGCGGTGGGCGCGTGTGTAGGCATGAAGGGTATGCGGGTGCAGTCGATCATCCGCGAATTGCGCGGCGAAAAGATTGACATCATTGAATGCCACGAGGATTCCGTGACCTTCGCGGAAAAGGCGCTGCAGCCGGCCAAAGTCAGCCGCGTAACGGTGGTCGATTCCGCCGACAAGCACCTCGAAGTGGTGGTGGATGACAGCCAGCTTTCTCTTGCCATTGGCAAGAAAGGGCAGAACGTCCGCCTTGCTGCGAAGCTGCTGGGCTGGAAGATCGACATCAAGAGCGAAGAGGAAAAGCGCCAGGAAGTAGAAGCGCAGATGGCCGAGCTGACCAGCGTCACGGCTACGCCGCTTGAGAGCGTGGAGGGGCTGGGCGAAGGCTTAGTTGAGAAGCTCAAGGCCGCCGGTATTTCCACGGTTGAGGCGCTGGCTGATATGACACCGGAGCAACTTGAGGCGATTGAAGGAATCGGCCCCAAAACGGTGGAAAAAATCAGCGTTGCGGTCAATAATTACTTCGCGGCGCTCGAAGGCGGCGAAGCCATGGCTTTGCCGGAGAATGAAGGCGAAGCGGTTTCCGGCGAGCCGCCGGAAGAATCCGCAGCCGCACCCGAGGCGGGAGCAGCGGAATTCAGCACCGAGGCCGAAACTGCAGAGCAGGCGCAAGGCGCAGAGGAAGCCGAAGCTACAGAGCAAGAATCCGAGCAGGCGGCGGAAAATGAAGAATCACCCGAGCCTGCAGAGAAAGAATAGTGACAAGTGGGCAGTGGTTTGAAAACCGTGAGGTTGATATGAAGACTTAGCGGGGCAGTCCGGAGGGACAAAGAGGCGGATGAGCAAGATTCGAATTAACGATCTGGCTAGAGAACTGGAAGTTAAAAGCAAAGCGATTCTCGATGCGCTGACCGAAGTTGGCGTCACCGAAAAGAAGACGCATTCCAGTTCGCTTGAAGACCATGAAGCAGAAAAAGTGCGCGCGCATTTCCAAGGCTCGGGCAACGGCCAGAGTGCGAAATCAGCTCGCGCCGGCCGTTCCGAAACTGAGGGCGTCAAGCCCAAGATTGACCTCTCCCACATTTCCAAACCCGGCGATGTGCTGAAGGCAATCCTCGCCAAGCAGCAAGCGACGTCACCGCAGAGCGCTCCTCCGTCTCGACCACCTATACCGCCGCCGCAAGCTCAGGAAGCAAAGCCAGCTGCGCCTGCGATGAGGCCACCTACGTCAACGCCCAGCGCTCCGCCAGTAAGCGCGCCTCCGCGAGCAGTTGCCCCAGCCGCACCGCAGAAGCCTCCGGCGCCGGCTCCGCAAATTTCGACCGCACCATCAGTCTCAGCTCCTGTTCCTCCGGCAGCGCGCATTCCTTCGACTCCGGCGGCTGCTTCTTCCCCAGTTAGTTCTGCGCCATCAGCTCCCGGCCAGGCTCAGGGCTCTGGTAATCAAGCGCAGGCGCAAAGACCCGCAGCGCCGCCGACTCGCCCGCAAGCGCCTGGTCCGCGCATGATCGTGCCCCAAACGGGGCCTCGGCCGGTTTACCAAGCGCCGGTAAGGCCAGCGCCAGCGCCGCCGAGA
>Ga0102924_1006799_pt1 | contig 10629 bp, 9 predicted proteins | sample PaiPotPPM11metaG_FD_80116 | JGI IMG/M metagenome (GOLD analysis project Ga0102924, IMG submission 80116) | Iron sulfur acid spring bacterial and archeal communities from Banff, Canada, to study Microbial Dark Matter (Phase II) - Paint Pots PPM... ...
AGGATGCAGGTGGTGGTTTCGAGCAGCGCCCACGGCCTGTGGCACCGTGGTCCGCGGCGCTCCGCTCGCCCCTGCTGCTGGCGAGCGTGGTCTGCCTGGCGGCGGCCGCGATGTCCGCGGCGGTGCTTCCAACGGTGCCGAGCTACGACCCATGGGCCTGGATCGTGTGGGGTCGCGAGCTCCTCGACCCGCATCTGAGCTTTGCGACCGGCGGCGGGCCCTCCTGGAAGCCGCTACCCGTGGTCTTCACGACTGTGTTCTCGCTGTTCGGCGGCGCCGCGCCGACGCTCTGGGTCGTCGCGGCCCGCGCTGCGGGCCTGCTCGGGTTGGTGGCCGCGTGGCGGTTGGCTTCACGTGTGGCCGGTGGGCGCGGGCCGGCGGCGGCGATCGCGGGGCTGGTCGCGGTGCTCGGCCTGCTCCTGACCCAGGACTTCTTCTACTACATGTTCCGCGGAACCTCGGAGCCAGCGCTGGTCGCATCCGTTCTGTGGTCTGTCGAGCTGCTCCTCGCGCGGAAGCACCTGGGCGCTTTCGCGGCCTTAGTCGCGGCGGCGCTCCTGCGCCCCGAAGCGTGGCCGTTCCTCGGCATCTACGCGATCTGGCTGTGGCTTCGCCGGCCGAGGCTCCGCCCATGGGTCATCGCGGGACTAGCGCTCGTCCCGCTGGTGTGGTTCGTCCCGCCGTGGATCGGCTCGGGCCAACCGTTCCAGGCTGCGGGCCACGCGCGGGCGTACAACGGGCACCTTGGCTCTGCGCCCGTGCTGACGGCTCTGAACCGCGCGTTAGACCTCCAGATCGTGCCGGTGCTGGTCGGGGCGGCGGTCGCGGTCGCGTGGCGCGACCGGCTGGTGCGCGGGCTAGCCGCGGGAGCCCTGGTGTGGGTGGCGATCGTCGTCGCGACGGTGATCGACGGCTATCCGGGCCTCGAGCGCTTCTTCCTGCCGGCTGCGGCGATTTTGTGTGTGCTGGCCGGTGTCGGTTTCGCGCGCGTCACGTTGCTGGCACCCGGGACTCTGGCCAGTGCAGCGGCGGCGGCCGCGCTGATCGGGGTCTCGGCGCCACTAGCGGCTGCGAGGATCGACGCCGTCCGCGACGCCAAGCCGGCCGCCGATCAGGCCGTGCGCGTGCTCGATCAGCTGAGCGATGCCGCGCGGGCGGCCGGCGGGCATGCCGGTGTCTTTCCATGCCGCTCTAGCTTTGCGGCAGTCAACCATGGCGTCCAGACCGCGCTCGCGTGGAAGCTCCGGGTGACGCTCGGGCGGATCGGCACCGCGCTAGGCAAACCGGGAGTGGACTTCGTCGGTCCCCACAACGCTGTGGACGGGATCGCGGCGCCGATCGGCGCCCCGCTAACGGTGCGCGAGCTCGTCGCGCAGGCAGGGGTCTGGCGGGTGCTGCGCGTCACTGAGCCGGGGCGTTCAGATCGCTGCGTCGGGCGGTGAGGTATCGGCATTTGTGCAAGGCCCCTAGAGGCGTCCGGCCCTCAACGGAGAATGTCTAGCCGTGATCGTGCTAGGGATCGACCCGGGGACCGCCAGCACGGGCTATGGCGTCGTTGAAAGCGCGGGCTCGCGCATGCGCGCGCTTGCGGACGGGGTCATCGAGACGCGCGCGGGGGTACCCCTCGAGCGTCGTCTTGCGGACATCCACGCCCGCGTCTGTGAGCTGCTGGACTCGTTCGGGCCGGACGCTGTGGCGATTGAGGAGCTCTACTTCGGCGCCAACGCCCGGACCGCCTTTGCGGTCGGACAGGCCCGCGGGGTAGTGCTGCTGGCAGCCGGCCAGCACGGCGTCCCCTCGCGTTCGTACACCCCTCAGCAGGTCAAGGGAGCGGTCTGCGGTCACGGCGGCGCCGCCAAAGATCAGGTCTTACGGATGGTGGTGCGCCTGCTCGGGATGCCCGAGGCGCCGGCGCGCGACCACGCCGCTGATGCGCTTGCGGTAGCCATATGCGATCTGAACCGAGCTCCGCTCGAGCGGGCCCTGGCCTCCTCCTCGGGGGGCCGCCGGTGATCGCGCTTTTGTCCGGGACGGTCGCCGTCAGGCGGGCGAGCCATGTCGTCGTCGATTGCGGCGGCGTCGGCTATCAGCTCGCCGTCTCGGCCCAGACCCTCCGAGGGGTTCCCGCGGTGGGCGGGCAGGTCTCCCTCCACACGCACCTGATCGTGCGCGACGACGCGCTCCAGCTGTTCGGTTTCGCGAGCGAGGACGAGCGCGATCTCTTCCTGATGCTGCTCGGCGTCCAGTCGGTAGGACCGAAGATGGCCCTCGCGGTCCTGTCCGGCGGGCCGCCGCGTGAGCTCCTCTCCGCGCTGGCGGCCGGCGACACCGGCCGCCTCCAGGCGGTCCCGGGGATCGGCAAGCGGACCGCCGAGAGGATCGTCGTCGAGCTCCGAGAGAAGGTGGGCGCGGCCCTCCCCGAGCACGCGATCACCGTCACGCGATCGGACGACCCGCACGCGATCGCGCGCGAGGGGCTGATCGAGCTCGGATTCGGGCCGACCGAAGCGGACGAGCTGCTCGACGGTACGACCGGCGACAGCCCGGAGGAGCTGATCGCCGGCGCGCTGAGGGCTGCGCGGCGATGAGTGCGCGGATCCAGACGCCCGAGGCGCTCGTACCCGACGAGGAGCTCGATCGCTCGCTACGACCCAGGCGGCTCGAGGACTTCATCGGACAGGAAGCGGTCAAGGACCAGCTACGGGTGTCGATCGCCGCAGCCGCCAGCCGCGGCGAAGCGCTCGACCACGTGCTGCTCGCCGGCCCGCCCGGGCTTGGAAAGACGTCGCTTGCCCAGATCGTGGCGGCCGAGCTCGAGGTCCCGTTCGTCCAGACCTCGGGTCCGGCGCTCGAGCGCAAGGGCGACATCGCGGCGTTCCTGACCGCGCTCGAGCCGCGGGCGGTGTTCTTCGTCGATGAGATCCACCGCCTCGCGACCGCGCTGGAGGAAACGTTCTACCCGGCGATGGAGGACGGCTGCCTGCCGATCACCGTCGGCCAGGGAGCCGGCGCACGGGTTGTGACACTCGACCTGCCGCCGTTCACGCTTGTCGGCGCTACGACCCGCACGGGCCTTCTGACGACCCCGCTGCGCGACCGCTTCGGGATCCACCACCGGCTCGAGCACTACTCGGCCGACGACCTGGCCCGGATCGTGCGGCGCTCGGCGCGGCTGCTCGAGGTTGAGATCGACGATGCCGGCGCGCGCGCCATCGCCGCGCGCAGCCGCGGTACCCCGCGCGTCGCAAACCGGCTCCTGAAACGGGTGCGCGACTACGCCGAGGTGCGCGGTGGCGGCGTGATCACAGAAGCGGTCGCCGTCGCCGCACTCGACCTCCTCCAGGTCGACCACGAGGGCCTCGACCGGCTCGACCGTGACATCCTGCGAGCGATCTGCGAGAAGTTCGGCGGCGGCCCGGTCGGGCTCTCAACGCTGGCGGTGGCCGTGGAGGAGGAGCAGGACACGATCGAGGACGTGTACGAGCCGTACCTGCTCCAGCGGGGTTTGATCGAGCGCACGCCGCGGGGGCGCCAGGCCACGCGGCGGGCATTCGAGCACCTCGGCCTGGCGGCCACCGGGCCGATGAGGCTGCTGTAGCTATCCTCGGGCGCCTGTCCAAGGAGCACTACTTCATCTGCCCCCACTGCGGTCACCGCTCGATGGCGACCGACCGCACGACCGACTTCGGGCGTGAGGTCCGCGGCTGCGAGCAGTGCGGGTTCGCGTATCTGTTCGAGCTGCTCGACGACTATTACCCGGCCCCCAACGCCGCATTTTTCGCCTGCGACTCCGACGGGCGGATCGTCGATTGCGGGCGCGGGTCGTTCGAGCTCACCGGGCTCAATACCGAGCACGCGATCGGGCGGCCGGTCGGAGAAGCGCTCGGGCTCGAGTTCGAAGATGGCTCCGACCACGTTGCGACGGCGCTCGAATGGGAGGTTCGCGTCCAGGGCAAATCCGTCCACGTCGCGCGCCAGGGCGAGGCGCCGGCGCACGCTCTTGCCGACATCTTCCCTGCTTATGACGATGATGACGGCGGAGTCTTGGTCGTACTCACGCCGACGAATCACAGTTGACGTAGCATCACCTCAAGCTGATGACTGACCGCCAGCGCCACGGCTTCGTCCTGCTCCTTGTGGCCGGGCTGATCGCAGCCTCGGTCGTGGTTCTGTTCCAGTTCAAGACGGTTCTGGGGCTCGATCTCAAGGGGGGCGTCGAGCTCGTCTACCAGGGCGAGCCGACCCCGCAGACCCCGCAGGTGACTTCGTCGGCGTTGAGCCGCGCGGTCGACATCATGCGCCAGCGCGTCGACCAGCTCGGCGTCGCAGAGCCCGAGATCCAGACATCCGGCGGCAACCAGATCTCGGTCGGGCTCCCGAACGTCCACGACACCGCGCGCGCAACCCAGGAGGTGGGGGCGACTGCGCGGCTCGAGTTCTACGATTGGGAGGCCAACGTTCTTTTGCCCGATGGCAGGACGGTCGGGAGCCTTGGTCCCGCGATCGCCTCCGAGCCGCAGGCGGTGACCCTCAGCCAGGGGCTTGGGGGTGGCGGTCCGGGGTCCCCCGGCGCGGGCAGCACGACGCTGTACGACGCCGTCAAGCTGGCGTCCAAGCAGAAGGTTGAGGTCTCGGCCGACAACGCGCGCAGCGGCCCGGAGTACTACATCTTCGGCGCGCCGGGCAGCGCAGCCTGCACGGTCGCCGGCAAGGCGCTCGGTTACACGCCGGTGCCCGGCGAGCACTGTCTGGTGTCCGGCCCAGATTCAGGGCCGACTGCGTTTCAGGACGTGTACAACGGCATCCCGCAGGGTGTCCCGCGCTCGCAAGTCCAGCTGCTGACCGTCCCGCAGGGCACCGTTGTATTGCAAGCGACGCCCACGAGCTTCGCGCACCCGCCAAGGATCTTTGATCCGTCCGCGCAGTTCTACGTGCTCAGAGACCACGTCGCGCTGTTCGGTAACGAGATCACCGCGCCGCAGCAGTCGACCGACTCGGCTGGCACCCCGGATGTTCAGTTCGGGTTCACCGGGGCGGGCAAGAACGCGTTCCAGAACGTCACGGCCCAGATCGCTCGTCGGGGCTCGCTGATATCGGGCATCGGACAGCGCTACAACCAGCACTTCGCGACCGCCCTTGACCAGCTGCTTATCACGGTCCCGTCGATCGACTTTCACTCGTATCCCGGCGGGATCCCCGGCGACACGGGCGCGGACATCACCGGCGGCTTCACGACAACCTCCGCCCAGGATCTGGCCAATGAGTTGCAGCTCGGCGCGCTCCCGATCAAGCTCAAGCTGATCTCCCAATCGCAGGTTTCGGCGACGCTCGGCAAGCAGGCGCTCCACAAGGGCCTGATCGCGGGCCTTGCCGGCCTCGGCGCGGTCGTGCTGTTCCTGCTCTCCTATTACCGCGTGCTCGGGCTCATCGCGACGGCCGGCCTCGCGACGTACGCGCTCTACTTCTACGCGCTGATCAAGCTGATCCCCGTCACGCTGACGCTGGCGGGCATCGCGGGCTTGATCCTGACGATCGGCGTCGCGGCCGACGCGAACATCGTGATCTTCGAGCGCGTCAAGGAGGAGATCCGCGCGGGGCGCTCGGTCCGTCAGGGCATCGCGACCGGCTACCGAAAGGGGTTGACCGCGATCATCGACGCGAACGTCGTCACGATCATGACCGCGTTCATCCTGTTCGTGCTCGCGACCGCGGACGTGAAGGGCTTCGCGCTCACGCTCGGGATCGGAGTGTTCGTGTCGCTGTTCACCGCGGTGATGGCGACGCAGGCCGTGCTGATGAGCATGGGCTCCTCGCGCGCGGTCTCGCATCCGTCGATGCTCGGGGCGTCGGGCGCGCGGCGCGGGTGGCGATTCGACTTCATGGGCGCCTCGAAGTACTTCTTCTCGATGTCAGGCGTGATCCTGCTCGTCGGTGCGCTCGCGATCGGCGGTAAGGGGCTCAACCTCGGGATCGACTTCACGTCGGGGACGCGGATCACGGTCGGACTCGTGCAGCCGGCGACGCAGTCTCAGGTCGCCTCGCTCGTGAGCTCTGCCGGTGCAAGAACACCGACGGTGCAGAAGCTCAGCAACAAGGCGCTCGGCGCGAACGGCTTCCAGATCTCGGCAAAGATCGCGCCCGACAAGGTGCAGCAGGTCAAGAGCCAGCTCCAATCGCGGTTCGGCGTCAGTGCGTTCGACTCCAACTCGGTCGGCCCGACGTTCGGCCGCACGATCGCCAACGCGGCCGTGATCGCGATCATCGCCTCGCTGCTCGTGATCTCGGCCTACGTCGCGCTGCGGTTCGAGTGGAAGTTTGCCGTGCCGGTGCTGATTGCGCTGATGCACGACCTCCTGATCACCGCGGGCGTCTATGCGCTCACCGGACGCCAGGTGACGGTCGACACGGTCGCGGCACTCCTGACGATCCTCGGCTATTCGTTATACGACACGATCATCGTCTTCGACAGGGTCCGCGAGAACATCCCGCGCATGCCTCGGGCGGCGTTCTCTCAGGTCGTCAACCGCTCGATGTCCGAGGTGCTCACACGGTCGCTGGCGACGACCTCTTGCACGCTGATGCCGGTCCTCGCGCTGCTGCTGTTTGGCGGCGGCGGCGTGCTTGGCGACTTCGCGTTCGCACTTCTGATCGGCGTCGCGTCGGGCGCGTACTCGTCGATCTTCATCGCGTCTCCCGTTCTGACCCATTGGAAGGAGCGCGAATCCGTGTACCGCGCGCGCCGCCACCGTCTGATCGAGGACCTCGGTTACGTCCCGGCCTACGCGGAAGGCGCCGCGGATGTCGAGCCGCCCAAGCGGGGGCGCACTGGCCGGACCGGTCGCCTGACCCAGCCCGACCCAGAGACCGTGTCGGCCGCCGAGTTCGAGCAGCTCAAGCGCGACCTCGAGATCGAGCAGGAGGAGCTCTCCAGCAGACACACCTCCACCTTGACCAAGCGGCTCGCTCATACTGAAGAGGACGCGCCGGCCAAGCCCAAGACCGACGGCGCGGGATCAGGCCCGCCGGCGCCTGCCCCTGACATCGCCGAGAACGAGGGCGTCGCGCCCGTTCAGAAGCCGAAGCCGGCGCAACCCAGATCCCGCCAGCGCCGCCGACACGGGAGGCGGCGCTGATGGGGATGCTCGCGTGGGTGATCATGGGCCTTGCGCTCTGGCACTTCACGATCTGGCTCCCAGATCGTTATTGGGGCGGGATCGTCGGCGCGTTCGTCGGGGCGCTGATCGGCGCGGTCGTGTGCGGGCTGATCATCAATGGGTTCGTGATCCCCGGCCGCCACGCCACTCACCTGTCGACCGCGCTCGACGCGATCCCCGGCGCGCTGATCGGCATGGCGCTCGTGTACGTCGAGGGGATCCGCCGCGAGCGCGCGGGCGGCCCGGGAGCACTCGAGCTGTGAGTGGCCCGTTCGACATCGTCACGGGGCCCTTGAGGTCGTTGCTTGGCAACTCCCCGCTGCGCGAGGCGAGTGAGATCGAGCATGAGATCAAGGAAGCGTCCGGGGCGATCCATCGGGCGGCCGAGTCGATGGAAAAGCACGTCGAGGTCGTCGAGACGCTCGCGACGTCGGTGCCGGCGTTGACCGACTCGGTCAACGCGCTCGTCGAGGAGCTCAACGGACTGCTGGGCGTGCTGGCGCCGGTAGCGGGCGTCGAGCGCGAGGTCTCGCGCGTCGAGCACCTGTTCGGGCGTCGTCGGCACGAAGACCCGCCGACGACCGACTCCTGACCGTGCCGGGTCGTCCGCGGGTCATCCGCCTCGATGAGATCGAGGCCGTGCCAGGCCCGGGGACGCTTACCTGGCTGCCGGTCAGGATGACGCTCGGCATTCGCGCGTTCGGCTGCAACGCCTACGTCGCCGGCGACGCCGGTGAAGACGTGGTCGAACCGCACAGCGAGGATCCGGCGCTCGCTCACGAGGAGCTCTACTACGTCGCCCGCGGACGAGCCACGTTCACGATTGACGGGCAGACCTACGAGGCGTCGGCTGGAACCTACGTGTTCATCCCCGACCCGGCCTCGAACCGCCACGCGGTCGCCGCGGAGGCCGGGACGACCGTCCTCTCCTTCGGAGGCCCGCCGACGTTCGAGCCCTCGGCGTGGGAGTGGACGTTTCGTGCCGCAGCTCTGCAACGCACCGATCCGGCGAAGGCGCGCGAGCTGCTCGAGGACGGGCTCCGCGTTCATCGGGACAGCGCCGCCTTGCTCTACGGGCTCGCGTGTGCGGCGGCCGTCGGCGGCGATCCCGATGAAGCGTTGGCGCAGTTGGGCAGGGCGATCGAGTTCAACGCCGACGCTCGCGGCTGGGCGCGGGACGATCAGGACTTCGAAGGCTTGCGCGGCGATGAGCGCTTCAGCGCGCTCGTCGACGGCTAGCGCTCCCCGTCCCAGTAGTCGATCTGTCCGTCCGCGCGACGGAGCATCATCTGGTCGTCCGGGTTGCCCGGCCAGACTCCGATCTTGTCGCTGTCCGGGTAGACCGCCACCGCCGGCTCCTGGGCGCTTGAGAACATCAGGACACGGGCGGCCTGCTCGCCGTGGCCGGCCACGCGGTGGGCTCCCTCTGGTCCCTTGGGGAAGCACGCCAACGCGCCTCGCTCGAGCTCCTGTTCGCCGTGCGGGGTGCGGACGGTGACGCTCCCATCAAGCACCAGCAGCCATTCCTCGACGTACTCGTAGTGGTACGGGCAGAGGCTCTCACCGTGGGGCAGGTCAAACAGCTTGACGGCCAGTTCATGCCCGCCCGCGACCTTGCCCACGTGGGCCATCGCCGATTTGAATCCGTCCGGATCGCTGTCCTGGAACTCGGGCTCGGCGTCGTAGACGTTCGCAGTTTCCATGCGTCGTATGGTTGCAGTCGCGGGCTCGCCCGGCTGTTCCGCGGAACACTTTTGCCAACTTCGTGACGCCACGTCACGAAACCCTTGCAAAACGGGGTCTTGACGGCGGATCCGTCTGGGGCGGTCCTTACGCTGGCTGCACGATGGCCGAGCCAGCCATATTGATCGACGGCGTCGCGGCTGAAGCGGTTTCCCCGCTGCGGGCGGTCCCCGCGCCGGCGGCGCCGTCGGGACCGGTGCCGCGGCTCGAGATCGCGCCGTACGATTTCTCGGCGGCACTCGCGATCGAGCGCGAGCTCGGCGTAAGTCACGTCCTGGCTCAGGTGCTCGTCCGCCGAGGCCTCGACGACCCGCTTGCGGCCAACGCGTTCCTCGAGGGCAGAGAGCGCCACGAGCCGAGCGCGTTCACGGGGATCGCTGAGGCAGTCGAGGCCATCACGCGGCACGCAGCTGTCCGCGGCCGAATAACAGTCCATGGCGACTACGACGTCGACGGCGTGTGCGCGACTGCCGTCCTGGTACGTGCGCTCCGGTCGCTCGGCGCCAACGTGGGCTGGTTCCTGCCCGACCGGATCGAGGATGGGTATGGCCTTTCATCGGCGACCGTCGAGCGCCTGAGCCAACGCGGCACCGACCTGCTCGTGACGGTGGACTGCGGGATCACCGCCGTCGAGGAAGTCGACCTCGCGCGCGCGGCGGGTATCGATGTGGTCGTCACAGACCACCACGCTGCGCGCGCGGACGCCCGCCTGCCGGACTGCCCGATCGTGCATCCCACCTTGTGCTCGTATCCCTGTCCGGACCTCTGCGGCACCGCCGTCGCGTTCAAGCTCGCCCAGGCCCTTGGAGCGCCGACGGCTGATGAGGACGTCGAGCTCGTGGCGCTCGCGACTGTCGCCGATCTGGTGCCGCTCGTGGGCGAAAACCGCCGGCTCGTTCGAGAGGGGCTTCACCAGCTCGCAAACACCGCCAAGCCGGGACTGCGTGCGCTGATGGAGGTGGCTCAGGCCGATCCGAGTGCGCTCGACGCGGGCAGCCTCGGCTTCCGGCTCGCCCCGCGGATCAACGCCGCAGGGCGGCTGCGACGGCCCGACGCCGGGCTTGAGCTGCTGCTGACCGACGACGAGCGGCGCGCGGCCGAGATCGCCTCGGAGCTTGACGCCGTCAACGCGGAGCGCCGTGCCGTCGAGGAGCGTACGACGTGGGAGGTTGAGGCGCTGATCGCCGAGCTGGGGGAGCGCCACGTATATGTGCTCGCCGGCGAAGGCTGGCATCCGGGCGTGATCGGGATCGTCGCGTCGCGGATCGTCGAGCGGCACCATCGGCCCGCCATCCTGGTCGCACTGAACGGCGCGGAGCTGGCACGGGGCTCGGGGCGGAGCATCCCCGGCTTCGACCTGTTGGGGGCCCTCCACGCTGCCGCCGACCAGCTTGACAGCTACGGGGGCCACCGCGCCGCCGCCGGGCTGACGGTCGCGCGCGCGCGTGTGCCGGCGCTGGCCGAAGCGATCGAGCAGCATGCGCGCCGAGTCCTCACTCCGGAGCTGCTGGAGCCGGTCGAGCGCGTCGACGCAATCGTGTCCGGCGGCGAGCTCGGGCTGGCGATCGCCGAAGAACTGACATTGCTCGAGCCATGTGGGGTCGGCAATCCCGGCCCAAGGCTGCTCGTGCCGGGGGCTCGGTTCACTGACGCGCGGCCGATGGGGGAGGGCAGGCACGCGCGCTTCTCGGTCGTCTCGGTCGGTACCCGGGCGCGGGCAGTCGTGTTCGGC
>Ga0102924_1006800_pt1 | contig 10629 bp, 8 predicted proteins | sample PaiPotPPM11metaG_FD_80116 | JGI IMG/M metagenome (GOLD analysis project Ga0102924, IMG submission 80116) | Iron sulfur acid spring bacterial and archeal communities from Banff, Canada, to study Microbial Dark Matter (Phase II) - Paint Pots PPM... ...
CTACTTAGGCACCGTGATCGGCGCCGCGATCCTTCCCTGGCGACGGCCCGGGATCTTCAACAACTCGCCGATCGCGAATTACCGGGTAGCCGGCGTCCCGGTGATCACCGCGGCCGCCGTGATCACGGCGGTGTTCCTGATTTTCAATATCGTTAAGTGGCTCACCGACTCCACCTACGGAATCGGGCTGAGCAACACGAAATCGCTGATTTACCTGGCGGTGCTCTACGTGTTGGCATTCGTCCTGTACGCTGGCGCCTTCTTTTATCGCAAGCGCCAGGGGATCGATCTCCGGGCGATCCACGCCGAGATACCGGTCGAGTAAGTCGTTGGCATTGAGGGGCGGAGGCATTCGCCTCCGCCTCCCACGAAAGGAGGAGCTGCAGCTTTGTCGGTCCTTGACAGCGTTTTAAAGAGCTACCAGTCGCCTACCCGCATGGTCCACGCCATCGGTGCCCTGTCCGCCCTGGGGGTCGAGGCCGCCGCGCTGGGCATCAAGCGACCGCTGATCGTTACGGACCAGGGGATCGTCAAGGCCGGGCTTCTCGAGGGAGCGCTGAAGCCGCTTCGTGCCGCAGGCCTGGATCCCGTCACCTACGACCGGGTGAGAGCGAATCCAGGTATCGAGCTGATCGACAGTGGCGCACGGTACTACCAGTCAGAGCGCTGTGACGGACTGGTGGCGATCGGCGGCGGCAGCTCGATCGACGCGGCGAAAGGCATCGGCGTGGTGGTGGTGCATGGCGGAAGCATCGCGCAGTACGAGTGGGGAAAGGATCCAATACATTCGCGCATCCCGCCCCTCGTGGCGGTACCGACCACCGCCGGCACCGGCAGCGAGGTAACGCTCTGGGCCGTGATCACGGACTCTGACCGCAAAATCAAGTTCAATGTCGGGGGGACGCCCAACATCGCCTCCTGGGTGGCGCTGGTCGATCCGGTACTCAGCGTCAATTTACCCTCGGGCGTGACTGCCGGAACGGGCATGGATGCGCTCACGCACGCGATCGAGTGCTACACGATGGCTTATCACCAGCCCTTCACCGACGCGGTCGCCCTGCTGGCGATGGAATACTGCGGCCGCTACCTTCGCGTCGCCTACGCCCAGGGACACAACCTGGAGGCGCGCTACCACATGAGCATGGGCGCGATGCTGGCGGGCCTCGCCTACGGGACAGACTCGGCCGGAGCGGCACACGCCATGAGCCAGACGGCTGGAGGAGTCCACGACGCTCCCCACGGCGCGCTGACAGGCCGGTTGCTGGCGCCCGTCATGGAGTACAACTACGCCGGCGAGCCGGACCGCTTCGCACGAATCTCACAGGCACTCGGCCTGGAGGTGTCAGGCAAGTCGGTCTGGAAGAGTGCCGAGGCTTCGGTGGAATACGTCTTCCGGCTGACCGAGGACCTCGACATTCCCTCACTGAACGAACTGGGATTCTCCGAAGGCGAAATCCCGATGCTGGCGCAGAAGGCCGCGGCCGACTCCCAGAGCATCGGCAACCCGCGGGACGTGGACGCCAGCAACTACGAAAGGATTTACGCTCGAGCCTTCGAGGCGGGACGGCACAGAAAGGTGGCGCGAACCCTGGCACACGCCGGCAGCTAGGCATCTATGTGGAAGAACCCCTTTAAGCCTTACGACATCCTCTCCGTTGACCAGGTGCGGCAGATCGACGACCAGGCCATGCTGATCCTCGATGAGATCGGTGTCGACTTCCTCCATCCGCGCGCCCTCGACATCTTTCGAGCCGCCGGGTTGCGGATCGACGGCGAACGCGTTCGCTTCGAACGCCCATTCATCGAGGAGCATGTGGCGAAAGCCCCCGCCTCGTTTGATGTCCAGGCTCTTAACCCTAAGAACACCGTCACCATCGGCCGCGACTACATGGTCACGGCCCCGGTCTACGGTCCTCCATTCATCACCGACCTCGAGCACGGCCGGCGCAATCCAACAATCGAAGACTTCACCAACTTCGACAAGATGGCGCAGGCGACTCCGCAGATCCACTGCGCCGGTGGAACCATAGTCGAGCCCGAGAACGTGCCCCTCGAGACCCGCCACCTGGACATGGTCTATTCCCACATCCGGTGGACCGACAAGACCTTCATGGGCAGCGTCATCTCGCAGGAAAATGCCCGCGACTCGATCGAGATGGCCTCGATCGTATTCGGCGGCCGCGAACAGATCGAACGCACGCCGGCACTCCTGGCCCTCGTCAACGTCAACAGCCCGCTCCGCTATGACGACCGCATGCTCGGCGCTCTGATCGAGTATGCGTCGGCCAACCAGCCGGTGATCGTGACTCCCTTCCTGATGGCGGGTGCCATGTCGCCCATGGGTCTCGCCGGAACAATAGCCCAGCAAACCGCCGAGGCCCTGGCAGGCATCGCGCTGATCCAGTTGATCAGGCCCGGCGCTCCATGCATCTACGGATCGTTTCTAACCAACGTCGACATGCAATCCGGGAGCCCCGCTTTCGGAACACCCGAATCAGCCATGGGCATCCTCGCCAGCGCCCAGATGGCGCGGCACTACCGCCTTCCATTTCGTGGCGGCGGAGCGCTGACTTCGTCAAAAAGCCCAGACGCGCAGGCCGCCTACGAATCGATGATGTGCCTGTGGCCCACCGTGCTTGGCGGTGTGCATTTCGTTCTGCACGCAGCCGGCTGGCTTGAAAGTGCCTTGCTGGCTTCCTACGAGAAATTCGTCATCGATGTCGAGTGCCTGCGGATGTTCGAATGGATGCTGCAGAAGGGTATCCCGTTCGACGCGGAAGGACTCGCCATGGATGGGATCCGCGAGGTAGGCCCGGGGGGCCACCACCTCGGCTCCGAACACACGATGCGTAATTACCGGACGGGCTTCTACCGCCCCTGGATCTCCTCCACGGAGAACTACGACCGCTGGCAGCGAATGGGATCTCGGACCACCGATCGAGTCGCGACCGAAAAGTGGAAACAGCTTCTCGCCGATTACAAGGACCCCGGCCTCGACCCCGCGGTGGAGGCCCAGCTCCAGGCGTTCGTGGAAGTACGAAAGGACGCCATCCTGCATGCCGCCGTCTGAGCAGATCCCGGCACATGCCCGCGTCGTCATCATCGGCGCGGGAATCGTCGGGTGCAGCGCTGCAGATGAGCTCACCCGGCGCGGCTGGACCGACGTGGTCGTGATCGACCAGGGACCCCTCTTCAGAACGGGAGGGTCAACCTCTCACGCACCCGGGCTGGTATTCGAGAACAATGTCGCTCGCACGACCTGCCAGTTCGCGATGCAATCGGTCGACGTCTACCGCGGGCTAGCCGTTGACGGCGAGCCCGCTTACTGGGAAGTCGGCAGCCTGGAGGTGGCGACCAGCCCGGAGCGATGGGAGGAGCTCAAACGCAAGCAGGGCCACGCCTCCTCCTGGGGACTGACGGCGCACCTGATCACCCCCGACGACGTCAAGCGGATGGTGCCCATCATGGACGTAGACCCGCTGTATGGCGCTCTTCACGTTCCATCCGACGGAACGGTCAAGGCAGTCCTTGCCTGCCAGGCGCTTGCGGAACGGGCCATCGCACGTGGCGCTCGCTTTTTCGAGAGCGCCCCGGTTACGGCACTGGAGGTGCGCAATGGTCACATCGACTCAGTGGTTAGCGCGCGAGGCACCATCCGTGCGGAGCACGTCCTCTGCGCCGCGGGCATCTGGGGACCGCTGATAGGCAGGATGGCCGGGGTGCCGATCCCGCTTCAGCCGCTCCAGCACCTGATCGCCTGGACGGAGCCGCTGCCCGAGCTGAGCCGGGAAACAGGCTGGCAATCGATGCCGATCGTGAGAAACCAGGACCGCTCCATGTACTTCCGCCAGGAGCATCAGTCCTACCTGATCGGAAGCTACCGGCACGAACCGGTTGTCGTCGATCCAGATCGGCTCGCAACCGGCTGGGACGGAGAGATGATGCCCTCCTGCGCTCCCTTTTCCGAAGAGCTGTTTGCGCCGGCAATCCGGTACGCGGGTGAACTCTACCCGGCGCTCCGCCAGGCCGCGATCGCAGGCCGGGTCAACGGGATGTTTTCCTTCACACCGGACGGCCACTCACTCATCGGCGAAGCGCTCGAGGTCCGGGGCTTCTGGACATGCGAGGCGGTATGGATCACCCACGGTCCTGGAGCGGCTCGGGCAGTTGTCGAATGGATGGTCGACGGCGAGCCGCGACTGGATCTGCACGAGGAAGATCTGAACCGCTTTTATCCCCATGCGTTCGCCCCTGCATACCTGCGAGCGCGTGGCGCCCAGAACTACCGCGAGGTCTATGACATCATCCACCCGCTTCAGCCGATGGAGACACCGCGACAGATTCGCCTGAGCCCGTTTTACGAACGGCATCGCGAGCTCGGAGCTGTCTTCTTCGAGGCAGCCGGCTGGGAGCGGCCGCAGTGGTTCGAAACGAACGGCGGGCTGCGCGCCGCTGGCGATGAGCCGTCAAGGGATGGCTGGGCGGCTCGATTCTGGTCACCTGTTCAGGCGGCGGAGCACAGAGCTGCGCGAGAACGCGTCGTCGTCTTCGACGCCACTCCCTTCGTCAAGGTCGAAGTCTCGGGCAGCGGGGCGCTCGCTTACCTTCAGGCAATGGCTGCCAACCAGATGGACCGGCCGGTTGGCAGCGTGACTTACACCGCGATGCTCGACGAGCGCGCCGGCATCATGACCGACCTCACCGTGACCCGGGTCGATCAGGACCACTTCTGGGTGGTGACTGGCGGCGGTGTGGGGATGCACGACCTCGCCTGGCTGCGCCGGCACCTGCCAGCGGACGGCAGCGTTCAGCTCAAGGACCTGACATCCAGCTGGTGCTGTATCGGCGTCTGGGGACCGAAGGCGCGGGAGCTGCTCCAGCCCCTGGCACAGGAGGACCTCGGCAACTCCGCCTTCCCCTACCTGACCGCGAAGGCGGTGACGCTGGGCACCGTGCCCACCTACGCGATCAGGATCTCCTACGTCGGCGAACTGGGCTGGGAGCTGTACGCACCGACCGAGTACGGCCTGCGACTTTGGGACAGCCTCTGGCCGGCCGGCCGGGGACTCGGGCTGACAGCGTTGGGAAGCGGCGCTTTCGATTCGCTGCGGCTGGAGAAGGGCTACCGCCTCTGGGGCGCCGACATTCACAGTGAGTACAACCCCTACGAAGCCGGGCTCGGTTTCGCGGTGCGGCTGCAAAAGGGGGACTTCACCGGTCGGGGCGCTCTCCAGAAGATCAAGCAGGATGGTGTCAGCCGCAGGCTCTGCTGCCTGCTGCTCGACGACCAGTCTGCTGTGATGATGGGAAAGGAGCCGATCCTCCAGGGGGCACAGGTGGTTGGTTACGTGACCAGCGCCAACTTCGGCTACACGGTAGGGCGAAGCATTGCCTATGGTTACCTGCCGCGGGAGCTGGCCGTGCAGGGCAGCCGTCTCGAGATCCAGTATTTCGGTCGGCGCTATCCTGCCACGGTCGCAAAAGAGCCGCTGTATGACCCGGAAATGTCACGTTTGAAGGAACTGCCTGCGATGGCGGCATCAGGAGGAACTCGATGATGGTCGTTGAAAAGACGCAGACGTTAAAGATGTTCATTGGCGGGAACTGGGTCGACTCGGAAACCGGCGAAACCTTTGAGGCACCCAGCCCGGCGACCGGCGACGTCATCGCTCAGATTCCGAAAGGTACGCGGGCCGATGCCAGCCGCGCTGTCGAGGCCGCCCACAAGGCGCGCGCCGCAATGGCGTCGCTGGGCGCATTCGATCGCGCCGCCCTGTTGCACCGGATTGCCGATGCGATGGAGCAGCGGCGCCAGGAACTGGCCCGGTGGCTCAGCCTCGACCAGGGAAAGCCACACAAGGCTGAAGCAGTCGGAGAAGTCGGCGAGGCGATCGAGTACTTCCGGATCGCCGCCGAGGACGTCAAGCGGCTGGAAACGAACGTGATCCCATCCGCCAGCAAGAACAAACTGGTCTTCACTCTTCGCGTTCCGCGCGGAGTTTACGGGGTGATCACACCCTGGAATTGGCCACTGACGATGGCAGCGGAGTTGATCGCTCCCGCCCTGGCGGGCGGCAACACCCTCGTCTGGGCTCCCGCAACTTCCACCTCAGCCATCTCCGTCAAGCTGATGGAATGCCTGGCGGCGGCAGACCTACCGGATGGCGCGGTCAACCTCGTCACCGGGCCGGGCGCGGTGGTTGGCGACGAGGTCGCGGGTCATCCACTGATCGCCGGGGTCGGCTTCGTCGGTTCCACGGAAACCGGCCGATCGGTGGCCCGCCGCGCTGCGGGCAAGCACGTGATGCTCGAGCTCGGCGGCAATGGTCCTATCGTCATCTTCGATGACGCCGACGTGGCGCGCGCCGTCGAGGGGACGATCACAGGCTGCTTCCTCTGCGCCGGGCAGAGTTGCACCGCCGGCGAGCGGATCCTGGTGCAAAAAGGCATCGAAGGTGTGTTCACGGTCGCCCTCATCGAGGCGGTGAAAGACATCAAGCTCGGTGACCCCTTCGACGACGCTACGACCATGGGCCCTCTCAACAACGAGGGAGTCGCGCTAAAGATGGACGAGCACGTCAACGATGCCCTCGAACGCGGTGCCAGGACCGTCGCCGGTGGACGGCGCGCCTCGAGCTTTCCAACCCGCCTCTACTACGAGGCGACGGTGCTGAGCGGTGTCGACCCGAGGATGCGAGTCAGCCGCGAAGAGACCTTCGGACCAATCGCGCCGTTGATCCCGTTCCGGGACGAGGCCGAGGCGCTGGCGATCGCAAACGATTCACCCTACGGATTACTGGGCTCCGTGTACACCCGAGACATCGACCGTGCCCTCCGTTTCGCTCGCGGCATGGAGACGGGGTGGGTCAACGTCAACGAATCGTCGAATTACTGGGAGGCGCACATTCCCTTCGGCGGGCGCGCGGGTAAGGAAAGTGGCATCGGACGCGTCGGCGGCCACGGAGCGATCGAGCAGATGACCGACCTGAAAACGATCATCATCGACGTCAAGGAATCCTGATCGAGGTGGCGGCTGCCACGCCCCTACCCGATGTGATCGCCGAGGGCGAGCGGATCGCCTCCGTGGCGCGGGAATCCGGCATAGTGGTCAAGCTGGTCGGCGGGGTCGCGGTGAACCTGCACTCGGCCAGCGCCCGGCACCCGCCGCTTCGACGCAAATACGGCGACCTCGACTTCGTTGCCCCCTCAAAACAGCGCGCTGGTGTCCAGAAGCTGTTCGAGTCGCTCGGTTACCAGGGCGAGGTTCGCTTCAACACCCTGAACGGCCACCAGCGCCTGCTCTACCTTGATCCACAGAACGGAAGGCAGGTGGACATATTCATCGATCGCATGCGGATGTGCCATGTCATCGAGCTTGCTGACCGCCTCAAGGGGGAAGGCCCCTGCCTGAGTCCTGCCGACCTCCTGATCAGCAAGTTGCAGGTATTCGAGGTCAACATGAAAGATCTCGTCGATACGGTGGCGATACTGCTCGATCATCCGGTAGGCGAAACGGACGACGAGACCATCGATGGCAGGTACCTGGCGCGGCTGCTGTCCCAGGACTGGGGATTGCATCGAACGATCAAGCTCAACACCTCACGGGTAAGCGCCGCAGCGCAGGAGTTAGGCGTGGACGCCGCCCTGGTCAGTAAACGGCTCGACGAACTCTGGCAGAGGATCGACGGCCAGCCGAAGTCCTTGAAATGGAAGCTGCGTGACCGAGTCGGAGACCGGGTCAGCTGGTACGAACTTCCCGAAGAGGTTCGCCAGCCCTACCAGAAGGATTGAGGCAGGCGACCCATGTTCTGGACGTTTGTCGATCCCGCGCAGGTGGCGACCGGAGAGGTCGTGCTCGGGGGGGAGCAGGCTCACCATCTTGGCCGGGTGCTACGAGTGCGACCGGGTGAGCAAGGGGTTGCGGTGGCAGATGGCCGGGAATACAAGGTGGTCGTCACCGAGGTCCATCGCGAACAGGTGGTGGCCCGCATCCTCGAATCATCCCCTCTGACGACGGAGCCGAAGTTCACTGTGACCTTACTGCAATCTCTGCTACCCAACCCAGACTTCGATGCTGTCATCGAAGGCGCCACCGCTGTCGGCATGTCCCGGCTGATCGCAGTGCAGGCGGCGCGCAGCGTCAGTCGATCGGGGCCTGACCGACGCGGCCGCTGGCTGGCAATCGCCGAGTCGGCCGCCGCCCAGAGTCACCGCGGCCGCGTCCCCGAGATCCTTGGACCGATGGCCCTGCCGGAGGCGCTGGCCAGTGTGAATGACTCACTACTTGTGCTCGATCCGACTGCCGATACAGCGCTGGCAGCGTGCCTTCCGCAGCGGGCCGTCAGCCTCGCCATCGGACCAGAGGGCGGCTGGACCCAGGCCGAACTGGCCGCCTTTTCAAACGCCGGCGGGAGGACGGTGAACCTTGGTCCGCGCATCCTTCGCTCACGACTCGCGCCGGTGATCGCCACTGCTATCCTCGTGGCTCAGTCATGAGAGTCTCAATCCAAACGCTCGGATGCAAGGTCAACTTTGCCGAGATGGCCGAGCTGGGGGACCGCCTCGCCGGCGCCGGTTTCGCTGTAGCTGAAAGCCACCGCAATCCGGACGTTTGCGTGATCAACAGCTGCACCGTGACGGCCCAGGCGGACCGAAAGGTTCGAACGCTTGTCCATGGCCTGCGCCGCAGACACCCGCGGGCGCACCTGATACTTACCGGCTGTCACGTTGACAATCCCAACCCCCGGGCGTCGGCCATACCGAGCGTGGACGTAGCCTTCCCGAACGCCCGAAAGCGGGAAATTTTCGATTACGTTGTGAGCAACTTCTCGCCAGACGAAAGTGGCACGAACGGCGCGGGTCGGGCGCGCCTGTTTCTGAAGGCGCAGGACGGGTGTGATCACCGCTGCACCTACTGCATCGTCTGGCGCACCCGCGGAGCTTCCATGAGCGAGACTGAAGTCGTCCTGGTGCAACGCGCTCGCGAGGCGGCGGCGAAGGGCTACGGCGAGATCGTACTCACAGGTGTGGACCTCGGCGCCTTCGGCCGCGACAGTGGCAGCTCGCTTGCATCGCTGGTACGGCGCCTACTGCAGGCTGCCGCCCCGGCACGGTTGCGACTCAGCTCGATCAACGCCAACGATTTCACTCCAGAGCTTCTCGAGCTTGTCGGCTCGCCAAATCTCTGCCGTCATCTCCATATACCCCTGCAATCGGGAAGCGACCGCGTTTTAAAAAGGATGGGTCGCCTCTACCGGCGCGGGTTCTACCTCGACCTGGTTGCCTCTTTAAGAGAGCGTGTTCCGGACCTGGCGCTGACCACCGACGTGATCGTCGGTTTCCCGGGCGAAACCGACTCGGATTTCGCCCAGACGGAGGCGGTGGCACGAGAAGCGGGCTTCAGCGGCATGCATGTGTTCCGCTACTCGCCTCGAGCTGGGACGGCGGCACCCCGCCTCGGCCTGCCCATCGACGATCCAACCAGTCATGATCGGAGCCGCCGCCTGCAGAGACTGGCCGACGAGCAGCGCCGCGACTACGAGTCACGCTTCATCGGACGGGACCTCGAGGTGATCTGGGATCGCCGGTTTCCGAACCGGCTTCGCGGCCTGAGCGACAACTACATCACCATCTACGTACCCGACCTGGGGCAACCACTTGGCAGCCGAGCGGCGGTGAGACCACTCGCGGTTTGCAGCGACGGCCTCTTGAGCGGTCCCAGCTAAACTCCGCCCATGCCTGAGGACTGTCTCTTCTGCAAGATCTTCGCCCGGGAGATACCCGCTCACGAGGTCTATCGCGATGCCGAGGTTGTCGCCTTCGACGATATCCAACCGGTCGCACCGACCCATGTTCTGGTTATCCCAAAGGAGCACATTCCCACCGTCCACGACCTGGCCGCCCAGCAGCATGCATTGGTGTCCAGGCTGATCACGGTCGCGAATCGGATCGCGGAGGAGCGCAAGGTCGTGCGCGACGGCTACCGAATCGTTTTCAACACCGGGCCGCAGGCTGGCCAGAGCGTCTACCACGTCCATCTCCACCTGCTGGCCGGCCGGGCTTTCGGTTGGCCGCCAGGCTGACATCTTTCACCCAGGTGAGTGTCACAACCCCGTAACAAATCGTGGCCCTCAGGGGCCGGTGTGAAACAGAGCCTGTAATCGGTCGGCGGTAGGGTTGATCGCAGATGCGCGTGCCCGGTTTGCGTACAGCACTCCAAGATCGAATTCGCCGTCGGCACGGTGGTTTCCTCCTATTCGTTGCAACCTTCATCGCCCTCTTCTTCGCCGTCCGGGCGATCCCCGCCGACTGGGAGATAGGACCATTCAAAATCGACGCCAACGGGAGCGCCTCCAACCCCGAGGCCAGCCTCTACTTCGCCGATGATCCGCACGCGCCCTTCTGGCTGCTGGTTCCCAGCTTCAATCTGCCGCCGCGCTTCTTTGCGGCACGCCCCCACAGCATTGGACGCCCGGTAGCCCTTGGCCCCCAGGGGAGCGCACTCCCATCAGGCGGACCGCCTTCCGCGACCGCTACGCCCAGCAACTCACCAACAGGGTCACCGACGGCATCATCCATGCCATCGAGCACGCCGGCTGGCACGCCCAAGCCCACGCCGACCGCGACACC
>Ga0102924_1006802_pt1 | contig 10628 bp, 8 predicted proteins | sample PaiPotPPM11metaG_FD_80116 | JGI IMG/M metagenome (GOLD analysis project Ga0102924, IMG submission 80116) | Iron sulfur acid spring bacterial and archeal communities from Banff, Canada, to study Microbial Dark Matter (Phase II) - Paint Pots PPM... ...
GGGCAGATAGGCTGCCAGGAAGGCGGAGTACCGATCGCGTTGCACTGGCCCGACTCCGCACGGACAGTGGTGCCAGCGCTGCGACAACGGCTTTTTCACCGTTTGCCCACAGCCGTGACAAAACTGCGACAGTTTGGTGCGTCGTGTAGAGACTTCCCAGAGGGTGCCGCCCGTGCTTGCAACGGTGCGCTTCTTGGGGCGGCCCTGAGCATCATAGTTGTCCGGATTGGCGGCGCGGCGCTGACGGTCCATTTTGCGCTGAAGCCGACGGATGGCTTGGGTAGCAGGCTGCAATTCCGCACACAGGACGTCCAGTCGGGCTTCTCCTGCCTGCGGGACGATGGCAATGGTTGAGGGTCCCAGGTCCAGGCCCACGGTGTCCTTTCCCACGGTATGCTTGGGCTTGTGATAAGGCACCCCTTCCAGGGCCAGTTGCACCGCATAGTGGGAGCCCTGGCAATCGGCTCCCTCAGCGCGCGCACTTGTGGCGTTGCGCCGGATCAGCCGGGCATATTTGATGCGCTGGTCCAGGCCATGCTTGACTACGGGATCATTCCAATCGATGAGCGCGGGGAGGGAATCGTTTTTCCACACGAGAAAGCCCTGATGGCCGTCTTCGGGCTTTTGAAGCTCAAAGCGGAGTCCGGTATCGTTGCGTTTATTCTCGATGCTGTCCAGGCCGCGTCCCCGGCTCTTAAAGCGCACGCGTTTGGCCTTGCCCACACAGACGCGATTGAGCGCCTGATAGGCTCGGGTGGCTAATGTTTGCGCCAGGACCGCCTCGAGATGGTCAGCCAGCCACCTCACGCGTGCCGAATTGCGCATACTCGTGCAGAGCATATTCCGAAAAACCATACTGGGTACGCAAGGAGGAGAAAGCCGTTTTGCGCTCCTGCTTGCGGGTCTTTGGGAGAGCACGCGCCGCTTGCCAGGCGGGATCAGAGCGCATCTGACGCAAGCGGCGCTGGCCCTCCGAGAGGATGGCGTTGGAGAACTGACGCGCCGCTTCCAGATGCGCACGAAGCCGTTTGGCTGGCCCTGGCTCGACGCGCCCGTGGCAGTTCCAACAGGAAGGTCGTTGTCTTGCTCTTCTTCGCCATCAACGTGCTCTCCTTGACCGCGCTCTAGAACGTACCTTCCAAAGCATATCACCTGCGTCAAGTGCTTCCCACCCCTGCGCCCCTCCAAAAAAGGAACGGCCATTCATCCCCGCCTTGCAAAGAGCGGGGCTTTCTAGCCCGTTTTCTGTAAAGCGAGCGAAATGGACAATGGAAACTGTCCATTTCGCTCGCTTTACTCTTCGTAGAGACCCTTGCAGGTAGGTGCGAGAGTTGCTATTCGCATAGTGACAAATAGATTTATATAATTAAATCTATAAATAGAACAATTATTTTTGACTGTAACTGTGTTCTGCTGCTATACTATAAAGAGAAGAGGCAAGATTGGTGGCATAAAAGAAGAGCGAACCGCGAGCTATCTGATTATTGGATGTAGAATAGAGTTTCAGATAATTTCTACGGTATTTAAAGCACACCCGTGGGATGTGATGCTATAAAAATCTATTTATTCTCATGAATATCGAGTAGCAGGTGTATTTTTCGCTTTTTCATGAAAAAACTGGCGGCGTCGGAAGTTTTTGAGAACGTGTGAGGGGGAATACACATGAGATGGTTGGAAAGGAATGTGAGATGTCAAATGATGCGTCCATGAAGCCGCGGAAAGATGCAGTAGAGCGCCATCCTGCCACCATGCCGGAGCATAGTCGAGCAGCAGCTGCGCAGCGCTTGAGCGATATGCCGTTGCCACCTACACGCGGGGTGCATTATATGGCACCACAGCGCAGCCGACACATGCCCGGCTGGCGTACCAGAAGGTATCTGTTGCGCAAAAACTTACGTAGGAGTAACCTGCATGTGGCCGCGATGGAGCGCGTGGGTACACAATTGACCCTCTTGCCAATGGCTTTTATTGCTCTGATTATCTTTCTGGTTATGAGTAGCATCCTGGTAGGGGCGATGGGACTGATCAACGCGACGCAGGAACGTTTTGGGGCAGATGTGGTGACACTACAAGATATTATACCTAAAGATAATCTGAAAATGTATGATGACCATGGCGCATTGATGTATCAGATGGTGAATGATGGGTTGCAGACCACAGTACCGCTCTCGCAGATTTCGCAGAATCTGGTCAACGCGGAGGTCGCGATTGAGGATCAGAATTTCTGGAAAAACGCTGGTTTTGATATTACCGGCATTGTGCGCGCGGCCATTGCGAATACGTCGAGCGGGCGGGTGGTCGCGGGCGGCAGCACGATTACGCAGCAGTTGATCAAAGGTACCCTGGTGGGCAACCAGGACACCGCTCTGCGCAAATTGCAGGAGATCGTCCTGGCACCGGACATTACGCGGCACTATACCAAGCAGCAGATCATGTCAATGTATCTGAACACCATCTATTATGGCGAACAGGCGTATGGAGCGGACGCGGCGGCTCTCGTTTACTTTGGTTTGCAAGACAAGCCCGGCCATACTGCGGCCTCGCAATTGGATCTCGCGCAGTCCGCCATGTTAGCTGGACTGCCCCAATCACCAATCGCGCACGATCCCTACCTTTTTCCCCTCTCCGGCTTTGCGCGCATGAGGGAAGTCTTAAACCAGATGATGGTTCAGGGTTATATTACAAGAGTGCAGGAGAATAACGCGATTGCTGAAGCGAGCCAGCCTGGTTTCTTGCATCATGGTAGTGTGCAGAACATCTCGGCACCCCACTTTATCAACTACGCGCTCAGAGAACTGGCGAGCCATCTCAATGTCAAAATTGACGAGTTAGCGCGTTCAGGGCTGCTGGTCCATACCACGCTGGACCTGGCTTTGCAGAACCAGATCCTCAAAGTGGCGCAGGCTCAGATTAAAATTATGAAAGCACCACATAATCTGTCGGACGCGGCTGAGGTGGTGATCGATTACCATACCGGGGCGATTCGTGTGTTGCTGGGCAATGTCGATCCGAACAATCCCACAGATGGGCAGTTCGATGTGGCCTCGGAGGGATTGCGCCAGCCTGGTTCCTCATTCAAGCCGTTTATCTACGCCACCGCCTTTGGCGAGGGGCTGAGTCCTGGTATGCCAGTTCTGGATGGACCCTTTGCGATCCAGATGTGCTGCGGCCTGCCAGCTTACGCGCCGCATAACTACGACCAGAGTTATCACGGCTTGATTCCGTATCGCTATGCCCTGCAAAACTCGTTTAATATCCCGGCAGTCAAGCTCTTAACTAAAGTTGGCGTGCAGCCCGCGCTGAACACGGCCTTGAAGATGGGTATTACCACCTATAACGGCATTCCTAACTATACCATGGTGCTGGGAACATTGGGCGTTCACCTGCTCGACGAAGCCTCAGCTTACGGGTCCTTTGGCAATGGTGGGATACACGTGCCACCGCATGCTGTGGATGTGGCGACCGATATACAGGGGCGGGTAATTTATCGCCCTGATACCAGGGGAACACGCGTACTCACCCCGCAGGTGTCCTATATGATGACCAATGTGTTGAGCGACAATGCTGACCGTGTCTTTGAGTTTGGCAAATGTAGCGCTCTGTTCCTCTATAGCAACACCCAGTCGCAGTGTTACGCGGGCAATCCCGGTATGATCCGTCCTTCGGCTGTGAAAACGGGTACTTCGCAGAATTTTGACGATAACTGGACGGTTGGATATACCAGCGATTTAGTGGTCGGCGTCTGGGCAGGTAACGACAATAACACGCCGATGGTCGACGTCACTGGCGTCGATGGCGCTGGCCCAATCTGGCACCAGAGTATGTTGTTGGCTGAACAGGGTTATCCAGTGAAAGATTTTGCTGTGCCATCCGGCATGACGCGTAAAACGGTTCACTATGGCGGAATTACCACCACCGATTGGTACATCAATGGCCTGCCTGAGAATAATGCGCCCTGGTTTTTGTAAAACTTCGTGAATGTAGCGGCGGCCCTTGTTTGTCTCTTATTCCGAGCGAGCAAACAACTAAAGCGTTGTTTTCGGTGCTCGCTCGGGAAGGAGACGCCCGCCGTGTGGCTCCTGCGGCGGGCGCAAGGGCCGCCGCTACATTCACGACAAGGAAAAAGCTCCTACTCTACCTGAATTCCCACGCGTGCTAACAGGTCGCGGCTAATCTCGGCGCGGTGCTTGATGGGCATGCGCGAAGGGTTGCCGTGGAAATCGGAGCCGGTGCTCTGGAGGAGTTGATGTTGGCGCGCGTAGGCCAGGTAAGTCTCCACGATTTCGGGCGTGTGTGTGGGATGATACACCTCAATGCCATCAAGCGGGAGATCGGCGCGCACCTCGTCGAGCAACTCAGGGGTGTAGAATGTGAAACTCGACTCGCGGCGGCCCGGATGGGCGATCAGGCAGACGCCGCCGCTGCGATGAGTAGCCTCGACCGCCTCAGCCATCTCTACCTTGATCGAGCGGTATCCGGCCTGCGTGATCATACTCAGGGCACTGGCATAGTCAGCGGCATAGCCATGGGCGCGCAAGAGTGCGATATTGTCGCCAGGGCGGCGTAGCTGTCCCCCGGTCTTTGCCAGGATCTCCGCCTGGCGTGGAAAGGTGTGGCCCTGCTGGAGAAGGACCTCGTGAACTGCGCGCGTATTCTCAAGCTGAAGACGCACCACTTTTTCCGCTAGCGGCTGAAGCTCATTCTGACGCGGATCAAAGCCGTAACAGAGTAGATCGCCCATCCTGCCGCGCCAGCTCGTGCTCATCTCCACGCCCGCGAGAACTGGCAGGTTGCGCTGCTCACCCAGGGTCTGAATGCTCGCGATCATATCGACGCGATCATGGTCGGTCACGGCTATCAGTGCGAAACCCGCGCTGGCCACATGCTCGATCAGCTCTGCGGCTGACCATCGTCCATCGCTATAGGTCGTGTGCATGTGTAAGTCGATTGGTGCGTCAGGGGAAAGCGTCAAATGTGGTTGCAAGTCAGGCTCCTTTGTTGGCTCTAGATGATGGGTCAATGGCTGAATCGGTTAGGTTGTTTGCTTAGTATTATGGTATCACATTCTCTCACTGTGCTTGCTGAGATGGATAGATTGTTATTTGAACAAGCAGAGACTTGGTTTTTGTAGAGGTAGTGAATATAATAATTACCATGAATGTACAAAAATTCTCCTGAGGAAAAAACACAATATGGAATTTACGAGCGATGAAATTGTCACCCAGATAAACAGCACCCGTACAGGCTCAACCTGGGATATCCTCGGCATCACCCTTGTCTCGGCTGCCAGGGATCAGGTCGTTGCCACCATGCCCATTGGTCCCAATCATCGCCAGCAGCTTGGCTACTTGCATGGAGGAATCTCCATCACACTGGCCGAATCGCTGGCTTCGCTGGGCAGCGTGTTGAATATTGATGCCAGTCGCCAGATGGCTTTTGGCCTGGAGATCAACGCCAGTCATCTGCGCTCGAAACGCGATGGCGTGTTAACAGGTACTGCCACACCCATTCGCCTTGGGCGCACTGTCCATGTTTGGGATGTGCGCATCACTGATGAAACAGATAAGCTTATCTGCATTTCGCGCTGTACGATCGCTATTGTCGATCGCCCATCAGAAGACGGGAGCCCGCTGCTCGCTCAATAAAGCAAAACTATCAGGATTGCCCTTTGCAGCAAATAGACATCCTATTTCGCAAAGACCTCTGAAGCTCTTTGGCACACTATGAGTATACATAAGCATAAATCTCTTTGTTAAGTCATCTATACCACTAGATTGGCCATCACCATCTCCTGGTTTTCTGCTATACTGAATAGAACGGTCTATCTTTTACCTGAGTGAGTAGCAACTATGCACATCACAACAAAGCGTTCATCGCGTCGGCTGCAGGGGCTTTTTCTGCTTGGTCATCCCTTGCCGGTGCTATTTCACGTGATTGCTGTCACTCTCTTTGTGTTACTGGCCGCGTGGCCGCGCCTGGTCTGGTCGGTGGTGGTGCTGGTCGTGGGCGCTCATGCCGCGATGCAGCTTGCGATCGCCATGCTCAATGATTACAGTGACCGCGATGCTGATGCGGTGGGCAAGCCGGAGAAGCCCATTCCACGCGGGCTGGTGACGCCGCGTGAGGCGCTGCTGGCTGGATGTAGCATGATCGCGCTGATGGTGCTGTTGCTGCTACCGCTACCACCGCTGGCGTGGCTGCTCGCGCTGCTCTACCTGGCGCTGGGCATGGCCTATAACCTGGGCCTCAAATCGACTCCTCTGAGCGGGGTGGTCTTTGCCCTGGCCATGCCGCTGATTCCGCTCTACGCGTTTGCTGGCGTGGGATATATTCCCCTGTTCCTCCTCTGGCTGGTTCCACTCGGTTTTCTGCTGGGGGTCGCGCTGAATCTGGCGAATTCGCTGCCGGATCTGGAAGAGGACGCGGCCAGCGAAGCAAGAACGCTGGCGGTGGTCCTGGGACTCAGTCGATCATTTCTGGCTGGCGACGCGCTGCTCGCGCTAGGTGCCCTGCTGATTCTCTTGCTTCACCTCTCTGGTGTACAGCGCGTGCAGCCGCTGGCCCTGAGCATAACGCTGATTCTGACCAGTTTGCTGCTTGTTGTGATTCTGGCGTTGACTGGAGCGGGTAAACCGCGTGAGACGCGCAAACTCTACTTTTACTTAGTAACCCTGGCCTGTCTGGTCCTTGCTGGAGGCTGGCTGCTAGGAGTGCTGCTCTGATGCCTCTACGTTTAACCGCCCTGGAATGGTTGCTGGCGCGTTTGAATATCCTGCCCACACCGCTCATCGATACTCCTCTCGCTCCTGGTATCGCGCGGGCGCTGAGTACCGCGTGCGAGTTGGGCCTCTTCGACGCGCTCCAAAAACAGCCCATGACCCCGGACGAGCTAGCCGCGCATCTCGCGTGCCAGTCGCAGAGTCTGCGTTTTCTACTCCAATTGCTGGTTGTGGCGGGCTACCTACGTGTGAGTCGTGGGCGCTATGGCAATCGCGCAGTCACACGTCGCTGGCTCTGCCAGGACTCGCAGTTCAACATCGCTCCGTACATTATCCACACGCCCGATATTGTCGCCATCTGGGAACATCTGCCAGAAGTGGTACGCACTAATCGCGTCCAGGTAGGTTTACCCTATACTCAGGATAGCTCTCAACCAGAGGCGCAGGCAGCGCTAGAGCGTCATTACGCGGGTCTGGCCGCGCTGGCTATGGTTATGGGCCGCGAGCTGGTTGAGCGCGCGCCTCTACCCAGCGAGGCCACGCGTTTGCTCGATGTGGGTGGTTCGCACGCGGCCTACAGCGTACTCTTCTGCCGCAAATATCCACGCTTGCGGGCCACGATCGTCGATCTGCCGGCGGGCATCGAGGCTGGCCGCCGCACATCTGCACAGACAGGGATGGGTGAGCGCCTGGATTTTCACTGCCAGGACATTGTGCGCGACGCTTTCCCGGCGGAGTTCGCGCAAGCGTTTGATGTAGCCTGCTACTTTCATATCGCTCATCTGCTGTCAGCAGAGACGAACGAGCAACTGCTGGTACGCGTGACGAGTTGCCTCAAGCCAGGTGGTGTTCTGCTCTATGTCGATCAAGTCACCGACCAGACCCATTTTTCGCGCCTGGGTACAGCGCTGGTTCAACTGATGGCTCTGACCGTGAGCGCCATCGGCGGAACCTGCTATCCCTTTGCCACCGTTAAAGGCTGGCTGGAGCGCGCGAGCTGCGCTCATGTGCATCGCCAGCGTTTGCTAACGCCAGGGGTTACGCTGATTACAGCGAGGAAGCGATGAGGATAGCTGGTGGGTGGGATTAGTGATTTTTGACGCTGGCAATGGCCTCTTTGAGCTGACGGTAAACGTTGTCGAGATGCTCTGGCATAACCTTAATATCAGCGATGACTGGCATAAAATTCGTGTCGCCGTTCCAGCGCGGCACAATGTGGAAGTGCATATGTTCGGCGAAGCCCGCGCCCGCGACCTTACCTTCGTTGATGCCCATATTGAAGCCATCGGGATTCATCGCCAGGTGCAGGGCGCTAAGTGCCAGTTGAGTCTGGGCCATCAGTTCGGCCAGCGTGTCGGCATCGAGCAGCGAGATACTACCAACGTGCTCATACGGTGCGATCATCAAATGCCCATTGTTGTAAGGGTAGAGGTTGAGCATCATGAAGCAGCGTTCGCCGCGATAAAGGATGTGGTGTTCCTCATCGCGGTTCGCGGCAGGCTGCGTGCAAAAAATGCATTCGTTCGACGGTGGAGTTTGCGGCGTAATAAAAGCCATCCGCCAGGGCGCCCATAAATTTTCCATAAAAACAGTATAGCACAGGTTCTATCAATTATCGGGTTCGAGCTTGCCTCGTCATCCCATAACTAACGTGTAGCGCCGATGCTGGCCATCGGCGTGGGGCCGGGTGGCGGCGCGTGCATTCCATCAGGACGGCTGAGCAACCTCGTTTGCGTCCAGTTCCGTGCAGCCTGTTGGCGTTTTCGCGACGGGGTCAATCCACTTCTCGGCCCACTGATGGATAGCATCAACTACAGGCTGGAGCGCGTAGCCTTTCGCGGTTAGGCAATATTCAACACGCACAGGGATCTGGGGGTAGACAGTGCGCTCAACAATCCCTTCTGTCTCCAATTCACGTAGACGGTCGCTCAGCACGCGATCGGACAGACCTTCGACTGCCGCAGTCATCTCACAGAAGCGTTGCGGTCCCTGTAACAGCGCATCAAGAATCAAGCCCGTCCAGCGTTTGCCGAGCAGCTGAATCGCGTGCTCGTAGCGCGGGCACATCGCGTGATTGTGATTGGCAGTGCGTATTTCTCCTGGCCTCATTGCCTTTTCCCTGTTCCTAATTCTGCTGGCAGAAGGCTCCAGCGGTAACTAATACGTCTCAGTGTGTATAACAATAGTATAGCATGTTTCCACTTCTGAGACAACCACTGTTACTATATTAAAGTAAGAGATGGAGTGACCCACCCGCTCGGGGTCTGTTGTACTGATTAGAGAAATCTAATCGTGAACGGTCTCGCTCAACCACTCGCAGGTTTCAGGGATAGTCGCTTTGAGCGCCTCAGCCAGGGCATCGATATCGGTGACATCGTCGCGATAGACCGCCCAGGCTTTCGCCTTTTCCTGGGGAGTCGCGGGTTTGCGGAAGGCGGTGATGCCGATGCGTTTGCCATTGTGAAAGAACTCTTCTTTCACGCGAGTCAGATTTTCCCAGCGAATCTCGATAGTCTCGCCGTTTTTACTGTGTTTGACCAGGGCCTCTGCTTCTATATTGATGGTAAAGGGCACAGGTGCGATCAGGCGCAGATAGTAGATAAACCCAAGGACAAAGAGGACCGCGACAATGGTACTACCGACGGCTGAGCCGCCCTGTAGCACACCCTGATAAATCCCGATCCAGAGGATGAGAGCGAAGATGAACATGACGCCAAAGATCGTGACAATGCGTTTAAAAGGACTGAGACCGGGTCCGATAAAGACCTTTGCCTGAGCGGTCGCAGATGGTGCCATAGGAAAAACTCCAGAGATAGGTAGAAAGCTATATTTCTTCGCTGCATATTGTACCACAGGCTGAGGTGAAAGTCTTCTGGTATGACTTTGCGCGGTCATCCTTACTATGATATACTGACTTGGCTACTTAACGTATCCCTGCGAGAAGATCATAATCATAGATCGGCTTGACCGTAGACTTTCCCGTTTTAGTGACTCAAGCGATAGTGCGTGGTACCAGCAACAGAGGGAGACCGGCAGCATGGCTACATCACAGATGCCTGAGCGTTCAGAAGAGTTACCTGTAATGCAGAAGCAATCGGGTCCATTGGCGATGACGCGAACGACGAGCAAGTTGCTAGCCACGCAGGGATATGTGGTGGGGATTGAGATCAGTGGCAATGGCTCGCGGCAGACGGTCGCTCTGGCCAATCTGGAGGGCAAAGTCCTGCACAAGGTACGTCGTCCCCTGGATTACGTGCCGGATACAAAGAGCGTCTTAACGCTGTTAGATGAGATGTTGAGCGAGGTAGCAGGCCCGGAGCGTTTGCAGGATGGGCGCATTCTGCGCGTCGGCGTGGCGGTCGGAGGGCTAGTCGATGCCAGGCGAGGCATTGTGCGCCGCTTGCATCATGCCCATGAATGGAATAACTTCCCTCTACAGGACTATATGGCTGAAAGACTTGCCGCTCCTTGTATAATAGATAACAATGCAAATGCAGCGGCGTTAGCTGAAGTTGAATATGGGGTCATCGGCGCGACAGAGAACGGGAACCGCAGAAGCGAACTCGTAGCTCTCTATGTTGGTCTGGGGCGCGGGATCGGCGGTGGTCTGGTGGTCAATGGACGCATTTATCACGGCACCTCGTCGACGGCTGGCGAAATCGGGCACATGCTGGTAAAAGAGAACGGGCCGAAATGTTCCTGTGGCGGCTTTGGACATCTGGAGGCTATTGCCTCGGCTCAGGCGATCACACGGCGTATGATCGGTCTGGCGATCGAGTATCCAGAGACTGAAGAGGCCATGCGCAGGGTAACAGGTGCGCGTGCGGAGCGGATTACGGCGGAACAGATTTTTCGGTTGGCGGTGGATGGTGATAAGGTAGCCCGGCAAGTGGTGGAAGAGGTCCAGAC
>Ga0102924_1006805_pt1 | contig 10626 bp, 11 predicted proteins | sample PaiPotPPM11metaG_FD_80116 | JGI IMG/M metagenome (GOLD analysis project Ga0102924, IMG submission 80116) | Iron sulfur acid spring bacterial and archeal communities from Banff, Canada, to study Microbial Dark Matter (Phase II) - Paint Pots PPM... ...
CCCTCGCCAAGCGCCAGATGTCGGGCTTCGGCGGCATGATCAGTTTCGAGGTCCACGGCGGCTTGCCGGCCGCCAGGCGCCTGGTGGAGCGGACCCGTGTGTTCACCCTGGCCGAGAGCCTGGGCGGCGTGGAGGCGCTGATCGAGCTGCCGGCGGCCATGACGCACGCCTCGATACCGGCGGAGACGCGGCGGGCCCACGGGGTCGTCGATGGGCTGGTCAGGATCTCGGTTGGCATCGAGGATGTAGCTGATCTGATCTCAGACCTTGACCGGGCCCTATCCGAGGCGTGAAGCTCAGCAGTAGTTCGCCAAGACAGCCAGCAATCATAGGAGGCGCCCAATGAAAGTCATCGTCAACTTCTCGAACATCCTGGTGGCCATCATCCTGCTGCTCCTCGGCCTCTCGGTCTTCACCCGCCACCGGATCGCGTCCTACGTAGTCGGTGGTTTTATCTGCGTGCTCGCCATTCTCAGCATCCTGGCCTACCTGAAGATCCTGAACGTCACCGGCGGTCCGATCACGATCGGCTGAGGCTCGACCCGGCGCGGGTGATCGCATCCGCGTGACGTCTGAGTAACGTTCGATTCGCGGCGCTGAGCCGCGGGTAGACTCCAAGCGTGGACGTCCTCAAGATCACTCCGCGTGGCTACTGCCACGGCGTTGTGGAAGCGATCCGGGCGGCAAAACAGACCGCCAAAGCGCATCCGGGGGAAAAGATCCGGATGCTCGGCTACCTGGTCCACAACGTGCATGTGACCGACGAGCTGCAGCAGAACGGCATCGAGCTGGTCGACCGGGACAACCGGCTGGAGGGGCTGGACCAGATCGATGGCGGCACCGTGATCTTCACCGCCCACGGTGTCTCGCCGGCAGTCAAACAACGGGCGCAGGAGCGCGGGCTGAACATGGTCGACGCCACCTGCTCCGACGTCGTGGTGACACACGACCTGGTCAAGGACCTGGTGGAGCGCGGTTACGACGTCGTTTACGTGGGTCGTCGCGGTCACCCCGAGCCGGAAGGCGTGATCGGCGAGGCCCCCGGCAGGGTCCACCTGGTCCAGGACCCTGAGGATGTCGACGCCCTGTCACTCGATAACGAGAAGATTGCTGTGACCTGCCAGACAACACTGAGCATCTGGGACACCGCAGCCATGATCAAGCGGGTGCGCGAGCGCTACCCGAAGGCCGAGGCGTACAACGAGATCTGCCGCGCCACCCAGGATCGCCAGGAGGCGGCCGTCGAGGCGGCCAAAGAATGCGACCTTGTCATCGTGGTCGGCAGCGAGCGCAGCTCAAACTCGAAGCGTCTGGTGCAGGTTGTCCAGGAACTGGCCCATAAGCCCGCCTACCTCGTCGACACGGTGGCCGACATCAAGCCGGAGTGGCTCGACGGAAAAGCGCGGGTGGGGGTTACCTCGGGTGCCTCGACCCCCACGCAGCTGACGCGCCAGGTCATCGAATACCTCGAAGCCCTGTAGACTTCGCGCGTCGTTCGCGTTCTAGCCTCTAACCCCACAAGGAGGCCGGTCAATGCGCCTATACCCGGACGTCTACAGCCGTCGCTTCGGTTGGATGATTGCCGACCTGACCATGATCCTGTGGATCTATCTCTGCGTACAGGCCGGGCTTTTCGTGAACCGGCTCGTGCTGCAGCTCGACGCACTCGCCCAGGGTGTGATCAAGGCAGGTCAGACCTTCGACCAGTGGATTCGTTCTTTCGAACAGTCGGTGCCGGGCGGGGTGCCCTATCTCTCGGACTTTCTGCGACGGACGGCGGAGTCGCTCAAGACCCACTCCGGTGATTCGCTGATCTCCGCCGGTCAGGCTGGATCGCACGCCGTCCACCTGCTTGCCATGATCCTGGCCATCTTGGTGGCGGGGATCCCGATCGTACTGGCTTTGATGATCTTCCTGCCGCGGCGGGTGCGGCTCATCTATGACATGCAGGGCGTGCACGTGACGCTTCGCCGCGCGCTGGCGAAGCCGGAGCTGACGCCCCAGATGCTCGAGATCCTGGCCGGACGGGCGATCTATACGCTCCCTTATCACCGGCTGCTCGCCTACTCTCACAACCCCGCCGAGGACTGGTACTTACGGCGCTTCGAGCCGCTCGCCAGGGCCGAGCTGGAGCGCCACGGGCTCTCGGTGGAACGATATTTCGGCGTCCGGCCCGCGCTCGAGGGTTAGCAAGAAACCCTCCTTCAGGCAGGTTGCTCTAGCGCACCGCCGGGGCGGTCAGTTCACCTATGGCCATTCAGCCGGCTCCACCGAGCGCTCAACCGGAATTCGTCCCCATGGCACCGGCCAGGATCGAAGATTCTGGACTCCCTGTGGCGCGGCTTGCGGAACTGCTTCTCAAGCACCTTTACTTCAAGTCGCCGCTCTCCGCCAAGGACTGGGCCGGCGCCGCCTGCCTCCCCTACGTCACCGTCACTCCCGCAATTCAGAGCCTGGTCGAGCAGGGCTGGTGTCAGACCATCGGCCGGATGGCTGGCCCGACCACCAGTCGTGACTTCGGTGAATCGCTCGGTTACCTGATCACCGACCCCGGCCGGGTGCGAGCTCGCGATGTCCTCGCACGCGATCACTATGTCGGGCCCGCACCGGTTCCCTTCAGCCAGTACGAAGAGTCGGTCCGGGCCCAGGTAAGCCAGGTCGACGTGACCGCCGCCTGGCTGACCCGGGCGCTCCAGCACCTCACTCTGAGCCCGGACCTGCTGGTCCAGCTCGGCCCACCGGTCAACGCGCGGGCTCCGCTCTTTCTCTATGGCGCGCCGGGCAACGGCAAGACGACGATCGCCGAGGCCTGCGCCGACCTGCTTGGAGAGCCCATCTTCGTCCCCTACGCGATCGACATCGAGGGCCAGATCATGCGCCTCTTCGATCCCCTGCACCACCAACGCGTCAATCGTGACCTCAGCCCGGGCAGCGACAGTCGCTGGGTTCTGATCAAGCGTCCCTTCGTCAAGGCGGGTGGTGAACTGACGACCGCGCAGCTGGCGCCCTCGTTCGATCCTTTGATGCGCTTCTACGAAGCGCCCATTCACCTCAAGGCAAATGGAGGCATCTTCCTGCTCGACGACTTCGGCCGCCAGGACTCGTCGCCTCGGGCCCTGCTCAACCGCCTGATCGTCGCGCTCGAGCGCCGGATCGACTACCTGGCGCTGGCCGGCGCCGGCATGGCGGTGGGCGCGCCCTTCGAGGCGATGGTCGTTTTCAGCACCAACCTGGAGCCCGCCTCACTGGTGGACGAGGCATTCCTGCGCCGCGTGCGGTACAAGATTCATGTCCCGGACCCGACCCCGCTCGAGTTCCGGCAGATTTTCGAGCGCTCCTGCAAGGAGTACGAGATCCTCTTCAACGAGGCCGGTTACAACTACGTCCTCGATCGCTATTACAAGCCTTTCAAGCGCCCCTTCCGCGGCTGCCAGCCCAGGGACATTCTCAACCAGCTCGACGAGGTCGCCTATTTCCTCGGCCGGCCGCCTCGCCTCGAGCCGGACTTGATCGACCTCGCCTGTCGAAGCTACTTTGTCCAGGCTTAGCTTGCCGGCTCAGGGTTGCGAGCTGCGCACCTGGTTGTAGAACTCAACCTGCCAGCGCCACTCTTTTTGGTCTTCCGCGTGCCACCAGGCTTTGAGGATCCCTGCCTCGCCGCCGGGCAGGATGACGACCCTACCAATGTCGTTCTGCGTCGGCCACCCATCCTCCAGACTTATCACTGAACCCCTGCGAGCCAGCGCACTCATTGGTCCAGGCTGATGACGTTCCAGGTTGTTTCCCGAGGCGACCACGGTTCCCTTCTCGTCCACGACGCGCACCTGGAGGCGTTGCGGAGCCGCGTGTACCAGCACTCGATCACCCGCCTCGCTCGCGTTCACCCGAGCCCGCGCGAAGGAGAGACCGGTCGCACCGGGTCCGGGAAGCCATAGGTCCCAGGTCTCGATTGCCCCGCCCATGCAGATACTCTATCCCGGACTCAGGCCCCGACGCAGAACCGCCCGGGATATCCCCGGGCGGTTCCGCAGGAGGCGAGGCGTTCTTGATCAGTACGAGTCGCTGCGCACCTGTTTGATCAGGCGGTCCTGGGCTTCGAATATGATGTCCTGGATGTCGAGCGCGCTGGCGCCGACCTGGTCGATTCGGTAGGAGAGCTGGGGATCGACCGCTTCAACGATCTGGCGGAGCCGTGCCTGCATCTCCATCGGGACCTCCATCATGTCCGCCTCGAGGAGGCGTTCGACCTGCTCCAGGGCCTGGTAAAGGGAGTAGCGCAAAGTCCGGCGGGCTGACTCTTCACGCCGCAACTGGTTGAACCACTGGTCCTGCTGGTTGATCATCCGAAGCGTGTTCCTGAGCATGGTTCTCCCTAAGTCCACAACCGAGCGATCTCGCCCTCCGGAGCGCACGCCCGACGTCTGCCGCCGCCGGTTACATTCCCCTTGTCGCGCGAGCCTTGGTCCGCTCTCCTCCCCTAAATGTGGGGCATGAGCAATGACATGGATACCAGATGTAGGTTTGCCGCATTGTAGCGCCGCTCCCTGACCCTGTCAAGCGGACGCCACACTCCCTGGTCCCGCGGAGCCCAGCTTCAGGCCCTGCCACCGCGTTACCGGAAGGTAAAAATAGCCGCAGCCCTCACCGCAGTCCAGACGGAACATTTGTTGGTGCCTTTTTTCCACCGGGTTCTAACAGGCGGTGCATAACTCCTGTGGAAAAGCAGTGCAGCGTCAGGGCGGGCGCGCTTCGTATTTCTTCAGAGTTGCCTGCAACGCCCGGTCAAGGTCGATGCCCAGGTCGTTGGCAAGCAGGATGGTCACGAACAGGACGTCACCGAGCTCATCAGCGATGGCGCCGCCCGCGTCCTTTTGCTTTCGTGGTTTGTCGCCGTAAGAAAAATTCAGCTCGCGTCCCAGCTCTCCTACTTCCTCAGCGAGGCGCGCGTACTGCGATAGTGGCGCCCAGTAGCGCCCGTGTTCTTTGATCCATTGATCGAGCAACGCCTGCAGCTCAGGAAGCGTTGAGCTCATGGAACTGCTCTTCAAAGCGCCGGCAGGCGCTGCTGGAGCGTAAGTGCTTCATGGAAAAGATCGCCCGTCTTTTTCAGTCGCTCGCCCAGCGTGGTGATCGTCCACTTGTCCGGTCGCAGCCGGGGATCATCCAGTTCCTTCCATTCGATCGGAGTGGAAACCGGGGCGTGCAGCGCCGGACGAACCGAGTACGGACCCGCTAGCGTCTTGTTGATCACGTTCTGCGTGTAGTCAATCCGGATCTTGCCGGTGCGGCGCTTGACCTCCCAGATCTCGGTGACCTTGTCGGGCATCAGTTCCGCGATCATGTGCGACAGCTTTTCGACAAAGCCACGACTCTCCTCGAGGGTGTAGCGACGCTCGATCGGGATGTAAACATGCAGGCCGCTCTGGCCGGTGGTCTTGAGCACCGCCCGGAGCTTTAGATGGTCGAGTGCCGACTTGACTACTTTCGCCACGGCAATGACGTCCTTGAAGGTGGCGCCCTCCGCCGGGTCCAGGTCGACGACCGACCAATCCGGGTACTCCGGCTTGTCGACCCGCGAGTACCACGGATGCATGTCGATCACGGCATGGTTGGCGAGCCAGGCGAGCGTCGCAACCTCCTCGATCAGCATCCAGTCCTTGACGTTCTTGCCGTCCTCGTAAGTGAAGGTTGGGATCCAGTCCGGGGCGTAGGCGGGCTTGTCCTTCTGCCAGAAGCTCTTGCCATGGATGCCATCGGGATGTGGATTCATGGAGAGCGGGCGCCGGCTGTAGTACGGAATCATGACGGGCGCCACCTCAACGTAGTAGCGGATCAGGTCGCGCTTGGAGTAGCCATCCTCGGGAAACAGGAGTTTGTCGAGGTTGGTGAGGTGCACGGTGCGGCCGCCGATCTCCCAGTTGCCGTCCTTCTTTATCGCGTCGAGGGCAGCCAGTTCATCGACTGTCGCCCCGGCAAACTCGGTCTTCAGCTTTTTGGCGATCGCGGCCGTCGCCTGGCTGAGCGGAGTATTGGCCGCAGCCGGTTTCTTTGGAGTGGCGATGCGCTTAACGGCGGGTCGTTTGACCGTTGCCTCGGCCCGGCTGGATACCTCTTTGGCATCCTCCGCCTGCTCGCGCCGTACTTTCTTCGGTTCCACGTCCTCCCGCATGCCAAGGAAGACCGGCTGGCGCATCAGCCCATCCCGGGTCCACTCCGCGAACTTGACCTCGGCAACCAGTTCCGGCCGCACCCAGGTCGGCCGTTCGTTCGTCTTTGGCGGCTTGCCGGCGAATGGTGAGCTCTTCACGATCAGGGGCTTCATCAGCTTGTGCACGGAGGCGAGCGTCTTCTCATCGAAGCCGCCCCCGGTGTGCCCCGTGTAGACGAGCTGTCCGCTGTCGTAGACCCCGACCAGGACGGCGCCGAAATGCTTGCGGCTGTTGCGTGGGGCGGTGAAGCCGCCGATCACGACCTCCTGCTCGTTTATCGCCTTGATCTTCACCCAGCTGCTGCCGCGCAACCCCGGCTGGTAGGCGCTGTCGCGCAACTTGCCGACAATTCCCTCGAGCCGCTTTTGCTTTGCCGCCCGGTAGAAGGCCTTGCCTTCGCCCAGGACGTGCTCGGAATACTTCAGGACATCCGAGTCGCGGACCACGTTACGCAGCAGCCGCTTGCGGTCCTCGAGGGGAACCTTGAAGAGGCTCTGGCCGTCCAGGTAGATTATGTCGAAGACGACATACTGCATCGGCCTCGCCTCTTTGCCGCGGTTCTGAAGCAGCTGAAAGGACGGCCGCCCCTCCTCGTCGAGCACCACCACCTCGCCGTCGAGCACGGCCTGCTTTGCATTGACCATGCGCGTGATTGCCTGCAGCTGTGGGTACTCCGCATCAACGATCCGGCCCGCGCGGGTCTGTAGCGTCAGAGCTCCATCCTTGATAAAGCTGACCAGCCGGATACCGTCCCACTTGACCTCGAAAAGCCAGCGGCCGTTGTCGAAGGGCTCCTGGACCAGCTGCGCCTTCATCGGATCGAGTGTCCCCGGCATCGGGCCCTTCTCGGCGCCCGCCAGGTCAATCAGTCCGCCCTCGCCTTCGGTCCGACGGCTCGACCAGACGGCGTCGTGACCCTGCTCGATCTCTTCCTTCGAGCGACCGGTCTTGACCGAGTAGGAGAGCTTTTCGATGTCGAAGTTGGGATCGGCGGCCTCGTCGCGCTTCTTGATCAGCAGCCAGTCCTTCTCGGAACGGGTGCGGACCAGCGCGTAACGGCCGCTGAGCTTGACGCCGTGCAGCCTGAACTTGACCTCACCTCGCTTGAGCGACTCCGCCGCCGTCGACTCCTCCAGCTCGAAGGTGCCCCAGTCCCACACCATCACGGTGCCGCCCCCGTACTCGCCCTTAGGGATGGTCCCCTCGAAGTCGTAGTAGCTCACCGGATGGTCCTCGACGTGAGCGGCGAGCCGCCGCTCAGCGGGATTCAGCGTCGGTCCTTTGGGGATCGCCCAGCTGACCAGGACACCCTCCATCTCCAGGCGAAAGTCGTAGTGGAGGCGTGTCGCCCAGTGCTTCTGGACGACGAACCGGTTCTTCCCGCTGGGATCGGGTGCGCCGCGCGGTTCGGATGTCTTAGTGAAGTCTCGTTTGCGTTGATACTCGCTCAGAGACCGGGGCATCGAACTCAGTTTGCCAGAATGTCACGGTGGGGACAGGACTGAAAGAGGACCTGCTTGCGGGCATGGACGCGAAGTCGGAGCAGGCCCTGGTCAAGATCCGTCGAGACCTTCATGCGGAGCCCGAGCTCGCCTTTCAAGAGATAAAGACTGCGGCATACATGGCGAAGTATCTCGAGAACTTACCGGTGGATAACCTGCGTGACGGCATTGGCCGCACGGGCGTTGTCTGCGACATCAAGGGTGAGTTGCCAGGACGGACCGTGCTGGTTCGGGCCGACATGGATGGGCTGCCGCTGACGGAGACCTCGGACCTGCCATTCCGTTCCCGTCGCGACGGGGTCATGCATGCCTGCGGCCACGACGTACACATGGCGATCGCGCTCGGACTCGCCGAATGTCTTTCCGGCAATCGAGATCGCCTGCCTGGCGCCGTGCGCTTCGCCTTTCAACCGGCAGAGGAGGGGGCGGGCGGCGCCAAAGTGATGATCGAGGAGGGCGTTCTCGAGGGGGTCGACCGGGTCGTGGGCCTGCACGTATGGGCCAACCTCCCGGTTGGGCAGGTCTCCGTCCGGCCGGATGCGATGATGGCCAGCGCCGACTTTTTCACGCTCACCGTTCGCGGCAAGGGTGGGCACGGGGCGCTACCGGAAACGACAGTCGATGCCGTCGTGATTGCGGCTCAGATCGTGTCGGCGCTGCAGACCCTGGCCAGCCGTGAGACCTCGCCGCGGGCCCCGGTGGTCGTGACGCTGGGTAGCATCCATGGCGGCAGCGCCCACAACATCATTGCTGGGGAGGTTGTGATCCAGGGCACCGTGCGCACCTTCGACGACAGGCTTCGGCAGCGCCTGCTCGAACGCATCGAAGAGATGGCCGGCGGCATCGCCAGGGCGCTTCGGGGATCCTGCGAGTACCGGCTGGACAGCGCCACACCCCCGACCGTCAACGATCCCGCCACCTCGAAGCTCGTCGCCGAGGCAGCCGGCTCCGTGATCGGCGAAGAGAACGTCGTCCCGCACGAGCCGCTGATGGTCGGCGAGGATTTCGCCTACTTCTTACTGCAGCGGCCCGGCTGCTTCTTCCTGCTTGGCGGTGCCCCCGACGGCCCAGCGGTGATGCATCACACCCCTGAATTTCGAATCGACGAGCGATGCCTCCCGATCGGGTTGCGGGTGATGACGGCCGCCGTCCTGCGCCTGCTGGAGGCTGACTAGAACCTGGGTCGGCGCAGGCTGGGCCGCACGCTGTAGCCGATCAGCACAATGCTGAGGATCAAGGCGGCCAGCATGCTGCCCCAGTTGAGCGGAAAGCCGGCGACGGCAGCCAGCAGCCCCAGGGCGGAGCCGAGCAGGGTCACCATCCCGAGCAGGCGCACCGCACGGTTGAAGGGACTCCTGTAGGGCGCCACGATCCGAGGATTGGTCTGGACCCGATCGGTTGTTGCGCGTTCCGCGATGTTCTCGGCCAACTCCGCCGGTATAACGCGCGGCGATGACGTCTCCCGTGACGCGCCCGTTACAGTCGTCTGCCGGGGAGATGACGTCTCGTCCCCCAACCCGGGGAGGACCGGTGAGACCGACGATGGCACCTATAATTTCGCCTTGATGCCCACCGATATCCGCGAGGCACGGACGGTCGAGCTGGCGATGTCTTCCCAGTTTGCCTTCTGCTTCCCGAACACCAGCCTGGCGCAGGCGGCGCGAATGATGGCCCAGAACCGGGTCTACGAGCTTCCCGTAATCGTCGATCAGCGTTGCCTCGGTTACATCTCGTACCTCGACATCCTGCAACGCTACGTCAAGGCTCGGCTGGGCGTGAAGGTCGCCGATGTGATCCGCACCCCGCTTCCAGAGGTCCGGCCGGACGCGCCCCTGGAACAGGCGGTGTCGCTGCTTCGTGAGACCGGGCGACATTTGGTGCTGGTGACGACAGACGCCGGTATGCCGGTGGGAGCACTGACCCTGCGGGACCTCAGCCGGGACATGAGCGCCCGCTGATGCCGACCCTGAGCAAGCTCTTACAACCGATCAACGCCACCTGTACCGCCGACACCCCGGCCGCGGTCGCGCTCCAGCAACTCGTCGGCTCCGGCGCGGATGCCTTGCTGGTACTGCGAGAGGGCGCTCCGGTGGGACTCTTTTCCCACCGCGAGGCGCTCGCCCTCTTCGGCGATGGCAGCGGCCCGGTGGAAAAGTTCATGCGCCGGCCACTTCCCGGGCGCAACCTGGCGGATTCGATGGAATCGGGGGCTGACATCATGGTCCGTGAGGACACGCCCGCCCTTCTCCTCAGCGAGGACGAGGGCGCGCTCTTCCGCAAGAGCTCACGCACGGTCGGCATGGTTAGCGCGACCGACATCCTTGGCGAGATCGGCAAGACGACCACCGACACGGCATCTAACAAAGTCTTCAGCGGCCGCCGGGACCTGGGCCTGAACGTCCCGGTGTCACCCTGCCAGCGTGCCTGCCCCATCCACCAGGACATAGCGACCTACGTCGACTACGTTTCCCAGGGCCGCTACCTCGACTCCTGGCTCGTGATTCACGAGACCAACCCGTTTCCGTCGATGCTCGGACGTCTCTGCAACCACCCCTGCGAGACCGACTGCAAGCGAGGCTGGGTGCAGGGGCCGGAGAACGCCGTCTCGATCAAGTCGCTGAAACGATTCGCCACCGACTATGCCTGGGCCCGGGGTATGAAGATCGATTACCGGCGTGCCCCCGAGAATGGCAAGCGCGTCGCGGTGGTCGGCTCCGGTCCGGCCGGCTTGACCGCCGCACAGGACCTGCGCCTAATGGGCTACGCCGTCGACCTCTACGAGCGCGAGAAGAAACTGGGAGGACTCCTTTCGGCCAGCATCCCCCACTTCCGATTCGAGATGGGTCAACTGCTCTGGGAGATCGATCTCCCAGAGCAGTTGACCCATCTCGAATCGGAAGTGGGGGATGCTGGCC
>Ga0102924_1006806_pt1 | contig 10625 bp, 10 predicted proteins | sample PaiPotPPM11metaG_FD_80116 | JGI IMG/M metagenome (GOLD analysis project Ga0102924, IMG submission 80116) | Iron sulfur acid spring bacterial and archeal communities from Banff, Canada, to study Microbial Dark Matter (Phase II) - Paint Pots PPM... ...
GTGATGCCGCCGCCAGCCCCGGTATAGCCGCTCGCTGCGCCGCCGCCGCTGGCGACGCCAGGCACGATGCCGCTGCCGGGCGCGGCGCCCGAACCGCCGCCACTGGCTCCGACTCCGATGCCGCCGCCGCCGATGCCGCCTTTGCCGCCAAGTCCGCCGCCGCCGGCGTAAAGAGGTGCCGAGGGGCTGTAAGAACCGCCGTTGCCGCCGCGAGCCTGGTCGCCGCTGAACGTGACGCTCGACAGCGCCACTTGCGCACCGGAGCCGACGAACAAGCCACCGCCAAGACCCGCTCCGGCGCCGCCCGCATAGTACTTGGCCGCCCCGCCATTGCCGCCCTGCGCCACCGTGTTGTCGATGGCGAGGCTCCGGATCGTCACCGCGCCCGCATAGGCAAAGAAGCCGCGATAGGTGTCGGCGCCGCTGAGCATGTGGCCTTGGCCGTCGATGGTCAGCGTCACGCCGGTTTGCAGATTGAGCGCGTAAAGATCGGCCGGCGCCGCCAGCGTGGTGCCGTTGAAGGTGATGACGCCGCCGGTATCCGTGCCTTCGGTGATGTCGGCGGTGAACTGGATGATGTAACTGCCGGACGTCGCCCCATCGACAGTCGCGATGGCCTGATTGAGCTGAAGCTCATTGGCGACCTGGATGATCTGCGGACTGCTCATCATCTACTCCTTCAGCACGCGTGCGAATGCGTGCCAGCGCCCGCGCCTGCAATGACAGGCGGCGCAGCTCTTGCTGAAAATGGTTTGTGGCCAGCGATTGGTGCGCCGGCCCGCACAAGCTCAGAAGCCAGTCATCCGAAGCGCAAACACCTGATCAACGCCGCTCGTCACTCACCGCTGAACAGTCGCAGCCGCGGCGCGGTTGTCCGAGCAGATTTCTTTCGTTACTCTCCGTGCACCACCGAACGCGTGTCGCTGGCGCGCCCGCACGTGGGCTGCCCTTAATCTTGCTGTCACGTCGCCTGACACGCCGGACGCTTCAGCTATGGGTCGGCAGAGTGGACGCCGCAATGAAACAAAGGGCTGCTATTTTTGTACCTGATCTTGCGGCACTCGAGGACGAAGCTCGAGCTCTGCTGACGCATGCGGATTTCGATCAGGCATTGACGGCGTTCTGCAAGGGCATGGTGAGTTCTTACACCGGGCGCCGTCTTGCCAATGTCGGCCTGGGCCACACTTTGGGCTGGCTCGTGTCGATCCTGATCATCTATCTCGATCATGCCATGCCCGAGGGAACGACCTCGACCAAACTCAGCGATATCTGCGTGGCGGGCGGCCTGGCGGGAGCGAAGGCGGTCAGAGGTGCCGTCCGCGTCCTGTTGTCATTCGGGCTGATCGCGGAGGAGGCGCACGCCACCGACCGGCGCGCCAAGCGTCTGCGGCCGACACAATTGCTGCTGGATATTCACAGCGAAAATATCGTCGCCCGGCTCTCGGCGCTGGAAATCGTGCAGCCGCTGCCGGCGCCGGCGTGCGACTACGGCCGCGAGCGCAGCGTGATGCTGGCGTTCTTCGGCGGCAATATCGAGGCCCTCGCGCAGAGCGGGTTCAGGCTCTATGACGGCTTCCCCGAGATCCGCGCCTTCATGGACCGCGCCTGCGGCTATCTCATTCTGCTCGACATTCTGGATGGCGTCGCGCCGACGAGCGACGGCATCTTGGCCGCGACGGCTTCGCCGTCGGCGATCGCGACACGCTTCGACATCTCGCGCACGCATGTGCGCAAACTGCTCGTCATGGCGCGGGACGAAGGCTGGCTGCGGCTCGAACCGAGGCATGACAGGATCGGTCTCGATCCGCCCTTCCACCAACGCCTGCGCCATTGGATCGCGCTCGAATTCGTCTGGACCTGGCGGCTGGTACGGCCGGATTGATAAGCGTCTCAGGCCCGCTACAGTTCAATTGCTCGACAGGATCACGTTCTTCAGGATCGGATAGATCTGCGTCTCCCAGCGTTTGCCGGAGAACACGCCGTAGTGGCCGACGCCGGCCTGCATGTGGTGGCGCTTGAGATAAGGCCGCAGCTTGTTGCACAGATCGTGCGCGGCGACCGTCTGGCCGACGGCGCAGATGTCGTCGCGTTCGCCTTCGACGGTAAACAGCATGGTCTTGCGGATCGCGCTCGGATCGACTTTCTCGCCGTGCCATTCGAGCGCGCCGCGCGGCAGCGCGTGGTCCTGAAAGATCAACTGCACCGTTTCCAGATAGAATTCCGCCGTGAGATCGAGCACGGCGAAATATTCGTCGTAGAACGCTTTGGTGACGGCGGCTTTCTCAATCTCGCCATTGGCGAGATGCTCATAAAGCTCCTTATGGGCCTTTACGTGGCGCTCGAGATTCATGCTCATGAAGGCGACGAGCTGCACGAAGCCCGGATAGACGCGGCGGAAGGCGCCGGGATAGCGCAGCGGCACCGAGGCGGTGAGCGTGCGCTCGAACCAGTCGATGCGGTGCTTCTTGGCGAGTTCGTTGACGGTGGTCGGGTTGATGCGGGTGTCGATCGGTCCGGCCATCAGGGTCATCGAGCGCGGCTGCGCCGGGTTGCCGGCCTGCGCCATCACCGCCACCGCCGCGAGCACGGCGACGCAGGGCTGGCACACCGCCAGCACATGCGCGCCAGGCCCGAGCGTTTCCAGGAATTTGATGACATGGTCGGCATATTCGTCGACGCCGAACCGGCCGGCGGTGAGCGGCACGTCGCGGGCATTGTGCCAATCGGTAATATAGACGTCGTGCTCGGGCAGCATCGTCCTCACCGTCGCCCGCAACAGCGTGGCGAAGTGGCCCGACAGTGGCGCCACCAGAAGCACGCGCGGCTGCTCGGCGGCGATATCTTTCTTGAAGTGCAGCAGCGTTCCGAACGGCGTGGTCAGCACCGCCTCTTCGCGCACTTCGACCTCGCGATTGCCGACGGTGACCGAGCCGATGCCGAAGGGCGGGCGCGTATGGGTCAGACCGGCCCGCGAAATCAGTTCATAGACAGCGGTGAGATTGCGGATCGCGGCGTGATCGCCCAGCAGCGGCGGGCCACCGGACGCGACCGCCATGCTGGCCCAGGCCCGGACCGGCATCATGATGTCGGATTGCAACTGATAAGCGAGATACAGCATCCCGAGGTACGATTGCGAAATCCACGGGTGCGCCGGTTCCCGACCTTGCCGGCTCGACCCCCCAAACCTCTGGAAGGCTAGTGCATTTTTTGTTGCGCTGCGACAAGAAACTGAACATCCTGCACACATGAGATAGCCGTTGACGGACCGGGCCTCGGCGGCGCCTCGCTTTTGTTTGAGGGCTGCATCACGCGCAGGTTAAGCGATTGATTAATCTGCGAATTTAGAAGAGACCAACGGGGCCGAAGGGAATGTCCAGAGCTACTCTCACCATTGCCAGCAAGAACTACGGGTCGTGGTCGCTGCGCGGCTGGTTGCTATGCAAAATGGCCGGGCTCGATTTCGAAGAGAAGCCGGTTTCGACCGACGACCCCTCGACGCGCGCCGAATTGCTGCTGCTGTCGCCGTCCTTTCTTGTGCCGTGCCTGATCCATGACGGCCTCAAGATTTGGGACACGCTCGCCATCGCCGAATATCTGCACGAGATCGTGCCGCAAGCCGGCCTCCTGCCCGCCGACCGCGCCCAGCGCGCCCATTGCCGCTCGATCTGCGGCGAAATGCATTCCGGCTTTTCCAATCTACGCTCGGCGCTGCCGATGAACATCAAGGCGCATTTCCCCGGCTTCAAGTCTTGGGCCGGCGCGCGCGGCGACATCGAGCGCATCACCGCGATCTGGCGCGAAGCCTTAAGCGAATACAAAGGTCCTTATTTGTTCGGACAGACGCCTTGCGCCGCGGACGCGATGTATGCGCCGGTCTGCTCGCGGTTTCAGACCTACGATGTCTCGATCGATCCGCGCTCGATGGAATATTGCAGCGCAATCATGGCGCACCCGTTCATGCAGGAATGGATCGAGGCGGCGAAGGTCGAGCCGGACGAGCTTGAAGAGCTCGATGTCGAGTTTTGAGCCGACCCGACGTCAATCCCAATCGATCGTGCCGGAATAGGCGAAGTTGACGACACGGCCGTCGCGGCGCCCCAGCGCTTTGATCGCGCCCATTTCCATATCGCTGAGCCTGAAGTCGAAGATCGAGGCGTTTTCGGTCAGGCGGTCGAGCTTGCTGGTACGCGGGATGACGACAATGTTCTGCTGCACCAGATAACGCAGGCAGACTTGCGCCGCGGTCTTCTTGTGCGCGGCGCCGATACTGGTGAGCACCTTGTCGTTCTTGGCATTGCCGCGCGCGATTGGACTATAGGCGACCATCGCCATGCCGTGGCGGCGGCAGGCGGCAAGCACTTTAGATTGGTCCAGATAGGGATGGCATTCGACCTGGTCGCAGACCAGCGGCTCGGATGAGAGTCGGTTTGCCTCCTCGATCATGGCCACGGTGAAATTCGAAATGCCGATATGCCGCGCCAGTCCGTCGCGCTTGACCTTGCACAGCCCGCCGAGCGTCTCCGCAAGCGGGATCTGCGGATTGGGCCAGTGCAGCAGCAGCAGATCGACTTCGCTCTGGCGCAGCCGGACCAGCGAGTCGCGGACGGCGCGTTCCAGCGCGCGCGGCGCGAAATGCGACGGCCAGACTTTGGTGGTCAGGAAGACGTCGTTGCGCTTGACGCCCGAGGCATAGAGCCCCTCGCCGACCTCGCGCTCGTTGTCATAGATTTCCGCGGTATCGATGTGGCGATAGCCGAGCCGCAAGGCCTGTTCGACCACGCGCGCACAGGAGCGGCCGCGCAATTCCCAAGTGCCAAGCCCGACCAGGGGGATTTTGGCGCCCTTGGCCTCGATGCTGGGTATGGGAGCGATGGAATTCACGGCTGGAATTCGCGGTTAAATTCGAGCTTAAAGCATGGCTCCGCAAAGGAAAAGCGGCTTTGCGGGGAAGTCACCAGGATTCAAGCCGCAATCTCATCGTCTCGTTCCATCGCCTAGTCCTGAGACTTAGTCCCATTGCGGCGCCTGCGGCGGGCTGACAATGCGCCCGTCCGGCCGTTTGAGCTTGCCGATCTCGGCCATCTCCGCTTCGGTCAGCGTGAAGTCGAGGCTGCCGAGATTTTCCGCCAACCGCTCGCGCTTCGAGGTGCGCGGGATCGGAACGATGCCGTGCTGTTCAAGAAAGCGCAGCGCCACTTGCGATGCGGTCTTGCCGTGGGCGCGGCCGATCTTGCCGAGCGTTTCATCGGCCGGCACCTTGCCGCGCGCCAGCGGACAATAGCCGACCACCGCCATGCCGTGCTTGCGCGCCACGCCGATCACCTTGGTCTGGTCGAGATAGGGTTGGGCCTCGATCTGCAGCGCCGCGATCGGCTCGCTGGCCAGCGTGGTCGCCTCCTCGATCATGGCGATGTTGAAATTGGCGACACCGATATTCTTGGCGAGCCCCTGTTTCTTCACCTTGCACAGTGACGCAATCGATTCGGCGAGCGGGATTTGTGCATTGGGCCAGTGGATCATCAGCAGATCGACCCAGGGCAGACCGAGCTTCTCCAGGCTCTCGTCGACCGAACGCTCGAAATCGCCGAGCGCCAGCCGATTGAACCAGACTTTGGTGGTGACAAAGACATCTTCGCGCTTGAGGCCGGAGCCGCGCAGGGAGTCGCGGAGACCTTGGCCGACTTCGCGCTCATTGCCATACATCTGTGCGGTGTCGAGATGCCGGTAACCGAGTTGCAACGCCGCCTCGACCAGCTCGACGCAAAGATCCTCCTTCAGCGTCATGGTGCCGAAGCCGAGCACCGGAATACGTGCGCCGTGCGCTTCAATGACGTCCATTCCCGACTCCTTGCGACTTTTACTGTTGAAGCTTCCGCCATTGCGCGCAGCGACGCCAGCCCGCTGCGGCAGGGCTCATCATCAACGTGCGAAGCGGGGTGGAAGTTGCGATTGAGCGCGTCTTGTCAGCGCGTTTTGCCGAGAACGGCAAAAGCGGCCTCAGGCGCCTCTTCGATGACCTTGAGCAGCGCCCGCGCCGGACCGCGCGGCGAGCGCTTGCCCTGTTCCCAGTTGCGCACGGTCTCGACCGGAACGCCGATGCGGGCAGCGAACGCCGCCTGGGTCAGGCCGGTGCGGCCGCGCACATTGCGGGCGTAACTCGCATCCTCTTGCCGGGTGTCGATCGGGCGCGCACCGTTGCGCGCGGCGGTGCGGATCGCCTGCGGATCGGTCGGGATCGGACGTTCGCTGCCGTCCGGCAGAATCTCGACCAAACGTCCGTCTGCTTTTAGACGCACGCGCAGCATGCGCTGGCTCCGGTAGTTGCCGCCCCGGCGATTCGTCTGCGCGCACCATAGCTGATTCGTCGGCAATTCAATGAGTTAGTCAGCCAAAAGCATGATACGAACTAAGCCAATGACCGAAAAATTCGTGCACTGAACGACTAAGCCAATGACCTATTCTCGTTGTTGGCAACGAAGTCGGACCGGAGCTTGACCCGTGCAGAACCGGCAAATCCAAAACCTGCAAATCAATCCGCAGCGGCTGTGGGACACGCTGATGGAGACCGCGCGAATCGGCGCGACACCGAAAGGCGGCATCTGCCGCCTCACTTTGACCGACCTCGATCGGCAAGTGCGCGATTGGTTCAAAGCGCAATGCGAAGCGCTGGGCTGCGCGGTCAGCATCGATGACGTCGGCAGCATGTTCGCGCGCCGGCCGGGAAAGAATCCCACCCTGCCCCCGATCGCCATGGGCTCGCATCTCGACACCCAGCCGACCGGCGGCAAATTCGACGGCGCGCTCGGGGTGCTGGCCGCGCTCGAAGCCATGCGCACCCTGCACGACCTCGGCTACGAGACCAACGCGCCGATCGAGCTCGTCAACTGGACCAACGAAGAAGGCTCGCGCTTCGCCCCCGCCATGCTCGCCTCCGGCGTCTTCGCCGGCGTGTTCACCGCCGACTATGCGCATGCGCGCACCGACCGTGACGGCAAAAAGTTCGGCAAGGAATTGCAGCGCATCGGCTACAAGGGCAGCGAGCCCGCCGGCCGCCGCAGATTTTCCGGCCTGTTCGAATTGCACATCGAACAGGGCCCGATCCTCGAAGACGAAGGCCGCATGATCGGCGTCGTCCAGGGCGTGCAAGGCATCCGCTGGTACGAGGTCACGGTCACCGGGCAGGACGCCCATACCGGCGCAACGCCGATGCGGCTGCGCAAAAATGCGCTGCTTGGCGCCGCCCGCATGATCGACCGGATCGACGCCATCGCCCGCGAGCACTCCCCCAACGCGGTCGGCACGGTCGGCCTGATCGAGAACCGGCCGAACAGCCGCAATGTGATCCCGGGCGAAGTGTTCTTCACCGTCGATTTCCGGCATCCGGACGACGCCGTACTCGAGGTGATGGAAGCGAAATTTCGCGTCGCGCTCAAAGGCATCCTCGGGCCGCTGAACCTGACCTATGCGGAAAGCCGGATCTGGTCGTCGCCGCCGATCAAATTCGCGCCGGAGCTCATCGATTGCGTGCGCATCGGCGCCGACAAAGCCGGCTTCAAATCGCGCGACATGATTTCAGGAGCCGGCCACGACGCCGCCTATATCGCCCGCGTGGCGCCGACCACCATGATCTTCGTGCCGTGCGCCGGCGGCATTTCGCACAATGAAGCGGAATCGACGAGTTTCGACGAATGCGCCGCCGGGGCGCAGGTGCTGCTCAACGCGGTCTTGGAATTTGATCGGCGGCTCGGCTAGCGCATGTGCCGGAAAAAGCCGGTGGCTAATGTAGCGCGCGCCTCTATCGGCTAGTGCAGGATGTCCGCTTTACCTGCGAAACCCGACATCGCCCAACGCCGTCGTCTTGTCGGCGAGGCGGCCAAGTTGAAGCTGCGAGAGCACTTGGAGCGCCGAGAATAATCAAAAAGGGGTTCAGTTGCTCGGGCGGGAGCGAGGATCGGGTGGCGAAGTAAGGCTGTCGACATGAAAGTCCTTGTATGGATTTGATTTGCCCGGCTGGTGATCAATCTGCCCCGGACTGCCTAACCTGGATGGTTCCCCGCCCTGTTCAAGACCAAACATTTTGTTGACCTGTTCGTCTGGATCGCCAAACGCGGCATTGCCGCCCCCGGTGGTTCCACCGTTCCCCTGACTGAATGCTTGTGCGGAAGTGGCGGTTAGCGAAGCTGCGGCCACTGCAAACAATACAATCGCCACGAACCGAAGCTGCGTCGTTCGCAACATGAGTCCTCCCCTTGGCGGTGCTCGCCCCATCGAGCAGTGTGCACGTATTCGCTCTTGGCGGCAACGCGACTTTTCGCCTTACCAATTATGAAAGGATTACAGAAGCCGGGGCTTACAGCCGATCATAAGCAGACATGCTTGGAGGTTTGCTTGGAGGTTTGCGTGACGTCTGCTTTCCCCCGAAAGCGCACGTTAGCTCCGCAGCTATGAGCATACGCCCTAGAGCGTGCTGAAAAACTGCAGCAGCACGGCGCGGCGCGCCGTCTCGCGCGCTTTGCAGGCGTCGATCATCGGGTTCGCCATCGTGCCCTGAAGCTTGTCCGCATAGAAATGGCAGGTGGTGTCGCGATAGGCGATCCAGGCGCGCTGCATGGCGCGCGCCTTTTCGGTCTGATCGTCGTCGAGCGTGGCCACGAGCTTCTTGAAATTCGCGTTGAGCAGATTGTCCCAGATCGCCGTCTCGGCGTCATAACAATCGGCCGTGTCGTGGTCGGACCCGCGCGATTTGTTGATGCAGGGCTCGCTGACCAGCTTGAACAGGCATTGCTGTTCGACCTTGTCCAGATCGTCCTTGTATTTATCGGCGCAAGCGCGGATCGCGGCGACTTGCTTGTCCGAAGGCTTGAGCGCCTGGGCCCGCGCATCGATCGCAACAATACACAGCAGCGTCATGAGCGCCGCCCCGATCACAAGCCGCATCCCACTCACCTCGTCTTCTCGAAAATCTCGCGCCCGATCAGCATGCGGCGGATTTCACTGGTGCCGGCGCCGATCTCATAAAGCTTTGCATCGCGCAGCAAGCGCCCGGCCGGATAGTCATTGATATAGCCGTTGCCGCCGAGGCACTGGATCGCTTCGAGCGCCATCCAGGTGGCGCGTTCGGCGGCATAGAGGATGGCGCCGGCGGCGTCTTCACGCGTGGTCTCGCCGCGGTCGCAGGCCTTGGCCACGGCATAGACATAGGCCTTCGAGGCATTGAGCGTCACATACATGTCGGCAAGCTTGGCCTGCATCAGCTGGAAGCGGCCGATCGGCTGGCCGAATTGGGTGCGCTGATGCAGATAGGGAACAACGATGTCGAGGCAGGCCTGCATGACGCCGAGCGGGCCTGCGGCCAAGACCGTGCGCTCGTAGTCGAGGCCCGACATCAGCACATTGACGCCGTTGCCGACCACGCCGAGCACATTCTCGGCCGGCACTTCGCAATCCTGCAGGACGATCTCGCTGGTGTCGGAGCCGCGCATGCCGAGCTTGTCGAGCTTCTTGCCGGCGTCGAAGCCCTTGAAGTCCTTCTCGACAATGAAAGCGGAGATACCGCGCGCGCCCGCGGTGCGGTCGGTCTTGGCATAGATCACAAGCGTATCGGCGACCGGCCCGTTGGTGATCCACATTTTTGAGCCGTTGAGCACGTAGCGGTCGCCCTTCTTGTCGGCGCGCGTGCGCATCGACACCACGTCGGAGCCGGCGCCCGGCTCCGACATCGCCAGCGCTCCGACATGGTCGCCCGAGATCAGCTTGGGCAGATAGCGGCGCTTCTGCTCTTCGTTGCCGTTACGCCGGATCTGGTTCACGCACAGATTGGAATGCGCGCCATAGGACAGGCCGATCGCGGCTGAGCCGCGCGAAATTTCTTCCATGGCCACGCAATGGGCGAGATAGCCGAGCCCCGAGCCGCCATACTCCTCCTCGACGGTGATACCGAGCAGCCCGAGCGCGCCGAGCTGTGGCCATAGCTCACGCGGAAACTTATTGGAGCGGTCGATCTCATCCGCGATCGGCGCGATCCTGTCAGAGGTAAAATCGCGCACCGTCTCGCGCAGCATTTCGACATCGCTGCCGAGATCGAAATCGAGGCCGGGTAGACTATTGGAGAGCATTGCGCGCTTCCTCCTGCGCGATGAATTTGCCGCTTATAGATAACGGCTTGCCACGGTCCTGTCAGGATGGCCGCGAACCCGCATCACCCGCACGCAATCGTGTGGACAGAGCGGCGGCAAGCACCCCGGACAGGCCCAGGAGCGCCAGCACGCCGGAGAATCCGATGGCGGCGAAGGCGATCCCGCCCAGTGTCACGCCGACCGTGCCGCCAAGAAAGCTGCACGAATTCAACATCCCGGAGCCTTTGCCCGCGTCGGTCAGCGGCAGCGCACCGAGGCCAATGCGCGGTGCCGAGGCATAGGGCAGCGCAATTCCGACGCCGACGACGAAAAGGCCGAACATCAAAAGCACGAAGGCTTCTTCAGCCTGCGCAAACCATAAGATCGCGCAGCCGATCGCGAGCAGGAGCGACGCGCCGACCAGCGTCGGCCGCAGCCCGAGCCTCGCCGCGCACCACGGCGCCGCTCGCGCGAAGCCGAACAGCGCGATCGAGAGCGGTGTCAGTGAAA